>TARA_B110000503_G_scaffold106522_1_pt1 | contig 25397 bp, 19 predicted proteins | sample TARA_B110000503 | Tara Oceans TARA_B110000503 (sample SAMEA4397472) | marine metagenome | biome: Polar Biome; feature: [SRF] surface water layer (ENVO:00010504); material: water (ENVO:00002006), including particulate matter (ENVO:01000060) such as... | depth 5 m | reverse complement strand
GACCTTGGTTATTGAGCGTGGTCGAGACGTGAAGCATGTCCGAGACTATCCTACTGCGATGAAAAATCCTTGGGAATTTGACCACGGCGGGAGACTACCTGCAAAAATCATAGCAGAAAATCCAATCGTTTCAAAATGTTACGCTTTTAATGATAGCACTGCCCATTTTTTTGTAAAAGACGCCGAGCATCCCTATCAGCAGTCGCAGCCTTTTGATTGGATTCGGGCCTATCAGGTTGGAGGAAAAGGCCTATTGTGGGCGCGCCAAGTGCAGCGTTGGAGTGAAAATGAGTTTCTATCTCCCGCACGCGATGGTTATGCGACTAGCTGGCCTATTGGATACTCTGACCTTAAAGATTGGTATACGCATGTAGAAAATTTTATTGGTGTGAGCGGAAATCTAGATGGCCTATCGGAGATCCCAGATGGTGCTTTTTTAAAGGCCTGGGAAATGAATGTTGTTGAAAAACATATTCAAGCTCAAATTCAAAAAGAGTTCCCCGGTCGCACGCCAGTGATCGGTCGCTGTGCGCATTTAACAGAAATGAACGAAACATTTGCCCAGCAAGGCCGCACCCAATGTCAGGCAAGGACCTTATGTGAACGTGGATGTCCTTTCGGAGGATATTTTAGTCCGAATGCGTCCACTTTGCCAGCAGCAGCAAAAACTGGAAACCTAACCTTGCTTACCGATCAAATTGTGGCTGAAATTATTTACGATGATCAAATCGGTAAAGTCAGTTGTGTACGTGTGATTGATCGCATCACGCGCACAGAACAACTGCTTTATGCCAAAGCCTTTTTCATTAATGCGGCCACCTTAAACACCAATTTAATTTTGCTGAATTCAACGTCAGAAAGGTTTCCAAATGGGTTGGGAAATGATGCGGGCGTTTTAGGAAAATTCATTGCGTTTCACAATTATCGCGGAAAAATAGACGCAAAATTTGACGGTCATTTGGATCGCTACTATTATGGAAGGCGCCCGACAGCGATCATGATGCCAACGTTCCGAAATGTTGACCGTCAGGACATGGCTTTTAAGGGGGGGTACATGGTTTTTTATACGGCCACTCGAGAAGGAGGAGGCCATGAGGTCGAAGGGGCTCAATTTGGAAATGAATTTATGCAAAAAACCACTAAGCCAGGAAGGTGGGCTATACATATGATGATGCAAGGCGAAACGATTCCTATCGAGAAGAATCAGATCAGGTTGAGCAATAAGTTGGATACTTATGGAATTCCTCAACTCGAAACACATATTGGCTATACGGACAATGATGTATTAATGATTGAAGATTTTCTTAAAGAGGGGCGTGAGATGTTGGGAAAATCAGGATGTACAGAAATCGTCGCCTATGACAATAAGCAGGCTCCTGGCCTAGACATTCATGAAATAGGAGGGGTGCGCATGGGAGCAGATCCCAAGAATTCCATGTTGAATGCTCATAATCAGATGCATCATTGCCTTAATGTGTTTGTAACGGACGGAGCTTGCATGACCTCAACAGGAACTAAAAATCCATCTTTGACCTTTATGGCATTGACTGCTCGCGCCGTTGATTTTGCGGCCGAACAATTAAAATCAGCCAAAATTTAGTTCAATGGATTTAATTTTTGGAAGTATTAGGTGATCAAGATCTCTTGGTAAGACATGACTGCCTAATTGTATCGACTCAGTCTTTATGGAAATTTTATTGTTCTATTATTAAATATTAACTTCAGTTATCTTGGGTTGTTGAATATTTTGATATCCAATGAGGCACATGCTAGATTAGCTCAGGAGGCGCTGAATTTCGGCGGTCAGGACTTGATTTATTTTGTGTTTGGCAAAGGGTCGATAAAAAGCCAAGCTTACTTCTCTCTGGAGCGAGCCACCGATCAATTCAATCAATTTGGATTGCCTTTCTGGACTCATTTGTTGGGTGTATAATTTGGGTAATACGGTTAAGCCTTGAAATTGATCCACTAAGTTGATCAAGGTATCGAAGGTATTGGATTCAAAAAGAAAGTTTTTGGAAAAGTTATTGCTTTTATTGAGCCCGCACAATTCGATAACCTGATCCCTCAAGCAATGGCCTTTTTGAAGTAAAAAAACTTGTTCATTTTTTAAATCTTTAGAATCGATGGTTTTGGCATCATTGGACAAATGCCCATATACCACCAAGTCTTCGAGATATAGCAAGTTTGACTCGATTTCAGGTGCTGAAATAGGTGTGCTGAGTATGGCGATATCCATTTTTCCTTCTTTGAGATGCTGAATGAGCGTTGTGGTAGTAAGTTCATGGATTTCCAAAAAAAGTTCTGGAAATTTTACTAAAAGAGGTTTTAGTATTATGGGCAAAAGAGAGGAAGCTATTGTGGGTATGATGCCTATCCTAACTCTGCCGGCTACTTTCTGAAGAAGTGCTTTAGACGAGGCCAAAAGGGCGTCAGCATGGGCAACTACCAGCTGTGCTTTTTCTATTATTTCTTTACCGTTTTGGGTAGTAATGATGGGAGTGGTTTTTCGATCGAAAATCACAATATCCAATTCGATCTCAAGCTTTTTGACCATGGCGCTCAAAGTCGCCTGCGTCACATTACAATAAAATGCTGCTTTGCTAAAACTTTTGAATCGATCTACTGCTACAATGTAGGCTAACTGCTGTATATTCATGAATATAGATGGTATCTATATCAAATATAGAAAATTTCAGTTTTATCTGTTTGGGTTTACCCTTAACTTTGAATGAATAAAATTTTCGAACAATTATGGAACATTATACAAATGCTACTAATGGAGCCTCCGCATCAAATGGTGAGGCCAAATGCCCGTTTCTTGGAGGGCCTTTAAATCAGACGGCAGGAGGAGGTACTCGCAATCAAGACTGGTGGCCAAATCAGTTAAAACTGAATGTACTTCGTCAACATTCTTCCTTGTCGAATCCAATGGGTGATGGGTTCAATTATACAGAGGCCTTCAAATCACTTGATCTTAATGCATTGAAGAGTGAAATTTTTGATCTAATGACCACTTCACAAGATTGGTGGCCAGCTGATTATGGTCATTATGGGCCATTTTTTATTCGAATGGCTTGGCACAGTGCAGGTACTTATCGCATTGCCGATGGTAGGGGCGGAGCAGGTTCGGGGACTCAGCGATTTGCACCACTTAATAGCTGGCCGGACAATGGGAACTTGGACAAAGCACGTTTATTACTTTGGCCACTTAAGCAAAAATATGGGAAGAATATTTCATGGGCGGATTTGATGATCCTCGCAGGTAATTGTGCTCTTGAGTCAATGGGTTTTAAAACTTTTGGTTTTGGAGGAGGACGTGTAGATGTGTGGGAGCCCGAGGAGGATATTTATTGGGGGTCAGAAAGTCAATGGCTTGGGGACAAGCGATATACTGGTGATCGAGAATTGGAGAATCCCCTTGGAGCGGTACAAATGGGCCTTATTTATGTAAATCCAGAAGGTCCAAACGGGAATCCGGATCCCATTGCGGCCGCACGTGACATTCGTGAAACGTTTGGTCGCATGGCTATGAATGATGAAGAAACTGTAGCATTGATTGCGGGAGGACATACCTTTGGTAAGACGCATGGTGCGGCCGACCCGGGCGAGTATGTGGGTAGAGAGCCAGCAGCTGCGGGTATTGAGCAACAAGGTTTGGGATGGAAAAACACTTTTGGCAGTGGCAATGCCGGAGATACTATTACTAGCGGTTTAGAAGGTGCGTGGACAACCACACCCACCCAATGGGGTAATAATTTCTTCGAAAATTTGTTTGGTTTTGAATGGGAGCTTACCAAAAGTCCCGCAGGAGCTCATCAATGGAAGCCAAAGTCAGGGGGAGGCGCCGGAACGGTTCCTGATGCACACGACGCTTCAAAGCGTCATGCGCCAACCATGTTGACTACGGATCTTGCTTTAAGAATGGATCCTAGCTATGAGTCAATATCGAGACGTTTTTACGAAAATCCAGATCAGTTTGCTGACGCATTTGGTCGTGCGTGGTTTAAGTTAACGCATCGAGATATGGGCCCTAGATCACTATATTTAGGACCAGAAGTGCCTCAAGAGGAATTAATCTGGCAAGACCCGATCCCAACCGTCACTTATAAGCAAATTGATGAACAAGACATTGCGGGATTAAAAAGTCAAATTTTGGCTTCGAATCTAAGCGTATCCCAACTCGTAAGTGCCGCATGGGCATCTGCTGCAACATTCCGTGGTTCGGATAAAAGAGGAGGTGCCAATGGTGGCCGTCTTCGACTGGCACCTCAAAAAGATTGGGAAGTAAATAATCCGGCCCAACTTGGTGTTGTTTTAAAGACATTGGAGGACATCCAAAAGTCGTTTAATAGCGCACAGCAAAGTGGTAAAATGGTTTCTATCGCTGACTTGATTGTATTAGGCGGTTGCGCTGCTATTGAAAAGGCTGCAGGTCATGAGGTGAAAGTGCCTTTTACACCAGGACGTGCAGATGCCAATCAAGATCAAACGGATGTGGAATCCTTTACGATTTTGGAGCCAGCGGGTGATGGATTCCGTAACTATCAACAGTCAAAACATGCAATATCTGCAGAAGAGCTACTGATAGATAAGGCCCAACTTATGACTTTAACTGCGCCCGAAATGACCGCTTTGGTAGGAGGTATGCGGGTACTCAATACAAACTTTGATCAATCCGCACATGGAGTATTTACAGAGCGTCAGGGGGCACTTACCAATGATTTCTTTGTGAATTTGTTGGATATGACCACTACCTGGAAGGCGTCGGATCAATCAGAGGATTTGTTTGAGGGCCGTGATCGCACGACTGGTAAAGTCAAATGGACGGCAACTAGAGCGGATTTAATTTTTGGCTCCAATTCGGAGCTTCGAGCCATCGCCGAAGTTTATGGCTGCTCAGATGCTAAGCAGCAGTTTGTTCATGATTTTGTGAAGGCTTGGAGCAAGGTGATGAACCTAGATCGCTTTGACTTAGTGAAGTGATAACTAACGAGTAAAAGTAAGCTAATAGAAAATGGTTAGGTTGTGATAGATAGGATAGTCCCATTATGGGTTACCCTATCTTTTTTAAGAATTGGATATAGAGGAATCAGTAGCGTTAATTTTTTTAAAACGGAACATAAAAAAAGCCACCCCAAAGAGGGGGCTTTTACTTAAATTTCAGGAGCTTATGTCAAGATCATCATTTGATCATTCTTGTTATCCTCTGGGGTGTAATCCCTACTTCTTTTTAAAATTAATTACTCTTGGGGTGCTTTTTGACCAAATTGATCCATCCAAACTACCTTTCCATCAATAACGTAGTAACTTTCTATTCCATAGCTAGTCGTTTCTACGCCCAAAGAATCAACGTTGTGATAAGTGACGCGGGCTTGGACATGTTCTCCACCTACGTTTGGACTTATATCGAGAGAATAGATACCATTCATTTCCCAAGAGCTATTTGGATTTTCCCATTCTTTAAGGGTATTTATAAAATCTTCGCTATTGGTAAATTGTTTGCCATTACTGAAGGTAATTCTGGCTGTGTCTGAAAAGAAGGATTGAAGGGCCGCGTAGTCATTATTTTTCCATACGGAATCCAATTGTAGTACCACCTCAATGGCCTCTTGAGTTCCCAAATACCAACCAGTATCTTTGATGTCTGCATCAGGATTAGGATGGAAACCAATGTTGCGCTCCTCAGCGGGCGAGGGTACTGGCGCAGTACAGGCAACTGCAAATGCGCTTAAAATAATTAGTATAAATAAATTTTTCATTTCATTTGTTAGTTTAGATTATAGCTTGAAATTACTCTATTTCACCGATATAAAAATTTATAGTTACGATTTTTTTATGAATAAAAATTAAAATATTTTTTTTTTAATGGTCATTTTTCGTGATAAAAGAGCTTATTAAAACATAAAGACTAATGAATTAAGTTTACCTGTAGTAATAAGCACATTGCCATTGGAAGTAAAGAATTGGTCACATTATTTCTGCGAATTTGCGATGCGCTTCATTGCGATCTAATTTGATTTTTTTGTTGATAATTTTAGAGAGGAGGTCAATAGCAACACCACGGCATTAGCGTATGCGGCTTCTTTTCGAAAAGAGCTGGTAATGCTAGAATCATTATGAATCGAAAAGTCATTGATGCCAGGCTCACCTTCGAAAGCGATTATTTATTTATAATATCCGAATCAGGGAAGCCCAATTGGGGATCTTGTTTGACCCAAAGGTTTTTGATTAAATGAATGTATACGATATTGAATTCGTACGGTCGCCAAGTAATACGCATTTGAAAACCAAAGATCCTACTGTACTTTGGCTACTAAGTCAAGTGACATACATTATTTGAAAACCGTGAATTATGGTCAAATAGGATCGTTTATAAAATTGAGGGAAAAGACAGTCCAAACACTGCTTATTTTGGATGAAGCCTTTACATTGAAGTAATTATATGGTTCTTAACTCAAATTTCTGTGGACAATCTCTTTCCATCTACCTCATGAGTACGCTCCTCTTAATTTTTTCCAAATAACCATATCATTTTCTGAATTACTCAAGCTTATTAATTATTGACAATTCGCTGGTCGTCCAATTATGAAACCATTAACATTTATTTATGTTATTTTGTAACCTACGATTTGAATTATTCGTTAACCATGCGTAATTATATTCTTAAAAAACCTTTAATCTGATTATGAAAAAAATTAAAATCTTAAGTGTGGCGCTCTTTTTGTTAATGACTCAAATGAGTTTTGGTCAAAGCGCAGAGGAAATCATTTCAAATTATTTTGAAAATACAGGGGGCTTTGAGAATTGGGGGCAATTGGAGGGAATAAAAACTTCTGCCAAATTGAATCAAGGGGGGATGGAAATGCCATTAGATATCTATCAAATGAAGGACGGCAGACAAATGACGGTCATAAATTTCCAAGGTAAGGAAATCAAAGAAGGTGTGTTTGATGGAGAGAATTTGTGGTCGCATAATTTCATGACCATGGAAGCGGAAAGAAGTGATGCCGAAACTACGGATAATTTTAAATTGGGTCTAAATGATTTTCCAGATTCCTTTTTTAACTACGCAGAAAAAGGATATTCTTTGGAATTTATGGGGACTGAAAGTTTTGAAGGAAGTGAAACTTATAAATTGAAATTGACTAAAGAACCGATCACGGTTGAAGGTAGTCAAGAGCAAGACATTACTTTTTATTTTTTCGATACTGAAAATTTCGTTCCTATTGCGATGCACCAAGAAATCAAGGCGGGACCTGCCAAAGGCATGATATCCGAAATTACTTTTAGTGACTATCAAGAAGTGGGGGGTCTGTACTTCCCTTACGCAATGACCCAAGGAGTCAAAGGGCAGCCAGGCACGCCTATTGCAATAGACAAAATTGAATTAAACCCCAAAGTGGATGCGGCTCAGTTTATCTTTCCTGAAAAGTAACCTCAATTTTTTCTCACCCAACAATAAAAAAAAGCAATGAGAATATCCTTTTTTTTACTAATCATGTGCTTAGTATTTAAACAGCATGTTTACGCCCAGAAGACATCATCGGATTCTGGAAAAGAACTATTTGGAGATCTGACTGCCAGACACATAGGTCCGGCTTTAATGAGTGGGAGGATCAATGACTTGGAACTTCATCCCTCAAATAGTAAAATTATTTACGCTGGCGCTGCAGGCGGTGGCGTATGGAAATCCAATGACGGTGGCGCTACTTTCAACCCTATTTTTGACGAGTATTGTCAGTCGATAGGCACCATCAAATTGGATCCCAATGATCCTGATAATGTTATTTATGTAGGAACTGGAGAAACGTGGACCCGGAACAGCGTTTCTTATGGAGATGGTCTTTACAAGAGCATAGATGGTGGTTTGAATTGGAAAAATATTGGGCTTAAAAATTCTGAACGAATTGCTGATATTGTCATAAACTCAAACAATTCGCTGGAAATTTATGTGGGTGTTTTGGGGGCGTTATGGGGAGATAGTGAAGAGCGAGGGGTTTTTAAATCCATTGATGGAGGCGAAACGTGGACCAAAGTGCTTTACATCAATCCGAAAACAGGATGTGCAGACCTCATCATGGATCCAACAGATCCCACTATTCTTTACGCTTCCATGTGGGAATTCAGAAGGACTGGTTGGTCTTTTGATTCAGGAGGAGAAAATAGTGCGCTTTACAAATCTACGGATGCTGGAAAAACATGGAATAAAATTCAAAAAGGCTTTCCAGAGGGAAAATTGGGAAGACTCGGAATCGCATTGGCACCAAGTAATCCAAAAATTCTTTACACCGTCATAGAAGCGGAAAAGAACGAACAAAAGGGTCTCTACCGTAGTTCCAATTCGGGAGAAAGTTGGGAACAATTGAATAATGATTTTGGGATCACTGTTCGACCTTTTTACTTTTCAAGAATTGTGGTGGATCCAAAAGATGAAAATGTAATCGTCAAAGGGGGCTTATCGGGTTCTATCTCCAGAGATGGGGGCAAAACCTTCAAGGGTCTTGGCAATATGCACAGCGATATCCATGATATAGCGTTTTCAAATTTGAATTCAGACTTGATGTTTGTAGGGACTGATGGGGGCGTTTATCGAAGCTGGAACGGAGGCACCACTATGGAGATTGTGGAGAACCTGCCGTTAGCGCAATTCTATGAAATCAGTGTGGATAATGAAACTCCTTACAACGTTTATGGGGGATTACAAGACAATGGATCTTGGTATGGCCCTTCTTCTTCGCCAGGCGGCGTAGAGGCCAGAGATTGGAATTCTGTAGGGGCTGGCGATGGATTTAGGGTGTTGAAGCATGCGACCAAAAGCATTATTTATTCGGAAATGCAAGGTGCTGAAAATGTTTGGAGAATAGACACAGAAAAACAGCTTGTAAAGACGATTCAGCCGTTGCCAACCATCTCACAAGCCAAATTGAGGTTCAATTGGAATGCCGCCATGGCCTTAAGTCCGAGACGGCCAGATCGACTTTATATGGGTAGCCAATATTTACATCTTTCAGAGGATATGGGGGAATCATGGGTGGTTATATCACCAGATTTGACAACCAATGATCCGGATAAGCAAAATCAAGATAATTCTGGAGGACTCTCCAAAGACAATTCTGGGGCAGAGAATCATACCACAATTTATACCATAGCAGAGTCCCCTTTGGATGCCGAGGTGATATGGGTGGGTACAGACGACGGCAATGTGCAGGTCACTAGAGATGGCGGTAAGAATTGGACCAATACGGTCGCCAATATTCCAGATTTACCTAAAAGCACTTGGTGTTATCATATTGAGGCGAGTGAACTTGACAAGGGGACTGCATATGCAGTTTTTGATGGCCATACCAATAATGATAAAACACCTTATGCTTATAAAACGGAAGACTATGGACAAAGCTGGAAGAGCATTATTACAAATGAGATAGTAGGCGTCGTTCGCAATATACAAGTGGATTATGTCAATCCAAATCTATTGTTTTTGGGAACAGAATTTGGGTTATATATCACGATGGATGGCGGAGATAAATGGCACAATTTTACCAATAACATGCCGCCAGTTGCTACCCATTTTATTGCGTTACAAAAAACAACCAATGACCTCGTGTTAGGGACCCATGGTAGAGGCATTATTATTATTGATGACGTATCGCCCTTAAGAGAATTAACGAAGGAAGTGATGTCCAAGCCATTGTATTTCTTTGAGAGCAGTCCAACCCAAATTAAAGATACGGATTCTTTTTCCGGAGGATTTGGGAATGAAACGCAATTCGTTGGAGGCAATTCGTCTTCTCAGGTTCAATTAAAATATTACCTGAGCAAGCGACATACTTTTGGTAAGATGATCATGTATATTTTAGATAGCAAAGGGGATACCATCACGAATCTCACCCCGGGTAAGTCTAAAGGAATCAACATTGTCCAATGGTCTTACTCTAGAAAACAGCCAAAAGTAGCCAAGGGGAAAACCTTCTCATTTGGAGGATTTACCACACCAAAAATGTCTGCAGGGACTTATCGAGCCCTACTAGTTAAAGGAAAAGACACCTATGAACAAACGTTTGAACTAGTTTATGATCCAAAGAGTTCAATTTCTTTAGATGAGCGAAAAATGAAAGATCAGGCCGTCATGGAATTGTATAAAATGATTGAGGATTTGGCCTACCTAGTTTATGAGACCGATGAATTAATCGTGTACACGGAAGGGGCAAATAAGAAAAAGGCCTTTAATGAACTCAATCGATTGAAAGAAACCATGGTCATTACTACGGGTGATAACTATGTAGGTGCCGCAGAGCCACAGCTCAGAGAAAAAATGACGGCTATTTTTCAGAGAATTGAAAATAATTTCGGAAAACCGACCCCCACAGAGCTATCAAATGTATCACTGATCAGTGGGCAATTTGGTGAGGCCAAAACAAATTTTGAGGCCATTAAAAGGAAGTACAGACTAGCAAATGCGGTGTCATTAATGAGCTATCAAGACTTCATTAAGAGCAACTAATGAGATTAGTGATGGGCTATGTTTTTGGACATAGCCCGTTTTTTGACCCATTGTAGTCCGATTTTTGGGCTTTTTTTTGAATTTTGCCACCTATTCAAATTAAATTACGACAATGGCTCCGCTCGCTTGATAGGTTTTAAGAGCTTGTTTCTAGCTGATCAGTAAGCTCTTTGTATTCAATATTGGGAAGTAAAGAAAAGACTTAAAATAGCGAATTATTGAATCAAAGGGGTCTTATTGGCTATGTTGCTAAATAAATATAAACAGTTAGATCAAACCATTTCTTTTGCTGATCCCGTTTGCCGCTACATACCTTTTTTCTTTAATATTGGTATTCATTCGTTTTAAATTTTCAGATTGATCGAGCCAATTTTCTTTATGATGTAGGTGATATTGGACTGCATAGTTTCTTACAGAATATAATTGATAATTCAGTCCTTTGAACCGCCAGGTAAGGTCTATGTCTTCACCTATGGCAGGGAGTTGGTAATCTTCATCAAACCCGTTGATGTCATCCAATGCTTTTTTATAACAGCTAAAATTACAACCCTTTAGTTGATTCATTTTCCGGAGATTGGGCAGTATGCTCCAAAAAGAATTTGGCGAAATATAAATACCTTCTTCATAAAAAAGCGCGTGATCATTTTTAATGGCTCTGTAATTCTTAATAATTGATTTACTGAATTCATCAATCGACTGCGTATTTCTTAGTTGCGTTGAAAACATTGGCCCAAGTTTGATCCGTTTTCCGGCCAATATTCGATTGGGTTGTGCGTGGTTCACATGATTTTCTAAAAAATGGGGATGCAGCACACAATCGCCATCAATAAAAATAAGATAGTCTGCAGGGGTATTTTTAATGGCAAAATTGAGGGACCTGTTTTTTCGCCATCCGATATCTTCTTGAGTAAAGTGAGTGAGAGGTAGTTTACCAGTATAATTACTTACAAAATCGTGCATTTCATCACTCTTACCATCTTCGGATATGATGATTTGAATATCAGAATGAGTTTGTTGTTCAACTGAGCGCAAAACGACCTCCAGGTCTTTAACATTTTTATAGACGGATATAATTAAGGCAGGATTCAATGTTGGCTTTTATGTTGGATCCCGAAGTCTGTCCAGGATATTTTTTCTTTTTTGGTAATGTTTCTTATCGACATATTTTTATCAATGGAGGATTGCGTTTTGTAGCCTCTTGGATGATCAAGGTGAACGCAAATGGCACTATAACGAATTTGCTTTGAGTAAATGCCGTAGTTCCAAAGCCGCTCTCCAAGTTCTCGGTCCTGACCACCATACTGCATCCTTTCATCGAAACCATTGACGGCCAAGAGGTCCTTTTTCCAGCCGGATGAATTATGCCCGTTCCACGTAGCTTTGGTTGGTGTGAAAGTATTTAATGCTTTGGAAAGCAATCCGCGTGCAGTGAGTTTCTTGTTTTTAAATGAGCTTCCCAATCCATGACGAGCAAGCCATTTCAATTCAAAACAATTGGCAACTTCAATGTCTTGCTTATTGATTAGTTTACTAATATTCATGGGTAACATAAAATAGCCACCGGACAAAAAATGACCTGGCTTTTTGGCTTCATTGTGAATTTCCAAGAAATCTTTTCGTGGGATGCAATCCCCATCACTCATGACAACATAGGAACCTTTTGTAGCCAATAAGCCTTTATTCAAAATCTTGGATTTTTGAAACCCGTCATCGGGCTGCCAAACGTGTTGAAGATTGAGAAGTTTGGCCGCTTGGAATTGGTCAATCAATGCCTTTGTTTTTGGGCCACTTCCATCATCTGCAATGACGATTTCAAAATCCTTGAAGGTCTGAAAACAATACCCCCAAAGCACTTTTTCCAACCAATCTTCGGCATTGTAGGTACTTAAAACAACAGAGATCATCAAATGCTAATTTTCTTAATCGAGCGGTAAAACTAGGCTAAGATATGAAAGAATAGACATTATTGGGTTCAAGGTTATTTGAAAAATTATTTTGTTGGCGATTGACAATATGTTTTGTTCTTTTTTTTGAAAAATTAGAATCAGATCAATTGAGGTACCTACTATCGTTTTTTGGTTTCGGTCACCAGAAAACTTTATTTACCTCTTAAGGAGGATTTTAATGATAAAGTATTCAAACCATCTGACTATTGGAGGAGTGAATTCAAAGGTATTTTCAGGAAAGTAAGAAGCCTATCGTCTTTTTCATAAAACAAGCCAACGGTGCTGTCATCAAGTTGTACCAAGTCGGAATAGGCCGATATCCCGGCATAAATTTCTTTTTCAAAAGGCCAACTGGCACCTTCATTTCGACTGGCCTTGAGTGTCATTTTAATTCTTTCATCGGTACTGTTGGGCCCGCTATAGATCAGTAACGTGTCTTTGGAATTTTTAAATAAAATGAGGCTAGATTGACAAACAGGACTGATAAGTGAATCGTCAAAATAGACCTCATCCCAAGTGACCCCTCCATCGGTACTTCTGGCAACAAGTCTTCTTTTGGTGGCCCCACTTTGCTGACGAATGTTGAGCATTACTTCCCCAGAATTCAAAAGCACCCCTATGGCTTCATTTGAGGAGGGAATGGGGACATCCTCGCTTACCTTCCAGGTTTTGCCGTGATCATCACTATAAAACCCATAGGCGTGATACTCGTTAAATTGATTTTGGGGAGGTCCAGTAGAGTGATTTGCAGGCACATAAATTCTATTCTTGAAAGGTCCGCTGTCAAATTGGAGGGCATGTCCAGGTGTATTGGCATGCGTTCGCCAATCTTTTTCAGGAGAAAGCGAATATTGATTGAAATGAACCGATTTTGAAATGTCCTGTGGAATCGACCAGTGCTGCCCTTGGTCTGTAGAGGTAATGTAATGAACCCCTCTCGCACCGTTCCCATTTCGAATCTCATTTTCAGTAGTTGTTCCCGTATTGTAAAACAAAAAAATACGGCCCAATGGGTATTCAGAATCAAGAAAATCCACCATAGGCGCAGGGTTACCTGCTTGTAAGGTGTCATAGTCTACCAACACCTTATAGGGCCCCCAGGTGGCCCCGCCGTCGTGGCTGATTTTCATCAAAAGATCCACATCTCCAAAATCATTGCAACCTCTTTTTCTGCCTTCGGCAAATGCCATGAGACATTGATTGGTTACTTTTATGAGTGCAGGAATACGGTAACATTGGTAACCGTTTATGCCATTTTTAAACAGTATTTGCTCCTTAGAATCAGGTGTCCAACTCGTGGTATCTGGCCCAGTGAGTAATAAGAACATGAACATGCTATAAAGCGTTTTCATTGTATGACAATTAATCTTTGATTAGGTGTTTTAGGGCTAGGATTAAAAAAATCAAGTTACACTTTATTTGGAAATTCCGGCAATTACCATAGTCATCAATTGATATACGCGGTCTACATCTTTTTGGGTCGTTCGCCAATTGACAAAAGCGGCGCGGATGCCTCTTTTACCATTATAAAAAGTCGCAGACATAAATACTTCATTAGTATCATTTAAGACACTTAAAAAAGTAAATACCCTGGCTTCACTGTGTGGATTGGAAAGGGTAAAACATACGGTATTTAAGCGGATGGGCGCAAGCAATTCAAAAGCTTCATGGCCCTCAAGCAGGGATCCAAAGTATTGAGCCAATTGAATACTATTGTCTACGATCTGCTCAATACCAGCTTTTCCATAGGCCATCAAGGAGAACCACACAGGTAAGGCTTTTAACCTTCTTGAATTTTCTGGTAGCGCATTTAAGAAATCAAATTGTCCGCTTTTATTGTCTAGATAGGGGGCATTTGAATTTTGAAAAGTTTCCAACTGAAGGGCGTAGTAAGTTTCTTTAATAAAAAATACAGCACTTTCGTAAGGTACATTTAACCATTTGTGACAATCGATGGTGATGCTATCGGCATGACCCCAACCTTTCGTCAAATGCTGGTGGGCTTTGCTACAGGCAGCAAATCCTCCAAAAGCGGCATCTATATGCCACCAAAATGAGTGCTTTTTTTTCAACTGAGAGATCTCTTCAAAGTCATCAAAATCAACTGTATTTACTGTCCCAGCGCTGGAGACCAGGATAAATGGTGCACCCTCTAAGGCAATAATTTGTTTTTCAAAGTCCACTAGATCAAGCGATTCTCGATTTCCCTGATTGGTTTTGATCGGAATGATGTTGGCACTTCCAATGCCCAAAAGTGACAATGCTTTTAGGGCGGAAGAGTGAGGCGTAGCCGACAAAACATTAAGTTTCTGAGAGAGCCCTTCTTTGGCAAAATCTACCCCTATTTCAGTGCCCAACCATTGCCTAGCTACGGCAAGGCTTGTAAAGTTGGATAGGGTGGCTCCCGTGACAAACCCGCCCAAATAATCCGACGGTAGACCAAATAAATCAAGCAGTAATTGTATGGTTTCCAATTCTATATGGGCCGAAACGTCTCCTGGCGGGTTTGTCTTGAAGGAATTTTGGTCATAAATGGTCGTCAACCAATCGCCGGCGATTGCCGCGGGAGTCGTCCCACCAGTGACGAACCCCCAATACTTTGGGCCAGAGGAGGCCACCATGAGGGGTTCAAATTTTTGATTAAAATATTCCAAAGTTTTTTGGGTACCGATACCCTGATCAGCCAGTTTAGTATTCATCACCACGTGGTGATGGCTTGAGGTTGGGCGATCTTCTAGACTTTGCAGATAAGCCACCCCTTGGTTTTTTATTTTATCAAGAATGAACTCGATTTCTGAGAGTTCATTTTTTATTTTTTCATTCATGAATAGACAATTAATGGGAGACAAATATACAAGGTAGCGTTAATTGATTTTCGGTAGATATAGCGGATTCATACATTAAAGAGGGGTTCTATTTAGAGATTATTAGCTTAAAAGGGTAGAGACACCGTATTTGTTGTTGTTTCCTATGGATGTCGCTATCCATAAGTGAATTAATATGAGCTGATCAGCGAAAAGGTGAGTAGCCATTTCTTGGCATAGATTTTGATCAGTTTATTTAAACAAAATAGCTCAATTTAGATATTTTATGAGGGATATGAACTTAATAAAAAGGGCCATTACAGTTCTTTTAGGTGTTGCTTTGATGGTAGGAATCAATAGCTGTGCTAGTCTTTATCAAGACGATTTATCCAATGTTTGTAGGGATCAGTCGTATAGAGGCAAGCTTGTACTTCAAGGAATATGCATGAATTATGTGATTGAAATGATATCAAACGGAGCGGATACGAGTTTATACGAGTTGGTTTGGACCAATGAGTTAACAAATACTGAGTATGCCAATGTTTTCGGTTTGGGAAGTATTTGCGATTTTCCGGATAGTTTAAGAGAAGGTGATGAATTTAATTTTGTCGTAGTGGATGATATGTCGGACACATGTGCTGTGTGCGAAGCGTATAGCCCGACACCTTCAAGAAAATTAAACATAGCCGTTTGCGAACTGTAGGCGGAGCACCAGGAAGTCGGAATTTCTGAAGAAATCTTTGGTAACCCAAAATGGACAAGAATCATTTTTTAAGTAATGCTTTATCCGCATCAAATGGATATTTATGGACAAAATTTGTTATTTTTAAGGGTTAAATAAATTGACAACTTAAATCAAACCTACCATGAATAAAATTTTATTTTTATTTCTCATACCTATTTCTTTGTTTGCTCAAAGAAACCCAAATTCGGAATATTGGAATACTTGGCGTTATATGCCGAAAGACGGAATGGTCCAGAAATTTGAGGCCGCCGCAGCTGAAAAGACCAAAAAATATAATGCAAATCCTGAAAACATGATCGTTACATTTAAGGTGCTGACAGGTGATGATGCGGGCTCATATGAGCGGATTATGCCCTTCCAATCAGCCAAAAGTTACGATCAAAAAAGATCTGTAGAATTGCAATATTGGGCAGATAACGTAGGTAAATATTGCGATGCTCTAGGGGGTCAACAGCGGTGGATGCGCTTAAAATGGGCCGATGTTAATATCGATCCTAAGAACCAAAATCCTTCAAAATATTTACAAAAGATTACCTATATGGTGAAACCAGATAGGTTGGATCATTTTTATAGATGGGCGGAACGAATTGGAGAGATTGCAGCAGAGAGAATGCCGGATCAGGCAAGATTGATGTTTCGATTGGAAAGTGGCGGCCCTAGAAACATGTTTGTGACCTACCTTGGGTTTAATAGTTATGAACGCCAACCCCTAGAATTTGATACAACCTGGGAAGAAGGCTATGATCAGATGTTTGGAATAGGTACTTGGGATTGGGATTTGGAAAATTATCTTATGTCTTTGGAAATGATCGTAGGTCAGCGTGTTGAAACACTTGAATTGGTTGAAGCGTTATTACCCTAAGGATTGAATTATTCATTAATAAAGAGGCTGTCGAATAGATGGCCTTTTTTAATACCCGTTTGTTTTAAAAATTATGGATGGAATTAGTTCGAGAAAGAGAATTTTAATTTAAAGTAATAGGTGTTTAATGCCTTAAAAGAATCTTATTTCAGGACATATTTTATTGAATCAAAGGTTTATTAAATACCTGAAACGCCATCACTTTCCCTTTTCTTTTGTCCACGATCACCATTTCTTCGCTGCTCCTTAATTTTCATTAGAGAGCCCACTGAATTTATATAGAATTTGCTTATTGTGCTTTGGCTGTTGACCAACACTACATGCAGGGTGCACGCCTATTTAGCGATCCAGTGCTTAGGTTATAGTGGTTTTTTGGGTATTGTTTGTCCTCTTGTAACGATGTCGGTCCTTGATCAAGTCTTTCTAGGAGTTCCTTGGGGTAATTTTTAGGGGTTTAATTCCCAGAGCAGTAGTGACGGTTCGAAAACGGATCCAATCAATATTTTGTTTTTGAAAGCGGCAGCCACGGTAGATCCAGAGTATTCCGTGCCATCATTTAAGAAAACTTCAGAGACTTTATATTGGGTGTCGTGATTTATTGTCACTTTCAGAATTTGAGATGGCGAAAATTTGGTGGCGTCTCTAGCATGAGCGGTAAATTTTAATAATTGGGGATGACATCCAATCCAAAGAGCCCCGTTACTATCCACTTCAATATTGTCGACACCTGTTTCCAGATCAATTTGATTTTTGTAAACCAAAGAATGATCGGGAAGGCGGTCGTAAATCAATAGGTTACGACCCGTCGTGGAGGCTACATAGATCTGGGATCTGTCAGCCGAACTATTTATGCCATTTGGATAGGCAATATCTTCGGCAACTTTTTTAAAGGATTGCCCATCATAGAAGTTGACAAACCCTATGGCACGTTGTAGGTATTCTTCCAATAACCTAGCGAGACCTGGCTGAGGGTAATAATGATCGTTCGTCACATAGAAGGAACGCTCACCAATGGCAACGAGATCATTGGGACTTGTCATATGCGTCATATCGATAATACTTTCCAAGTGAATCAACTGATCATCTTTCCATTCAAAGCGTTCAACCGCATGTTGGTAAATTTTTTGTCTATGATTAATAGCAAATAAATAGACCTTACCTTCCGAAGAAGTCCAAAGGGAAATGCCATGGGGATGAAAGTCAGTCAAAGTGGGAGGGGTGACATTTCGCAAAGTAGGTGATGAATGGGTCATATCCATCACGAGGATGGCGCCATTAATTTTATTGGGGGTATTTTGATTGGTTCTCCGATCATCGACCGAAATAAATGCGATACCAGATGCGGGATCTATGGTAATGTCTTCGGGCCCGGCTATGGGTAGTGTTTGTGGGGATAGCGTACCCTCGAAATGAGGATTAATAGTTTTAAAAGTACCGGCGGTAAACAGAATCTTGATCACCTCGATCATGCTAATTAATAGGATCGTTGTGGCGATGATAAGGATTGCTTTTTTCATGATATTCAAAAATTTATATAGAAGGCGCTTGCTGTTTTGAATTGAAGGACTTAATCAAAATTATGCCAGCTACGTATTTTTCTTTTAAGGGATTCATTTGTGTAATTTAACTTTTTATCTTCATGATTACGCCGCGGTTAACGGCTAAATTTAAGGACGTTTTTCATTATTTATAGTAGCTTGAAATAGCTAACTTTGATAAACACCTTAACGGGTTAATAAAACTAAAAGGAGAACGACCACTCAAATGATTCAAGGCCTATATGCTTAAATTTTCAACGTCATTATATCTATTGGGAAGTATCTTGCTGTTTTCTTGTGCGCCAAATTTGCCGAAAATAGAAAAATTATTAACTACTCATGATGGTAAAAAATTACTCGAATATTCATTGCTATCGAAGGCCCAATCAACGCCCTCTTCAGCTATTGACACACTTTGGATCCGACCTTCTATAGCATATCAGGTCATGGATGGTTTTGGTTTTACCCTCACAGGAGGGAGTGCCCAACACTTGATGCACATGAATGCATCTGCGCGAAAAACACTTTTGATTGATCTTTTTGGATTCGGGGCTGAAGGAATTGGGATTAGTTATCTCAGGATCAGTTTGGGAGCTTCTGATTTAGACGCAACTCCCTGGACCTATTTAGACCTGCCTGAAGGGGCGGAAGATTTGGGGTTGACTGGATTTACTTTGGCCTTCGATACGGTCTATATGGTGCCATTGCTCAAAGAGATCCTAAGCATCAATCCTGACATAGGATTAATGGCTTCACCCTGGTCGGCCCCAAGTTGGATGAAAACCCTATTCGATTCCAGAGGAGGCAGTTTGGGCAAAAAATATTATTCAGTATACGCCCACTATTTGGTTAAGTATTTGGAGTACATGCAAGCCGAAGGGATATTCATTAAAGCGCTGACCATACAAAATGAACCTTTGCATCCTGGGAATAATCCTAGTATGTTCATGCCAGCGGAGGAGCAGGCCTTATTTATCAGAGACAACCTTGGTCCCTTACTGGCAAAGGAACGGATGACGACTCAATTGATTATCTATGATCATAACGCGGATAGGATTGATTATCCCCTCTCTATTTTGGCAGATTCAGTAGCTAGTCAATATATCACGGGTGCTGCCTTTCATTTATATGGCGGCACCATAGATGAATTGTCCAAGGTACACCATGCATTTCCAGACAAGGGTCTTTATTTTACCGAGCAGTGGATGGGCGCACCAGGTAATTTCAAAGAAGATTTCACTTGGCATGTTTCAAATCTGATGATTGGTGCTCCGACCCACTATGCTAAAATAGTGTTGGAATGGAACTTGGTCAATGGTGTGGATCTGAAACCCCATACAGATCGAGGTGGATGCACGAGTTGTTTGGGTGCTTTGACTATTGAGGGTGACCAACACCTGAAAAATACTGCTTATTATGTGGTAGGACACTTGTCAAAGTGGGTGAGGCCGGGTGCCCATCGCATCAAGTCGGAGCTCACAGGTTCTTTGCAACAGGTCGCGTTTCAGAATACGGATGGTACGGTGGTTCTACTAATTCAAAATGAGCAAATGGTTGATCAGACAGTAGCCGTTGAGGTTTTTAATAAATGGGTTCCAATAGAGGTGCCCGCTGCGTCTACTTTGACCATAAAGTTTCAGTAAAAAGGTTTATTGATTAGTTAATAAATGATTCATTGCGTTTTTTGGTTTTAGACTTTCTTGACATGGTTAAATTTATACAACAAAGATAAATGGGGATGAATCATGCCGATAATTTGATTAAGGCTAAAAGCGCCACACAATATATATTTTTAATTTGTGGGATAGCACTTTCGACCTGGGCAATAATGGTTCCATTTGTGAAAGAAAGACTACATCTAAATGATGCAAGATTGGGAATGTTGATGTTGTTGCTTGGAGTGGGTGCGATGCTCACAATGCCTATTACAGGAATTTTTATTCAGCGATTAGGGAGTAGAAAAACGATATTTTTATTTGTGCTGGTGATCTCCTGTGCGCTACCATTATTATCGATAATGACTAGTGAATACGCACTTGGCATTAATTTATTGGTTTTTGGTGGTGCTTTGGGAGGCATGGATGTCGCCATGAACACTCATGGGGCAAATGTTCAAAATGCGTATGAAAGACCTATTATGTCTTCTTTGCATGGGTGGTTTAGTGTCGGTGGTTTATTGGGGGCGTTATCCCTTGGATTTTTCATAAAAACTGGATTTTCGCCTATTGCAGCGGTATTTGGTATTTCTATTTTATTGATGACTGTAGTTTTTAAACAATATGGGCATTTGTTGACCGAAGAGAATGAAAATCAAATCAAGGCATCCTTTAATGAGGCACATTCGATAAAAGTCAAAGGCTCCTTTCAATGGTTGAACAAGCGAGTTTTTTTTTTGGGTGTTATGTGTTTTATGGTCTTTATGTCAGAAGGTGCAATTTTGGATTGGGGATCTATATTGCTCAATGAATACCAAGGTGTAGATAAGGAATGGGCTGGATTGGGTTTTGCTACCTTCTCTGTTGCGATGGCCATTATGCGTCTGATGGGAGATCGACTCGTCGCACGTTACCATCCAGAGAAAGTAGTCATTTATGGAAGTTCGTTGGCCGCCATAGGGTTTTTAACAACCCTGACTCCTTACTTATCCCTCTCTTTATGTGGGTTTGCATTGATCGGAATTGGCGTGGCTAATTTGGTGCCTATTTTTTTTAGCGAAGGGGGACGGCTTATAAATGTTCCGGCTGCGATTGCAATGCCCGCCATCACTTCCTTTGGGTATGCCGGCCAATTGATGGGGCCGGCTCTTTTGGGGTATATAGCGGCTTGGATGACCTTGACCGTTGCTTTTGGAGGCATTGCACTCCTCCTTTCGGTGGTAGCCATAGCTTACTTTTTGAAGCGTTTATATAAATAGGGTTCTTTTCTACACAAATGGACATTTGCAGATGTATTTTAGTATATCTTATTTTATTTTTGATTAAAAATTAACGAAATATGGATAATTTTTTTGATTTGCCCTTAGAGCAAGAACTTCTGGAAGAGATGAAATGCAAATCGCAAACAATGGAGGTTACTTGCGGCACCATGATCGTCAAAGAAGGAGATCAAATGGACTATATCCCTATGCTGATTTCGGGATCTGTCAGAGTGTTTCACAAAGACGATCAAAAAGATCGGGAAATTACTTTATATTATGTGAAAGAAAAGGAAGCCTGTATGTTTTCCTATTTTACTCTTTTTGGCGATAACAAAAGCAAAGTTTTCGCATTGGCAGAAAAGGATTCTAAACTATTGCTGATCCCGCAAAAACTCATGAATGAGTGGTAATTCAAATACCAGTCATGGCACAAGTTTATGATAGGCACGTATATCCATAAATATGAGCTGCTGATTGAAAGTTTGAAAGATAAGAGTTTCAATAATCTGGAAGAACGGATAAGAAGCTATTTGCTAAAGAAGCGAGAGCATTTAAATTCTAATGTAATTCAAGGAACCCATCAATCTATTGCTCAAGAGTTGGGAACTACTCGAGTGGTTATTTCAAGAATACTTAAAAAAATGGAGCTAGAGGAGTTCCTCTCAATTGGTAGAGGCAGGATCATACTGAATTAATTAAACAACCTTGAGTATTTGATTTCGATGTCAATTTTAGTAGATTTATTGTTATTTATTTAACCTAAATCAAACCATGAATTCAAATCGAGACGTTCTCAAAGTACGATACCACGACGGTATCGTTGGTGTATTATATATGTCTAGCGCGTTATTGGCAATGACCATCCAATTAGATTTTATCTGGATTGCCCTTGCTGTTGCCGCCTTGCAAATTGCTAGCCCTTTTACTAAATTTTGTCCCGTTTATTTTGTCCTAAATAAGTTAATGCCAGACACGGAGCCTATTCAGAATGGAAAATAAGCATAATTTTTAAATAAAAGACCAATAAATACGTGAGTCTGTTTTCTGAATTTATTGGTCTTTACCTTCTCCCCTTCTTTATACAATTCAGACCATTCGTGTATCATAATTTTTAAAGGATATTTTTTTCGTTTATCTTTTTGGGAGATTTATATAAAATGAAAAAGAAAAAATCAACTTCTGAAGCGCGGAGAGAATTCATTAAAAATGGATTAGTGCTTTCTGCTATTACTATTGTACCCCGCCATGTTTTGGGAGGGGTCGGCTTTACCGCCCCGAGTGACCAGTTAAATATAGCAGCCATAGGCGCTGGCGGCAAAGGCGCTAGTGACATTCGAAATGCTTCTGTAAATGGACGTGAAAGGATCAGTGCACTTTGTGATGTTGATTTTTCGGGGACTGCGTCGGAAACTATTAAGCGGTTTCCAAAGGCAAAGTTGTATGCAGATTTTAGAGAAATGCTGGACAAGGAAAAGGACCTTGATGCAGTGACTATTTCAACCCCAGATCATGTACATGGTTCGGCGGCCGTTTATGCCATGGAGCGTGGTAAGCATGTTTATGTCCAAAAGCCTATTACCCACAATATCAGAGAAGCTAGAATGCTCACAGAAATGGCGCGCAAACAGCAAGTCGTCACACAAATGGGAAATCAAGGGGGATCTAATCCATTGTTACAATTGGTTCAGAAATGGGTCGATTCAGGAGTTATTGGAAAAATCTCAAAGGTTCAGGTGTGGACCAACAGACCTGTTTGGCCACAGGGCATTCAGATGCCTTCACCCGATCCGGCTTCAAAGCCTAGTGCTTTGAATTGGGATTTGTGGTTAGGACCAGCGCCATTAAAACCTTACACCCCCAACCTTCACCCCTTCAATTGGAGAGGATGGTGGGATTATGGAACGGGAGCGCTTGGTGATGTGGGATGCCACTTGATTGACATTCCTTTTAGAACTCTTGGATTGAAGTACCCTAAGGATGCAGAGTGTAGTATAGGCAGTGTTTATTCTCAAATGTGGGTTCCAGACTACCTTCCGGAGGGCTGTCCCCCCTCCTCGATGATTACCTTACATTTTGGCGCGACTGAAAAAAGTAAATCTCCCATCGAATTGACTTGGAGCGATGGAGGAATCAGGCCCCCACATCCTGAAATCATTCCAGCCAATTCAGACATAGGAGGACCTGGAAGTCAGAATGGGGTATTGATGATCGGAGAAAAAGGAATTATTTCCACGAATATCAATGACAGTTCGCCATTGACACCGAAGCTCTACTTAAATGACGGGACCACAGAATTTGGCCCTGAAGTAGAGCCAAATGATGAGCCAGAATATGGTCACCAGCGTATGTGGGTTGATGCTTGTAAAGCTGGATTTAATAGTTCCGAGCACAAAGCTCTTACTTCTTCTTTTGACTATGCAGGCCCTATGACGGAAACCGTTTTAATGGGTAATTTGGCCATCAGGAGTTACCTGTTGCAGAGGGAAGACGTGAATGGTCGATCGGAGTTTTATGCCCGTAAAAAACTACTTTGGGATGGTGAAAATATGAGGATCACCAATCTTGAAGAAGCCAATCAATTTGTAGGACGCATCTATAGGTCTGGCTGGGAGTTGTAAAAAAGCAAGGTTAAGAAAGAGATAAAATGGTTTTTTCCATCATCTCTCAAGACCGTAGAAACAGCCCTTGAGGGGTGATTTTGTTTGGGTACTTTTAAAATTATCAAAATTTCAGGCAACCTGTTGGGGGTTCATTACGTCCTTATAGCGTAACAATTGACGGCAGCCTTAATCATGCGGAAATTCATTGCATCTAGTTTACTCTTCTTGATATTTACTGTTTCGGCACAAGAGGCTTTTCAAGACAAAAGAAGCTACGTGACTCATGCTATAAATGGCCTCGAAGTCCCAGAAATTGATGGTCGGTTCAATGAACCGCTTTGGGATAAAGTTGCTTGGGAAGGGAATTTTGTGGAGGCAGGACCCAGTGAAAATACAGCACCAGCCCAGCCCACTCGATTTAAGTTGGTTTATGATGACAATTTTCTGTACATAGCCATTCAATGTCTTGATTCATTACCTGATAAGATTGTCAAGAGACTATCTAGAAGAGACAATACCCAAGGGGATTGGGTAGCCATTGGTTTTGATAGTTATTTTGACAAGAGAACGGCGTTCGTCTTTACCGTGAGTGCGTCCGGCGTTAAAGGTGATGCCTTTGTTACGGAAAATGGAAATAATGATGATCAAAGTTGGAATCCTATTTGGTATGTAGCCACGACCATTGATACACTAGGGTGGAATGCAGAAATGAAAATCCCATTTAGCCAATTGAAATTCGGAAAATCAGTGGAGCAATTATGGGGATTACAAGTGGCAAGAAATTTATTTAGAGAACAAGAGATGTCAGTATGGGATCGGATTCCACAAAACAGTGCAGGCTGGATTAGTGAATCTGGAACGCTTAAAGGACTTAAGCACTTAAAGGCCCAGCATCAGTTGGAAATACAACCGTTTGTGGTTGCTCAATATGATACCTACGCGCGTGAGGCGGGCAATCCATTTAAAGAAGGGAGAGAAATGAACTTAAATGGAGGTATTGATGCCAAGATTGGGGTAACCAATGATTTGACCCTAGACCTTACCATCAATCCGGATTTCGGACAGGTGGAGGCCGATCCTGGAGCCATTGCGTTGGATGGATTTCAAATATTTTTTAACGAAAGACGCCCCTTTTTTGTAGAAAATAAAAATATTTTTGATTTCCAATTTGCCAATGGCGCTGATAATTTATTCTACAGTAGGCGGATAGGAAGAAGTCCTCAGGGATCCGCGTCAGTGGCTGCGGGTGCCTATGTAGATCAACCTAATAATACGACTATTTTAGGAGCGGCAAGACTTTCTGGAAAAACCAAAAACGGATGGTCTTTGGGATTGTTAGAGACGGTCACGGCTGACATGTTTGCCAAAATCATTGACAATGGCGAGGAATCTAAACAACAGGTTGAGCCCATGACCAATTACTTGGTTGGCCGCGCACAAAAAGATTTTAATAATAGGATGTCTTATGTCGGTGCCATGAT
>TARA_B110000503_G_scaffold3023_1_pt1 | contig 25481 bp, 25 predicted proteins | sample TARA_B110000503 | Tara Oceans TARA_B110000503 (sample SAMEA4397472) | marine metagenome | biome: Polar Biome; feature: [SRF] surface water layer (ENVO:00010504); material: water (ENVO:00002006), including particulate matter (ENVO:01000060) such as... | depth 5 m | reverse complement strand
TTTGGGATGTGAATTTGCTGATGGATTCCGCCCTTCAAATCTACTATATGGCAATGGCCGTCTATGGTTGGTGGCAGTGGCAGCAACCGGGTGACAGCAACAAGACAAACTTGGCTATTAGTCAGTGGCGTTGGAAAACCCATTGTTCTGTTATCGGACTAATAGTGGTTTTATCACTGACTTCGGGTTATTTGTTGGACAAAAACACTCAGGCAGAATGGGTCTATCTGGACTCATTTACGACATGGGGCGCGGTTATCACAACGTATATGGTGACCCAAAAGGTATTAGAGAACTGGCTTTATTGGTTAGTGATAGACGCAATAGCCGCTTATTTATATTTCGATAGGGGACTCTATCTAACCTCCCTGCTATTTTATCTGTATCTGGTAATAGTCATCTTCGGCTACTTGCAATGGCGCAAACTCTATCGCCAGCAAAAATTCGCTACTGCGGTAGCGCCAATGGCGAAGAACCGAGGAATATCGTAGCGGACAAATTGCAGCGTTAGGGCATCGTCTGCCGAGAAGTTTCCTCGACGCAATTTATGTTAAAGATGGGTATGCGGACAGCCAAGCGTAGCCGTCGCATAGGGACGTTCAAGGCATCAACGAGCTCGGGGGGCACGTCTGGAGTGTTCTGGTTCAATGGCCCCGGACACTTCAATAGGAAGCAATGAAAATGTTACTTGCTAAGGTGTTTATGACAGAGAAGCGTAGTTATCGAGAATATCTACGAGAGTTTAAGGAAGAAGCTGTTGCATTGATTACTGACCAAGGATGCAGCGTACAGAAAGCGGCTGATTCCCTCGAAATTCGCAGCAATATTCTTTATCGCTGGCGGCATGAGATAGAAGATCAGAAGTCGGATAAATCGCTCTCAGAAGATGAGCGGACAGAGCTGAAGGAGCTTCGCAGGGAAGTTAGAGAGTTGCGTATGGAAAAAACCATTTAAAAAAAGGCCAGCGCGCTCTTTGAGAAGGAAGCGAAGTGAAGTGATGAAGTGTGGGCTGGCGATATCACGTACTTGCGCACGAATGAAGGTTAGATGTATCTCGCCATTGTTATGGATTTATATTCACGCCGTATTGTCGGCTGGCATATCGACAAACGCATGACGAGCGATCTAATTGGTTGCGCATCAATGATGGTGATTAACATACGCCAGCCCTAGGCAGAAATGGTATTTCACGGTGATAGAGGGTCTCGATATACTGGCAGGCTTTACCAGGGCCTCCTGGCATCATTTGGTATTCGACCGTCGATGGGCGATGTTGGGGCGTGCTGGGACAATGCCGTCGTCAAGCGGTTCTTTTGAAGCCTGAAGCATGATTGGATACTGAAAGTAGCGCAGCTTACACCGGAGCACATGAAGCTGGACGTAGCGAAATATATTCGTTATTACAACAACGACCGGTTACACACTGCCAATGGCGATATGTCTCCGGTCAAATACGAACTGTCTCAATTGAAGATGTCCGGTACTGCTTGACCAAAACACACCTCAGCGAACAACTTTTCAGGGCAATCGCTGGTTATTTCGCGAATTTCTCCAATTCAGTTAGCTGGATCAGTGAGGCAGACCGACTAGCCTTGATGTTTTTAGGCGCGGTAACGCGTATTGATGAGGCTTTTTTTTCACGATAGCCCTTTTATTTGCCCTATAGTTTTAGAACTTATTTATTATAAGGATATATAAACTTCTCTGATTTATGAGCATTTTTATAGCATTTAGGTACAGATCATATTTTTTCGGGCCGAGATTGGTTAAAAACAGGGGGGGTCCCTTGAGAAAAAGAAGCGCCACTCTAGAAGTGTAGCCGAAGCCGTTAGTGGTGCAATCTGCCTCCTGGATTCGAGAATACTGCCTGAGAGTTGACCCCGGAAAATTCAGATCATCGTTAGCAACACGTTGACTGATCAGCTGATCCAGATCTTCCAGCTCGCTCTTGGTCGTGGCTTTGGTGGCTTTGACACGCTGATACCGTGGGGCGCCACTGGGGCGCCACTGGGGCGATAAGACCCCTTCCCAAATATCCAAAATTAGCCAGCACTCGGATGGTCGCATGCGTCACTTAATCGACATAACCACTGCCTAATTTACACCCAGGTTTTTATCATAGGGGAGGCTATGATATCCTCAAGAGATAGATCAACGCACAAAAAGTGAAGTCGAGAACCATGGTTAGAGCGCAATTCAGAAAGTGAAAACATATGATCCAGAAAAACCGCTGATTGTAATCCATATACCGAAAACGGTTGGCAACTCAATAGCCGCGACTTGGACTAAATTTCATTTGGCTGGATCCAATACAATAATGACTCTGTAATCGCGGGTAGCAATTTGACTGACGTATCCATCATTACCCCCTGCTTCAATGAAATTGGCAATGTTGCCCAATTACTTGATCAACTCTCTAGAAGCCTTGATGGCGCCCATTTAGATTGGGAGGTCATATTCGTTGATGATGACTCTCCCGATGGCACAGCTGCTGAAATACGTGGTCACGCAGAGAATGACCACAGAATTAGATGCATTCAGCGTAAAACTGAGCGGGGTTTGGCATCGGCAGTGATTTGGGGGCTTCAAGCAGCCCATGGGAATGTCTGTGTTGTGATGGATGCCGATTTGCAGCACGACACCTCAATAATTCCGGACATGGTTCAGGCGATTCACGAGGGCTGCGATATCGCGATCGGCGTGAGGTTTGACAGTCACAATAGTACGGATAACTTAGAGGGGCTGTCTTCAGTTTGGAGAAATCGACTTTCAAGGTATGGAAATCGAGCGCTCAATTGGGTATTAGGGCGGCAGCTACATGATCCTCTTTCTGGATTTTTTGCCGTCAGCAGAGATATGGCTAGCTCCAGTCTGGCCCGACTAAGTGGCGAAGGGTTTAAGATCCTTTTTGATCTGCTTTACCACAATCGAAATAGCCAGGTGGCCCAGATACAGTTTCACTTCGGGCAGAGAACCTATGGTGAGTCAAAGTTAGAGCCTCTTGTGATCTGGCACCTGTATTGCGATCTTGCTTCAAAGGTTTTGCGTTATGTAGTTCCGGCAAGATTTATCGGTTTTGTTACAGTAGGGACTTTCGGCGCCGCCATACATTTTGCAACATTATATTTGCTACTCTTTTTCGGATTCGATTTCTGGGCATGTCAGCTGGGTGCCACTTTGACAGCAATGGTAAACAACTTTTTGATCAACAACGTATTGACCTACTCGGATCGGCGGCTTTTAGGTAAAAACCTTCTTGTAGGCATGGCTTATTACGGAGCAGCTTCCGCGATTGGAATTTTTGCAAATGTTGGTGTAGCGTCTTATGTCTTTACAATTCAGGGCGGCTCTACAATTATTTCCAGTCTCTCGGGTGTACTTGTAGATCTGATCTGGCGATACAGTTTTGCAAATAGAGTTATCTGGAATCGACGTTCCGGCAGAAACCAAGGCGGATAGCCACCAATGACCGACTACAATTATGAAGAGGGTATTCCCGCCGGATACTATGATGAAATTTATCGCGTCGGGTCCGGGGTACAATATTGGTGGCATCACTTGAAGTTTTCAGCTGTTGAAAATGCAGTGCCCACCTCGGACCGCTGGCTCGATATAGGCTGCGGGCCAGGCACGTTCCTAGGGAACTTCAAAGTCGGTAGAGGTTCTATCGGGCTAGATTTCAGTGCATCTCAGATCGAGTATGCGAACCAAATCTACGGCAACACTAACTTGTCTTTTGAGACCAGTTCGCTTGATGAACTAATTGCCAGAGGTGAGAAATTTGATGCAATATCGATAATAGAAGTAATAGAGCATCTGCCCTACAGCACTGTTGACCAGCTCCTGGAACAGATGTCACAGTTGCTTAAACCCTCCGGACACCTCATTTTGACAACACCCAACTACCGTTCCCTGTGGCCACTTATAGAATTGGCAGTAAATGCACGCTCGCGAGTAAGTTACAAAGACCAACACATAAACAAATATACTCCGGGTAAGTTGCAGCGCCAGCTGAGCCACTTGTTCGACACTCGTCTAAACACAATCGTAGGCCTCGCCCCATTTTTGGCGGCAATTTCGGACAAACTCGTATCTCCTGCCAATGATGTGGGCACGTTATGTCGACATTTTGGTGTGGGCAATCTGATTTTGGCCACCGGCCGACTAAAATCCATCAAAGCCGGCATCAATTGAGAGTGTGGGAAAGTGATTAATTGGTTTTTGCGAATAGTAAGTGAAAGGGTTCAGAATTTCTTTGGTCGCGCCTATTACTTGCTGCTGCGACTAACCAACAGTGGTCATAGTAATGCTGACATATTTTCAAAGATTTATGAAAGCGGAATGTGGGGAGGTGACGGCTCCGTTGCATTTTCCGGGCTGGGTTCTCGCGGAGAACTACTGAGTTCAACAGTGGATGCCGTTAACATGCTCATTACCGATTCTAACGCAAGTAGCATACTGGACATTGGCTGCGGCGATGGTGAGTTCGTTGCTGAACTGCTCAGGCGAAATGTCTCCCTGAAGCACTATTGCGCAATAGATGTTTCAAAGGAGGCACTAACAGTTGCCAAGCAAAAAACAGACGATTTCAGAGCTCATTTTGAGGTTATGGATGCCAGTAGTGCTGCTTTTGAATACTATGATCTGGTTCTCATAAGGCAGGTCCTTCAACACCTCAGTAACGAGACTATTCAAAGCATCCTAGACAATATTGGCCACTGCGGTAGTTTGTTAGTGATCGAACACCGTCCTAGCGACGCAACTGCAACCCCCAACAAAAATATTCCAACTGGCGCTAGCACTAGAAGATTCAAAAATTCTTTCGTCGATTTGAGTAAACCTCCCTTTAATCATTCTTTCACCGAGAAGAGAGAGTTATCAAGGATCGAGATTAAAAGTGTAAAAGGGTATTTGGTTGGCACCTATTTTTGCCGAAAAGTGGGTGACTCGTCGGGGGCAGTCAATTGTTAGGAACGAAGGCGTCCGCAAAACTCTTGAACAGAAATGCCTGTTGTGTTGAAAACCTTGCACATTCGTCGCCACGGCCCACCCGGCCGCGTACGAGCTCAATGTGAAAGGCAAAATGACCATCCTCTCCTCCAGGCCACAAATCAGCGGAGAAACAATCCAGGCACGCGACACTTCTGTCCCAATCACGCAAACCTAAGCCGGCACTGCCACCATCAATAATCATCCCGACAGGTCTCTGCCTGGGCCACTTGGAGCCAATCTAGTCATAATCCAGGAAATCTCTAAGTTGATAATCAGACTGGACACAATAGCTGACCGCCCGCCTGGCGATTGCATCTTTTATGCCCCTCGCTAGTCATCGCTCCACGCCCTTGCGGTTATAACGAATCAATGTCTGGTTCTCGCCAGTAAGTCCGATACAACTTATCCGCGTGCCTAGGCAACAGTTTACTGATAGCGGTCACGCCATCCCCGCTCATATCATGCAATTCATCTTCGCGGCTTGCACTCGCCCAGGCATTCCCTAAATCCTCAAACATCCCGAGAAATGTCAGGACATCTTCATATTAGCGCCGTTGCATCTTTATTCCACGGGCTTTTGATCGGCGTCAACGTTGTCCTCCACCCCCGCTTCAGCCCGCATGCCGTGGTGGAGGCAATCGAGAAACATAGGTTGACCATCCTCTTCATGGTAACCGTAGTGAGCATCCTGCAGGCGGCGCGTATGGATGAGTCGAATCGACAGAAAATGCTCAAGTATTTCCATTTGGCTAAGGCGCGAAGCGAATCGCCAATACTGACGTTCACTCACCCGCTGAACGGCACGTCGCGATGTCCTGGACCCAGCGACTCAAGCGAGTATTCAATATCGATGTCGAGGTTTCCGGTCATTGCGGTGGATCAGTAAAGGTCATCGCCTGTATTGAGGACCAGGACGTTATACCCGATAAAGTGGGGCAAGCCCTCGACAGGATTCTGGCTCATCTTCGAGAGAAGGAACAAGGCCGTCCGACCCTATCGCACCTGGTGCCACCCTCCCGAGCACCCCCTGGGGCATTACCTCTTCTAGCAGGAGGCGAATTCACAGCTCCAAATCAGCAAGGACGCTAATGAAAACGTGTAGCACAGACGGTTGCATGTTATCGTTCATGAATGAGCAAATATGAATTGTGCGATCACCTCAGCGAACAACTTTTCGGGCTAGTAGGCTGGTATTTTGCGAATTTCTCTAGTTCAGTTAGCAGGATCACTGAGGAAATCTCCTGAACCGGCCGTTTGTTTGTCCTATACTTCTGTAAGTTCTGAGTTGTATACTTTTCTAGGTTTCTCGGCAGCCTATATTTCAGTAATATTAGTTAATACTCGGTCGAGCCTTCAGACATACCGAATTTAAAAGCCTGACGCATCGAAAATTGGAAGTGAGTGGATCAGTACAGATGAAAAAGAAGATGTTATATGTACATGTCCTGCCTATAGATACTCTGGCAGCAAATGCTGTCCAAGTCCTGAAAATGTGCCAAGCCTTTGCTAATTCAGGAATCGATGTTACGCTTGCTATTCCGGAGGGTGATCAAAGGAAAAGTGACGAAGACTACAAACTGTCTATCGAAAAGAACGTGGGTACGTATCCAGAGTTTTCGATAGTAACATTCAAGCAGTATACGATATTTGGTAAATTAAAGTTATTGGGGGGTTATTTTTCAGTTAAAAAGCTTCTGAATGAAATTAGACCTGATTTTGTTTTCCTTAGAAATATCGTACTGGTAAGAGCTGCAATAAAAACCAATACACCGTTTATTTATGAGTCGCACAACAACCTGATGCATAACACATCTAGGGTCCTGAATGCCTACTGGACCAGGTATATGCTCCGCGTCTCATCAAATCCCCTGATGATAAACTTTGTTGCAATTAGTGGTGCCCTTGGCAATTTTTGGACAGATATGGGCATACCGGAGGACAAAGTTCTTTCCGTACATGATGGTTTCGATAGCCAGTGGTTTAAGGAGCTAGTTAACAAAGAGGACGCTCGGGAACTTGTCGGACTACCACAAGAAAGAAAGATTGTTCTCTATATGGGCAGCCTTTACCAGGACAGGGACATTGATAACATTATTGATATGGCGAAGGATCTTAAAGAAGCCTACTTTGTAGTAGTGGGCGGCTCACCTGAAGAACAGAGTTTTTATCAATCTATCGCCCAGAACAATAAGGTTAGCAATATTATTTTTTGGGGGAGCGTAAATCATCAGGATGTAGCGAATTTTCTCTTTTCTGCAGATATCCTGTTGATGACGTGGTCCAGAAGAGTCAAAACCATCGATTACTGTTCTCCACTGAAGCTATTTGAATATATGGCTGCAGGACGCATTATTGTTGGGCATGGGTATCCAACCATCAAGGAAGTGCTGCAAAACGGCGAAGATGCGTACCTGGTTGACCCGGATTCGAAAGAAGATCTACTTCAAATGCTACGTCGAGCGATCAATGAAAACCCTGAGGAATTTGGGATAAAATCACGAGAAAAAGCGTTCGAGAATTACACCTGGCAACAGAGAGCGGACAAAATAATTAAATCCACTTTCGGTGGCGGTTGAAGTATTTAAAACAGGTGACCACACGAGTTTTTATGAAATTTTCGAGTATCGCCAACCATAATTGTCAGTTTATTATTTTGGGGTTTTCCAGAAAATGAAAAAATATTTTGTGACAGCAGTCGCGCTGAAAGCCTTTTCACTTAATAGCCTAACACGTCTTGCCTACAGAAAGCTTGGCAATAGTATTGGTCAGAAGAAGAGAGAAAAACAGAACATTGATGCCTACGTAGAGAGAGGGGACTTGCTGGTAGAAACTGCCCGTCAATACGGGCTTTTGGATAGAGATATCACCGCTGCCGAAATAGGGACAGGCTGGATACATTGGTTTGGTTTGTATTTCGCACTGCATTCCAGAAAGAATGTAAAACTGCATCTGTTCGACGTATGGGATAACAGGCAATTGAACGCCCTGAAAAGCTCCTTTTCAGGCTTGGCCGGGCGCTGGAAAAACAATAGCGATACAGATCAGCAAAAGCTCCAGAAAATCGCCAATCTGCTAAAAGTCGATTCTTTTGCAGATCTGTATGCACTATTCTCGGCGACTTACACTGTAAATGAGCAAGGCTCTCTCACCTCATATAACGACGACACATACGATGCCTTGTTCAGTTTCCATGTAATGGAACATATAGGGCGAGATTCTATAGAGGACTGCATAGGAAATATGTACCGTATGCTGAAACCTGGGGGAGTCTGCATTCATCAAATTGGAATCGATGATCATTTATCACATTACGATAAGACAGCGTCACCAAAGGCGTATCTGGGGTACTCGCTAAAAGCCAGAAAGCGCCTGTTCGAGAATGTCGTTCAATATCACAATGCATTACAGGCAGAAGATTTTATACGTTACTTTCGCGATCACAATTTTGAGGTCCTGAGCTGCCACAGAGAAACAACGACTGTCGAAGACCTTTCAATACACGATGACTGGATAAAATATTCTCAAGAAGATCTTGAAACTACGATACTTACTGTAGTGTGTAAAAAGCCTGAAGAGCAGCCTCTATGAATGCCATAAAACCATACAGAGTCGCTCATTTCCTGCAAAGGAGGCGGATTCCAATACTACCGGAGCTTATGCGCTGGCTTATGTTTTTAATTTACAACAGCACCATTCCACCAGAATGCATCATCGGCGAGGACTGTATTTTTGGACACGGTGGTATTGGTGTGGTGCTGCATCCAAAGGCAAGAATTGGCTGTCGAGTACTGATTGGCCAGGGCGTTACTATTGGCGGCAACTTTGGCGGTGGACCTCCGAGAATTATGGACGATGTCTGGATTGGGCCCGGGGCACGAATCCTTGGCGACATCACTGTTGGCCAGAACTCTGTAATCGGTGCAAACTCAGTCGTGACTCGTGATGTACCAGAAAACAGCATCGTCGGGGGAGTACCCGCAAAACTGATAAAAACCATTGAACCTGGACAACTAGACGTCAAAAGAGGCCGCTTGAGGGTAGCGACAAGTTAACTTTTTGAGATCAGCGGAATCAAAACCCGAGTTTTACGCGACTGCCTCTGCCTATTCACCAAACACACTTACCCTAAGATCCCGATACTGTTCAGCGCTGACCTGGTGCCTTCCCAGATTGAACAAATTGCTGACTGCAGCATGAACGCCCAGGACTCTCTGAGCCTGCTTGACTGATTTAAGCTTACGCATACCCCGCTCTCAAACCTTGGTATTCTCATGTGATTGCTCAGCCCGATTGTTGGCATACTGACTAGTGTCATGAACGGCATCCGGAATCAGTTTCCGGTGTGCTACGCCATAGCTAGGCAGTTTATCCGTCACAATTTTCCTAGGCTCACCAGCATTGCTTCGATGTAGACCCTTGAAGAATCGCTTCGCAGCTGCTCCATCGCGTCTAGCCTCGCGATATACATCAACGGCCTCTCCATCCTGATTCCCAGCCCGCCATAGGTAATGTTGCTTGCCGTTGATTTTCACGAAGACTTCATCTAGGAAAAATGTGTCACCGGAGCCTCGATGTTTCCGTTTCAATCTTCGAGCGTATAGAGGGCCGAACTTGATACACAACAGATGAATAGCTCCACGGCTGACGGTGATGCCTCGCTCGGCGAGAAGGTCTTCAATATCTCTGTGACTGAGATTGAATCGACAGTAGAGCCAGACCGCATAAGCAAAGATATTGGGCGGGAACCGTTGACGCTTATAAGTATTCATTCGCCGGTTCTAACAATTTCAGCCATTAAGTTGGCGATACCGGCAGGCCTATATGTGTATAGTCACCGCGACGAAGCCTATCGGAAATAGTCGGATATCCGCAGCTTACGCGGCGACCTTCTTTGGAATGTCGCGCTCCTCTGTCATACGGCGCAAGTCGGCCTTGAGCTTGGCATTCTCTGCTGAGACACCAAGAATGTCGGCATGTCGAGGGCTTGGCTCCTTATACTTCTTTAATCGGGCATACAGACTGTGTGACGTGCTGTGGTGTGGTGTGGTGTGGTGTGGTGTGGTGCCGCGTCGCACTGCAACTTCCGCGACTAAATACCCACGATCGGTTACTTGCTTTATCGCTTCAATCTTAAATTTTTCTGTGTATCGTTTGCCTTTGATAAACACCTCTCGTAGCGTTACAGTTTAACGCTATTAGGTGTCTAGAAAATCTAGGGAAGTCCAGGCGCAAGGCAGATGGCATTGCGCCGATTTGTGAGTTACGTCTAGCGACCTTAGTATGCGTGCAGCGTGACTCATACCGGAACTGTGTGCCCCGGATGAGTTATCCGCCTAGAGATAGAGACTTAGAAGTTGTAGGTAAGCTTAATGCCGTACATCCGTGGGCTAGTCAGTGCCTGTGACTGAAGCGTAGAAACGGTGCTGGGCCGCTCATTGTAGATGGATTCCCTGTCGTCTGAAATATTTTTCACATACGCCGTAGCCTCCCAGATATTATCTGGTGAGAAAATATTCAGCCGCGCGTCCCACTGACCATAAGCTTTCAGCTTATCGTACTCATCATTGTTAAAGGCATTGGTATATTGTTCACCAACGTACTGGTAACTCACCATTGCACTCCAATCAAAATCAATAAGTTCCCACTGGTAGACTAGGTTAGCCGAGGCCTTATACTGTGGAGACAGCAAAAACTCATTGCCGCTGAGATCCTGTTCTTCCGTGCACAGAGGCGCTAAGTCGTTTCCCTGCTGCAGAGGCCCGAGAGCGCAGGCAACAGTATCAACGGAGTCGTAATCTTTATACTCGGTCTTGTTGTAAGAATAGTTCGCGCTAAACATTAGGCTGTCGGTCAACAATGCCATCAGCTCTCCCTCCAATCCCCAGGCAGTGGCATCGGAAGCATTTTCAAAAACGGGCGTAGCCACACCGTTAATAAGTTCCTGTTTAAGTACCTGCAAATCCGTGTAGTCATAGTAATAAGCTGACGTGCTCAGTTTTAGACGATCATCAAGCATCGTGCCCTTATAACCTATCTCGTAAGAGATAAGCTCTTCAGGGTCCACGGTATTGACATCAGTCGTCTCGTTTGGCGCCATCAGGTTAAAACCACCCGAACGATAACCGGTCGCAACAAAACCGTAGAGAAAGTGATTATCGGTTACATTATGATCCAGCCCGATGCGCCAGGTCACCTGATCCCAATCATCATCCGCGTTGCGCTGGCCTGGGTCGCCGACAAACTGCACAAAGGTTTGATCCGAACCCTTTTTTTCATCATAAGAATAACGTAGCCCAACATTTAACATGGTACTAGCGGTCCAGTCCCAGTCCATTTGACCATAAACTGCATAAGCATTGGTCTCTAGTTCGGAGCGGCCGTTAAACAAGAAGTTGTCCTCACTCACTGGCCCCTGAAATTGACCAAAATAAGCATAGGTCGCCATAAGCTCGTCATTACTCTCGATAAACTGCAGCGTCTGCTTCTCATCACTGTTGTAATAATACAAACCGCCGATAAAGTTAAGGCTACCGTCTAAATCGGTAATCAACTGCAGTTCGTTGGAGTACGAATCATTCTTCTGAGTGAAAGGCCGGGTGGTCATGGCTGGCGTCAAGCCGAATCCGGTCGCGTCTTCAACCGTCCCCCCCCCTAACACGGCCAAGTTCGCCAACTGGCCCCAGTCCAAACCGGATTCCGATGCCTTCATGCCATCAGCATCAAAATCAGACTTATACTCAAATTGAGAATAGCCAGCGGTATATTTGAGCGTATATTGTTCAAAGTCATATTCGCTGATGAAGGTCGCTGAATTACGATGCTGGTCAACATAGGGGTCAAAATCAACGGATATTCTATCCACATTGTCTAAGGCCGGATTTTGACGAGTCGCACCCTGCTGGCCATTGGCAAAATTCTGGTTTGGAAACATCCCAGAGAAGTTAGCGGGCCTGTCATCACTGACATAGTTTATCGGTTGAATAAAATCTGTTGACCAAGGGTCTAGTACATAGGGTTGTGTGCCTTTGCGATCAGATTTGACCCTAAACACCTTGAGGGAGTTGGTCCAATGAGCAGTTGTATCGTGCTGTAAATGAACGGTGCCATACATGCTATCTTGTTCATCGAAACGCTTGTCGCTGCCTTCATTCTTCTGGAAGCCTTCACGCGTTATCGTTGAAAGCGCCACTAATGCCGATAAATCCTCGGTGACCGGGCCACTCACTAGCCCTTGCAGGACTAGGTAATCATAATTGCCTGCTTCAACAACCACTGTGCCGCCCCAGGCCTCATTATCAGGCTGTGTGCTGATAAAATTAACTGCGCCACCGATGGAGTTTCGGCCGTATAGGGTACCCTGCGGCCCCCTAAGCACCTCCACTCGGTCTATATCGAGAAAATTTGAATAGCCGAAAATATCGGTTTCGGTGGTGTACACGCCATCCACATAAATACCGACACCGGGGTCAGACCCTAAGGCCACGGTGGAACGACCCACACCTCGAATGCTCACTCTGCTCGGTGCAATCGTCAGTGATGGTGTGTGCCGTGCGATATCAGCGCCGGTGTCGATACCGAGTTGGTTCCTGGTGCTTTCATCGAAGGAACTTAATGATGCCGCCGTGTCCATCAGGTTGCTTTCGCGTTTGAAGGCAGTAACGACGACTTCTTCAAGCACCATCTGCGCCATCGAGTTAGCAGACAGGCTGGTTAGAGCGGCAAAAAGTATCGTACGTTGGTATTGGTGCAGTGGGTGCTTCATCAGTATAAATCCTTTAAGAGCATGATATTTTCCAAGATACGCATTATCATTGGTGCGCTCTGGCCTAGTTTGCCACATACATATTAAACTTGACTGTAAACAAATTTCGTGAGAGTTTGCCACGTTATTTGTCAGAAGACAAGTTTAATAAGCTGCGTTAGAGGAGAGCTTATTCCACTGTAACCCCAGCTCCTAAGCAGCAGAGCATAAGAGCCAAAAATGCCCCAGAACAAGCAAACCAAGCCCGAAACTTCGGTAAAACGTACCCGCCGAGTGCAGGAACGCGCTGAAATTACCCGTGCCAAGCTTATTAAGGCGGGCACGGTGATGTTTTCAGAGCGCGGCTTTGACGGAGTATCTGTGCGAGACCTTGAAAATGCGGCGGGGGTTAAGCGCAACCTGCTGGCCTATCACTTCGATGACAAGGATGCTTTGTGGAAAAGAGTCACCGATGACATCTATGGACTGATGAAAACAGAGTTCGATCAGCGCCTGCTCATTAGCCAGAAGATGTCTGGCCGTGAGAGCCTGGCCTTTGTGGTGCGTTTTTATGTGTACTTTCATGCCCGCCACCCCGAGCTCAGTCGACTGGTAGCGCAGGAAGCCACCCAGCATAGCTGGCGCACCCAGTACATGATCGAGCATCATATACGGCCCGCCACAGTTGCCATGGAAAAACTAGTGAAAGAAATCCAGGGGCTTGATAGAGATGCGTTTATTCACTGGTACTACATTATGATCAGTGCCACGTCCACGATCTTCTCTTTTGCCGCGGAGTGCCGGGACCTGTTTGACGTAGACCCCTGTGAAGACAGCATGGTTGAGAGCCATGCGGATATGCTGGTATCCATGCTGCTGGGGTCAGATAAATAAAGGTCTTTAAGATTTAGTTTTTAATAAACGAATCGTACGGCGTGCCCTTAAGACAGCATCAAGCATCCGCAGATTAAAAAGCAAGTGCCATTTTTTCCTGTACTTCATCTTTGTCTACTGCAGTTTTGTACCCGCAAGGCACTGCCCAACCTGCTGACATTCAACGTCGGCTAGGCCAAAAGTGTGTCCCCCTGCTCGAATGAAGACGCCAATTTTTCACGCCACACGATAAACAATACAGAGCCTCTAGGGGCGATATGTCTGGCACCTGGGTGTGCCTCACCCACTTATTAGTGGCGTGATCTTTAGGATTATGCATCTGTTACCGGTCGCGCGGCATAATCGCGTAATCCAAGAGCTACGACGCGTGACTGCTACTGCTCTGTGGCGTTCTGCAATGGAACCGCATCTACCGTATGGCCTAACCACGCAAGAGCATACTCATCCACTTGAGAAAGAGACTGTCAGGTTTTATTCCGCACTTTTCTGCCATCAGTAATCATCAGCTGTGCGGCAGCACTGAACAACTTATCAGGCCTGCGCAGCACTGTGATACTTCTCGACGGTCTCACCCTTATCTTCCAGATTGATCCCCGTGTCGCGCAGGGTGAAAGTGACGCAGAGAAATCTTTTTAATGTATGAATAGAGTCTAAACCTAAAGAACGTCCGTATTACCACGGTATAATTGTGATATGTTTGCCCACAGTACTTGTTGATTAGGAAAGCGCTAAGAAATGAAGAAGACAGCAGTTCTTTTAATCCAATTAGGCACGCCCGATAGTCCAAAAACGAGTGATGTAAGACGCTATTTAAGCGAGTTTTTGAATGACCCTAGAGTGATTGATTTGCCCTGGCTTGCTAGAAAATTATTGGTGAACGGTATTATCGTACCTTTTAGAGCGCCGAAGTCGGCCAAAATTTATAAAGAGCTTTGGGACCTTGGAAAGGGCCAGTCGCCTCTACTGGTGCACACTCAAAAGGTTCAGGAAAAGCTTAAAGTCCGACTTAAATCGTCGAATGTCGATGTATATATGGCGATGCGTTATCAAAACCCTTCTATGGCTGATGTCATGGAGGAAATGCGGGCACTCCACTACGACCATGTTATTGTTCTTCCGTTGTTCCCACAATACGCCAGTGCGTCAAGTGGCTCTGCCATAGAACGTGCTATGAAGATAATGAGCACGTGGTGGACCACACCAGAAATTAGTATTGTCAATCAGTTCTGGGATAATTCCGGCTATATCGATTCTATTGTTGAGCGCTCAAAGGCCTTTAATTTAAAAGACTACGATCATATTTTATTTTCCTATCATGGCTTACCAGAAAAACACGTCGATAAAGTGTATGAGGGAGACAGCCTTTGTAGTGAGGCCCCTTGTGAAACTGAAATTAACGATAAGAATAGTATGTGCTATAAGGCGACAAGTTACGCAACAACTCGGCTTATTGCCGATAAGTTAGGTCTAAAAGACGAAGACTATACCGTCTGTTTTCAGTCTCGCTTAGACAAAAAATGGCTTACCCCTTTTTCTGACAAGGTAGTAGAAGAGCAAGGGAGACGAGGTGCAAAAAAATTACTCGCATTTAGTCCCGCTTTTGTCGCGGATTGCTTGGAGACAGTCATTGAAATCGGTCATGAATACCAAGACATATTTGAAGACCATGGGGGCGAAAAAATTCAATTAGTCCCTAGCTCTAATGATCATGAACGTTTTATCGATGGCCTAGAAGAGATCATAAGAAAAAAATTATAAAGCTAGTTTTTAGCGCGTTTAGCCAACGTCTAAAACACTATGTGGCATACCGTTATGCGTCGATAAAGCATCCGATTTTTATAGCGTGGAGTCAGCGGGCAAATGGGGCCGCGGGGAAAAGTTTGCCTTTGCTGCAGATTCGACTATTGTGAATTCATCGGCGGCTGCTTGAAATACCATTGTATAGAGACTATCTAAATGACATCTTTTAAATTCATGGTTGTGTTGATGTTAGTGTCGCCAGTCACTTTATTTGTCTCCTGAATTTTTAAGTCGGGCCACTCTAACTTTTGAAGAATGTATGGATAACAAGGACTTACTGCAAGCCATCAATCAGGTAATGCCCTATGGCAAGTACAAGGGGCGTCAGCTCCTTGATCTTCCTGAGCCATATTTGGTCTGGTACCACGGCAGGGGGTTTCCTCAGGGCAAGTTGGGTACGCAAATGGCTTTAATCTATGAGGTTAAACTTAACGGACTCGAGGGGATGTTGCGCCGCTTCCAGCGTTAGTAGCCTATGAGGGGCTCTAGTACCGAAGTAAAAGATAAAGGAAAAAGTATTCGCATGCACATTCGTCTAGCCTATTTTGACCTTTGAGCTAAATGCTTTCCCTTTAGAAAATATTTAATGCGGTAATGCGTCTATTTCGCTGTTTTTAAAAACCCTTCTATCTAACGAAGCCTGAATACGAAAAAATTCATTTTATATCGTGCCAGAAAATCTTGGCGCAGCATCAGCTAACTTATAAGGGCGTGACCAAAAAAAGCGTCTTCTTGAAGAGAATTTCTCTGCTTCGATATTGATAGACACTGTCTTCGCGCTTGGCGACGCCTGTAATGTGTATATCACCGGCTCCTTAATTAGGCGTAAGCACGTCCTGCGCCAGCGTCCCGAAAGATCTGTTCGTGGGTTTCAAGCTGCTGCTGTCGCCTATTTATCAAACAAGTTTGGCCTAACCAGAATAACCGTCAGACACCTGCCCGCTTGGCCTATCTGCGGACTTGCGTCGAAAATCTCTCTATTTGACTTCTTTTGACTTCAAGCCGTACTACAATTATTGACCCAGAAAGGCTTTCCTTCCGTATATATCACCGTAATAAGAGGTAAGGAAAATGAATCAAGTCTCTAAAGCGTACGATAGTGAAGGCCTTGAATGGTTGTACACGCATTCACGCAACTACCCGCTTCTTTCAGCAGAGGAGGAGCGGGACATCGATGAGAGGAAATGGCAAACACGTGACGTGCTACTGGAGGCACTGCTTACTGATGTGCGCAGCCGCTTTTTCCTCAAACAGTGGGTTAGCAACCTACTAGAGAACCCACCCAGTCTTAATGTATTCTCAGAAAAGGAGCATTATTACGTTTTGCGCCGTGAGCAGTCTACTCTGCTGAAAGACACGGCTAAAGTCGTACAGCTAAAAAGTCTGCATAAGTTGCTGGGGAAAGCTCATAAGGATTCCCATAACGACGAGTCACAGATGATATTCGCGAAACTGGACCTGTCACCACTGTTAGTAGCGGGCTTTGCGGATATACAGTTGGGCAGCAGCGATTCTGGTGAGATCGTGATGGCGCTGCGATACTGGCAGAAGTTCTGGCGCACAGCAGCGACAATCGAGATATCTGCGAAAGAGCCAATGCCTATTTGCGATGCTTCTCGGCAGGTGTTCCGTCGCCAGTCAAAAGTCTATTTCAAAGCGCGAGAACAGCTGGTTAACCACAACCTGCGCCTAGTGTTTTCTATCGCTGGCAAGATGAAAAGTACAACCGTACCCTACATGGATCGCGTGCAAAGTGGGATGTTGGGACTAATCAGGGCCGCCGAGAAGTATGACTACCGTACAGGCCATCGCTTCAGCACCTATGCCTACAACTGGATCAACCAGTCGTCACGCCGGATGCTAGAGGACCAGCGATCTCTCGTGCGTTTACCTTCCGATGTCAATGAGCAAGTCAATCGTTTATATCGCGAGAGCTTGGCGCACCTCAATGCCACCGGTGAAGATGCCAGTGTAAGGGTTCTCGCCGATCGCTTACAAATCGAGCCGGATACCGTAGCGCGCCTGCAACAAACTGGCAACCTGTCGGTATCACTCGACAGCACGTTTAACAACGATCCTGACGGATTGACACTGGGAGACACGCTCAGCGATGTAACCTATTCACGGCCGGCCGCTAAGGCAGAACAAATTTCACTCAATCGTTTTTTGATGACTAGCTTGAAGGCGCTGGCCCCACAGGAGCAAAGCGTGATTACATTGCGCTGGGGACTAGACGATTCTCCGCCGCTGAGTCGCCGAGAACTGGCCGATTACCTTACTGTGTCTACCGAGCGTATTCGCCAACTAGAGATGTCTGCGTTAGGCAAGCTACGCAGTACTGATGGCGTGGCTGAGGCTTTTTCGGACTATCAGATGCAGGATTGAGCTCACGTTAAAAGCGACCAGTCGTTCGATAGCGCGGCGACTGGCGTTTATGATGATCGGCGTCTCGCGACATCATTATGCAGTGGTGTACGAGTGACTGAAATCAGCGCAGGGGTCACATTGCATGATTCCAGCCGTTACAGTCAGTTACCTTGGCGCTACACCATTAGGGACAGAGCACCTGGCTTCTCTGTCCAAGATATTCTTCCTGTACTTCCTCTGCTCTTTTCCCCCTGTCCTTCACCCTTTTACATTACTGTATCCTGCACTCTGGTATGGTAGTGTTTTTATCCTTGGGGACATCTTAATGAACTTGCGGAATTGGAACAAACTGGGGCTTGGCGCATTTTTGTGTTTGCTGGCTGTCACCGGTCATACAAAGATCGATAAGCCCAATATACTGGTTATCTGGGGTGATGATATTGGCTGGTCCAACATCAGCGCGTACCACCGAGGAATGCTCGGTGGCCGCACTCCCAACATTGATCGCATTGCTAATGAGGGCGCGATATTTACCGATTACTACGGCGAACAGAGCTGTACCGCGGGGCGTTCCGCGTTTATTACCGGGCAGCACCCACTGCGGACAGGGCTGCTGAAGGTAGGCCTTCCCGGAGCAGATATCGGGCTACATACTGATGATCCAACCATTGCAGAATTGCTAAAACCACTGGGCTATACCAGCGGTCAATTCGGCAAAAATCACCTTGGTGATAAAGATAAATTTTTGCCAACCAATCATGGCTTCGATGAATTTTTTGGCAATCTCTATCATCTGAATGCCGAGGAAGAGCCGGAGACTTATTTCTATCCCACGGATCCTGAATTCCACAAGCGCTTTGCGCCACGTGGGGTGATTCATTCCTATAGCGACGGAAAAATCGAAGATACCGGCCCTCTAACTCGGAAACGCATGGAGACGGCTGACCAAGAGTTCGCTGATGCGGCATTACAATTTATGGAGAAAGCGCACAAGGCCGAGAAGCCGTTCTTCATCTGGTTCAACGCAACACGCATGCACGTGTGGACACGCCTTGCACCTAAGTGGCGGGGCAGCTCCGGTTATGGTCTGTATGCCGATGGCATGATGGAACACGATTACCACGTTGGCCAGTTGCTGGACAAGCTCGATAGCCTTGGTATCGCAGGTAACACCATTGTGGTTTACAGCACAGACAACGGTTCACAGACCAACACCTACCCGGACGGCGGTTCTGAGCCCTTCCGTGGGGAAAAAGGTTCAACCTGGGAAGGTGGCTTCCGAGTTCCGGCCCTCATCCGTTGGCCCGGCGTGGTGAATGAAGGCGCTGTGATCAATGACATTGTGAATCATCAGGACTGGTTGCCGACTTTCTTGACTGCCGCTGGTGAGCCAGACATCAAAGCCAAGCTCAAGAAAGGCTATCGTGCAGGTGACAAGACTTACAAAGTCCACATCGACGGCTTTAATCAAACTGATTTGCTGAGTGGAAAAGGCCCTGGAAATCGGCAAAATATTTTTTACTTTGACGACAATGCTAATTTTAACGCGATACGCTGGAACGATTGGAAAATACACTTCGCCTTCCAGATGGAAGGCTGGAGTGGCCCGCGTGAGTCACTGAATTTCCCGAGGGTCGTAAATCTGCGCACGGACCCCTATGAGACCTCGCTAGATTCTAGTCTGTATGCGCGTTTCTTTGCGGATCAGCTGTGGTTGTTTGTGCCAACACAGCAGGAAGTGGGTAAGTGGCTGATGACTTTCCGTGAGTTTCCACCCAGACAGGCGACGGCAAGCTTTACTATCGATCGCATGATGCAGGAGATGCAACAGATGCTGCAAATGCGGGGTAGCGCCCCACCAGCGTCTAAAGACGTATCGGGAAATTAGCTTTTTGAGAGCTGAGAATTCCTCAGCTCTCAAGTAACCGCCCTACCTCATTCAGTCATAAGCCCTTGTGCCCCTGAACCTTGGATCGCAGCGTTTACGGTCAGGTCAGAAACGACTTTGGAAGGTGAAACCAAACACCATCGCCGTGTCTAGGTCTGTTTTAGCAATCCGCTGTCCGTTACCATTTTCCAGAGACATATTCCCGCCAATATCAACGCCCGCCAGCGCAGTCATGCTGGTCATTGGCCAAGGGCTGTAGCTAGCAACAATGTATAGTGGAGTACTTGAGTCCTCTCCCACACCCGCGCTGCGATCCTCTCGCTCCTTAAGCGAAAACCGTGTTTTTTCGTATCTCGCTGTCAATCCAAGTGTCCAATTTTGATTTAATTCATAGTTAAATGATAACCCTGGTCCCTGGGATGCAGCCAGTCCTCGTCCCGTGCTAAGACTAAGTGACTCGGTAATTTTCCAATCAACTAACAGGATAGGAAATACGTTGTTTTCGTCACCCACATCAGAGAACCAGCCAAACCCAGGCCCGATAGACAGTGTGTCCGAAAACTTCCAACTAAAGCCTCCAAGCACCCCCTCTGTGCGACCATCACGAAGGCTGGCCCCAGATTCTGCATGGGTGCGAAGACTAGGGATAACAATGACGCTCATTTTTTCAGTGGGAGCAAAGCGAACAGGCACTGACAGTCGATAGTCTCGGATACGCCCCCAGGGCTTGTATCCGTCGATTAGGGTCCCAGATGAAAAGTCGTAATCGGAAGTGCCAATTCCAAAAGAAACCGACACGGACGTATCACGGCTCCACGCATACCCTAGCCCGGCGCTTAGGAAGCCTCGCGTGACGCTCAAATCACCTGACCCATCACTTAGATTCGCCGAAAACTGGTGCACGGCGCCACCCGCAGCACTCCATACCCATTGATCATCTACCTGACGAGTTCCTTGTGCGAATGCAGCGCTAGAGAATAAAGCGAACAAAGCGAACAAAGCGACAAAAGCTTGATAACAAACTGAGAAATTTTTAAGCATCTAGGGGCGATTCCTTAACAGTGAATGCTGGCAGTTATACGCAGGTGAAATCGAAAAAGGTGAGGTTAAATTTGTGAATATTGCATTGACTAGGCCCGCCGGAACAATAAACCCATGCCTGCAACGACTGCAGTTGGGCAATGCGCTCGCACACACCAAAGCCCTTTCCGCTGTCCAAATCTAACGGCAAACGACCACCATGTTGCGGCAGGCATCTTTGTCCTGCTTACACTACGTGACCTGCTAATGTAGGTAGCGTGGTTCGATAGCGCGCATTTAATCAAGATCACGAGAGTGGCGCTAAAGTAGGATTATCTATGATTGGCAAATTTGCAGTCGCCACAGGCTCATGACTGTTTATATTGGCAATCGCAGGTTTAGCGGGCGCGAAGCAGCTAACGCGTTTATCGCAAAACGATATAGACTGTTTATCGTGTTGCGATAAACGCACTTTGGGACAACTTTCTCAACGACATGCCAATTGACAACGCCGATAGGCGAGCACGAATCCTTCAAGGAGTCGACCGGCGATCGGTTTCAGACATGCGAGGACAGCCGTTTTAGAATTTTGATTTCCAGATTGAGAGCAGAAAATAAAGATGAATTCGCCAGATGCCAGCATGTGGAGTATTGTGCGTGACAGAGCCATACTGAAATCGCCAAAGTAGAAGGATAAATTTATTATAAATCAATAATTGATACGCATAATCTTTGTCGTGTTACATAGATGCTGGGAAATTGATCCTAGATTCAGTTAGTGTGGAATTGTGACGTCCTGCGCAGTTTAAATATGAGGTCTAGTTAGAGTTAATGTCCACTTTTCGAGTAATGCTTCCTGAAACCCGTCACGTTAAAATCTCTACGTATGTTAGCCGTACCCTATTGCAACTTGCAAATGGAGCGGCGTTAAAAACCTAGTTAATATTGTTCTTAGCCATCAGTGTCCTAGCCGGTTGCTCTGCAGAGAGTGATTTACATGGCCAGGCCGAGACACAGACATCTGAAGCAAGTAATTCAAGCGTTGTTGTGCGCTCCGTGGCCGACAATGGAGCATCACGCGATGCTGTAGTAAGTGGGCTCGGGATTGTCGAGCCATATACAGAGCAGCTTACAAGCCTCTCCCAGATTAACATCCAAGATGCGCAGTTGGAGCGTGCACTGGCGGCCATAGAATATCCTTGGGCCTTGGAATTTGTCAATAAAAACGAGATTCTACTGACGCAAAATAATGGAACGTTGTTGCAAATCAACCTTTCGAGTGAAGAGCGCTTCGCTATTGGCGGCCTTCCAAAATAGGTAGCGGTTTTGATCAGATTGGCTTGATGGACATTGAGTTACATCCGGATTTTTCCACTAACAAAAGAATCTATATTTCTTTTGCAAAGCCTCATCCCAGTGCGGCTAAGTATCATATGACCCAGGTCGCGACTGGCATCCTTCAAGGGAATCAAATTGTCGACTTAAAGACGCTTATCAATGGCGATCACTATGATTGGGCGCCTTCCAACTTTGGGGGCGCCCTTGCCTTTGATAATGAAAAAAATCTCTACATCAGTATCGGAGATCGCGGGAATGAGCCTTTCTCAATAAAGGGTGACCGCCTAGAGAACTGACTCGCGATCATGTCATGAACGGATATAACGCCATGACTGAGCGCGGCCTGTGTTACACATGCAGTGAATCTGGACTGATGGAGATGGTGGACTACATGTTCGAACAAGTAGCGCAACAACACTAAGAATAAATTGTATCGTACTAACTTTGCAAACTGCGTATAACTAGTATTATTTTAAATAATCTGTAAGTTGTCTAGCAGGAAGCCCCCTATTGAAGAATATAGCAACGAGAATATGGACAACTTAACTGGAGTTTGTCCCAGACCTGTCCTAGGGTTGAAGGCGAAACTACTCAACAAAATCAGTCAGTCGATTATCAGCAAGTGTCACAAAGTGACCCTGACATTCTTCCTCACTGGCAAACACCGGCGCAGGATAACTCTCCCAGCCTTCCTCCATGCACAGCGCCGAACCTTCAGACAATTGCATAGTGGACAGCGCTGCCGCTTCAACATCTTCCACATAATAGGGAATGTCATACAGCTCTTTGCGTGAAAAGCGCTCTGTCATATCCGAAAAATGCGGCGAGGCAGGGTTACTTGATTCTGAGTAGGTGGTAATGGCTTTGATAACAGGACCGTCATCCGTAAATTCCGTGAACATTATCCACGTACCACTGGACGCCGTCACTTCAGGATAGCGATCGCCGACGCGCTCCAGTGACATTTTGTTGAATACCCCTTCCATTTCTTCACCACCGTGCAAAGGGATAAACACGCCATTGCGGGTAACGCCCTGAATATCACCAAGTGGTGCATCCAACGCAATGCCTGCATCATTCAGAGTTTCAACCGCCGTACCAAGCGCCGCAAGTGCTTCGGGATTATCGGTGGCATCAAGGCCACGAGGCGTACCTACAGGATCGTTGACATCAAATGGCACTACGTAATTGAGTGCCTCTGGCAGCCAGCGATTACCGCTGTCTCCATCGTTCGCTGCAAGCATGAACTCCCTGAACAAATGGGCTCCACGGCTATCCAAATTACTCTTAAGGTCCCAGGCGGCAAGTACAGGGCATGCAGGGCTGATATCTACCAAGCTACCACCCACCTCGACAGTCGGATTATTTTCACACAGTGTAACTAGGCCATCTCGCAACAATTGACCCGCCAGATTCTGATTGCTCAGCATACGGTCGACAAAGGAATCCATGGAAAACTTTGTTCCACCCAGACCGTCTATGCCTTGTTGTCGCTGAGCCACCATCTGTAAACCAGAGCGCGTGCGCAAAGTGCGCTCATCTTCGACATCTCCTGAGATTGCAGGAATGCCGGTGATGGGCTCGTTAGGATTGGCCAGCCAAAAGCTATCGTTGGAGTTGGTGACATAGTCATTGCGGAACAATTGGGCCCTTTTAGCGGAACCCAGCATACCCGGCTCTGGTGAGTCTTCATCGGTATTCCATTCACAGGAGGCACGATCTCCCCAGTAAATAGTCGCCGCTGTTTGATCGCAGTCGATCAACTGCTCGTCAGTGAAGTTCAGTGCAGGGGCGAAGTCTCCGTAGAACACTTCGCCGGCACTGTCTGCCGCTAACGTGTTGGAGCCGGGAAGTGAATGATATTGTGACAGGACTTCACGCAGCTCTCGAACGTTCTTGGATCTCATCCGATCCAGTAGGCCACCTTGCAGTCCGCGTGCGCCTTCATTGGCGACACGTAAAGAGTAACCGCGCACTTCCGTCCAGCTAAACTGCCCGCCAAGCATCAAGCCAAAGTGAGTGCGATAAAAGGTGTGACTTTCTTCGATAATATCTCCCGCACCATCAAGCGAGTTGACGGTGATAACAATAGGCTCAATATCACGCACTTCTCCCTCAAAAATATATTGAAGGGGGTTACCTTCCACCAGACTCATGCGATAAAACATGAACGCCTTCGAAGTAGAGATAGTTCCAGTCCAGGCTACATCGCCATTGGTACCAAAACCGGCTAGCGCGTTACGAGCTGTTGTCGCGCCTAACATGTTGAAGAGGCCTGGTATAATCTGGTGCATGCCATAAAGGCGAATACCAAAATCTTCAGAGAACTCTTTGTTCCAGCTGATATGCGGATTGCTAAACAACATGCCGCGGCCGCTTTCGCTAACCTCGCCGCCAATCGCAACACCGTTACTACCCTTGTCTCCAGGGTTAACAGATGCAGCCGCGATGGCGGCGACGGCCAGGCTCGCCTGCTTGTCTTGCGCCGCCAGTTGCTGCTGACGTTCTCGCTCCATCGAGACATCTACTGCTTGCACCTGTTCATCGCCTGTAACTTTCGCTACCACAATAGGTGGCACTGAGGGCACAATGAATCTTGCAAAGTTTGGCAGAAAAATGGGCGTGAGGTGAATGCGACGTACATCTGACGACGTCATGGGCATAACCCACTGAGCGCCTTGGCAATTGGGATCAGAAACGTTTTCTACCCCCGTGTCAGTAAGGTAGCGATTGAAGCCTCTGGCATAGCCTTCGAACATGGCGTCCATCTCTGGCCTGATCACCGCATCGTAGGTACCCAACTCGGCGAGTAACTGGTAGAAAAAATCGGAATCCAGATTGCCGTCGTCCGGTCCCAGATACTCAGATTTTTGCCCACGGTGCTGCAAAATGCTAAGCGCTATCTCACAAAGGTGGTCTTCCGCCGCCGCGTAGCCGGTGCCATAGCCGAGGCTACCCCAGTCTTCTGCGATGATATGAGGAAAGCCCCCTTCTGTGCGGTGCACAGTGGCTTGAAAAACCGTGCCTGCTGGGGTCTCAACTTCGACTGCTGGATTGTCCTTGGAATCGTTACAGGCGGCAACGATAACAACAAGTAGTGCGATGGCCGAACGAGTTACAAAAGGAGGTGACATTTGGGACTCTCCGAGGGTTCTGGCGTGAAGTTGACGGTACACTATAAAACGGAATGAGATAAAATAGTAATAGGCAAGAATAAAAGCCTGTATTTATAGATTTTATCCGATCATATGGGACTAATATTTGGAGAGTATACTGTCGGTAAATAGCTTGTATTTATTAATTGATTGATTGATTGATTTATATAGGTTTTTTACATACCAATAACAGTTTGGTAGCGAGTCTAGCGGAAACTGGCTCTGTGCAATAGGACTAATCCCCAGCCAACAAAAAACCCGCGTAAGGGCTCTTATATACCCCCCG
>TARA_B110000503_G_scaffold16478_1_pt1 | contig 25587 bp, 27 predicted proteins | sample TARA_B110000503 | Tara Oceans TARA_B110000503 (sample SAMEA4397472) | marine metagenome | biome: Polar Biome; feature: [SRF] surface water layer (ENVO:00010504); material: water (ENVO:00002006), including particulate matter (ENVO:01000060) such as... | depth 5 m | reverse complement strand
TTTAAGGGTATTCTACCCTTTTGGCTTATGATGATTTTAGCAATCGTGCTTTTGATTTTATTTCCTCAAATAGCTCTATACCTACCAAATACGATGTTTGGCTAAAACAGTTTCCCTAGCAAGCATATAACTGAACGCCAATCTTCCTGATTAAAGGCGCATTCCGTATGTAGCACCGGCGCGCTATCCTGCGACGGGCCCCATAGTTTCTGCATCATATTCCAAATTAGCTGACCCATACTAAAGTGGAAACGCACTTGCTGTAATTTAGGTGAAACGAAAGGTCACTTTTTCATCTTAAAAGATCTTTTTTCATCACTGAAACCAAGGTTTCATCCACCGTCGGGCTACGGCCAAACCATTTCTCCCAAGCAGGAATCCCTTGGTGCAAAAGCATACCTAAGCCGTTAATCGTACGGTTTCCCCGCTGGGCAGCCGCAACCAACAACGGCGATAGGAGCGGCGTATAGATGATGTCAGCCACAATTGCATTAGGATTTAAGTGGGATATTTTCAGGTCTAACGCGGGCTGCCCAACCATGCCTTGGTTTGTCGTATTCACCACCAAATCAGCTAACGCCAGAATAGCGTGACGATGATCCCAGTTTTGCACTGTAATCGGATGCCCAAGATCTTTGGCCAGTTTTTGGGCAGTTTTCTCGGTGCGGTTCACGACGGTGATCGCACCGATGCCCGCTTGGATCAGCGCATAGCAAATAGCACGTGCCCCACCACCAGCACCTATTACAACGGCAGAGTTAATTTCTTTTTGCCAATGCGGGAATTCTTGGTTCAAATTTCCTAAAAATCCCAACCAATCATTATTGGTGCCAAACAAGGAGCCGTCAGATTGCACCACAACACAGCTGATGGCTCCAATTTTTCGGGCAACATCATCGCAAACATCAACAATTTTTAGTGCTGCTTGTTTATGCGGAATAGTCAGATTGCATCCCTGAAACCCCAAGGCAGGTAAAGCGCGCAAGGCTGCCTTCAGGTTGTTGGGTGCAATATCAAGGGGAAGATAAGCCCCTTTGATGCCCTGCTGTTCAAACCAATAGCCATGCATCAAAGGTGATCGGGAATGCATCACTGGATGACCCATAACGCCCGCAAGATGGAACTTAATCGCCATTTGGTCCCTCAGGTTTAATTAATGCTTTGTAGTTTTGCGGCAAAGTGATCCCAGGTTCTTTGGAAAAGGCCAGGTGACCACAGTTTTTGTTGGCTCAGAGCGCGCTCTTCTGCACTAAACTGATAGGGGGTGCCTATCATCTGCGCGTGGTATTGGCGTTCTGCATTCTCTTCTAAATAATTAACCAAGGCAAAAGCCTCAGTTAGCGTTGATCCCACAACAACGGCACCATGTGACTTAAGCAGACAGGCAGGTCTTTCGCGAAGCACTTGGGCAAGCTGATCACCCATGCCCTTTGTATTAATCGAATTAGGCGTATCCAAAATTGGCATTGGGTAAAGCAACGATCCTTGCGCAAACACCGGCAAATAATCTTGCCGCGCCATGGTCAGATAGGTGGACCACTTCGAATGCGCATGTATAACGGCATTCACATCTTTGCGGGCTTTGTAAATCCCCGCATGCAAATGAAACTCCAGCGGTGGCGTGCCGTTGCCGCTGAGAACCTCGCCCTCAAATGTGACGAGGCAAATGTCCTCTGGGCGGGCGGTGGCACGGGTTGCTTTGCCAATATTGACATAAAATGCACTGTCCGAATGGCGCACACTGCAATGGCCATTGTAATCAAGTATTTTATTAGCCTCAAGCATACGAATGCAGGCGGCAAGATCTCGGCGGGGATCTGTTTGCATTTGCGCTACCATCCTGTTTCGCTGCGTATTTCGGCGCGCCACAGATCCCAAGCCCGCAGACCTGCCGTCTGATTTGGTACATCGGCCAAAAGACCTTCTTCAGCCGACAAGGCGGCCAAGGGGGCCGTGCCAGCCAAACTATGGGCAAAATGTTGAATGCGCGCATTCACTTCTGTGTAAACAGCCCGAAACACGGCCGTTTGCAGCGTTGGGCCACATGCAACTGAACCATGCGCGCGCATCAGCGCTACCGAGGCTGAGCCCAAACTTTGTGCCAGCGCCTGACCTTTAGCACAGTCGCACACCAACATATCGGTCGCGCCAAACTGTTCCGAAATATCAAAAACGGGCACGCCTTGCGCCAAAAAGGCGGCATTGTGAAACATGGCTTGCATTTTGACAGAGGCAACGCCAAAGGGCACGACCGACGGTGAATGGCTGTGCACCACCGACCCAATATCTGGCCTGGCTTTGTAAATTTCGCCGTGGATGAAACGTTCTAAAAAGCCTTTGGCGCTTGCAGGATGCACGGCGTTAGACCCAAGATCATATTCGACAATATCATTAGGCACGACTAAAGCGGGGGCCAGCGCGCGCGACATCAAATAGCGGTTTGGATTGTCAGGATGGCGCATTGAAACATGGCCAAAACCATCTACCACGCCCCTTGCCGCCAAAATACGGCTTGCCGCCGCTAGATCTGCCATCCGCTCAGCTGACATTAACACGCTCGGGAGTTGGGTGTTCATTGGCCATCCTGCTTAAATGATTACGCTTGTCATGATACCTTTGGGAAAGATTTCTTCGGGCGTAAATTGACGGTGAGCGATGCCTTGTTGGAAAGTGTAGAGAGACATTTGCTCCCAAGTGGGCCGGTTTTCTTCGATTCCGTAAGGAAATGGATCGCCTTCGAATTTGTCACGCATGCGCCGCGCATAGGACGCCAACCAAGGCAAAGGATACCGCGACACCGCAGGGTCAAAAAGACGCTCTAGGCTGCGCCGTTTTGACTCCTGAAACGCATTCATCAAATTGCGCGCCACCCAAGGGTTTTCATCAAGAATAGATTTTCGCATGGCGATAATATGCATAATCGGATAAACTTTAGTTCGATCGTAATACTCTTCTTCCATCTCGAGAAAATTGGGAAAAAGTCGGATGATGTCGGGGTGCCCTTCTAAAAAGCAAGTGGGCGGACGGGCAATGATGGCGCAGTCAATCTCACCCGAAGAAAGCAATTCAGATAAGGACTTGTCTTTGATCCGGGTTAACTGAACGCCTTCGGGTAAGTTTAATTCAACCTTTTCTTCGCGCCCCGCCGCATTCGCGCCGGCTTGAATCCAATGCACATCTTGCAACGAAACGCCCATTTCATTGTGCATCCAACCACGCATATAGACGGCCGCCGAATGGGCCCATTCTGGCGAGCCTACTTTTTTGCCCTTGAGATCTTGGATCGTCTTAATGCCACTTTTCTTATTCACATAAAAGGAACTGAACCGAAACAAGCGTGAGCAAATAACAGGCAGGCCAATGATATCTGAATTTTCACGCGTCACTTGCGCTGAAAATTTGGCGAAGGAAATTTCTGAAACATCAAATTCGCGATTGGCCGTAAATCTTGCGAAACACTCATGATGGCCCAAATTAAGCCAGTTATGGTCAATACCTTCGGCGCGGACATCCCCTACGCGAAAATCCCTAAAATGGTCGTAATCTGTCGTCGCGATTGAAAGTTTCAATTTTGTCATGGGTCCATCAACGTCTACAGGTGGGGTTTAAACTCGGAGCATCCGCTTAACGATCATTTAACTTAGACCAGATTTTACATTTTTTCTAGGCGGCAGGTCAATCCACTGGGAGCGCTTGCGCCCAAATTTGGACCGCTATTCTTTTATGCGGAATATTTGTGCAATTGGATTGCCCCAGTAATGGCGGGGCCGTAACTAGGTCGAATATACTCTTTTGAGGGAACCTTAACATGTATACCCCATTTCTTGGCCCCGCTTTGGCGCTTTTATCCGCCCTTTCATTTGCCTTCGGTAATAATTTTATTATGCGAGCCTCGCGCTCGGGCGGCGACAAGGGGGTGATGTTTTCGGTACTGCTGACGATGGCCCTTTCATTTGTCCTTTGGCAAATGTCTTGGAGCGAAACGGTAGGCGATGTTGACGGCAAGAGCTATATATACGGCATCCTTTGGTTTTCGATGGCGGGCATCTTTGCGATGTTTTTTGGCCGCAGCCTGATCTACCAATCGATCCAGCTTCTAGGTGTTGCGCGATCTTCGGCGGTGAAACGCCTGAACCCGTTTTTTACAGTTCTGCTGGCGGCCCTGATTGTGAAAGAGCCTATCACAGGCCTAGACCTTTGGGGCATGATGGTCATTGCCTTAGGCTTTGGGCTTTTGATCCGACAAAGTCTCAAGAACAGTCTTGGGACCGACGCCTCCAAGGCCCCCAGCTTAAGCGCTTATGGCTACGGAGTCACGGCGGCGTTGGCCTATGCGATATCTTACATTTCTAGAAAAATGGGCCTGATTGATCTGGGCTCGCCCGCGTTTGGAACTTTTGTCAGTGCGGTTGCAGGATTTGCCTGCTTTGCGATCATGGCTCTGTTTTCGGCCCAAGCGCGAGATAATGTCACAAAGATATTCTCAATGCTGGATCGATGGATCTTTCTATCGGCTTTTTTCGTTTCATTGGGGCAAATTCTGCTGTTTTCGGCGCTTGCATATAGTCCCGTGTCACAAGTTGCGCTGATTGCGTCGCTGGAAATTTTCTTTTCGATAGGTTTATCTCATTTCGTGTTCCGCAACGCGGAACAGCTTTCGTTTACATTATTACTGGCCGCAAGCCTTGCCATGTCTGGGGTCATTTTGGTTTCATGGTAAAACACCTATTTAGCCCAAGAATTAGCCTGACAAAATTTTAGAATCCATAGATAGCTTAAAATTAGCTTGCAGAAGACTGAAAATCGTTCCTCTATGTGGACGGCCATCCCATTGACTGATTTTTAAACTGCGGCATAATCGACAAACCAAAATCTAAAAATCGCTTACATAGCACGGTTTTAAAGGGCTAAAGCCACAGTTAGCAAAGCAACATACTGATGTCCTGCACGAGATTCTGTGAACGAATAGGGCAATGAGAGTAAAACAACTTTAAATTAGATTACGAACCTGGGAGGGAACTATGAGACGTTTATTTATGAAAACATTGGCGGCATCACTTGTCACCACCGCTACATTGGGTTTTAGCTCGATGGCTTTTGCGCAAGATGCAGCTACCTTTTACGCTGGCAAAACCATCAAATGGATTATCCCCTACAAGCCAGGCGGGGGTTATGATGAATATAGCCGCGGCATCATCCCCTATTTTGAAAAATACACGGGCGCTAAGGTCGAGCTTGAAAACGTACCGGGTGCGGGTGGCATGAAAGGGGCGAACGAAATCTTTAATGCACCGGCCGATGGCTTGACCGTTGGCATCATCAACGGCTCGGCGATGGTGACGGCTGAGCTTTCTGGCATTGAAGGTGCCAGCTTTAAAGTGGCTGACTATAGCTATTTAGGTCGCATGGTTGCTGACCTTCGTGTGCTTGTTGTGGGCACAAATTCACCGTTTAAAACCTATGAAGATTTGCAAAATTCTAGCCGCGACGTTGTCGTTGGCGCCACTGGCCTCGGCGGGTCTACATATGTTGACGCTGTTCTGACAGGACCTGCCCTTGGGATTGAACAAAAAGTCGTGCACGGGTTTGATAACTCGGGCGACGTACGCCAAGCGATGTTGCGCGGCGACGTAGATGCGATGTGGGGCTCGTTAGGGTCAGCCATTCAGGGCGTTCAAGACGGTGAGCATGTAATCGTTGTGCAAAGTGATCGCAAGCGCTCGATGTTAGTGCCCGATGTGCCAAGCATTTTTGACTTCGTCGATGCGGCGGTCAATACGGCAGCCATCATGCCTATGATGGAGGCTTGGGACGCACTTAATGCCGTGGGTCGCCCTGTTGCGGGCCCTCCAGGCATCCCAGAAGACCGTTTGACTTTCTTACAATCTTCGTTTGAAAAAGCGATGTCAGATCCAGAATTCGTGGACATGATGACCAAGGCCGAGCGAGAATTGTCATATCTGAACGGTGCAGACACTAAGAAAGTGGCTAAATCATCAACTCAAATGACTGACGACGTAAAAGGCAAAGTCGTAGCTGCGATCAAAGGCGAAATCTAAAAATCTTGGGGCCAGGCCAGATGCTTGGCCCCTTTTCATCTGCCGCCTTTAGGGCTGGACGGGCAGCTTCTTCGCATCGGACGTTTCATAAATAGGCATTGTTATGACAATCATTGACGGCATGACTTCTGGGTTTCTTCAATCGGTTAGTATTGGCGTTTTGCCTTACTTGTTTATCGGTTCTTTCTTTGGGTTGATCATCGGGATTATTCCCGGGCTCGGGGGCCATTTCGCAATGGCGATGGCCGTGACATTTCTTTACACAATGGAGCCCAACTCCGGCATCGCCTTTTTGCTCGGCGCCCATGCAACGGTTGCCCAAGGCGGCGGCCTAACGGCAATTTTGTTTTCAACCCCCGGAACGGGCCAGAATGCGGCTACTTTGCTTGATGGGCCGCCTATGCGCGACAATGGCAAGGGCGGCGTGGCGGTTGGTGCGGCGATGGCCTCTTGTTTCTTAGGGGCTACCTTCGGGGCGCTAGTCTTGGCACTTTTGATCCCGATCTTGCGCGATGTTGTTTTGATTTTTGGCCCCCCCGAGATTTTCGTCTTGGCCTTTTTGGCTTTGACCTTTGTCGCCGTGTTGGGGAAAGAAGATCTGATCCGCAGTTTGATCGCGGCACTTTGCGGCATGCTTTTGGCGATGATTGGCCTTGATAATGTGACTAATACGGCCCGTTTCACAATGGGATCCTTGCCCCTTCAAGATGGTGTTTCACTGGTTCCTGTTATCTTGGGCCTTTTTGCGGTTGCCGAAATGTTCGAGCTTTGGGCCAAAGGCGGTTCACTTGCACGCCATTCCGGCGGCGCTTTGTCGGCCAAAGAAACACAAAAGCAAATTTTTGAGGGTATCGGGCTTGCCTTTAAAAACTGGTGGCTGGTGATACGGTGCAGCGCCATTGGCACAGCCATGGGGCTTGTTCCCGGGCTTGGCTCAGCACCTGCGGCTTTTGTGGCTTATGGCCATGCCAAGCAAACCTCAAAAAGCCCGGAAACCTTTGGCAAGGGCAATATCGAAGGGATCATTGGACCCGAGTCGGCCAATGATGCCGTAGAAGGCGGCGCTTTGGCCTCGACGATTGCTTTTGGCATTCCCGGATCGTCATCAATGGCTATTTTGCTCAGTGGACTTTTCATCTTGGGCCTTGAAACAGGGCCCAGAATGCTCAACCAGAACTTGGATATTGTTTTTGTCATGATTTTTACTATTATCATTGGCAATTTGATTGGCACGATTATTGGAATGTTTTTGGTCAATCCGATGTCACGCGCAACATCGATCAAGTCTGAAATCATGGTGCCAGTGCTGTTGGCAATTATCATAACCGGGGCTTATGCAACCGATCGATCAATGTTCGATATTGGCGTCGCCATTTTGTTTGGTGTCGTCGGATTGTTGATGAAAATACTAAATTATTCGCGATCCGCGTTATTGATTGGGTTGGTTTTGGGCTTTGCCGTAGAGAAAAACCTATACCTTGCTCTTTTGCTTAAGGGACCATTTTTCTTCATGAAACCACTGCCTGCAGCGCTTTTGATTCTAACCTTTGGGTTTTTGGCTTACAATATCTATGGAATTGCGCGTGACCGCAAGAAAGCGAAAGCATGATGGACCTGCAAAAAAACAATATTTTAAAGAAAAGCAAAGAAAAGTCAGCGCGCGGCGTTCTGGTCCTTGAGATCGCCTTTTTGGGCGCGGTTTTAATTATGGTTTTGGCCGCATTATGGGCAGCGTTCGGATATAAAATCGTATCGGCACGCACCCCATTTGTGATAATGGCACCACTTATTCTTTTGATCATTTTGCAATTCTGGCGACTTTTTCGCGAACAGAGTCTGGCCGCGCTATTGCAGTCTATTCCCGTCACTTTTGCAGAGCGCGGTGCAGACTTTAACAAGACGCTGAGCCTCAGCGGTTGGTTGGTCGCCCTAGGGCTAATCATTTGGGGCTTTGGCCATTACATCGGCATTTCTTTGTTTATGTTTTTACTGATGAAAATTGCTGCAAAGCAAAAACTTTTAACATCACTGATTATTTCTGTGGGGGCGACGGCCGTCATCTATATTACATTTAAGGTCGGCTTCTCAATCGAACTTTATCGCGGATTATTGTTTCGCTATATGGCTGGTTACAATGACTTTTAAGGGCGCAGCGGCGGCTTATTACTCAGGACCTATGGCTGAAAAACCAAAGATGTGGAGCAAACGGTACCTTTACATTTGACGAAGATGCTAGGGGCGGGGGATCGATGAAAAGTGATGTGAAATTACCTAAATCAGTTATATCGGTTTACCCGGCCCTTGTGGTTATTGGGTTTTCGGTTCTTCTGCTAATCTGGATGCGTGATTATGATGGGGCAGCCCTGCGCCTGCCGCAAATAGTCGCGGCGTCGCTTTTACTTCTTGGTGTATTCGATCTTTGGTCGCGTCTACCCATTGCGGGGCGCGCTACCATCGTCGATATTTGGGGCGCGTCTTTTGAGCGACGCGAGATGGACCACACGCCCAAAATTACAGACGAAATCGCAATTTTTCTTTGGTGCTTTAGCTGCTTTTTGGCTGTTGCCGTCATCGGAATCCTACCAACTGCACCGCTTTTTTGTTTCTTTTTCATTTGCCAAAAGGGCAAAGCCAGTTGGAAAACTGCCCTACTGGTGGCGATTTTAACTTTTTTATTTCAATATGTTATTTTTGAGTGGCTGTTGGATTATAAATTATACAGAGGATTGCTACTTTCCAAAGAAGGATTTGGAAAATGGTGAATGCGGCAACATAAAACTTAATAAAGGGAGACGAGACGTGAACATAGCACATAAATTAGCGATAACGGCACTGGGCACCATTATGGCGACCGCGGCCTTGGCAGACTTTCCGATGGACAAGGACATAACATTTGTCATCCCCTATAAGCCCGGCGGCGGCTTTGATACGATCGTGCGGACATTTGAACCCGCATTAGAGGCTGCCTTGGGTGGTGCGTCAGTGGTGCCCGAAAATATTGATGGCGCCTCTGGCAATCGGGGCGGGCAAACGGTATTTCGTGCTGATCCCGACGGCTATACGATCGGGATTTACAACGTGCCTGGCGTGACCATCTCGAAGGTAACAAACCGTGATATTGGCTATGACCTTGACCAAGTCACTTGGATCGCCAATTTGGCCGAAGACCGCTATGCGGTGGCTGTAAAAAGCGACAGTTCTATCACATCATTGGCTGCATTATGCGCCTTGGGCCGCCCCATAAAATTATCAGACACAGGTCTTGACAGTACATCGTCTATCGCTTCGGTGATTGGCTTTAAAATTATGGACTGCCCCGTCAGCTTAATCACAGGATATGGCGGTTCTAACGATACGATGATTGCCGTTATGCGTGGCGAAGTCGATGCGACTTTAAAACCAATTGGGTCGCTTTCAAAATATGTAGAATCGGGTGATTTGCGTATTATAGCAACGCTAAGCGACGAAGAAATTCTACCGGGGGTACCCACGACAACAGAACTTGGCTTTCCAGATTTGGCAAAATTCACGATCAACCGTGTTATTGGTGCGCCTCCCGGTGTGCCAGCTGATATCGTTGCAAAACTGGCAGAGGCTTTGCGCAACGCACAGGGCGATGAAAATGTGAAATCTTGGGCCAAAAAGGCAAAAACAGATCTGACCTTTAAAGATGCGGCACAAACCGCTGAAATGATGAATGATCTGTCAGAGTTCTATGCCAATTACAAAGATATGTTGGTCACAAAATAATCTTAAGACAGGTGGGTGCAGATTTTGTGCCCACCTTTTAGAAAGTTGACCCTATGGGAATTGAAGCCCTATTTGCCGCCATTATTGAGCTGTTTAGCCACACCGGCAGCCTTTATCTATTGGCTGGCGTGTTACTTGGACTTTGCTTTGGCGTCATTCCTGGCCTTGGTGGGACGACCGCTCTCGCGCTGTTAATTCCGGTGACTTATAATATGAGCGCACTTGACGCGATGTATTTATCGGGTGGCGTTATGGGCGCAACCGCTTTCGGTGGGTCGATTACCGCTATTTTGCTCAATACACCGGGCACCGCGCCAAATGCGGCCACAACGTTTGACGGCTATCCTTTGGCCAAACAGGGAAAAGCCGGCTTGGCCATTGGGGCATCGGCGGCGGCATCGGCGATGGGGGGCGTGATAGGACTTTTCACGCTTTTGCTGTTTATCCCGTTTGCCAAGCAGGTGGTGCTTAGCTTTGGTCCGTCCGAGTTTTTTTTGCTGACCGTCTTAGGCCTGGCGGCGATTGCAGTCTCGGTGCGCGGCAAGCTTTTGCGCGGCCTGATCGCGGGCTGTTTGGGTTTGATGTTCGCTTTTGTGGGCTCGGATTCTATAACGGGGACTTTGCGCTTCACGCTTGATACAGATTATCTGTGGGACGGCATCCCACTTGTGCCGACGTTAACGGGTATGTTTGCTATAGCACAGATGATAGAACTTTCCCTTAAGGGCGGCGCTGTGGTCAATGACGACACGGCTCTCTCTCAGAAAATTTCGGGAGTGGGTGAAGGTATTTTGTCCGTGTTTAAACATTGGCCCGTATTGTTGCGCGGATCGGTGATTGGAACGATCATTGGCGCCATTCCGGGATTAGGGGGCACTGTTGCGTCATTTTTAGCCTATTCATCAACCGCGCAGACCGACAGAGATCCCGATAGTTTTGGCAAGGGCAATATCAAAGGCGTCATCGCCCCCGAGGCCGCGAATAATGCCAAAGACGGCGGCTCTTTAATTCCCACGGTTGCATTTGGCATCCCAGGCAGCGCGGAAACGGCCCTTTTTTTGGCGATCCTTGTACTTCACGGTTTAGATCCCGGCCCCACGATCTTAATGTATCATGAAAAAGAAATTTATGGTCTGATCGTGGCGCTGACCGCCTCGGCTATTGGGGCGTCATTGATTGGCATTGCCCTGTCGCGATTCTTGGTTTTGATCACCCGCATTGACGTTTCAATCATCGTGCCTGTGGTGATCTGCATCTCGTTAACGGGCGTTTATGTTCTCGATGGTCGGATGTTCGACGTGCTTTTGACCATGTTCATGGGCATTTTGGGTTATCTTATGATCCGGTTTGATTACCCAAGATTGACCTTGGTCATCGCCCTTGTTCTAGCGCCGACGGCGGAAACATCATTGCATCAGATTCAAATGATTTCCGACAATAATGCCCTTGGCTTTATGTTAGGCCGACCCGTTTCCATTGTGCTGATCGCGGCGATTATTTTGACTTTCCTAATGCCCTACAGTCGCAAATATTTTACGAAAAGCAACCGGGCAAAGGCGTCGCGATCAGTTTAAGCTGATCAGGACCATTTCGGCATCAGCAACGGTTTTATAGGTCTTTAGCTTAACCAGACAGGGTGGGGCGACAACTTCGCCATTACGAATATCAAACGAGCCATTGTGAAAATCACATTCGATAACATGCCCATCTAGATACCCTTCTGACAAGGAACCGGGCCCATGGGTGCAGGCGTCGTCCGTGACGTAAAACACGTCCTCGACACGATAAACCGCCAAGCTTAGGCCGCCCGCTTCGACTTTAAGAATACTGCCTTCTGAAACATCAGACTTGGCACATAGTGTCATTGTATTTTCAATGTTGGTCATTTTAACTTCCTTATACCGCATCCCTGTAATAATGGAACGGCGTTCCGCATGCAAGAATTTGTTCCAAAACAAAAGTCGGCGCTCACCTATTCTAACCTTGCAAGCGGCGCAACGCCTCTTATCTAACCCATTTATAATTATGACTTTAGTTCATTTTTACGTCTGTTAAAGTCCCTGATTGATAAAAAAGTTCCGTATAGAAGAAAGTTGTTATCATCCTTTTCATGCGTTAGTTTAACGTAAAAATAGGAGCCTTGCATGTCACATAATGAGCCCGACGACCACGACCACGACCACGACCATAGCGCAGCAGACGCACAGCCCGCGGGCTATTACCACAGCCAAAAAGATCGTATTTTTGTGCGCGCTATTCAGGGCGAGTATAATTTAGATTGGGAGCTTAAACGCTTGCGCGCAATGCCGCGTGTGCGCAAAGCCTCGGAAATCAAATTTGTCGACGGTCCTCAAGCCTATAGCCGACATTATGTCGAACCTAAGGATGGGATCAGCCAACTTTTCCACCTGCATTTAGAAGAATATGGCCCCGGTGGAAAATCGCAAAAGCATGGCCATGTGAATGAAGCCGCCTTTTATATTTTAGACGGCGAAGGCTACGAAGTGCATGACAATATTCGTTATGACTGGAAAGCGGGCGATGTGGCGATTGTGCATAACAATTGCGTGCACCAGCATTTCAACGCCTCGAACACAAAACCCGCGCGGGCTTTGGTTCTTAAAACAAAACCGATGTTCGTGTTTATGAATATGCTGTTCCAAAAAACCGTCGAGTCGCGTGACACCACCCCGGCCCCCGGCGGCGAGGATTTCAAAGTGCGTGAAGAAGAAGAAGATAACAATCATCCAAACGGGGGCTATTAATATGGCATGGGGTGAAACAAGTGCGTGGATTGACGGCACCGAAAACCAAAACCTTTATCAACAATTGTTAGATGACGCCGAAACCGCGCCAGAACGAAACGCCGAGCGTAAGAAAGTTGTTCACCCCCATGAAATGCCCTGGGAAATGGCGCGGCAGGGACTGCTAAAACATTTGCTCAACGAAGGCATGAACACTCGGATGGAAACGGTGGATGCATATATGCAAATCATCCCGCCCGGATCAAAGTCTGGCAAACATCGCCATCTGGCCGAAGAATGCCTTTATGTGCTTGAGGGGCGCGGCTATGATATGCATCAAGATTGCGATGTCGAAATTACCGACAAGTACTTCTGGAAACCGCAAGAGTTGGTGCAACGTTTCGACTATGAGGCTGGCGACGTTGTCTATGTGCCGCCAAACACAATTCACCAACATTTCAACGCAGATACAAACAAGCCGCTGCGTCTGATTTCCGTCATCAATCGAATTTTCAAACATTCTGGATTGAACGATCTAGAGCAATTGGAGGATGCGCCAGAGTTTCAAGAAGGTTTGGTGCTGACCCCTGATCTGATACGTAACTATTTGCGCGACAAGGGCTGATAAACGCAAAGCTTTTCGATTTGGCGTCATAAAGGAATGTAAAAATGCTTGGTGCAATCCTTGCTTTTGCGTCGGCCGCGTTTTTTGGTCTGAATAATGCCACAGTGCGGAGGGGCGTTTTAAAGACTACGGTGCTTCAGGGTATGGCGATTACCGTTCCGCTTGGCATTCCTATTTTCGCCATTTTTGCATGGGTGATGGGTGGATATACAGCCATGGCAACATGGTCTTATACAACCTATTTTTGGATGGTGAGTGCTGGTGTCGTGCATTTCGTGATCGGGCGCTATGGCAATTACCGCGCCACTCAAAGCCTTGGGGCCACCTTGTCAACGCCGGTACAGCAACTCAGCATTCTGATTTCATTGGCGCTTGCACTCATTTTCTTGAATGAAACGGTCAATTATTTAAATCTATTTGGGATTGCCTTGGTGCTATTTGGGCCCGTCGTAGTTGTTCGGCGCAAAGGCAAGACGGGGCAAAGTAAGTCAAAGTCAGATTTTGTGCCAGACTATGGCGCTGGATTTATTTGGGGCTTTGTCTGTGCAATAGGCTACGGGGCCAGCCCACTAATGATAACGCTCGGCCTTGGCCAGGGCGGCACAATGGCCGACGGCGCGGCGGGCGTTTTGGTGTCTTATATCGCTGCAAGCCTTGTGGTGGTGGTTCTGGTTTTGGCAAATGGCGGCAAGGCCTATATGCGCGGCGTCGATGCGGGGTCTAGCAAATGGTATGTAATTTCGGCGATCTTTGTCGCCCTGTCGCAAATGTTTCGATATTTGGCTTTGACAGTAGCGCCCGTGTCGGTGGTTGTGCCTGTGCAAAGATTGTCGGTGGTTTTTCGGCTTATTTTTAACGCTTTGATCAACCGCGACTTTGAAGTTTTTGACAGATGGGTAATAGGCTCTATTCTCGTGTCCATTTTGGGCGTTATCGCGCTGAGCATGGACAGTACCTTATTATTAACATCGCTGGGCTTTTACGCCAAATGGGTTAAACTTTTGGCAACACCTTTGTTTTGAACATCCTATATGACTAGCTGATTATAAAAGGCGCAACTTCGATGAACCTTAAGCAGTTAATCTACCTTAAAAAGGCAATCGAGCTTGGGAATATCTCGCGTGCGGCGCAAGACTTGAATGTCGCGCAAACGGCGCTGGGTATCCAAATCCGCAATTTAGAAGAAGAGTTGGGAGTGATCTTGTTAGAGCGCCATTCGCGCGGGGTTGCAGCCTCGGCTGCGGGGCTTGAGTTTTTAGGCTATGCAGACCAAGTTTTGCACGCTTTGATGCAGGCAAAACGCGCGATGCATAGGCATGCAGAAAACAAGGTCGTAGATCTGAATATGGGCATCCCCCCCAGTATCATGCGATTGGTTGGTGATCACATTTTAACGGATTTCTCCAAGGCCTTAACGGGCGTGAATTTGCGGTTGGTCGAAGATTTCAGCTTTGTGCTGATGGAACTTATGCAACGCGCAGAACTGTCATGCACCTTGACTTTTGCCCCAGAAATTGAAGTTAAATACAAATATATAGCCCTGCTGGAAGAGGATTTGTTTTACCTAACAGCCCCGACCGATCAGCTCTTACCCGAGACAATCACCTTTCGAGAGGTTCTGACCCATGAACTGGCCATGACAGGCCGCAAGGATGTTGTGACCAAGCTGGTGCAAGGGATCGCCCAGCGCTTAAATATGCGGTTCCATGTCGCATATGAGGTGCAATCGATACGGGCGATCAAGAATTTGGTAGCCAAAGGGATCGCAAGCACGATCATGCCCTATGGCGCGGCGGAGGGTGAGTTGCGCTCGGGTGTCTTAAGGGGCCAAAGGATCGTGGCCCCAAGCGTGGTGCGCACCTTGATGTTTGCCTATCCAAAAGACCAAGAATATCAGATCGACAGCCCATCGATGCGTCAATTTATATCTGATATCACCGATAAAATTTGCGCGACTAAAGGTCCGGTCACGCGTAAACTTTAGGAAAAAGCCTAAACCCCTAAACACATATTTGGCAATAGCATAGGACACCAAGGCGCGGCGATCTAGCTTTATCGCAACCAGCTCGGCGTCTGATTGCGTCGAAAGTGCCGTATAAGTCTGATAGGTGCCTTTTAGGCCCATAAAACTGGGCCTAAGGTTGAGAAAAATTTTGTTTAAAGCTGCGGGTTGGCCCCGTGGTGGCTGTCAGTATATGTGACGGCATAATAAATTCTTATGCTGCTGTCCAACATAGATAATTTTCATTTTTAGCCCAAAAAAACGCCCCCACATAGTGGGGTTGATCTGGGCACTTAAAGGTCGATCACATTCCGCGTGCGCTAAGCAATTGATCAAGACGAGGATAGACGCGGCGCACATTGCCCTCATAGACTTTAGCGCGCTGCTCAGCGGATAGAGGCAAAGCGTCAATATAGCGTTTCGTGTCATCAAAGTAATGGCCCGTTTCAGGATCAATACCTTTGACGGCCCCGAACATTTCAGAGGCGAAAAGAATATTGTCGATATCGATCACCTCGAACAGCAGCTCAATACCGGGCTTATGATAGACACAAGTATCAAAATAGACATTTTTCATAACATGTTCCGTGAGCGGTGGTTTTTTAAGCATATCCGCCAGCCCCCGATAACGGCCCCAATGATAAGGTGCAGCCCCGCCGCCATGCGGGATGATCAAGCGCAGGTCAGGAAAATCTGTGAACAGATCGCCTTGGATCAACTGCATAAAGGCTGTCGTGTCCGCATTGATATAATGCGCACCAGTGGCGTGGAAATTATCATTACAGGATCCCGAAACATGAATCATCGCAGGCACATCTAATTCTACCAGTTTTTCATAAAACGGGTACCAGCTTTTATCGGTCAGGGGTCGCCCTGTCCACATGCCGCCCGAAACATCGGGATTTAGGTTACAACCCACAAACCCAAGCTCTAACACGCAGCGTTCCAGCTCTTGAATGGAATGGCTGATAGGCGTGTTCATTGATTGCGGCAATTGGCACACGCCAACGAAATGGCTTGGGAATAGGTCTGTGACGCGGTGGATCAGATCATTGTTCAAACTGGTCCATTTTTTCGACACGGTCTCGTCGCCAATATGATGCGCCATTGCGCTGGCTTTCGGGGAAAATATCGTCATATCGGCTCCACGCTGTTTCAGCGCGCGCAGCTGGTTGGTTTCGATACTTTCCCGAATTTCATCATCGGAAATGGTGGCCATGTCCGGCAAAAGGCGCAAGGGTTCCTTAAACTGTGCAATCTGCGCATCGCGAAAATCTTGTAACTGACTTGGAGCGGTCGTGTAATGGCCGTGACAATCTATGATCATCTTATTTCCTTACGATTTATCGATCTGATGTTGGCTGATATAAACAAGTCCCTTATCTGCCAATTTGGGGCGCCAATTGTTCATGTCTAACCCCAGCTCACCATTGGCATAGCGCTGACGGACCGTAGCTTCGCGGGCAACGCGCTCCCCTGCAGCTTTGGCCACGCTTTGTGCAGACATACGAGGTACCACGACCACACCGTCATTATCGGCCACGATCACATCGCCAGGATGAACAACCTGTTCCCCACATGAGATGGCGATATTCACGTCCCCCAATGTTTCTTTGACCGTGCCATGCGCACCGATACATTTAGACCAAACGGGAAAACCCATCTCGTGCAGATCAACAATGTCGCGACACCCAGCGTCGATAATCAGGCCCTTTACCCCGCGCGCTTTAAACAAAGTGCCCAGTAAATCGCCAAAATAACCCGAGTCGCAGGCGGTAATAGGGCTGACAACCATGATGTCACCCGGTTGGCACTGTTCGGCCGCGACATGTATCATCCAATTATCGCCCGGAGGCACCAAAACTGTGACCGCGGTGCCACTGATCGCAGGACCCGCAAATATGGGTCGCAACCGAGGGGCCATCAGCCCAACGCGACCCTGAGCTTCGTGCACGGCCGCCACCCCGTAGGTTCCAAGCGCGGCCACAGCTTGTGCGTCGGCGCGTTTGATGTCGGTTATAACAATGGGCATAGCATATCCTTTTGAACTTTATCTGGGTTGATCGGCTTTTGTTGGGGGCTTTGGCGCAGCACAAGTATTTAGCAAACCTTCGCTCAGGCCGAGATGTTGAATGCCGCGACCGATAAAAACAAGCCTTGTGCGTCGTAGATCATCTGAGCCCCACGCGCTGGTAAAATCACCCGAGGCCAGCATATGCACCGCTTGCACTATATATTTCTGTGTGGATCCTTCGAAATGAACGATCCCTTTGCATCTAAGAATATTTAAACCATGCAGCATCAAAAGATCAGACAGCCAACGTTCAAATTTCTTTGGATCAATAGCCTGCTCGACCATCAACGAGACGCTTTCAATCTCATGCGTGTGATGATGGTCTGCCACATGGGGAAACTGTGTTAAAAGGGTTTCAACATGGTCTGAGGTAAAACTCTTTTGATGAAGCACCGCAGCTGCAGGTACTTTTGCTTGTGTCGTTCGCAGAATTTTGGCGAATGGGGCCAATTGGTGCAGTTTACTTTCGATCAATTGCGTGGCGCCATGCGCCTTATTAAGCACAATCACGCTGGCCAAAGCGATTTGGTCGCGCGCATCGCTACTTTTCGCAATTTGCCCTAAACCGTGCAGCGCGTCGACCAAAGTGACCACAGCATCCAAACGGCATTGCGCGGCCAAAATTTGATCAGCAAAGAAACATTGAATAACAGGGCTTGGATTGGCCAGGCCCGTCGTTTCAATAATAATCCCGTCCCACTGCGATGATTTGATCAACAATTGCCGCAAGGCCTTAATCAAGTCGCCGCGCACAACACAGCATAAGCAGCCCGAGGTCAGCTCAATCAGCTCTTCCGGTCCCGTGTTGATCAATTCGCCGTCAATGCCAATATCACCATATTCATTGACAATGATCGCAAATTTCTTGCCCGCAGATTGGCCAAGAATATCGTTCACAAAACTGGTTTTGCCAGCCCCTAGGTAACCTGTCACCAGGGTTACAGGAATGCGCGGATCTGTTTTGGTCCCCGCATCCACCATTTACATCCAAGGCATCAAAGAAACATGAATCACGTCACCGCTACCACCGACGGCTTTGATTGCCTTGTCCGTATCGGCCAGCCCAAAACGATGGGTTGTGATCAAATCCAGATTGAAACGCTCCGAGTTCAATTGCTGCAACGCCAATTCGCAAGATTGGTAATTATGGCCCCGCGCCGCTTTGATGGTGATATATTTATTCGCCACTTTCGCGAGAGGAAAGTTCGGAAAATCGCCCGTTTCTCCTTGGATCAACAAAGTGCCGCCTTTGCGCTTTAGCGCTTCGATCCCCAAAAGAGTTGGTGCAGTTCCCGCACCTGCGGTGCAGTCTAGGGCCACATCGACCCCCTCACCGCCTGTAATTTGATTAATCGCCTCAATCGGATCTTCAGTTTCGACATTGATCACATAGTCCGCACCCAATTTCTTGGCCACTTCTAGGCGCTTAGCGTCCTTTGAGGTACCCGTCACAATGATCAACGCCGCGCCCGCTTGTTTGCAGGCCACGACTTGACTTAACCCTTGTTGCCCAGGACCCTGCACCAAAACGGTCGAATTATAGCCAACGCCGCAATCAAACAGCGCCCATTGAATACCATTCGCCATAGGCGTGACGACGCCCGCAAGCTCGGCCGAAAGGCCCGTGGGGATTTTATGTAAGATCGCATTCCAAGGCAGATACATATATTGAGCAAAGCCCCCCCAAAGATGAGGCGCACGCTCGGCTGATGTATAGCCAAAGCGGATCCCGTCAGGATTTTTGCGCCAATCCGTCGCCATGCACAAACGATAATCGCCGCGGTGGCAATGCTCGCAGTTCATGCAGCCAACATAATGTTCTGCAAATACCAGATCGCCCTCTTTTAGGCCACGGCGCTTTTGAAAGGTTTTGCCCGCCTTAGCTATATAGCCAATATTTTCATGACCCATGATAACGGGCTCGGAAATAGGGGGGTTGGCGTAGAATTTCACATCCGTGCCACAAATCCCCGCCACCTCGACCCGCAACAGGGCGGCATCGTCTGGAATTTCAGGCATAGGGAATTCGCGAAATTCGGTTTTCATAGGCCCTGTCCGTAGGGCTGCAAGCACGTTTTCCGACATGGGGGGCTCCAATTATTGTTGACCTATGGGTAGCAAGGCGACAAACTGCATTCAAGAACAAAGTTCCGCATAAAGGAACATAGGATAAATACCAGCCCTTCTGGGCCCACAATAAATAAGTTGGAATTTGATGTTTAAGCTTGGTTTTGTTAGCAATGTGCAACTGCAAGAATTGAAACGGGTCGAAGCTCTGGTGCGCGATAGATTTGCGCTCGATGCCCAGGACTTGATCTTAGTATCGGAACTGCGGGCGCGCCAAGAGGGGTTTCCAGAGCTTCACACCCAGATTCTTTTTTGGGAAGGCGACGGAACGCGGTATAGGTGCGTGATCTTCTTGCCCGTCTCGCAAGTAGGGGTAGAAGATTTGCCCCTGGCCTGGGCAAAAGGCGCATTTAAAGACACTGGCCAAAGCGATTGTTGTTAGAAAGAGGCTAAAATGACCAAACCCCGTTTCAAAACCGTGACGCGCACGCAGGGCAACAATGCGGCCCTTAAAGCCGGCCAGATCGCGCCCGATGGCTTTGTTTTCGACTTTGAAGAGGTACCCATTTTGGTCAAGGGGTTTCGCAAAATGGTGCGAGAGCTGGCCTATGATATTAGTGAAATGGCCCTCACAACCTATCTTTGCGCCAAAGCGCATGGCGTTGAATTCACGGCATTGCCTATTTTTCTGGTGCGCGATTTTCATCATGGCGCGGTGATCGTTCGCAAAGATTCAGGCCTTATCAAAGGATCAGATTTTGCAGGAAAACGCATCGGCGTTAATCGCGGTTATACGGTGACAACAGGTGTTTGGGCCCGCGCTATTTTGCAAGAAGAAGCGGGGCTTGATCTTTCGCAAGTGATCTGGGTGCCGTCGGGCGACGAACATGTTGAACGTTTCGAAGCGCCCGAAAACGTTGACCTGTCTGAAATGGGCTACGACCTAGAGGCCGCTATGATTTCCGGCCAACTAGGCGGGTCGGTTGGCGCTAAAGTGGCTGACCCTTCCTTGCGCAGCTTTTACGAAAAACCCTTTGAGGCCGGTGTAAATGCGTTGAAGTCGCGCGGGCTTTACCCAATAAATCATGTCATGGTCATTAAAAATTCTATTTTGGCGCAATATCCAGATTTAGCCGCGCAAGTATTTAACGTCTTTTCGGCGTCAAAGCAAAACTATGTGAAGCAGCTGAAAGCGGGGCAAATCACAGACCTAACGGCGGCGGACAAGGTCCATCTTGCCGCGATGGAGCTGATGACCGACCCTTTGCCCTATGGTATTGAACCCAATCTTCGCACACTAGAGACGCTTATGGCCCATGCGATTACCCAAAAAATCATTCCAAAGCCAATGGCTTTGGAAGATTTGTTTGTGCCTTCTACCCATAATTTAGTCGGTTAGGCTTGGTTTGCTAGGCGGCATCGACCGCTTGCAAAAAGGCGATGACTTTCGCGGGCGTATTGTCTTGTGTCTGGTCTGACGCGGCAATATCCCAATAGTCGGACCCAAGCAAACATTCTTGCATATAACGCGCCGCCGAGGTTGAATGAAACCCGTCAGATCCGGGAATGATTAGAGAAGGGATCTTTAGGTTCATGAGGTCTTCTGGTTCGGCACCCGGTGATGTATCCCGGTCAAAAAGCCCACGATACATTGATGTAACCATCCGAAGGTAGGCCGCCGTGTCATAGGCCGCATAGGTGGCTGCAAATTCGGTGGAATTTCGAATAGACTGACCCCAAGGCCCGCCACGCGGATCAGCGCTGAAGTTTTTATCGTGGTTGGCCACCAAATCGACCACGGCTTGCAATCCGTTTTCCTCGACAAAGGACAGATGGCGTGCAAAACGTTGATGGCTTGAAATACGGTAGCTTGGCCCGCCAACGGGCCAAAACTGCACCATCGACCTTGTGCGTTTTGGGTAGGTGACGCCAAAGGCGGAAACGGGGCTACAGCCCATACAGCCGCCCATAATATGGGCCTTTTCGATTTCAAGATGGTCTAACAGACCCGCCCCTTGGGCCACATAATCGGCCCAAGTGATCCGCTCTAACCGCCCGCCCGATTGGCCATTTTCGCGACGATCAAACAAAATGCATTTAAAATGTTTGGGCAAATGCTCCAAATATTTAACCTTTGCATAAACTCCTAAATCAGACCATTTTTCGATCCGCGCATCAAAGCCGCCCGGCGCATACATCAGCAAGGCAGGGCCATCGCCCAAAATCTCATAGCGGGTTTTGATCCCGTCAATCATAGCGAAAGTCATCATGGTCTCCGTTATTTGCTTGGGGGCGTGCCTTTGATTTGGCGGGCGGCGCGAATATCTTGGCCCAATTCCGTAAGGGCATCGAAAATCACTTTACCAACATTAGCATAGTTTTGAGCGTCGCTATCTATGGACTTGGCACTATAGCCGATCGCGGCATTGGCCATGCGCACACGCCCATCAAGCCAAGGGCCGCCACCAAAGCCACCGATTACGGGAATGGTCACCGAGGCCGTGACCTCTGGCCCGACAATGGGTCCTGAATTGGTGAAATCAAGAAGTGAGGCGCCCGCCGCTTCGAGCATTTTAGCTTCGGCTATCAGTCGGTCTTTCATTCCAACCGGAACCTGTGCATCGGCGCGGTTCATCGCGCCATATTCCATACCATAGCTCAAAGCGGTTTGCGGCGTGATGCCAAATTGCGCCCAAACAGGAATGCCGGCTTTGACCAAAGCCGCAACGGCTTCGGGAAAATCCGCGGCCCCATCAAGTTTAATCATGTCAACGCCCGCCTCTTTGACAAAGCGAATAGCGGCGCGCACGGCGCTGTCGACCCCCTCTTGCAAGGGCCCATAGGGAAAATCGGCCGACAAAAGCGCGTTTTTAACGCCCGAGCGCACAGCGCGCGTGACAGTGATCATTTGATCCATTGTGATTTCCAAAGGATTGGTCTGGCCCCAAAGATTATGACCCACCGTGTCACCCACTGACACGATGTCCGCGCCAACACGGTCGACAATCTTGGCCATTTCCGCATCCCAAGCGACGACGCCGAAAATCTTTTGTTGATCGCGCTTCATTTGCTGTAGTGCTGGAATGGTGACTTTTTTCATCTGTCCCTCGGAGTTAAATAACAAATTCTTCTAACGTTTCTGGTGCAAACATATTTTCAACCCGCAAGCGGTTTTGCGAAAGCCCACTTTCATGATGATAGCGCAAAAAGGTCTCAAGGGTTTTTCTGTTCTTCTCAACGCCATAGGGCCAAAAGTCATGGCCCATTTTGGCAATCGTATCTTCAACATGGGCATTGAACCAGGGCAGCATCCCTTTTAGGGCGGCGGTTTCTTGCAATCCTTCGTAACAAAGCTTTTGCGCCTCACGAAAGGCTTGAAAAAGGTTCATCGCAATCCAGCGGTTTTTTTCATAAACGTCACGCTTAATCGCGATGACATGCATGATCGGGAAAATACCAGTCTGGTCAAAATATGCCTGTTCCACCTCGACAAAATTTGGAAACAAGCGTTTGACCGTTACCCCATCAAAAGTAGAGGGTTTGCGCGCAGTATGCAGCGCATCAATTTCGCCAGAGACAAGCATCTGCGCCAAGGTTTGATCTGGGCCGATACACTCAATTTTGATGCGTGCAGGCAGCGATAGCTTTAACTTTTCGACACGATTGGGGCTTTCTTCGCCGCCCGTTAAATAGGTAACACTGTCGACAGGAACGCCGTAATGTTCGTCTAAAATACCCCTGATCCAAACGGGCGCAGTCATTTGAAACTCGGGCGTGCCGATTCGCTTGCCTATCAGATCTTGGGGTTTGTGGATGCCTGCGTTCGCATTCACATAGATACTCGAATGCCTAAAAAACCGACTTGGGAAGATTGGAATGGCAATAAACGGGCGTTCTGGTTTGCTGAGTGACACCGCGTAAGAAGACATCGACATTTCGCACACGTCAAACTCTTGATGGCGGAGCATACGAAAGAACGTTTCTTCCACAATCATATTTAAAAAATTAAGATCAATTCCCCGTGCCGTGACGCGCCCGTCAATCAACGCTTGCATACGGTCATAATCCCAACAACCTAGAGAGAGTTTTAACTTGTTCATCGACTGTCCTTTTTACTGCACAAACATTGTGACTTGGGGCATGACACCACCCGCCCTTTAATAGAATTCATCAAAATAAAGTTGATCCATTGGCGTGCCCAGCTCATGTGCCATTTTTTGAATGGCGCGGGCCATGACGGGGGGGCCCGCAAAATAAATATCATGCTGGGCCAGATTTTCACCAAAGTCGCGGGCCACGATATCATGTAAAAAGCCCACATCACCCGCCCAAACTGGTGCGGCCAAGGGTTGCGAAAGAACCGGAAAGAAGGTCAGATCATTGGCGCAGTCTTGCAAAACAGACTTAACGTCAAACAGGTCAGATTGTTCGCGCGCGCCATAGTAGAAATGCAGCTTCTTTTTAGCCAAAAGACCAAATTCGCGCGCTGCCTTTGCGATAGAGACCATGGGCGACAGCCCCGACCCACCAGCCATTAAAATAATGTCTCGCGGCGTGTCGGGGCGCAAATAGGCCGTACCATAGGGGCCGTCGACATCCAGCATATCGCCCACTCGGACCTGCTCGAACAGATAATGGGTCAGGGCGCCATTTGGCACTTTTTTGATGGCAAAGGTCCAGTCTTTGCGTGTTAGAGTATTGGCCATTGAATAAGCACGGCCCCCCGACACGGATGCTGTCGAAATAAGCGCATATTGACCCGATAAAAAACCCGTGGGCGCAGTATCTATCGCAGCGCAAGTGAATTCACAAATATCTCGGGTCAGATATTGCTTCGATAAAACTTTAACCTTAAATTTTAATGGTTTATGCACAGGCATCGCAGCGGGATCGGTGCGGATTTTAATGCTGCACGGACCATTTGGCACCGCCTGGCAGCCCAAGTACCGATTGCGTGCCAAATCGCGTTCCGAGCTAGCAGGCGCGTCACTGCGCAAATGGGTGACCGACCCTTCGACAACTTCAAACTTACAATTGCCACACGACCCTACATTACACGAATAGGTCATTCCGATCCCATTGCGAAGCGCTGCGCGTAAAATCGTGTCATTTTCAGAACAATCGAAAACCTGACCAGTCGTGAGCAAAGTAATTTCAACCATAGCGCTGCTTTCTTAATTTAGATGTATATTTTCTGACGTTTGATATAGCCTAACCGTTCCGAGATTTGCTCGGCCGCGTCCGTCACCAAGGGCGCGATTTTCGAAAAGTCGCGTTTGCGAATGCGTATTCTGGGTCCTGCCGCACCAACGGCGGCTACAATGCGACCGTCTGCACCATAGATGGCGGCAGCGATTGCACGCGTGCCCTCGTCGCATTCTTCGTCTTCGATCGCGTAACCGACACGTTTAACTTTACGAATAACCAGACGCAGCTCAGCTTCTTCGGTAATCGTTTTAAGGGTGCGCTGCGGGCGCGGATAGGCCATGAAACTAGCAAGACTGACTTCGCGCAGCCCAGCCAACAGGCAAAGCCCCTCAGCGGTGCAAAATGCGGGTCTTAATTGCCCGGTGCTTGAGCGCAAACGCAGGGTTTGCGGGCTTTCAAAATCATGCAGAAATACAACGCTTTGGCGGTCGAGCACCGCAAGACGCACATTTTCGCCCGTTTTTTCACGCAAACTGTTCAGGATATGACGGGAATCCGCCGTCACATCTAGCCGCCCGCGCACAAGTGATCCCAGCGCAAAAAGCCCAATACCGAGGCGGTAACGCCCCGTTTCTGGGTTTTGCTGCAACAAACCTTCATCCAACAAAGCGCTGGCTTGCCGATGCACAGTGCTTTTAGCAACCCCCAAGCGCTTTGCCAATTCACTGATCCCCAGATCTCCGTCAGCTTCTGTGAATGACTTTAGCAGATGAATGGCGGTCGTAACCGAGGACAGTCTTTGACTGTCACGGCGCGGATTGCGATTAGGTTCAGTTTTTGCAGCTGTCATTTTGTATACCTGAATTTATTTGATCCCCGTTCCGCCTGCAGAAACAAGTTGGCCTTAAGGGTAAAAAAGACCTCTTTTAAACCGTTCTTTTCGAAAATCGGTATAGGAGTGACGAAGGGCTCTAGTCGTCATGCTTGTGCCCATGGTCGTGCCCGTCATGATGATCATGGTGATGGTGATGATCATGGCTGTGGTGGTGATCGTGCCAATCCGGCGCCGCCCCGTCAGGTCTTGGGGTCATAAAGTGAATACGCTCGGCCTTGGCCAT
>TARA_B110000503_G_scaffold36691_1_pt1 | contig 25612 bp, 21 predicted proteins | sample TARA_B110000503 | Tara Oceans TARA_B110000503 (sample SAMEA4397472) | marine metagenome | biome: Polar Biome; feature: [SRF] surface water layer (ENVO:00010504); material: water (ENVO:00002006), including particulate matter (ENVO:01000060) such as... | depth 5 m | reverse complement strand
ACATCTCGACGACCCCAACGGTTTCCAGCTTGCTCAGCGGTATTATCAACCGTCTGGTTAAGGTTTACAGAACCGTTTGATTGACCCCATTTATAACCACTGTGAGGTTCATCTGAATCAGCCCAAATGACGTTACTGTCATTCGATACTGGCTTTTCGGCCCACTTGTTACCAGAGGACGACACAGGTGCCGTATAGCGTGCATCAGCAGCTAGAGCATGGCTCACTCGATGCACCAAATTACCGGAATGATCTGCTGCTTGCACAGTGTCTGCGACACTTAAAGAGGGCGCCAGCAGCGCTAAAGCAACACTCGCCGCCCCAACATATCCAATAGTCTTTATGTCCATAATTTGTACCTGCCTTTTCAATTACTGAACCCATTTTGATATTCAGTTCTCTAATCAGTCCCCTAGTGGGGACCTACTTAGTACAATGCTCTACAGGAGCAAGTACAGTTATACGATTTAGGGCAGAGGAAATGAAGGCACCTATATGCCCCCTTTGGGGTATGTGATGAGCGCAATACATAATCGCCCTGCTGAACGAATAAAATGAGGCGATGCGGGGTAAATCGATGCTTGAATGATAATTCGCAGCCGCTGCTGGGGCTAGCCTACCGATAACCCTATAGGGTCACCGGTGCTGTTAACACTCTCGCGTTACGGAGAAGAAGGACTATCAGGTAAAGCGTCGCGGGCCAGACTACCGATGATGGCCTTTTCCTGTAAATATAGCTTTTGCCAATCAAAAGGCACTTTATTTAAGCCAACCGAATCCGCAGGCACTGCGGACCGCTGCTCAATATGATCTTTTACGCCCCACCTACGATTCGCACTCAGGCCCTTTTCGCTGAGTTCAGAAGAAACCCTGTTCCTGAGCTCGGGCAAACTGGGGCTTCCATCCTCCTCAATAATAGTAGGCCCATAGAAATGGTCGTCATCCCCTGTATCAACCACCCGGTCGAAGCCAGCGCCGCCACAGTCAGTGTGGCCAAAAAGCAATGCTCTGGTGGCCGTCACGTAACCGTAACCCTGTTGGAACGGGCTATAGGCGAGCAAGCCATCCCGGTTTATAGCGGGCTCAGCGCTGGTAATCAGCTTGCACTTGATGTCATCCGGAGTGAGACTCGGCTCCAATTGCAGAAGTAGTGCGAGAATCCCCGACACGAGTGCACTGGCCTGCGAGGAACCCGTTAAGACGAACTCTCCAGTCTTGAGCATATCCTCAGGCTGCCCTAGGGCCATAGCCGACTCAGGGCGAATAAGACCCGTCATGTGACCACCTAGGGCTACAATATCGGGCTTAACATGCCCGGCAGGCGTGGGGCCACGTGACGAGAAGTCTGGTATATAGTCATCATCGCGGGTATTCGGAGTCCAGGAATCCGTGACCGCTCCCACTGTAATGATATCGGGAATATTTCCCGGTGATCCAATGGTCTCCACGCCGGGGCCCTCATTTCCAGCAGCCGCCACTACTGCAATACCCGACTCCCACGCCTTCATTACCGCCTGGTTGACGGGGTCTTCCCAGTAAGGCCATCTGGGAGTTTGGGCAAACGAAAGGTTAAGAATCCGAATGGCGTATTTTTCGCGGTTGTCAACGACCCACTGGATTGCACGGACAATCTCCAACACATGGGCCAGCCCCTCCCGATCCAGCACCTTGACCGCCACCAGATTGGCATCAGGCGCCACTCCCTTATAAGTGCCCGTAGGAAGGCCATTGTGTTTCGTTTTCCCGCTGTGCGCGATTATGCTCGACATATGCGTCCCATGGCCACTCTCGTCAACCACTTCAGAATCTAAGGTATCTGTCAGCGCGTCATATCGGGCGAGCACCCTATTTCTGCCGGTAGTGTCGTTAACCAACGCATCATGTTCCCATAACCCAGAATCCACCACCGCCACGGTGACGCCCTTGCCTGTAATCCCCTGCAGGTGCAGAGCATCCACCCCGGCCGCGCTGTTGTAATAAAAGTCTTCATGGTTGTTCAAGTAACCTGGCACCAGATCAGTGACGCAACCTTCTGCGAAAACAGCCTTGAGAGTGAAATCGCGTTGACGCAATGGTAATGGCTCAGTTTTGGATGTTGCCGACTCAAAGCTCACCGTCAGGTTATCTAGGTCCTTCAACCGCGGCCGGTGGGAAGCGGGAAAGTCTATAACCAATGTGCCTAATGCCGCCGCATCATAGAGCGCTGGAGCAACAGTGGTATCCGCTATTTCAATTTTCGTTACGCGTCCCAGTGTCACAGGCCAAGTCAGTTCGAGCCTCTCCATGGAAGCGGGTGAGGTTTGCTTATTATAAAGGCGCCACTGTATGCCACTAGTGATGAAGTCGAGTTCGATATGACCCCGTATCTTGCAGGTCTCTATTTCCTGTGGAGTCTCTATCGGTTCTTCTACCGACGAGAGATCATCTAGGTGACGCGTGACCAGCGGAGATTTCAGTATTTCCTGCAGCTGCTTCCGGTCAAGTTTGGCGCCAACTGCGTTAATTATAGGGAGATCGTGCGTGACCGTTCCGCCCTCCTCTTGCACCAATGCAGAGAGGCCAACAGATGACGGGCCCTGCAACATGACATACAAAACATCCGAGTCGACGGCCATGGCAGAAGTACAGAAAAGCAAAAAGCTCAGGAGTGTTGTCGTGTGCTTAAAGGACTTCATCCGTGTCGAATTGTCCTGAATTAATTATCCATAATTTTTTGAATTTGTGCAGAAAAGTTTGTTTGCAGCATGTTGGGCACGTCTTCAGGATGAGTCGGTCGGGCGAAGTAAAAACCCTGCAGCAGGTCACACCCTTTTTCCACTAGATAAGCCAGCTGACTTTCACTCTCTATGCCCTCTGCAATCACTCGCAGATTGAGCGCTTTTGCGAGCCCGAGAATGGCGTCAACGATCGCAGCGCCATCGGATGTATTCAAGTCATTAACGAAGCTATGATCGATCTTGAGTGTGTCTATCGGAAAGCGCTTAAGGTAGCTAAGAGATGAGTAGCCTGTACCGAAGTCATCGACAGCAAGGTCGATACCGAGAGATTTTAATGCGCGTAACTTTGCGATATTGGTCTCCGCATCGTTCATGATGGCGCTTTCTGTCAGCTCAAGCTCTAGACGATCGGGTGACAAACCGGATTTAACAAGAAAGCCCGCTATCCAATCAGACAGGTTCCCCTGATTAAACTGCAACGGGGAGATATTGACACAAACACGAAATGCACTAAGGCCGAGAGTATCCCAGTATAAACAGTGCCTGGCGACCTCCTCCATGACCCATTCACCCAGCTCGATTATTTGCCCCGTACTCTCGGCTATCGGAATGAACTCTTCTGGAGATACCATGCCGCGCTTAGGATGCTTCCAGCGGACTAGCGCCTCGATGCTAACTACCTTACCGGTTATGGAATTTACCTGAGGCTGGTAACGCAGCTCTAATTCTGAATTACGCAGCGCGTCACGTAATTCTTCTTCCATCTTTAGTTTCTCGACCGCCTTGGCGTTCATCTCTTCATTATAAAACCGATAACAAGCTCGACCTTCTGCCTTGGCAAAATACATGGCGGTATCCGCATTTCGAATCAGGATATCTGGATCTTTACCATCTTGAGGATATAGCGCAATTCCAATGCTGGGAGTCACCACTGGGTTATGTGACTGCAAAGGTATTGGCTGCGAGAGACAATCGAGGATACGCTTGGCGACCTTCTCAATATCAGCCGTGTCGTCCACGTCTGATAAAACAACCGTGAATTCATCGCCACCCAATCTGGAAATTTCAGCAGCACCAGACTCCTTCTCATCCACTGCATTGCTTTCAGACAAATAATTAATAGAATCCTCTTCACGCAATTCCATCGTGAGTCTTCTAGCTATTTCCACCAGGAGACTATCTCCGCGGGCGTGGCCGATCGAATCATTAATACGTTTAAAGTGATCTAAATCGATAAAAAGCAGAGCAGCTATGGTCTTGCGTCGTTGACTGCGCTTGAGAAGCCGGGTCAATTGCTCATTGAAACTTCGCCTATTAGGAAGACTGGTGAGGGGGTCATAGTAAGCAAGATGCCGGAGTCGATCTTCCTGTCGCTTCAGCGAGTTGAACGCATCGCTGGCACGGAGCATATACTGAACGTCACGCCCCAATAATGACCAGTTGACCGGCTTTGTTTTATACTGGGTCGCCCCAGCGTCAAACCCCTTGTCTATAGACTCACGATCTTCCGAGCCCGTAACAATCATAATAGGAATGGTTTTACCCTGAGGCAACTTCCGGATGCGCTGACAAGCCTCAAGGCCCGTCATCCCTGGCATCTCTACATCCATGAATACTAAATCAGGTCTTTCAAGAACAAAAATATCTATCGCCTCAAAACCATTGGAGGCTTCAACAACGACCATGTCCTCGGCTTCGAGACACTGGCGTGTCAGCAGACGAACATTCTGGTCATCGTCAACAACAAGAATTTTGGCTTGATGGCGTATAGGATTTGTACTCTAAATTGGCTGGCCGAAATGATTCTTATAGCTGATTCTTATAGCTAAAGTCCTAGGCTATCACTAGTAGAGACTCTCTACTAGTGTGAATGAAAATTTGAAGCAGGCCACCCTAGAAACTGCAAATCGGCATGCCGCCTCAAGAGAGTGAATTTTGGGGTGGCCGTGAATCAAAAAGTCTATAACGACAAAAAATGGAGGAAATCACCCCGCCCGCCAGCATCTCGATTAGATTAGGACAACAAATGTTCGCGACGCAGGACACCGTGTTCCTGCACAAAACGCGGAAGATTCTGCAACGGGATTGCCGGACTGTAATAGAACCCCTGCACCTGGTGACAATGGTGATCACGTAGGAACTGGATTTGCTCATGCGTTTCTGCGCCCTCTGCCACAACCACCAAGCCCAGTCGACGCCCCATCTCGATGATCATACAGCAGACCGCTTCCTGGTTTTCATTGTGCGGAAGATCGCGCACGAAACAGGCGTCTATCTTCAACGCAGAAATCGGCAGCTCCGTAAGGTGGTTAAGCTGAGAAAAACCGGTGCCAAAGTCATCCAGTGAAAAGGAGATCCCGAGCTCTCGCAATTCGTTCATGCGTGATTTGATCTCTACAGAGCTTTGCAAAATAGTAGATTCCGTTAATTCGAACTCGATTTTCGAGCCGTTTGCACCGCTGCGCACAATAATATCTTTGACGATTTCAACAAAAGGGTCGTCCTCGATCTGAGAAAATGAAATGTTCACTGCAACATCCACATGTTGCATATTTTGTTCTTCTAGCCAGATCTGAGCATTGCAAGCGTGCTGAATAATTTGATAGCCGATGGCTTTCATAAGCCCCATATCCTCGCAGGCAGACATGAAATCAGTAGGCAAGAGAAGGCCACGCTCCGGATGATTCCAGCGCAGCAAGGCCTCTAGCCCCACCAGATGTCCAGATGCGAGGTCTATTCGAGGCTGGTAATGCAGCTCAAACTGGTTTTTTCGCACTGCAGTGCGCAATTCTGCCGTGAGGGAGGAATTGCCCCCGACATCGAAGGCAAGCTTCTCGGAATAACGGACGAAACGGCCACCCTCGATGCTTTTAGCCTGCTGCATCGCGCCACGGGCGTGTTCCACAAGATCTGAAAAGTCACCCCCGTCTTCCGGATACATCGCCACACCGATACTCGCCTCTACTGCCACCTGCTGATCACTGAGAAGCATCGGAGCGGCAATAGATTTAAGCATTTTCTCGGTAATAAGCTCCACATCGGCAGTCGAATTGACGTCTTCGAGAACGATCCCAAACTCATCACCACCAAGCCGCGCTATGCTGTCTGTACTGCGCATTTTATTGACCAGACGTTGCGATATAGTTTTGATCATGACATCGCCATCAGACTCGCCATAGTGGTCGTTGATGTTGGTGAACTGATCAATATTGATGTAGAGCAGAGCTGTGTTGAAGCTGTACCGTTTAGAACGATCCATCGCACGCTCCAAATGAGCACGAAAACCCACTCGATTGAGCACCCCGGTAAGCGTATCGCGGTTGGACAACTGTCGGATTTTCTCGCTAGCCAGCTTGAGTTGAATGTTGTAATCGAGGATGCGGTGCACGAGTGCATCCTGCAATTGCCCGCGGATAAGATAGTCCTGAGCTCCCAGTTCGCGCAAATGGCCAAAAGAAGCCTGCTCGGACTCATCCAACATCATAATAAGCGGGGCCGCGGCATTGTTCTTGTTGGCCAGGCGTAATAAATATTCCGTTTGAGCCCCATGACCCATAATTACGGCATCTATCATAGGGTCTAGGAGCGCTTCAAGTGGGCGTTCCATGGCTTCTGAGGCTGCAAGCTGGAATCTCGCCGGTTTAGCGCGCGCTAAGCATTCTGCAAGAATAAGGTGATCCGCCTTGTTCTCGGATATGATCAGTACTGTGTGCTGTTCCACTCTAAATCCCTAACTACTTGTTTACTGACGATTGGCAGCGCGCTGATTAGTCGCATTTGGACCGCAGAAGCCGTCACGCAACCGCCCTCTTATTCTTTATATAACATAAGGTTATACGGAATTAATGAGAGGAACTCTAGTTAATGTTCATTGAAAATTACCAAAGCGGCGACGCCCTTTCCAAGTCTCTCGATTCACGGCTCAATTCGTCGTCGCTATTGTGGCAACTACACGAGCTATTTGCGACGTGAGTTTGTTTCTATGGGGGATGGGGAATTAACACCCGCTTATTTTATGTTAGACTTGCGTCTCGTTTTTTCCGCCTTTAATAGCCACCTATGAGTCTTGCCTCCGAAAAACTGAAAACCATCCGGGATCAGGTGCAGTACCATCTCGATCGTGCCGAGCAAAAGCAGCTTACTCCGGAACAGGAACAGTCACTTAAGAACCAGATAAAAGCCCGATTGCAGGAAGAGAATGCTGTCATTGTGGCGCATTATTATACGTCCCCGGCAATCCAGGCCCTGGCCGAGGAGAGCGGTGGTTGCGTCTCGGATTCGCTCGAAATGGCACGCTTTGGCCACGATCACCCCGCCAGCACACTAGTGGTCGCGGGCGTCAAATTTATGGGTGAAACAGCCAAGATTCTTACACCCCAGAAACGCGTTCTGATGCCAACATTGGAAGCAACTTGCTCTTTGGATCTGGGTTGCCCGATCGATGAATTTTCGGCTTTCTGTGATCAGCATCCCGAGCGAAAAATTGTTGTGTATGCCAATACCTCAGCGGCGGTGAAGGCCAGGGCCGACTGGGTCGTCACTTCAAGCATAGCCATTGATGTGGTGGAACATCTGACAGAACAGGGCGAAAAAATTCTCTGGGCGCCCGACCAATATTTGGGTGACTACGTAAAACGACAAACCGGCGCGGATATGCTCATGTGGGATGGCGCGTGCATTGTGCATGAAGAATTCAAGGCACGCGGTATCGCCGATTTGAAGCGAGTCTATCCCGATGCCGCGGTACTGGTGCATCCCGAATCACCCGCTGCAGTTGTGGCGTTAGCCGATCGAGTGGGTTCAACCACGCAGATTATTCACGCTGCAAGTGAAATGAACAACAGGCGCTTCATTGTAGCCACCGACCAAGGTATATTTTATAAGCTGCAACAGCAGGCACCCGAGAAAGAGTTTATTATCGCGCCCACGGCCGGTGAAGGCGCCAGCTGTCGTAGTTGTGCCCAATGCCCCTGGATGGCAATGAATGATCTGGAAACACTGGCGCAGGTGTTTGAGAGGGCCGATAACGAGATAAGTGTCGATCCCGCTATCGGAGAGCAAGCCATGATTCCTTTACGCCGCATGCTAGACTTTGCCAGCGAACTTCAGGTCACAGTCAAAGGCAACGCCTGAGGCCTTGGTCCCTGGAGAAATCACGGCGAGAATTTAAAACTCCTCCATCCGCTCCTGCATTCTGGCGACATCCGCCAGACGCTGATGAATCTTAGCTGAAACCAAGTAGTTGTCCTGAGTTAATTTCAACGCATAGGTAAGTTGTTTTTTAGCGTCGCCCAAAGACCCCTTGAGAATAAAATACTCCGCCCGAGATTGGTGCAGCTCTGCAATATTGCCGGACAAACCCTGTACCTCTGCAAGCAGATACCAAAGACCAGGATCATCGGGCCAGCGCTTGCTCTGTTTCACTAGTACTTCGGCGGCGATATGTGACTGTTGATTTTTCATCAATGCTCTGGCGTAGCTCATGGTCAAGGGATGATTGCCCGGGGAGACCGCTAGCCTGCGAGCCAATTTCTTTGCGGCCTGATCTGGCTTATTACGCGCCATATCAATATCCGCATCGGCAATGATATATTCAAGACGATCAGGACTGGTTGACCAAATGGAGTCCAGCTCCAAGCCAGCTTCATCAGCGCGCCCAGAAGCCGTCAGCGCAAGAACCAGCCCGTAGGTAGCGGCTTCGCGTGAATAGGGCGTGCCGTCCAGTTCTCCCTGAAATCTGGCTACCGCCAGAACTGGGGTTTCGGACAGCTCAGTGATAACGCGGGCCCGCATCAATTGATAATCCAGATCTGGGTCGCGCACCTTTTTGGGATATTTCCTCGCGCGATTGCGTGTATCGGCAATACGATTTTCGGACAGGGGATGAGAGCGAAGAAATTCGGGCATCTGTTCGCTGGCTGAATACCGCGTTATGCGCAGCATACGCTCAAACATCACAGGCGCTGCGTGCGGGTCCATATCCGCATCTATTATCGTTTGCATACCAACGCGGTCAGCTTCTTGCTCATTACTTCGACTGTAACTCAGCGCCGAATTCTGCGCAGCCGCCTGCGTTGCCGACAAAGCCGCCATACCCACGTCTGCACCAGTGGTTGCCATCAACACAAAACTCGCCAACATAGCGGCGAGGGTCAAAGGCTGTAATTTTTGTTGATACTCTACCCCGCGCGAGAAGTGACGTTGGCTCAAGTGAGCGATTTCATGCGCCAACACAGTGGCAAATTCGTCTTCCGTCTCGGCCCATAGAAGTAGCCCATTGTGAATGCCTATCACGCCGCCGGGAACAGCAAAGGCATTCATTGCCGGATTGTCGACAATGACTAGATCTATGCGTCGATCCTCCAATCTAGAATGACTAACCAGCCTATAGATAAGGTTTTCGACGTAATCAAACAATAAGGGATCGTCTATGGTGGGGACTTGACCGCGAAAAGCTCGCAACCAGGCACGGCCTAACTGGTATTCGAATTCGGATGAAAACATGCTAGTGCTGGATTCACCGAGATTCGGTAATGTGAATTCCTCCGTGTTGGCGGAACCGGTATTGGCTAGAATTGAGGAGAATCCAATTGCGAATACTAGGCGTCGCGCAAGCACCATCAGCCCTGACAGATTAAACACAGTGTGAAACCACTAATTTATAGATTAATACACCTTATTATACTGCATTCACGGCGTTTCAGGATAAACCGTTTTCTCCTGAATTTTTGCATTGAGTCACCATAAATTGGTCAATGTGATTGTGCAGTTATCGACTCGACAAAACAAATCGAATACAATTTTGGTGGCTTTTGGTAGCTTTTGGTGGCTTTTGGTGATTAAAGAGACTTATGAGTGCTTTTGAACTGACTACAGTAGACCTTGAATCTCGCAACATAGCGTCCGACTGTGCCAGGATTGGCGCTCGAATTGAGTCATATCGTGCGCGTGAAGCTGCTGCTCACCCCTCACTCATCGTGAGCGAACAGCATGAACCTCAGATACCTGCCGAGCGCTGCGTGCCAGAGATCAATGCTAATGAACTCACCATAGATAGCCTACGCGCGGCAATCTCCGAGCATGGCGCACTCATTGTCCGCGACATGTTTTCTAAAACACCTATGGAAACACTCGTCAAGGCTGCGGACAACGTAATCGACGCTTGCTTAGACTCGGGATCAACTCCCACCATTAATACTTACTACAATCCACCCGGCAACCTCAGAACCATCATGCCAAAGAAGGATAGGGAGCTTGGCAATACAAGGAGCTTTCACCGCGAGTCTGGATCAGCTATGTGTGTCGAAGCCCCTAGTGTCGCAGAGGCATTGTTACAGCTGTACGAGGCACACGGCCTAAAAGAGCTGATCGGACTATACCTCGGCGAGCCGCCATGTCTCTCTGCCAAAAAGTGGGTTTTAAGGCGCTCCAAACTGCCGGTTGCGGAGGCGGGTTGGCACCAAGATGGCGCATTTATGGGGACTAATCTCAATAGCCTTAATATGTGGATGCCACTGAATGAATGCGGCGGCACAACAGGCGCGCCCAGTATGGATGTTGTGCCACAGCGGCTCAATAAAATTACCTCTGCGGCGGGGGCCCAATTCGACTGGTCAGTTAGTGATTCACAGGTGTCCAGCCGTCTGGTAGATAGCCAGCCACTAGCACCCACGTTCAGTGCCGGCGATGTATTTTTCTTCGATCATTTTTATCTACACAGAACTCAATATCGCCCCGACTTCACCAAACTGCGGTATGCAGTCGAAACTTGGTTTTTTGGCGCATCAAGCTTTCCAAAGAATCAAATACCTATCGCCTGGTGAGCACCAACATGCAGACCTTTTCGACGGCGATAGTGCCGCTTAACAACAGCACTGCTAGCCCTCATTTTTATCAGTAGCGCAGTCTTTCCGGCGCGTCAAAGCGATGTTATAGGCCAGCTGTTGCTCATAGGCTTCGTCAACATGGCCTTCAGGCAACTCATGTAAGGCCTTGTCCCAGTGAGCTTCGACATAGCCCTTGTTCAGCCAGTAATATTTGAATGCATCTGACGTCCAATCTTTGTAGATCTCTTCCCAACTAAAACGATTAAAATGAGGCTGGAGACACGCCTCGGTGAGCGCTTCGCCCTCCAGTTGATAGCGAAAGTCTACGGACAGACGCATATGCTCGAGATTGTGATTTTCCATAGCCTTGTGAACGGTCATTGATTGGAAGAGCACGATATCCCCGGCTCTGAAATCCGCACCCACCCAGCGACATTTCAGCACTTCTTTACTGAGCACAGCACGTCGATTACCGGCGCCCAAGTGAAAGGTTAAAGGGAGCACACCATATTTATGTGAGCCCTCCATAATTGCCAAAGATCCATCCTTGACGGCACAATCCGCCAATGGCATCCATGCCGCAGTCAAATTTGGAGTGCCCTGATTGTTAGGAAAGTCTTGATGCGGTGGCGTAGCCAGTTCCGGACTATCAGGAAATATGAGCCTGACAATACTCAGAGGCTGAGGGAAAGCGCTCTCGCCGAGCGCCTGTCGCATGACGTTTATCAAATTGGTTTCATGCGCCAGGCTATGAAAGGATTCAAGTTTTACGATGCGGTCGTGTGCTTGAAAAAACTTGGGGCTGCCCTCCCGGCGCGGACGGCATAGTGCCTTGGCGCTCATTCGATTCCGTCCGCCTTCAATCCATCCCAGCTCGGCAAGAATTTCTGTTATCTCGCGCCTAAGTTGTTCTAACCGTTCCGTAGGGACAATATTACGGAAAAACAGGTAGCCGTCTGACGCCATCCGAGCCCGCAGTGCAGTGGTATTACCCAATAATGCGTTTGCCTCATACATAGGCTCAAGCGTAATGTTATCGGCCATTGCGGGAAAAGCCTCTACCCGCAACTCAATCAGGCGCCGCATCAATTCCTCACTGCCGCTAGCCCGCGCTATCGGTTGTAACAGCGCGATACCCGCATCATAATCGCCGGCCTTAGTCAGTGTCTCAACCTGCTCGAGCACCTCGCGATAGGCGTCGAGTCCGTCTGCACCATCAGGACACGCACTTTCAATTGTCATACATACGCTTCCATAGCTGAAATTTACTCACCTCGCGGGCATCACTGGTGTCGCAGACTAAAGCACCATACATTTCGCCATCCACAAAAACAGGCACAACGAGCGCGAACATATCGTCTCGGTGACGCTAGAACACAACCGGTTGCTGCTTTAACGGCGCCGTTGACCCCGCGAAAAACCAAGATTCTATCGCATAACGATTATTCGTATGACTCAAGCCAAAGCCCGTGCGATGGAGATTAAAGTGATCAAAGAAAAGGGCATCTCCCGCGTTGAATCTGGGGCACTGCACAGGATTGGTCTGCGTTATTTCGTCCACAAGGCCCTGGCCCACTGTCCAATTAAAAGGAGATCCATGGGTGCCTGTTTCATGTATCTTTCTTTCCCCCCCACCGATGATTTCCAATCCCGGTGCATCAGCGTCGCCGCCACAGTCTGTGAGCGCGATCCACAAGTTTGCCGTTCTGATAGATGAGGCATCGCCAAGAAAGTAACCGTCCTGGTGCCAGCCTGAAGAAGCACCATTGTTTGGCGCTGCGCAACGGACCACCCATTTGCGCACAGACAGCACCGGATCTTCTCCAAAATAGCCGGTCAGTAGCGCGGGAAGACCGATCTCGCGATAATACTCAATCAGCTGAAACGTTACAGGAGGACTATCAACACTCCACACCGAACCAACATTGGTGTAGCGCTCACCCCCACGAAACTGAGCAGGCCCGCCCTGCACGCTAGGGCATCTCCGGTACCAAGGGTTAGTGTGCGCGTCTGACTCTGCGCCCTGAGAGACGTCAATTCTGGCCTGTAACACGCGGTCGATGTTTTCCCGCATCGTTTTAATTCGAGCAGAATCCATTAACCCCCGCACAATCAGACCGCCCTTACCAAAAATACCAGCCTTCAGGGCATCCGCGTCGAGGTCACTCGCCACAATCTCAGGAAAGCCTTCTACAGCACCAAACCGGTTGTCATGAACAGGGGGCCAATTACTGTGGGGTTGTGGCCATTCTATTTCAGGATACGCCTGTATACGCAACTCAATCAGTCGCTGCGCCAGTGCAGGATCATCGTACCTTCCCGCCGTTTCCAACAATGCGATGGCAGACCGATAGTTGCCTTCCTGGACGAGTTGTTCTGCCTGATTCAGAAGTTTGTGATGAGCGCTCATGTGTTTATCCTGCACACTCCCTAAAGTGCTGTCAAATGACATAGCCTACTGCAGGCGTCAAACCAAGGCAGCGAGAGAGCCTAGCCATCGCTCTCTTCCGCAGCCTTTCCTTTGCCTTGCCCGCCTTTCTTATTTCCCTTGCGGGACTGGCGGAAAAAAGCGGCCTGACGACGAGCCTCCAAAAATAGTCCGGCATGCACATAAAATTGCCGCAACCGCTTTTGTGTCTCTTCGTCTTTTGAAAAAAGAAGATTCAGCAGCGGCTCACTACTGGGCTCACCACCTGGCTTCCTGATCACTCCCAGACCAAACCCATGATTAAACTTGAACACCTCGTCATGTTCTTTTTCGAGCTCTTCAAAATACTTCCACGCCCCAAAGTCCTTTATTTTTGCCATGACATCGTGAAATAGAACAATGCCACCGGGCTTCACTTTAGGATACCAATTGGTGAAATCCTCCTTAACTGCATCGTAAGTATGCAAGCCGTCGATATGCAATAAGTCCAAGGAGTTCTCATTAAAATGCTGCAACGCCTCATTGAAGAACATACGTAAAAGATAGGAATTCCCGCGGTAGTACTCTCGCGCATGATCACTGACGTCTGTGTATATAGAGTCATCGTACGCATCGGTATGATCGTCACCTTCCCAACAATCGACACCGTAGGCCACGCCATCAATGTCATGTTCAACCATGGACTGACAAAAAGTGAAAAAAGACAGTCCATTATAAACGCCAAGTTCAACTATTAATTCAGGGCGAATGGCAGCGACAAGGTCATATGCAAAGGGCAAATGGTCAACCCAAGTACTAAAAACCATTCGCTTGGGCTCAAACCGCTGAAGTGATGGCGGGAAATATATCGTATTATCCATGATTTTTTTCAACCTCTTTTATGGCCACATTTCAGGCCGACATATGTTATTTCTTTGCGGCACCCCTCAATCTATCCAACTTTCTTGTCGCAGAAAACCGCACATGCTCTAGCACCTCATTAGACAATTCGCCCAGATAGACCGGATGAGTTTCAGGCGTTGAAAATTTCTCTCCGCGGATTTTTTCGTACTGTGCTTTGATGGCATCAACAAACTTTTCTCTCTGTTGAAATTCATCTCCGCCAGTAGTGACGCCTCCATGGAACTGGTGGAACGTCCCCTCCCCTTGCAACAAGACATGTGTCATTCCCGGGTATTCGCAAGCCCGCTTATACAGATCGAGGTTCACAAGCCCGCCTCCTCGCATATCAAACTTCGCATCGAAGCCACCAAGATCACTCCACACTCCTCGAGGCATACTAATACAATTACTCTCGCTATGAGATAGATAAAATCCATGGGCAGCCGAACCACTCAAGCAGGATATTTCAAAGAGTCTATAACCGTTATCAGGCCAGGATATCGACTCCATCAAGACCCGCTCCTGATCGACATCGTAACCTCTGCCCACTGATTTCTGCTGCAGCTCAACGCCCAGGTGATACCCTGGAACCGTCACCATTGCACACGTTGCGAGCCGATGTCCACGAACCATATTATTGACTACACCCGGAGTCACGAGGCGAGCGCCATCTATCATCACACAGATATTCTTACCGTTCGCTTTTTCGATACCATAGCTGATGGCATAAACAGGGGTCGGCTGATCTTCCTTGCGTAGATGGTAAGAAAAATTCGAGGGCAACGTATTAATGAAATCGCGAGACATTGTATTCGATGACTCGTTTTCGACGATCACAACCTCATAGTCGGCAGGACAAGCACCTCGTTGATAATCAGGAAGTAGCGACCGGACAGTGTTCTGGGCTTGTAGTGGCATATCGTAGACAACCACTACAAAACTGACGACGATTTTATCGCGGTCTTTTTTACTACGCATAACGCGTCTAATGCCCTGCTGTATTCGATTTAGCATTGAAGTGCCACAAATCAACGTTCGGATTTTTTTAGTTTTTTATACAAACGGCTGACTTTCCATGGAAGAGACGGCCCGCCGGCTCCGTCGTTATGCCTGAGGTCTGCTGTATAAAACTTTTCTTCTTCATTTTTATTTTCAAGACCCATTTTAGCGGCAGCACCTAACATCTTCTCATCCAAGTCTGCTTCATCATTATCGAAATTCAAAATAGAGAATTTATTCCTTTTATACTCATCAAAGAGAGCCTTATTGTAGGCATACCACAAGTGTAGCGATTCTTCACGGCTCTTGCTGCTGCGTTTTTCTAACGACTTTGCAACAGCATTGGGGTGGCGATAAATTCCGATCAGCTCTATCGACGGATAAAGATGTTTCCATCCATCCAAGACGAGTAACGTTCTTGGATCCTTAAATCCAAAATTTGGCGCACCTGCATGCTCTGCCAGAAGCGCCTTGGCACGGGCTATATGCTCATTACTCCAAACGACCCTAGCCGGCGGCGTATCCCAAGCCCCTGCGTTGGCTTCCAGAATCGCATCATGCAAATCAACGAATTTCTGATTCTCTCGATTGCCTTTTTCGTTATGCTTATTCCATGTGTGACAGTCGCCTAAAATCAAACCCGCCTCCTGCAGTGAGCCGGCCAAGTAACTGGTACCGCTTCGATGCATTCCAAGGACAGCAATAAGCCTCGCCGGCAATCCAGAGTTCAAATCGTGTACCGCACGTTCCGGCATTTATAAATATCCATTTCGTCTAGATGAACAATACAGATTCATATTTCTTGCACCTCTAATAAATGCAGCAAGCGGTTTCGCTGCTGTATCTTCACCTATTTACAATCAACATGGCAACTCTGTCTTAGGCCACTTACCCTAGCATGTTCTGTAGAAATTAGCTGGGGGTCAATAACAGTTGCGCGGGCGTTTTACTGCTCAACAAGCACCGCGGACTTTTGACCTGCCCAGGGAGCCACCCAGATCAACAATAGCATCCCCGGAACAGCCAGACAGGTACACAGCAAGAAGAAGTCAAACCATCCAATGTTCTCAACAATGATACCCGTACTCCCATTGACCAATGTCCGGGGCACTGCCGCAAGCGCCGTAAAAAGAGCAAATTGTGTTGCCGCATACGTCTTGCTCGTTTCACGCGCGATAAAAGCGGTAAAGGCGGCGGTACCCATTCCGACACCGAGGTACTCGAAGGCGATCACTAACGCGAGGAGCCACAGGTCTGGCTCCGAGCTAGCAAGCAGAGCAAACCCCAGAATACTGGCCATCTGCACCCCACCAAACATCCACAGCGCGCGATTTATCCCGACTCGCAGCATGATCAGACCACCCACCAAACCACCAATAATTGATGGCCACAAAGCGGCATTCTTCGCCACCAAACCAATCTCTGTCTTGGTGAACCCCATCTCAAGGTAAAATGGCACGGTTAGCGCTGTGGCCATGCTGTCACCGAGCTTATAAAGGAACATAAAGCACAGCACCAATATCACTCCCGACCAGCCTCGACGCCCTAAATATTCAAAAAAGGGCGCGGACAGCGCCTGCCGCATTCCCAGTGCCGCTGGTTTTTCGGACTCAGGCTCAGACACCACCAGGCTCATTATGATGCCGACCAACATGAAGCCGGCAGTAATCCAAAAAACGCTAGACCAGGGCAGGATATCCGCCAGGATAAGTGACAATGATCCGGGCACTAGGCTGGAGATACGATAGGCTTGCACGTGGATAGAACTGCCTAAACCTAACTCGTCATCCGACAAAATTTCACGCCTGTAAGCGTCTAAAACCACATCCTGACTGGCGCTGAAAAACGCAACGACCAGCGCCAGCGCCGCAATCAACTTGGTGGACTGCTCCGGATTAAACATGCCCATAGCGCCAATTGAAAACAGCAAAAAGACCTGGGTTATCAACATCCAGCCTCTGCGTCTGCCCAAAAAGGGTGGCACAAAGCGATCTAAAAACGGTGCCCAAAGAAACTTTATCGTATAGGGCAACCCAATCAGCGAGAATAGCCCTATCTCTGCGAGAGACACGCCACCGTCACTGAGCCAGGCAGGGACTAGTTGAAAGAGCACGTAGAGCGGCATACCTGAAGCAAGGCCGGTAAATATGCAGGCAAGCATACGTCGATTAAAAACCGCGGCACGAAAACTGACTACTGCAGCACTCAAGGTGTCTTAATCTTTGACGAAACCATCGCGAATCGACAGTAGGAATGTATGCCTGTAGACCGCCCCATTGCTATACCACCCCATCCTCATTAGAGCTTCTTAAAAAACACTGCTGCAATCAACTCAATGTTACCCAAAGTTGACTGGGCATACACGCCACTTCGCCACAAATTCATCAATCTTCGTAAGAGCGGCTTATCCCGAGCAGCGTCAAATTCATCCAATATTCTTTGATTTTCTACCGTCAAATATGACCGAACTTCCTGAAGTGCTGCAATATTTTTTGTATTCCATAAGCGATTTCGCCCATGTAACGCCGACCAGTATCGCTTTGACTTATCGCCCAACGACATCGATGAACCGATTAGGTTATTTTGGTGTTGCCGATATCTTAACGACGGATGCTCGTCATAGATAACCGTTCCACCCGATCCCGTCACTAAAATATAGCTCCACCAGTCATGCGTTACGACGTCAACTGGACCCACAGCAGACAAGAGATTTCTGGCCTTACGGTTCATCACCATGGTGTTGCCGCCACCGATATTTTGAATCAATGCATTGGCAAATCCGGGTGGTCTTGAAAATAGTGGCGATAGACCAATATCATTTCCATGCACGTCTATCAGGCGGGATCGAGAGCAGTAAATGCCGGGGCGATCAGCTGGCAGCGCGGACAGCGCATTAATAGCGCGGGATAACTTGTCCGAGTCCCAAATATCATCCTGGTCCGCGAAAGCGAAATAATCTCCCTCGATCTTGGAGAATATTAACGAAAAAAAGTTGTCTACATGGCCTCGTCTGGGCCCTTGAACGACCGACAGTAGCTCTTCACCCCAACGTTTACGAAACGCCTGAAGTATGCCTTGTGTTTGATCATGCGAACCATCGTCAGACACATGAACCACGACCTGCACATCTTCTTGGTCAGCAATGGACTCCAACTGTTGTCCTAGAAATCTTCCACCATTATACGAACAGAGTAACACCACGACTGCAGGGACAGCGTCAGCCTCAGGAGAGCCCAGCATGACCGGCGCTGCGCTGGCGAGGTCTTTCAGATGCTCAATAGAATCGTCCTCGGCCTGACCACTAGAGTCATCATCCAGTGCGTCTTCCTGATCGTCCTCACTCTTGATATGGTTCTGCAAGGCCCTGTTGATAACGCCCTCAAGACCAAGCGCCATAAACACGGTTCCGTCCAGTGCAATAGCAAGCGCTTTATCCAAAAAAACGGTCCTGGGGTACAGATGCAGCAAATGTAATGCCAGCATCAGTCACCGCGACTGGCACAACATTATTGCTAAGCAGAAAGTCCTGTGCAAGGTTGGCCAGATGGATGGGTTCATGCGGAAAATCCGCCGAACCTAACAAGGGGATGTCGAGCTGCTGACTCAAGGCAACAGCCGCGACTTGATCCGAAACCAACCCCAGCTTTACCAAGACCTGGCCAAATAAGTCGCCCATTTCTATCTGGGCGAGCAGGGTTCTCTCTACATCACGTTCGGAGAGCTCGCCTTGCTCTATCAGCAGTTCCCCCAGTTTTTTCATAAACCACCTAATCTCACGCAAATATGCACTAAAGATTATTGCCAAAAATAGTGGCGCGCACACGACTCCACGCCTACGAGTGTAGCACAAATAGTATTGGTGTATGTGTCAGGAAATCTAAAGACAACCTAGGACAGGTGACCCGGAGCGCATCACATTAGGCAACCTCGAACAGCCCGGCAGCCCCCATGCCACCCCCGATACACATGGTGACCACAACATACTTCGCACCTCGACGCTTGCCCTCCAGCAGCGCGTGACCCACCATCCGCGCGCCACTCATACCAAACGGATGGCCAATAGAAATGGAACCCCCGTTAATATTCAACTTGTCGTTGTCGATCCCTAAATAGTCACGGCTATAGATCACTTGGCAAGCGAACGCTTCATTCAATTCCCATAGATCAATGTCGTTGACGCTAAGTCCGTGACGCTGCAGCAGTTTGGGTACCGCAAATACCGGACCAATGCCCATCTCGTCCGACTTACATCCAGCGACTGCAACACCGCGGTAAATTCCCAGCGGCGCCAGGCCTTTCTGTGAAGCCAGCTTGGCATCCATCACCACACAGGCGGAGGCGCCGTCAGAGAGCTGCGAAGAGTTACCCGCCGTAATGAATCGTCCCTCTTTTACCCACTGGCCATCCTTGAACACAGGCTCCAGAGCGGTGAGACTTTCCAGTGTAGTGCCAGGACGATTACAGTCATCTCTATCTACCACCGCCGCCTGATAGCTGGTCTCTCTTGTTTCCTTATTGAACACAGCCATCGTGGTGTTCATTGACACGATCTCATCATCAAACAGACCCGCGTTCTGCGCAGCAGCCGTGCGCTGCTGACTTTGTAAAGCGTAGATATCCTGATCTTCGCGACTGATGTTATAGCGTTCAGACACCACTTCAGCGGTCTCCAACATTGGCATATACGCGGTAGGATCCAAGGCGTTGACTGCCTGTGACACATTTCTATACGCGTTCTTATGCTTAGTTTGCACCAGTGATATAGACTCGACGCCACCGGCAACAGCAATATCATACTCATTGCACATAATGCTCTTGGCCGCGGCGGCGACCGACATTAGGCCAGAGGAACACTGACGCTCAATCGCCATGCCGGCAACCGAATCGGGAAGGCCTCCCGCGATACCGCTAAGACGTCCGATATTATAGCTCTGGGTGCCCTGTTGGGCCGCCGCACCAAAAATGCAATCGTCCACCTCAGCCGGGTCAATGCCGGCTCTCTCGACGGCCGCACGAACCACATGACCGCCCATGGCAGGCGCCTCGGTATGATTGAAACCACCACGGAATGATTTGGCCAGACCGGTTCTTGCTGTGGACACTATGACGGCTTCTCTCATACCTACTCTCCTGACCCTGCATTCACTCTTCTATCGAATTTCTTCAACGACGCACTCATCAGCCACGCTGACTTGACACCGGCACAATCTCCCCGGTCATATAGCTCGAATAATCCGACGCTAAAAACATCATCACATTGGCGACTTCCCATGCCTCCGCAGCACGTCCATAGGCTTCTTTAGCCTCAAGCTCAGCCAGTAATTCTTCCGAAGCAGACTTGCGCAACATTGGGTGCAGCACAATGGACGGCGCAACTGCATTGATGCGCACATTAAACTCAGCAGCCTCCAATGCAGCACAACGGGTCAATGCCATCACTCCGGCCTTCGCAGCGGCATAGTGCGCCTGCTCTTTTTGTGCACGCCAGCCCAGCACAGAGGCATTATTGACAATGACACCGCCTTGCCCGCGGGCTTTCATAACCTTCATCATATAACGCGTCATACGCATGGTACCGTTGAGTGTCACATCAATGACCCGGTTCCACTCATCATCTTCCATTTCTATCAATAATTTTGAGCTACCCAGACCCGCATTGTTAATCAGGATATCGACGCCGCCCATCTTTTCTTCAGCGAAATCCACCAGCGAGCGCACGTCTTCTTCAACAGCCACGTTGCCCATCTTGCCGTAGACTTCAGCAAGACCGGTCTCCCGCTTGAGCTTTTCAACCGCTGCCGCCAGACGCCCTTCATGAATATCACTGAGCACAATGGCGCGAGCGCCCTCTTGTGCAGCCTTGGTGGCAGCAGAAAAGCCGATTCCAGCTCCCGCTGCAGCCGTTATCAGGACAGATTTTCCCTTGATGAGGTCGTGACCCTGTACGTATTCAGGTGATTTCAAATTCATAATGAGTCCTTTTAACCGGTTACTTGACCGCGCCTTTGGGTTCTTTGGGCATGCCCAAACCCCGCTCGGCAATGATGTTACGTTGAATCTGATTGGTGCCACCGTAGATTGTGTCAGCGCGAACGAACAGATACATGGACTGTAAGCGACTTAAGCCGTAAGGCGCGTCCTCAAGAATCTCACACTCAGGACCCAGTACATCCATTGCCAGCTCGCCCAGGCTGCGATGCCAGGTGGACCAGAATAACTTGTAGATAAGGGCTTCTTTTTGCAGCCCACCGTCGCTGCCACTTTGGCCAGATAAAATACGCATGGAGTTATAGCGCATAATTTTTAGCTCTGCATGCGTCTGCGCAATACGCTGGCGAATAGCCGGGTCCTGTGCGGCGCCATTGCTTTTGGCGACGCGAATAACCTCATCCAATTCATTTTGAAACTGCATCTGCTGGCCAAGAGTTGACACCCCCCGCTCAAAACCCAGCAGGCCCATCGCCACTTTCCAGCCCTCGCCAGGCGCGCCGACAATATCATCCGCATCACACTGCGCCTCATCGAAGAACACTTCATTAAATTCTGAGGTGCCCGTTATTTGCTCTATCGGGCGCACCTCAATACCGGGCTGATCCATCTTTATCAGGAAAAATCCCAGGCCTTTGTGTGCCACAGAATCAAGGTCGGTACGCGCGATCACAAAACAATAGTCAGATTCATGGGCTAGTGAGGTCCAGACCTTTTGCCCATTAATAATCCACTTGTTTTGCGCTTCATCAAAACGCGCCTTGGTCTTGACGTTAGCCAAATCCGATCCTGCACTGGGTTCAGAATAACCCTGACACCATAGTTCAGTGCCAGCAACGATGCCGGGCAGGTATTTCTTTTTCTGCTCCTGCGTACCGAAGGCGATAATGGTAGGGCCCGCCAATCCCTCACCAATATGTCCCACGCGTCCCGGAGCGCCCGCCCGCGCGTATTCTTCAAAAAAGATCACCTGTTGTTCAATCGAGCAGCCGCGACCACCGTATTCCTGTGACCAACCAACGCAGGTCCAGCCACCCTCAGCCAGTTTCTGCTCCCACACTTTCCGCTCTTCGGGAAACATGTGTTCATCGCCCGGCCCACCGCGAAAGCGCAGCTTCTCAAATTCACCGGTCAGATTGATCCGTAACCAACTGGCAATCTCCTGACGGAACTGCTCGTCTTCGGGACTAAAGCTTAATTTCACGATTCCTCTCCCTCATCCAGAAGCATACGGGCCAAACGTTCACGGTGAAAAACACCGTTGCCCAGCAAGTGCTCAGAGGATTTTGCACGTTTCAAATATAGATGGACGTCGTATTCCCAGGTAAAACCCACACCTCCAAACAATTGCAGGGCGTCACCAGCGACTGCGAAATAGGCATCGGAACAATAAGACTTGGCGACACTGGCCGCCTCACTGAGCTCCGCCGAGAGTGGGCCGCCCTCCAGCGCTTCTTGGGCGACGCACGCTGCATAATAAATCGCGGAGCGCGCCACCTCAGTTTGCAACATCATATCGGCGGCCTTGTGCTTCACCGCCTGGTAACTGGCAATAGTGCGATTGAATTGCACACGCTCACTGGTGTAGGCCACGGTCATATCCAATAGTTGCTGGCAGCCGCCTACCTGCTCCGCCGCCAGTGCGATGGTCGCAAGGTCAATAACCTTAGACAGAGACGTCCAACCGTGGCCCGACTCGCCCATTAAGGCATCTGCCGTGAGACTCACACTTTTCAGTTGCACGGCCGCCTGTTTGCGCGCTTGATCCATAGTCGGCAACCACTGTCGACTGACGCCACTGGTGGCTGCCGGCAGCAAAAACAAGCTGATGCCCTCTTCGCCAGTCGTACCCTCGGCCCGGGCCGCTACGATCAGAAGGTCAGCAGTGTGTCCGTCAATGACGTAGCGGTAATCGCCGTTGAGCACATAGCCATCACCCGCGTGTCGCCAAGTAGCCGTAATGGATTCTGAGTCCCAACGACTTGAGCCGCCATTAAACGCCAGTGTGGCGGTCAACGTGCCTTCGCATAATTGCGCTAGCCAATGCGCCTGTTGCGCCTCACTGCCCGCTACTCGCAACGTATTCCCTGCCAGACAAACGGTGGAAAAAAAGGGCGAGCAGAGTAGGGAACGGCCCATCTGTTCCATCATGGCGACCAGCTCAACATACCCTAGGCCCATCCCTCCATGCGCCTCAGGAATATGAATTGCCTGCCAGTACATTTCACTGCAGATACGACCCCATAGTTTCGGCTCGTAACCCTGTTCCATGCCCATGGCGCGACGCACAGCCGCACTGTCAGACACCTCAGCAAGAAATGCAGCCGCTGTGTCGCGGATCATTTCCTGTTCTTCTGTAAATGCAAATTCCATAACTTCTCCGATCAACTCCTGACTTTAGGTGCCCCAGACTTTCTGAGCCGGCGCTTCCTCTGCCAATAATGCCTTCATCGCTGTACCAATTTCGGCTGGCGCCCAGGCCGCACCGCTATCAACACCGGCTGTCGTGCGCCAGCCGTCGCAGATGCAAATACGACCGCCCTCGGCCTCAAATACCCGCCCGGTAACAGACTCAGCCTCGGCACTGGCCAGCCACGCCAACAGGTTAGAGACGTTTTCAGGCGCGAAATGGTCAAAGCTGCCATCCTCTGGCTTGGCCATACGCTCGGCCATCTCCGGCACAGCGCTGGTCATGCCGGTTCGAGCAGAGGGTGCCACTGCATTGGCAGTGATGTTGTAACGGCCAAGTTCTGCAGCCTGATTGAGTGTCAATGCAGCGATCCCCGCCTTAGCAGCGGCATAGTTTGATTGCCCGATGGAGCCCTGCAAGCCTGCACCAGACGTGGTGTTAATAATACGTGCATCTACCGGCTTGCCTTCCTTTGACCGGCCACGCCAATAGTGCACAGCATGGGAGCTGATGCAAAAATGGCCTTTGAGGTGCACTGCCATAATGGTGTCCCACTCTTGCTCCGTCATCGAAGCGAACATGCGGTCACGATTGACGCCGGCGTTATTCAACACGATGTGAAGATCACCATAACTCTCGATGGCCAGCTTAATAGCGTTGAGGCTATCGTCATAATTCGTGATGTCGCTACTGTTAACAACGGCTTTGCCGCCAGCGGCGATGATTTCGTCCACCACTGACTGGGCAGCCTCCGTATTGATATCGTTCACCACAACGGCGCAGCCTTCGGATGCAAATACCTTTGCGTGCGCCGCACCCAGACCGCCACCAGCGCCCGTAATAATCGCTACCCTGCCTTTTAAAATTTCACTCATCGTGTATTGCCCTTAATCGATTCCCTGTGGATCGTTACAGTGTTTTCGCGTCGGGCGCATATTGCACCAGTGTCCGGATATTGAATATCACATGACATCACGCTTACACTCCCAAACACTTGTCTACAATCGCTCCAGAATAGTGACGTTAGCCTGACCGCCACCCTCACACATAGTCTGCAAGCCGTACTTACCGCCCGTGCGCTCCAATTCATGCAGCAATGTCGTCATCAACTTAGTCCCAGAAGCTCCTAGCGGATGTCCCAGTGCTATCGCACCACCGTTCACGTTTGTCTTCTCAATCGGATAACCCATCTCAATCAGCCACGCCATCGGTACCGATGCAAACGCTTCGTTAATTTCTACCAGATCAATGTCCGACAGTTTTATACCGGATTTTTTTATCGCATACTCAGTGGCAGGAATGGGAGCGGTGAGCATCCAGATGGGATCCGCTGCACGCACGCTCATGTGCACGATGCGCGCGCGGGGTGTGAGGTTATAACGCTTCAATGCCGCTTCTGATACCACCAGCACCGCCGAAGATCCATCACAGGTCTGACTGGACACCGCTGCCGTGATCGTACCGCCTTCCATCAAGGGTTCCAGTTCCGCCATTTTCTCCATGGAGGTATTGCGCGGAGTCTCATCCATATCAACACCATTGAGCGGTGCAATTTCACGATCGAAACGGCCTTCCGCAATCGCAGCAAGCGCCAACGCGTGCGAGCGAAGTGCAAACTCTTCCATTTGCTCGCGTGATATCTTCCATTTGTCTGCAATCATTTGTGCTGAGACGAACTGTGAGGGGGGAATACTCCCGTAGCGCGCAACCCAACCCTGACTCCCTGAAAAGGGATCGCTGAATCCCATAGGCTGCGCCGCGATCATGGCGGACGATATTGGAATCTGTGTCATGGTCTGAACTCCGCCGGCAACGACCACATCATTAACGCCGGCCATAATAGCCTGCGCGGCAAAATGCACCGCCTGTTGTGAAGAACCACACTGGCGATCAATCGTTGTGCCCGGTACCCCATCGGAAAGACCCGCGGCCAGCCAGGCGGTGCGAGCAATATCGCCCGCCAAGGGCCCGATAGTATCGACGCAGCCGAACATGACGTCGTCGTACTCACCGTCAGGAATACCATTACGATCGACCAGCGTTTTCAGTACGTGAGCGCCGAGATCAGCACCATGCACATCACTCAGACCTCCTTTACGGCGGCCTGTTGGTGATCTTACTGCGTCTACTATGTATGCATCTGCCATCTTCATACCCTTTATTTTCAAACGAAAGTGGCGCCAGCACCCAGCACCGCGTCTGTGGCGAAAATACGTTCACCAATCCGTCTTTTGTGAAAGCCCGCGTCACCCCACGTATTGGCGAGTGCCCACGCTTTCTTCATAAAAATATGCAGATCCACTTCCCAGGTGTAACCCATGGCACCGTGGACCTGCACACTGTTTTTGGCTGCCAGATTAGC
>TARA_B110000503_G_scaffold139018_1_pt1 | contig 25630 bp, 26 predicted proteins | sample TARA_B110000503 | Tara Oceans TARA_B110000503 (sample SAMEA4397472) | marine metagenome | biome: Polar Biome; feature: [SRF] surface water layer (ENVO:00010504); material: water (ENVO:00002006), including particulate matter (ENVO:01000060) such as... | depth 5 m | reverse complement strand
GCCAAATTAAGCCAGATTTTGAGAGGCAAGGAATAAACAATGACTAAACCAATAACGAATACCCTGACGAATCTCGGTAAAGGCGAACGCTACTTGCGCTATACATGTGGCAGTGGCGTAGGGATCACTCGCACAGCGAGCGCACTCGACTACCCGCAGGCAGTCTCTCGCCTAGCCGAATCACTCGACTCGGCGCCCGGGGTGCTACTAGCCTCGAGCTATGAATATCCGGGACGTTATCGCCGTTGGGATATCGGATTCGTTAATCCCCCTTTGTTATTTGAAGCACGCGGCAGACAACTCGCGGTGCGGGCGCTCAATCGGCGTGGCAACATTCTTTTAGTTGAGGTTGAAGTGGCGCTCGCAAGGTGTTCTGACGTGACCAGCTGTAAACTAATCCTCGGCGATAAACCCGATGCAGTAGCAGGCCATTCTGCCGCATCTATCAGCACGAATAGCTTCGATAGTTTGGCGGTGGTGGTTGCCGAAGGTAAGGATGAATTTACCGAAGAGCAGCGCTCAAGAAGGGCCACCGTTTTTAGCGCGCTGAGAGCGATTATTTCTCACTTTAAGAGTGGCGAGGACTCTTTTCTCGGGCTGTTTGGTGCCTTTGGTTACGATCTAACCTTTCAGTTCGAGGAGATAGAGAGAAAGCTTGCTCGAACCGAGGGCGACCGCGACCTCGTGCTTTATTTCCCCGATGAGATCATCGTCGCCGATCACCGTGTCGAAACCGCAACAAGCTACCGCTACGAATTCCTCTGTCGAGAAAGGCAAGAGAAGAGACAAAGCGAAAGCGGTGTAAAGCATGCAAGTTTCACCGAAACAACTGGTGGTTATGCCCGCACAGGGCCGGTACAACGTTATATTCCCGCACCGGTGACCGAGCCGGTTTGCGATCATGCGCCGGGCGAGTTTGCAGCGAAGGTCAAACTCGCGCATGACTATTTTCGTCGCGGCGACCTCTTCGAAGTTGTGCCAGGGCAGGTGTTTAGCGAGCCCTGCCGTGATACGCCTTCACAGGTTTTTGGCCGTCTCCAATCGAGCAACCCAGCGCCCTATGGCGCGCTAATGAATCTAGGCGAGGGCGAATACCTGGTTGCCGCCTCACCCGAAATGTTTGTGCGCGTACGAGATCGGCGAGTCGAGACTTGCCCTATTTCGGGAACGATTAAACGTGGTCGTAATGCGATCGAGGACGCAGCGCAGATCAAGACGTTACTCAATTCAGCGAAAGACGAAGCAGAACTTTCTATGTGCACCGACGTCGACCGCAACGACAAGTCGCGTGTCTGTGTACCAGGTAGCGTCGAGGTTATTGGGCGTCGTCAGATCGAAATGTACTCAAGGCTCATTCACACGGTCGACCATGTCTGCGGAACCCTGCGCGAGGGCATGGACGCGCTCGATGCTTTCCTCGCACATACTTGGGCGGTAACGGTTACCGGTGCGCCGAAGCACGCGGCGATGCAATTTATCGAAGACAACGAAAAATCGCCGCGTCACTGGTATGGAGGAGCGATGGGGCAGCTAGGTTTTGATGGCAATATCAATACTGGCCTGACGCTGCGTACCCTGCGCGTAAAAGACGGAATGGGTGAGGTGCGCGCGGGCGCGACGCTTCTCATCGACTCCAACCCCGAAGAAGAGGAAGCAGAAACGAGATTGAAAGCCTCAGCACTGCTTGCGGCTTTGCGAGGGGATAGTGTTTCACGCGAGGCTGATCGTGTGGGCGCCGGCAGTACGCAGGCGAATGCGTGCGCACAGGCGGTGGCAAAAAAACCGATTCGAGCTCTTATGGTCGATCACCGCGATTCTTTCGTGCATAACCTCGCGAGCTATTTTCGCGAGTGTGGCGTCGAGTTGATTACGCTGCGTCCCGACGCGGCTAGAAAGTCGCTCCGGGAGTGTGCGCCGGACCTCCTTATTCTTTCCCCCGGCCCCTCACAGCCACAGGCTTTTGCAATGAGTGAAACGCTTGGTTTGGCGCAGGAGCTAGGTTTACCCGTATTTGGCGTATGCTTAGGTTTGCAGGGAATGGTCGAATATTTTGGCGGTAGCTTGAGGCAGCTAGATAGACCAATGCATGGCAAGGGATCGGAGGTGGCTCACGATGAATCGTCGCTCTTTAATGGGATAAAGAGCCCTTTTATTGCCGGTCGTTATCATTCTTTAGTGGCGGATGAGCTGCCTGAGTGTCTGCGAGTGACAGCGCGGAGTGATGATGGCGAGGTGATGGCAATTGAGCATAAAACGCTGATGATGAGCGCCGTTCAATTTCACCCCGAGTCGATTATGACGCTTGCCGAAGACGCCGGGCGCAGGCTTATCGCCAACGCCATCGACACTCTCCTGGCTACTCACTAAGTGGCCGCTAGGGTGCAGTTACCGGAGGCAGTTCATTCTGAAACCAAATGGCGAGTCTGAGGCCAGCGAGTCCCAAGCGATCGCTTGCGATACTGATCATCTCGTTGACATAGTCGTCGCTGAGCGTTTGGTTTGGTAAGCGCTCGGCACCGCTGCTGTCGGCGCTAGCAATCGCGGCGAGGAGAGAATCGTCATAAACCGAGGGGACCAAAAACTCTCGGCTTTCGGCAAGCCAGAGTGTCCAGTCGGACTCGCGACCCGAGAGATCTTCGTATGTGGCGGCGTAGAGTAGGTTTCGCGACTGTTTATCGGCACCGCGCATCGCGCGATCCCACACCGAATGCAGATTGCTCTCGCCAACTCGAATCGCGTTGCCGCCGCGGTCGCCGGTGGCGAACAACTCGGCGCTGTAGAGTGAACCCGAATGCAGTGGCTGATGAATATCGCCCATGAGATGAAGCATCCAGCATAGAGCGACGGCGCGCTGCGCCGGCTCCGCATCGCCATCGGCCAGCACTCGAGTAGTGTAATCCAGCGCGGTAACGACATTGTCGGCATCACGTTCGGATGTGATTGCGCTTCCGGCTACGCCTTGGATCTCTTGCGCAGGCGGGCGATTCACATAGACATTGCCTTGCACGTTGGCGCTATCTCGCAGCCAAGCGCCGTCGATATAGTGCCAACTGGGGCGACTGTATTTCTCGCGTTCGCTGTCATTAAAACCGCGCGCGATATCTGGCCAGTAGGCGGCTTGTCCTAGCAGCCAGCCAAGCTGGCGCTCGGGAGGCGAGTCGATAAGGTCGGCAGGCATTTGACCAACGAAGTCTTGCTGATAGCGAGGGTGCTGCTGCAAGAGCGTGAGTAGTTCTCGCTGTGTGTCAAAGTCTAAGTAACGCAGCGCGACGTTCGCCGAAAGCCTGTGTCCTGTTTCATCCCAAGCCTTAGCCGCGCCGGGTAGTAGAATTTGCATGACGCCAAGGCAAACCACCAACGCGCGCGCAAAGGGCAAACGGAGGAATACGCAGGACAGTGCGGAGCACAGAAAGGTAGAAAACTGGAAAAAATAAGCGGGGTGGGTCATGCGAATGTTCTCTGCTTTGATTGGTTATACTTCGAGCCACTCTGCACGCACATCATGCGCTTGGAGCAGACTCTGGGGTGAGCCTTCGTAAACGACTTTACCATGGCCCATCACATAAAGGCGGCTAGAGATTTTGAGGGCAATCGACAGTTTCTGCTCGACCAGCAAAATCGATACGCCCCGACTCGCAATCTCTTGCAGCAGTTCGCCTATTTGTTCGACCACTTTGGGCGCTAAGCCCTCGGTTGGCTCGTCGATCATAATCAGCTCGGGGTCCCCCATCAGCGTGCGGCACATACACAGCATTTGCTGTTCACCGCCACTCAACACCCCGCCTGGCACATCGGCGCGTTCGGCGAGGTTGGGAAACATCTTAAACATTTCGTCGATAGTCCAGCGACCACTTTCTGCCTTGCCCTTGAGTCCGAGCGTGAGGTTTTGGCGCACGGTGAGTGTTGGAAAAATATCGCGGCTTTCGGGCACATAGCCGAGCCCTCGGTGCGCTATTTCAAAACTCTTTAGCCCTGCGATTTCCTCGCCTTTAAACTGAATAGATCCTTGGGGTTCGACCTCGCCCATGATGGTCTTAACGGTGGTCGAGCGCCCGACGCCATTACGGCCAAGTAGGCTGACGATCTCGCCGGCGTTCACATGAAAATTGACGCCTTGCAGGATATGGCTTTTATCGTAGTAGGCGTGCAGGTCAGTCACCTTAAGCATCGCTTGGTACCTCCCCTAAATAAGCCTCTTGCACCCGCGCATTGCTGCGAATATTTTGGGGCGTGTCGGTGGCGATAATCTCGCCGTAAACCAAGACGCTGATGCGGTCGGCAATATCGAAAACAATATTCATGTCGTGTTCGACCATGATGAGTGTTTTACCTTCGGTGATGCGCCGAATCAGTGCGACCGCGTTCTCGGCTTCGCTATTACTCATACCGGCAACGGGTTCGTCGAGCATGATTAACTCGGCCCCGCTCGCCACGGCAATGCCCAGCTCGAGCGCGCGCTGCTGTGCGTAAGCGAGTTCGCCGCTGGGCAGCTGGGCTTTATCGCTCAGGCCAATCTGTTCGAGTACGTCGAGAGCTTTCTCATTGAGCTTTCTTTGGCGCCCCAGCAGCTGCCAGAAAGAATAGCGATATCCCTCGGACCAAAGTAATGCGCAGCGTATGTTTTCGAACACGCTCATGCGCGGAAAAATATTGGTTACCTGAAAGCTTCTGGCGAGCCCGCGGCGAGCGATTTCATAGGGAGGCAGATTGTGGATCACCTCTCCCTTAAAGCCGATGGCGCCTGAGCTTACGTTGTAGCGCCCGGAGATAAGATGGAAAAGCGTCGACTTTCCTGCGCCATTTGGTCCGATTATGGCGTGTTTCTCTCCCGCTTCGATGTCGAGTGAGACGTCATTTATTATGCGAGTCGAGCCAAAGCTTTTGCAGACAGAATCGAGGGTTAGGAGGCTCATCTTACGTCTCCTCTGTCGTCGGCAGTCGGCGTGTTGGCAAGCGCCCACGCGGCTGCCAGGCGAGGACGTGAGAGTTTGACCCCGAGTGCGCCGATACCTGCGAGAGCGAGTAAGATCGCCCAACTGAGCATCGATTCGGCACCGAGACTCAAGCCAAAGAACGGCAGAATGTCGTCGCCTTTATGACTAAGTTCGACGAGTCCGACAAAGGCAGCCAAGAAAACCAATGCAGGGACCGCAGTAACGAAATAGGGGAGTATGAGAGTCCCGAGCCTGCGATTCTGCCACGCAATCTGATGCATCATGATGAAGCCGGCGAATCCGCGAGGCAAAAATATTACGGTGAGTAAAAACATAATGCCCAAGTACAGCATCCACATCTCGCTGTAATTACTAAGCAGTGAATTCATTAGCGTTAAAATTACTGCTCCTACGATAGGCCCAATAAAAAAACCGAGTCCTCCGATGTAAGCCATGAGAAGGACTCGTCCCGAGGTAAGGGCATTGAGGTTCTCCTCGGTAATGAATTCATAATTGATCGCGAATAGTCCGCCAGCAATGCCCGCAAAGAGTCCTGCTGCGCAAAACGAGATGAACCTAACACGGCGCGTGCTGTAGCCAATGAACTCCGCGCGTTCTGGGTTGTCGCGAACGGCATTCGCCATACGGCCCGCAGGCGTTTGCGTAAACAGATACATAAAAAGTGTCGCGACAAAAAGCCAAAAAGCACCCAGATAGTAGACCTCTGCATCTTGTAAAAATTCTATGCCGAAGAAAGGTGGACCATAGGTTCGATCGCCGGTTACACCTGCCTCGCCACCGAAAAAGTCGGCAAAAATGAGCGAGGAGGCGACGATGAGTTCGCCGATGCCTAGCGAGATCATCGCAAACACTGTGCCCGATTTGCGCGTAGAAAAGCTGCCAATAAAGATAGCGGCGACAAGTCCAACGGCGCCACCGACAAGCGGTATAAGCGTAATCGAGAAAACGAACACTTCATCTGCGATGAGATTAAGCGCATGTACGCTCATAAATCCGCCAAGGCCAAAATAGACGGCATGGCCAAATGAGAGCATGCCGCCTTGGCCAAGCAGCATGTTGTAACTCAAGGCGAAGATAATCCAGATAGTCATCTGATTCAGTATCGAGATGCCCAAGACAGAATCGAAAATCGACGGCAGAAAAACAAGTGCAAGCGCGAATCCAAGCCAAACAGGCAGCTTCTTTTTCATGTCATTGCTCCCTGTTACCCATAAGCCCGGTTGGTTTAAATATAAGCACCAAAACCAGAAGGAGGTAGGGCAGCACCGGAGCGATCTGTGGGAGATTGAGAGTCCATAAATCGTTGAGTGGATGACTGCTGTCGAAGCTCAAGCCAAGCAGGTGAAGCAATTCGGGCATGCCTACATCGGCGGCTATCGCATAGGACTGCAAGAGCCCAACGAGGAGTGAGGCAATTAGCGCACCGGGCAAACTGCCCAGTCCACCGATAACGACGACGACGAATACTATACTGCCCAACACCGTTGCCATGCCCGGGAACGTGGTTAAGACTGGGCCGGCAATCACGCCGGCTACGCCTGCCAACGCTGTTCCAACGCCAAATGCACACATAAAAATGAGCGGCACGTTATGGCCAAGATTCGCAACAGTCTGTGGGTGGCTTATCGACGCCTGAATAATAATCCCCACGCGGCTTCGGGTAAGCACGAAATAGAGTGCGCCAAATATGAGGCATGCGATAGCAATCATAAACCCACGGTAGGCCGAAAATTCCTGTCCGAATAACGTGAAGAGGGCGAAATCGAATAGCTCGGGCGACTGGTAGTTTTTCGTGTCGCGTCCCCAGAAAAACTGCACCGCTTCTTCGATTAGAAACGCAAGGCCAAAGGTAAAAACAAGCTCGGCCACATGACCCGATTGATGCACACGGCGAAGGCCGTAGCGCTCAACAGCGGCACCGATACATCCGACGATGAGAGGGGCGAACAGCAATCCACCCCAGAAACCTAAGTAAGCGCTAAGGGTATAGGCGAAATAAGCGCCAAGCATATAGAAGCTCGCGTGGGCGAAATTGAGCACGCCCATCATGCTAAAGATTAGCGTTAGCCCGCTTGCCAGCATGAATAAAAGCAGACCTGTGACGAGTCCATTTAGTGTGGCAAAGACGAATACTTCAAACATCGTTAGCGCCGTGGCCGGCGCATGCGGCAACTGTGTTCGGTAATCGTCTCGGATGTGCCAACCTCATATTCGGTTAACAGACCGAAACCCGAATTGTCTGCGTCGAATTCAATTCCTTCGTCTGTCTGCTTGGAGATATAGAGCGGCTGAAACAGCTGATGGTCTTCGCCACGCATCCACAGCTCGTCTCCGGCAATGCTTGTAAATCGCATGTCTTCGAGCTGAACAGCGATATCGTAAGGGTCGGTACTCTGGGATTGCTCCATCGCCTGAACCACCATCATTAGCGTGTTTGCGAGCCGCGACTGGGTGATGTCTGAGTTGGGGTGTTTAGCTTTAAACGCTCTGTAGAAATCACGTCGCTCATCACTAGCAAGCGGATTCGCGCGATCGGTGTGGATGAGACGAATGCGGTCTTTACCATCGGCACCTAGCGTGGCTGTAATGCCATCGTAGGCGGCATAAAAAGTGTAGATGGGCACGTCTAGGCCGGAATCGATTATAGACCGCGCGAGAGACACCATGTCGGCGCCGAAATTACCGGTCACCACCGCATCAGCGCCAGAAGAGGCGATCTTGGTGACATAAGGTGTAAAGTCTTTCACTTGACCGATAGGATGGAATTCGTTGCCGACGATCTCGATGTCGGGTCGTTTCTCCCCAAGCAGTCTTATGGTGTTATCTGCTACCACTTGGCCGAAAGAGTAGTCTTGGCCGATGATGTAGACGCTGCTGAGTTCGTCGTTCATCGCAATAAAATCAGTGAGCACGTCGAGTTTCATGACCGCATGGGCGTCGAAACGGAAATGCCAGAAGCTGCACTCTTCGTTTGTCAGAATGGGATCGACCGCGGCATAGTTAATCTGCAAAACCTCTTGGCCTGCATTGCGCCGATTATGCTTCGAGATAGTTTGGTTTAATGTGTTGGCCACGGCAGAGCTGTTGCCCTGAAATATTATTCGCAGCTCCTCGCTTACCGCCCTACGGAACTGTAATTGAGTCTCGGTTGGGCTTTGTTTATTGTCCAAGGGCACGATTTCGATCATGCGTCCGCCTAGGATTCCGCCTTTGGAGTTGTAAAAGTAGTCCGCAGCGAACTCTAGGACGTTTAAGCCGCTTGTGCCAACCGAGGCAAAAGTGCCTGACAGTGGATCCATAAAGCCGAGGCGAACCGGTTCTTGAGCGGTGGCCGCAGAGAAAGAGAACGCGCAGACCAGTGCCCCAATCGAAAGCGAGGCACGTCTGGTTAAGGACTGTCCAGCAGCGGCTTGGGCAATATTTAAGTGCTGCTTTGATTGGTGGTGCTTTGATTGGTGGTGCTTTGATTGGTGGTGCTTAGATTGATGGTGTGTAGATTGATGGTGCTTAGATTGAGGGCGGCGAAGACCGAGAATCAGCGTCATGAATAAAATCCTAGCAAGGCGGTAGAATAGGTTCAGAATTGAAGCACGTCGACTGACCTTATCGTACCCTGAAACACTGTGCAACAGCGCAATCGTTGGCTAGTCTTGGGGGTAATAATGCATCTAATTTTTTGGGTTTATGAGCAGAAATGCGTGAGATTAAAGAAAGTGAAGTAGAGTTTTCTGCTATGCGGGCAAGCGGCCCGGGTGGACAGAACGTCAACAAAGTATCGACTGCAGTGCAGCTTCGCTTTGACTTTTTGCGTGCGCGCTTATCAGAGGCGCAGCGAGAATTAATCAAGGGTACGCGCGATGCGCGAATAATTTCGTCTGGTGAGATTGTAATCAAAGCGCAGAGGTTTCGCAGCCAAGAGAAAAATAAGCAAGATGCACTGAGCCGTCTTAATGCGCTGCTCGACAAAGCGACGACAGTAAAGCCAATGCGACTCGCAACCCAGCCTACGCGCGGCGCGAAAGAGCGTCGACTGGAGGCCAAGCGAAATACATCGGGGAAAAAGTCGGGCAGAGGGTCTGTACGTGACTTGGATTAGCTATGCGCTTGCTTTGCTGTTAACACTTGGTGGGCTGAGCGCACAAAAAGTGCAGGCGGCATCGGGGGATAGCGCGGGCGTCGAACGCCTCTCCTCTCTCGGGCTCTATAGCTATGTGCGCGATACCCTCAGCACGTTTGAGAAAACAGGCCGGTTAGAGCCTAATCCGGGAATTGACGGCGCCGACATTGAAGCATTCATTGCACTTTTAGAGCGTTCACTCGCGATGTTTGACGCGATTGAGTCAGGCAAATGCGCAAGATTCGAACGCCTAAGTGGGATGACTAAAGAAAGCATTGAGCAGGAATTTGGTACAAGAGTAGCAGGCATCATTTTGTTAGCCTCGCAAGAGCGTAGCCCTCCGAGCTGCGAATAATCCCGAGGTTAAGGCAATAAAAAAAGCGAAGCAGGCATGGCCCACTTCGCTTTTTTCGCATAGCTTAACGCGAGTTAGTAAACTTCGAACAGGCCCGCTGCACCCATTCCGCCGCCCACACACATAGTGCAAACAACGTATTTCGCGCCGCGACGCTTGCCTTCGATGAGAGCGTGTCCAACCATGCGCGCGCCGCTCATACCGTACGGGTGGCCAATTGAGATCGCGCCGCCGTTAACGTTGAGGAGCTCGTCGGGGATACCTAGCTGATCGCGGCAGTAAATGACCTGTACCGCAAACGCTTCGTTGAGTTCCCAGAGGCCGATGTCGTCCATCTTCAAGCCGTTAGCGGCAAGAAGCTTCGGGATTGCGTAAACGGGGCCAATGCCCATTTCGTCTGGCTCGAGACCTGCAACCGCCATGCTGCGGTAGGCGCCGAGCGGGCTTAGGCCGCGCTGTTCGGCTAGCTTGCTGTCCATTATTACCGAAGCAGAGGCACCATCTGAAAGCTGGCTTGCGTTGCCCGCAGTGATCACACCGCCTTCGATGACCGGCTTGAGGCCAACGAGGCCCTCTAGCGTTGTAGTTGGGCGGTTACCTTCGTCTTTGTCGAGCATGACGTCATGGACGCTCTGCTGCTTGGTTTCTTTGTCCATGAACAGCATCTTCGACGCCATTGGCACGATTTCGTCGTCGAATTTGCCGGCTGCCTGAGCGGCTGCCGTGCGCTGCTGGCTGCGGAGCGAGTATTCGTCTTGTACATCACGCGAGATGTTGTAACGGCTAGCGACGATTTCAGCTGTTTGAAGCATCGGCATATAGGCGTGCTGAGAGCGCGCGACGACGTTGGGATCGATTGCGCGATAGCCGTTGCGATGCTCATTTTGGACGAGGCTGATCGACTCGAGGCCGCCGCCAATCACAATAGGCATGCCGTCGACGATGACCTGCTTGGCTGCTGTGGCGATAGCCATCATGCCCGAGGCGCACTGACGATCCATGCTCATGCCCGACACGCTTGAAGGCAAGCCTGCAGCGACGCCCGCTGTGCGGCCGATGTTCTGGCCCGAAGAGCCTTGCTGCATGGCACAACCCATGACAACGTCTTGAATCTCGGCAGGATCGATGCCCGCGCGCTGAACCGCCGCAGCGATCACATGGCCGCCCATGGTAGGCGCGTCGGTGTCATTAAAAGCACCGCGGTAGGCCTTGCCGATCGGGGTTCTTGCTGTGGATACGATTACTGCTTCTCTAGTCATGCTGCTTTTTCTCCGGTCTATTTTTAAAAGTTAATTATAAAAGTCGTATTAACTACTGTCTGTTCAAAGCTTTGTGTTAATACGTTGGCTTGTGTTTTGGTTACTCTGCGCTGCAGACTAGCCGTTTAATCTTTTCAATGGCGTCTCTCGCCAGTTGAGTCATTTCTTCATCGCTGCGGTCTTGAATCGGATGCGGGACAAAGAGGCTCGCGGGGGTAATTCCTAACGAGCGGCCCTGCGCCGCAGCCGCACCGACGAATTCGGTCGAGGCAATAAAGGCAGAGGGAAGTCCACGGCTTTCTAGGTTCATGATGTCATGCAAACTGCACGAGGTACATGAGCCTCAGTCGGCTAATCCTTCAATGACCGCGTCGCATTCGACGCTAATCTTCTGGGTGAGCTCTACCGGCGCGAGTCGTGCAAAGGTAGGTTTCGCGTAACGATTAACCTTCGCACCTACCGCCGTAAGCTGCCTCTCAACTTCGTCTAAAAACTCTTTGCCTCGTGGCTTCGAGATGTCTAGCAGGCCTACGGTTGCCCCAGCGAGTGTTGCAAGCCGAGGAAGGATCTGTCGTTCAACCGGGCTAAGCTCGGCGGTCGGGTCTAGCAGAGTAGTGTGCATTGCCTCACTCCTATTGTCTTAAACGTGCGGTTACCTGTGAGACGAGCTGACTGCCGCGTTCGCCCGACGCTACCCAGCCGCCGATAATGGCCGAAAACATGCCTGCAGTGCCGCCAAGCGTCACGATATGCAGGCCGTCGTCTCTAAATTTGTTCAAAATCTTATCCTTGAAACGCTCAGGCATGCCTTCTGCTATGCCACCGGCGCCGCGCATTATTTCCTCGCCCGGCGTCATCAAATTATTGTACAGCGCTGCCCTCAGGTCGGCCTTCGTCCAGCCGCCTTCTTTGAATACACGCCGATGTTCGGGAGAGACTAGCAGAATCGCGTCTGCCATACCAAATAGCTTGCTGTGGGCCACTGTCCGTAGGCTGGCAGCGAGGCTGCGGGCGAGTGACTCTGGGGTGCGCGATTGCTGATCAACGATGCCTTGCAGCCCTTCGCCGGCAAAGAGGCTGACGACTGATTCGCCTCTTTCGAAGCCGCGATCTTGAGCAAGCGTCGGCCAATCGACATCCGATTCGTCTTCGGCGAAGCAGTAGCTGTATTTTCCGGGATTACCCATCGTGGCGCGATCTATGCCACCAGGAAGACCGCCGCCGACATTGCGTATGAGTAACTGTAGCGCGCGTCCAATAGTCGCATTGGCGCGATTGCCTTGTCCCAAAGCGTTCATCCCCGAATTCATGCCGATGGCTTGCGCTACGGGGCCATTAACAATCACAACTGGCGACGAGAAATAGGTCGTGCAGAGCAGGCCATGCATGCAGAATCGATCTTGCAGCGCAGCCTCAACCGCCGCAAGCACGACAGGGAAATATTCGGGCTTACACCCAGCAAGCACCGCGTTTATCGCCACCTTCTCGATACTGCAGGGCACATTGTCAGGCGGCACATTGCCAATAATCTCTGACGCCTCACGATCGCTGCCTTTTAGCATTCGTATAACCCGCAGGGCAGTGGGTGGGACAACCGGCAAGCCATCGCTCCAGCCGCGATCGTAGCAAGCTTCAAGTTCGTCCTCTGACGAGGCGAGTTCGACTTGCCGGGCTTGCAGTGTGCTTTTGCCGAAGCGCAGGGCAAGCACTTCGTCCATGCCGGGGTCTTGAGTCTTCGAGCCGCAGCCCGGTTTAAATTCGATAAGCGCCTCGCCCAAGTTTTGAATGCCCGTAAGCTCACGCCATTCTGCGCGGTCCCAACCTACGATTCGGTCATCGGCTTTAGCTGAGCTGTGGCGAATTAGCGTCGGGACAATTTCAATATTGGCGGCATAGGACTGCGCCAGGCTGCTGTCGTCGATAACACCGGGCATCTCGGGGAAAGTAGGGTCGTCTTGGGTGTACAGAATGAGTTCGGTACCCCGCTGCGCAGCGAGTTCGGCAACGGCGGGTATAACGAGCTGACAGGTCGGGCAGTCGCGTTTCAAATAGAGTGTATAGCGCGCTATCTCGGCGGGTAGAGCGGGAGTTGTCACTGTAATTCCTCTCTGAATACGGGGTTTGTTAGATTAGTTACCCAGCGCTAATAAATGAAACCAAGCGTGCTGATTCCAACGAGTATGTTGATAATCATAAAGACCGAAGACGTTCTAGAAATGACTTTCCATTTCTGCGGCCCTTGATACCCACTTCGAATCCCAAGTATTAACACGAAAGTGTAGGCTAGCTGAATGGCGACTAAGCCGCTAAAGACTACCCAATTATCGGAATCGACTGCCCAGCTCCCCGCAAAAAAAAGGAGTGCGGCGCCGCTCAAATACAGAAGCCAGTAGCTGATTGCGAGACGAAGATCGCCGGCGATAAAGTGTCTGCCTGGGGAGTTGGTTGATTTTGTCTGGGGGCCTTGGGGCATGCATTGCTCTCTGTGTGGGAATGGCCTGCGTCGTCGTATTCTGAGTCTATCCTAGACTCAGTTCCTCCACAATTTGTAACAATAGGCTCGCGCGGTGAGCACTATAATCCTGCGCCTGATAGAAAAAACGAATGATGAGAAGCATCTTATCGAATAACAAGTGCCCAAAGCACTGCCTAAACCATTGAAAGCAGCATCACCTCTCCTGCTCGGATACATATTATGGCTTTTCCTCTTACCGCGCGTTACACGCTGGCGGCGTCTGCGCTGCTTTTCTCTCTCTCGGGTGGCGTAATCGCCCAAGACAATGTGGGTGACGATTCGACGGTCGTGTACCGAGCTGACTATTTCGCTGAGTTTAATCCGATCACCGCGCAAGATATGGTCAATCGTATCCCAGGTGTCGGCGGCGCTACAGGCAGCGGTGGTGGATTTGGTGGTGGTGCGGGAGGCGGTAATGGCGGGCGCGGTTTAGGTGGCGGCGGTGGCAGTGAGATAATCATCAACGGCAAACGCATGGCGGGCAAGAGTAATCAGGCGAGCGGTCAGCTAGATCGGATTACCGCGGGGCAAGTCGATTATATCGAGCTAATACGCGGCACCTCGGGCGATCTGGACGTGCGCGGCAGCGGCGTGGTGGTGAACGTAATTTTATTGGAAGAGCTCTCTGCAACCGCGGTCAATGTTGAGATTAATATGGATCGTTACGCTGACGGCGAGAGCCAGCCCGGCGGATCCTTTGCGATAAGCGGTAACTTCAGTGGACTGGGCTATGTGTTGAGTGCTGTGGCGGAACCGCGTTACGACCATCGCATTACTTACGAGGACAGTATGCTTGGCGACTTCACAGCAAACGATGCGATCCGCGAGGACCAGATTCGCGAGCAAACCAGTTATGACTACAGCGCAAACCTTGATTACGAATTTAGCCCGAACTCGAGCGCAAGACTCAACGCGCTGTATTCGCAAAATGACAATCCGACTTCACTCGCCCGCCGCACGGTAAACCGCCGCGTTTACCCCAATACAATTGCCCTGCAGCGCGAAGAGTTGCCAGGCGAGCGGGATAACTGGGAAATCGGCGCAGACTATGAGTTGCGAACAGAGCAAGGCTCGCGTTTCAAAGGGCTGGTTATTAGCAATCAAGGTAATGTTGATAGCATCCGCAAACGCTACGACGTTGCCGACGAGGGTAGCGAAGAATTGACACTTTTCCTCGATACCGGAAGCGTAACTAGAGAGCGAATAGCGAGAGGTTCGTATACTTTCGATTTTTTCGAGTCTCAGGACGTTGAAATCGGTATTGAGCGCGCGCAGACGATACTAGACTCGCGACTCGCTTATGGCGTTGTCGATGCAGCAGGTACCCCTGACCCTTCGCTTGGCGGACTCGTTGCGCAAAGTGTGTCGAACGCGGTCTCCACCGTTGAAGAAATGCGTTACGAGCCGTTCCTGATTCACAACTGGCAGCTCAGTTCGCAGATGTCACTCGAGACGTCAATGCTCTATGAATCCTCCGAAATCAGCCAGTCGGGGGAGACGTCGCTGTCGCGTGATTTTGGCTTTTTCAAACCCAAAGTCGATTTCCGCTATGACCTCACGCCCCAGCTACAGATCAGAGCGACGGTTGAGAAGCGGGTGCGACAACTTAGGTTTGGTGATTTTGTTGCCTCGAACGATGACCAAGACAATGATTCTAATGTTTTAGGTGGTAACGAGAACTTAAAGCCCGAGTGGCTCTGGGCGTATGATCTTAAAGGTGAATATCGTTTGCCCAACGACGTTGGCGTGGTGTCTGCTGGTGTCTGGTATCACGAGCATTTCAATGTAATCGAGCGCATCGATGCGACAGTCGATGAAGATAATTTACAGTCAATTGCCGGCAATATTGGAAATGGTCATATGTATGGTCTCACTGCCGCTGCCAGCATTCGAATGCGAATGATCTCTATGCCTAATCTGCTTATCACTGCTAATTTCAATGTGAAGGATTCAAGCGTGATCGACCCCTTTTTAGGGATCGATCGTCGTTTCGCCAATTTCGATCGCGGGCGCTTACGTTTGGGTATGCGTCATGATGTAACGTCGCTCGGCATGAGCTATGGCATGGAATGGAATAATCGATTTGATGCCAACATAAAGCGCTATGAAATAGATGATATTGAGCTGCGTGCTGGGGACCCCAACGTCACCGCTTTTGTGCAGTTTGTTGATCGGAGAGGTATTACCTACCGTTTCGATGCACGTAACGCCAATGACAATATGCAGTGCCGTGAGCGACAGCGTTTCGTGGGCAGGGTTTCAGGTGGAATACTCGAGGAAATTGAGGATAACTGCGGCGGTTCGGGCCGCACGCTATCGCTCAAGATCAATGGCAATTTCTAACGTAGTCGCTCGCTGACTTAGCGCGACCCCATCATGCCTTTTATCGCTGCCGGAATATCTGCAGGAAAGACAACGAATTTAGAATTCTCGGACGCAGAGAGGTTCTGCAGTGAGGTGATGTATTTTTCCCCGAGCAGATAGGCGACAGGCAGTTCTTTGTCGCCAACCGCCGAGGTTACCAGTTCGATGGCGGTTTGACTCGCCTGTGCGAGAATTACCTGAGCCTCAGCTTCACGGCGCGATGCCTCCAACTTACCCTCGGCTTTTAATATCGCTGCTTGCTTATCGCCGTCGGCGCGCGTCACTGTGGCGCGGCGAGCACGCTCGGCGGCGGCTTGTTCTTCCATCGCCGCCTGCATGGTGCCAGAGGGGTTGATGTCTTGAATCTCGACGGTTTTGAGTGTGATTCCCCAGTCTGCGATGTCATCACTTATCGCAGCTTTAAGCTTAGCTTTGATGTGATCACGCGATGAGAGGGCGTCGTCGAGGCTCATTTCGCCGACAATAGAGCGCAGTGATGTCTGCACCAGCGTTTGAATGGCAATGATGTAATCTTCGACGCCGTAAACGGCCTTCTCTGGTGACACAATATTGATATAGGCAACCGCGTTGGTCATGATGACCGCGTTGTCTTTGGTGATCACCTCTTGCGAGGGAACGTCTAGGACGATGTCTTTTGTCGTCACCTTGTAAGCAATGCTGTCGATATACGGAATCACAAAATTGAGACCGGGGTTTAGCGACGTGTAGTATTTGCCAAGGCGCTGAACAACCCACTTATTGCCCTGCGGCACCTGCCGGACGCCCTTAGCGACCGTGACGAGCAGAAAGACGAATATTGCTGCGGTTAAGATTAGGGCCGGTTCCATAGCGATCTCCAAGTAGAAGGTTTGCGTGCGGTACTAGTTTAGACGCGGACGACAATGAGGGAGTTTCCTGAGACATCTTTCACTGACACTCGATCGCCAATGCTTAAGCTGTCCTGGGACATAATTAACCATTCGTCTGACCCAAGCAGCGGCGCGGGAAAGCGAACCATGCCGCGTTTGTCGCCGTTTGGTACAGAGAGCACCTGACCGATCTCGCCGATCAGTGCTTCTCGGGACAGCCCAGCTTTGGTTACATCTTTAGAGAGAGGTTTGAGAAACCGAAACCAAGCAACGGCGAAAACCAACGATAACAGTGTCCAGAAAATAAGCTGGGTAGGCGCGCTGATGCTCGGTGCAATGGTCAGGCTAAGCCCAACTACGACGGCTGCCGCGCCAAACCAAAAGATGAAAAAAGACCCAATAAAAATTTCGGCGAGCATGAGGACTATACCCAAGACAATCCAGTGCCAGTAAACGAGTTCCATGGTGTAATCCCTGTATACTTGCGTGCATTCTTAAAAGAAGACCACGAACGATCCGAATAGCTTTCACACTATAACGTAAAGACCCCAAAGGGTAGCAAATCTAATTTTCTAGGAGAGTTCGAGACACGTGCAGTTACTAGACCTTCGCGCCAAAATCCCCGTCGTCGACTTCGGCGGAACCGGTCCCATTATTCTTTTCTCGCATGCCAATGGCTACCCACCTCGCGTCTATCGCGATCTTTTAACGCGGCTAACGCGCGAGTATCGTGTGTTGGGGGTCGAGCATCGCCCTCTTTGGCAAGACGACCCTGCTCAGCTCGATTCATGGCAACGTTTCGCCGAAGACGTAGCCGAATTGCTGGACGAGCTTGGCGAGCCCGTACATGGGCTTGGTCATTCGATGGGCGGCTCAACGCTGCTGCTAACTCATAAACTTCGCCCAAAGGCATTTCTGAGCATGGCGCTCATGGAGCCCGTGCTGTTGCCGAGTGTTTGGCAGTTTGGATTGAGGCAAATCGGCAAGTTTTTCCCAAGCAAAGTACCCCCCATTCAGCGTGCGCTCAATCGAGTCGATCGTTGGCCGAGTAAGCAGAACGTCTACGACCATTTTAGGCCTAAGGCAGTCTTTAAGGGCTTTAGTGACCAAGGGTTATGGGATTTGGTCGAACACAGCACCACAGATCACATTGACGAGGGTGTCACTCTTCGCTTTACCAAAGAGTGGGAGGCTCGATGTTATGCGCTGGTGCATAACGTCTGGCCCCGATTAGGGGCGTTAGATGTCCCTTTGCTGGGCTTTAGAGGGGGCAAGTCGAACACACTTGCGCAGCGCGAATGGCTGCGATGGCAGCGTGCATGCCCTAGGGGCCGGTATCATGAATTAGAAGGAGCAGGGCATCTGCTCCCGCTCGAGTGTCCAACCGAGATTAGCGAGCGCTACTTCGAATGGCAGGCAAGCTTAAATCCATGAGTGCCTGACCAACTCCGCCGGGATTTTATCTTGGATCTGGGCATGCAGCTTAGGCAGTTTAGACCAGTGCAGGCCGCCGCGATGGTGGTGTGCCGTGTGGTAGCCGAGATTGCCCGTAAAAAGGTTGTACCATTTGTTGAGCTTATTGAACGAGGCCTCAAACTCATTATCGACATTGAGCCCAGAATGATGCTCGTAGGTTGCCCACGCCGTCAGTAGCAGGCCGATGACCATAGGTATTGCAAAGAGTAGAAGCCCAGCCAGCGGTTTGAAGAGGATCAATGTGATAACCGTAGCAAAGGTCAAAATACTGTAGGCAACGAAGGCATTACGCTCTTTAGGATAGCGCTTGCCTACCTCGAGTCCTCGCGGATAAGCAGTTAGCGCCACCACCAGCGTGTATTCGATCTCCCCCATCTTACTGCCATCGTCGCGAGCCCAGCGACTCTCATCCTTGGTCTGGTCGAGAAAATTAAGATGGTGTCCGTATACATGGTGGAGCAGCCACAGGTTAGTCGTGACCCCCGTGTGCAGGGTATAGAAAAATTCGAGCAGTCGATTCAGTGGCTTAAGCCTGAACGTGGGGGTGTGCTGATGGTGATGATTCCACGCGCAGATATGCCCTTTGGGAATAATCATCAGCAAAAAATAGCAAAATAAGAAGGTGATACTTTCGACAAAAAAGAACAGGGCGAAGTCGAGAGCGGTGAGAGCGAGTATACAGAGAACCGGAATTCGGTCGGCGGAATGCTTAAACAAGAGTGGCCTACTTCGTAATGGCTTGCGGATTGCGAGCCTAAGATTAGCATAGCCTCCGCGCGAGTCCTACTCGTAACGTAGGGCGTCGATGGGGTCTAAGTTTGCAGCCTTAGCCGCGGGAAGGATGCCAAATAGGACGCCCACGAAGCCCGAGAAGCCAAGTGCCAAAGCAATTGACCACAGAGGGATAGTCGCTGGCGGGAATCCTGGAATGCTGCTGGAAATAAGATTGCCAAGGACATAGCCAATAGCCAGGCCAATAAGCCCGCCGAGTAGAGAAAGTAGCAAAGCTTCGATTAGAAATTGCATCAAAATATGATGCCTTTTCGCGCCGATCGCCTTGCAGATACCGATCTCGCGCGTGCGCTCGGTAACCGACACGAGCATGATATTCATAATGCCAATACCGCCGACTAGCAGAGAAATACTGACAATCCCACCCACGACAATCGTCACCATATTGATAATCGTATCGAAAGTTTCCATTAACTGCTCGGAGGTTTGAATGGTGAAATCGTCGTCTTCGTCGCCACTCAGTCCATGCGCATTGCGCAGTAGGGTGGTTAGCTGCTGCGAAATCGTCTCGATGTTAGCCTGTTCGGTGAGGCTTAGTTGGATTTGAATATCGGAGCGCGCCTGATTGCCCTGAATGCTGCGCATAGTGTTAAACGGCATAATCACGAGATCGTCTTGGCTGAAGCCCATGAGATCGCCTTTGGGCTCGAGCAGGCCAACCACCTTTAGCCATTCGCCACCAATCTCGACAAACTCGTTCACCGGATTCTCAGGCAGGCTCAGGTTCTCCCTCACTTTTTCGCCGATCACGACAACGCGGCGCCGAGTCTCGTTGTCGCTTTGTGCGATAAAACGCCCCACGCGCATATAAGACTGCGAGACATCTTGAAACGCATAGGTCGTGCCGAATATTTGACTGAAGGCAGTTTGTGAGCCGTATTTTACTTGTGAGGCACGGTTGGCATACAAAATCGGTGTAATGGAGGCGATACCGTCGGCACGCTTCTCGATGAGTTCCAGATCGTTAGGGGTAAGCCGCGCGCGAATCCCCTTCATCTGGTCTTCTAAAGGCGTGTAGGACTCAATGGTTAAGCTGTTTGACCCGAGGCTCGAAAAAGTGTCGCCAATAAACGCACTCATGCCTTGGGTTACTGAGACAACCGCGATGACGCTGGCCACGCCAATCACAATGCCTAGCGTGGTAAGAAAGCTGCGAAGCCCATGCGCGAAGATTGATACGAAGGCGGCGCGTGAACTCTCGAATAAGGCGAAAAACATTAGCGGGTTGCCTCCGCTCGTCTCTCGTTACTCGAAGGCGACAGGCGCATCCCGCTATCGTGGGCAATAATGCCGTCTTTCATTTCGACGACTCGGTGGCAATGCTGTGCGATCTCGTCCTCGTGTGTCACGACGATAAGCGTCTGTCCCTCGGAGTGGAGTTCGTCGAATAGCGCCATAATTTCAACAGTGGTCTTCGAATCCAAATTACCCGTGGGTTCGTCAGCTAAGAGTATCGAAGGCGCTGTAACGAGCGCGCGAGCGATCGCGACGCGCTGGCGCTGGCCGCCCGAGAGTTGATTCGGCAGGTGATCAACACGGTCGCTCAGACCGACGCGGGCAAGCGCTTCGAGCGCGCGTTTCTTGCGCTGCCCATAGCCAATATTGCGATAGATGAGTGGTTGCATGACATTGGCAAGGGCCGTCGAGCGCGGCAGTAAATTAAAGCTCTGAAAAATAAAGCCTATCTCCAAATTGCGAATCTCGGAGAGTTGGTTTTGGTCGAGCGTCTCGACATTTTTCCCATTGAGGTGATACTGGCCGCTGGTTGGTTTGTCCAAACAGCCGAGGATGTTGAGCATCGTTGATTTGCCTGAGCCAGAGCTGCCGATAAAGGCCATGTAATCGTTACGCGTAACCGAGATATCGATACCGTCGAGCGCACGCACAACCTGATTGCCCATTTCGTAATACTTCGTGACTTGGCTCAGCTCTATCAGCGCCATAGTAGACTATTGCTCCAGCCGCGTAGTGTCGATTGCGTCGCCTTCTAACAGATGCCGCAACTCTTCGTCGGGCCCCACGACTATTTCTACATTGCCTTCGATACCGGTGAGCAATTCTTGGTATTCGTCATCCGAGATACCCACCTCGATTTTGGTTTTGCGCGCAATGCCATTGTCATTAACGAAGACGAAATAGTCATTACGCAGCGCAGCCCTGTCTTCTTCGAACAATATTGCCTGCAAAGGTACCGCCGTGACACTTTGGTCTTGGCGCGTGAATATTTCGGCGCGGCAGGACATGCCGGGTCGCAAGACTACATCGCCGGCATCGATGATATCGATTTTCACTGTGAAGCTTAGTCCCTGACGCCCCGGCGCAATCTTTGCCGTGTTAGCGATATACCGAACCGTGCCAATCATTGGCTGGTCAGGATAGGCGATCGCAACAATCTCGACTCGCTGGCCGATTGCGATATTGGCGACATCGGCTTCGTCGACTAACACCTCAGTGTAGATGCTTGCAGGATTAGCAATAGTCATTAGTGACGAGCCGGGGATATTCGTCGAACTGGCGATGGCCGTCTCGCCGACTTTAATATCGAGACTTGTCACAACACCGTCTATCGGCGACACGATTTTGGTGTTGCTAAGCTGGTCTTCAATCTGGTCGAGCTGCGCTTCGGACTGAGTGAGCCTTTCGCGAGCAGACTTAAGATCAATGCGGGCAAGGTCTAATTGATTACGCATCATCTCAAATTCGTCGCTGCCGATCATGCCGCGCTCGTAAAGCGTACGCGAGCGCTCGTATTGATTTTCGAGGTTGCCGATACGAATCTCTTGGCGTTCTATGTCGATGGTATTGATGCGCACTGCAGCTTCGGATTGCTCAAGGCCAGCAATGAAATTGATGTCCTCTACTTGCAGCACGAGCTGTCCTGCGGTTACTGCATCGCCTTCTTCGACATACAACTCTGCAACTCGGCCTATGACCTCTGAGCTGAGCATGACTTCTTCCTCGTGGGCTAAAAACCCCGAAGCGAGAATAGACGGGCTTATAACGCGCTCGGTAATGCCAGCGACGGTAACCTCTTTACGGGCGGTTCCAAAGACTGCGCGGTTGATGAATGGAAGCGCGATAACAGTGCCAAGGATGAGTGCAACGACTGCGATTTTCTTGAGGTTCATGGGTTTGCTCTTTTTCTTCCTAGCTTGATGTGTCGTGAATCGACCGCGTGCATTTGTCGCTACGAAAGCGCGGCAACCGCCCCGAATACTAGTAAATACGGCGTCGTTATTATGGCAGCAGATTTGCTCAGGCTAATTTGAAGCCACTGCGAAAAACCGAGAATTAATAGGCCTACTGCCCAGAGCAGGGTCAGCGTAACGCTTTTGGCAATCGCTTCGAAAGAGGTGCCTGCGAGTGTTAGTCCAAGGGCTGCGAGGCTCGTTGGGTCGAGATCATAGGAGCTTAGCTGACCGCTGGGATGCAGCGCTATGTTAACAACCATCGCAATGGCGCCAATAACATAAGGCAGCGAAGTCCAAGAGGCGAGGGCCATCCAGTGTTTAAATTTGTAGACGGAGCCCATGATCGCCGCTGCGAGGCTCATATACATAGCCTGAACTAGCGCAAGCAAAAAGCTAAAGAGGACAGTCGAAATCGCGCCAAACCCGAACAGCATGCCGCGGGTCATTCCGCCCATGGCGTCGCGGGCAGTATCGAGTTCTGAGGGCTCAATATTGGCCTGTCGTAGCGTGTCGTCTACCCACCAAGCCATATCTAGGCCACTGAAATAGTAGCCTGTCGCTGCCAGTCCAGAAAGCATCACCATGGACAGCGGCGCGAGCCAAGAAGGCGCGAGCATAATCGCGGCGAAGGCTTCTCTCGGCGCTGCGTAAATATTTACAACCTTCTGCCCAAAGCTTTGCTGTGTCGTGTTGTCGTTCATCCTTAAACCTCGCTGAGTCAGTTCTTATTGACTAGACCGTGAAACACGCGCTTCTTGTTCTGCTGACTTTTTCTAAAGGCGCTTTCTAAAGGTGCTTTCTAAAGGCGCTAAGCCTCTAAAAGCGCTACGCTTATTCGACGCCTTTCTCTACCGCGCGTGCGAAAGCAGGGCGCTGCATACAGCGGCCAAGATAGGCCTTGAGAGTAGGGTTTGCATCGAGTTGCCCGAGTCGATCAGCCAACGACACCACATACGCAACGCCAAAATCGGCGGCGCTAAAATCGGAACCGAGGATGTAGTCGTTAGCGCCTAGTTGGTTGCTTATATGGCCTAGATGGAGTGCGATTTCTTTCGCGCTAAAAGTCTCGAGCCCTGCGTGCTCTCCGCCTCGAAGTAATAGCATTTTAATAAGCAGAGGTCCGAAAACAGATCCTTCGGGGTAGTGCAGCCATTGGGTAAACCTCGCCCAATCGTTGAGCTGCGTCCGGGGTGGCGCGAAGCTATTTTCTTTATCGAATTTTTCGAGCAGGTAAGTTGTGATCGCACTCGATTCGGAAAGAATCAGGTCGCCGTCTTCGATTACGGGCGATTTGCCGAGGGGATGAATGTCCTTGAGCGCCGCCGGCGCGCGAAAATTCTCATCGCGCAGGTAAACAGTGAGATCGTAGTCGGCGCCGAGCTCCTCGAGCTGCCAGAGAGTGAACAACGAACGGCCAATGCGAAGATGGTGTAATCGAATCATGGTGATTTTCTCTCAATCTAATTGGCCCGCGGCCTTAGGTGGTTAACGCAAAAAGAACTAATAAGTTACAAAACGGCCGCTGCTTTCGTTTTTGTGTTGTTGCAGCAGCGGTTCTTGATTAGTGTCGCATGCTAGACTTAACCCGCACAGGTAAGTAGCGAGCTCTCAGGCTCAGTCTCAAGCCCGGATACAGTCTTAGACCCAGACCCACATTAACAGACTCAGATTAAATGATACAAAACCAATCCCTAAACGCACGCAGGTCACGCATCCTCCCGCTGTCTCGGCCCCCCGCGCAGGCCAACGTGCCGGCTTTATGTTAACTGGAGACGTGATGGATGCCGAGCATGCCGAGATCAGCTACCGCTCACTAATTAGTCGCGCGTGGCCAATCATTCTCGCAAATGCGGCCGTGCCAACGCTTGGGCTCGTAGACACGGCCATCATCGGCAATGTCGCCACCACCATCGATCTGGGTGCGATCGCACTTGGCGCGGTGATTTTCTCGTTTGTGTACTGGAGTTTCGGCTTCCTGCGCATGAGCACTACAGGATTTGTCGCCGCGGCAGCGGGGGCGCAGCGCGAAGCGGAGCTGCGGGCCATCGTCGCACGTGCCCTGTTTATGGCTTTTGGCCTTGGAATTCTGCTGATTATTCTGCAAAGCGGCATCGTCTGGGTCGCGATCGAGCTGTTTAGCGCATCCGATGCGGTGGAGCGTGTGACTCGAGGCTATTTCGACCTTCGTATCTGGGGCGCTCCCGCGACACTAAGCCTGTTTGCGCTGATGGGCGTGCTCATTGGCCTTGGCTTAAGTAAGCAGTTGTTACTTATTCAAGTGTTTATGAATGGGTTAAACATTGCGCTCGACTTGCTCTTCGCCGGAGTCTTCGACATGGGGGCGCCTGGAGTTGCACTCGGTACGGCGCTGGCCGAATGGGCAACGCTCGCGTTGGGCCTCGTGATTGTGGTGCGCGCACTGAAGGCGCGCAGCGTATTGCCAACACTAATCGATTGGTCCGAGGTGCTGCGCAAAGAGGCGCTGACGAGCATGCTGTCGTCGAATGTCGATATTATGATTCGCACGCTGCTACTGATTCTGTCTTTCGCTTTTTTCGCAGACCAGAGCGCACGCTACGGCGAGGTGATTTTGGCGAGCAACCACCTGTTATTGCAATTGGTTTCGTTTGCCGCCTTTTTTCTCGATGGCTACGCCTTTGTCGTCGAGGCGCTGGTGGGCAAAGCTCGCGGCGCGGGCAGACTTGGGCTATTTCGCCTCGCGGTATTTCGGTCGACTGTTTTGGCGGCAGCCACTGCAGGCATACTTGCGCTATTGTTGCTGTTTGGCGGCACGGCGCTCATCGCCTTGCTTACCGATATAGACGCCGTGCGCGAAGCCTCTGTGCCGATGCTTGGATTCGCGGCCGTTTACGTCGCGGTCTCGTTCGCAGCATTTCAGTTAGATGGCATTTTCATTGGCTTAAGCGCGACGCGCGAAATGCGCAACGCCTCCATTCATTCTATTGTTGTGTACTTTGCGGCATGGTTGCTGCTCGCGCCAGCATTCGGCGTAGCGGGGCTGTGGGCTGCGATGATTATTTATGTCATCGCTCGCGCGGCTGCACTAGGGCGGTATTATCCGCGGCTGAATAAACTAATTTCGGGATGAGAGTTTACGGCGAGAGTGGGTTAATGCAGCGTTTCATCGCTAGGCGAGTTGGGCATGACGTGGGCTTCGACATCGAGCATTTTCAGTCTAACGCCGTTCATTTCTATCCAGCCTTTGTAGCGCGTCTCGCCAGTCGTGGAGAACTCGAACCGGTACCGGCGTCTTAAATGTAGCCCGCCTTCATCTCCTCGCACGGGCTTCAACCCAACCAAAACAAGTGATTGGTCGAGCAGCTGCAAACCGCGTTCGCGCGAATATTTGAGCACGTGCTCGTAGGCAAAGCTCCTTACTCTATCGCTCTGCCACCAAAAGCTCACACCAGCCGCAGCGAGGGTAAGCCAAAAAAGCAGAGAAAGGGTCATTAGGTTTTTCCTGTTCAAAACAAAGGCCTCCAACTCGGTAGAAGGAGGCCTTCGAATGTGGTTCCGGTGCTAAGGCCTAACGCGCGTCGCGGTAAGTGCTAACTGGTGGTAGCTGCGAGCCCGATAAGTCGCCCGGGACGCTTTTCTCGGCAACAACTCGGTGTGTCAGCGTGCCAATACCTTCGATCTGCGCACTGATAATCTCGCCATCGACAAGGTAGCCAGAACCCGAGGCGCGTTCGACACGACCAGCGCCAGTGCCGCCT
>TARA_B110000503_G_scaffold23182_1_pt1 | contig 25935 bp, 22 predicted proteins | sample TARA_B110000503 | Tara Oceans TARA_B110000503 (sample SAMEA4397472) | marine metagenome | biome: Polar Biome; feature: [SRF] surface water layer (ENVO:00010504); material: water (ENVO:00002006), including particulate matter (ENVO:01000060) such as... | depth 5 m | reverse complement strand
GCTCATGGGTTTGTTGCATTAACAAATTCAGCAGATTTTTTATATAAAACTACTGAATATTGGTTTCCTGAATATGAAAAATGTATTTTATGGAATGATGAGACCTTAAATATTAATTGGCTTATAAAAGGAAAGCCAATTTTGGCAGAAAAAGATAAAATAGGTACATCTTTAGAAAAAGCGGAATTTTACAAATGAAAATAATGCTTTTTGGAGGAATGGGTCAACTGGGTTCAGTTTTAAAGAAAAAATTTCCAAGTCGACATATATTAATTACTCCAAATCAAAGTTTAATTAATATGTATGATCAAAATATAGTAAAAGATTATATTATTGACCATAATCCTGACTTAATTATTAATTTTTCGGCGTTTACTAACGTTGATGGATGTGAGAGTAATATAAAATTAGCTTATGATCTTAATGCCAATAGTCCTAAAATTATATCAGAATCGGCATCAATAATTGGTTCAAAATTTATTCATTTATCAACAGATTATGTATTTAATCAGAAAGGTACTAATTATTTAGATGAAGAAACTGAAATTAAGCCAATAAGCGTATATGGTAAAAGTAAAGCCCTTGGAGAAAAATATATTATTGATACCAAGGCAGAATATATGATTTTAAGAACTTCATGGCTTTATAGTGATATGGGAAAAAATTTTTTTTTAACCATTAAGAATCTATTAAATCAAAGAGATCACATCAATGTAGTTGACGATCAATTTGGAGCTCCAACCTTAGCTTACGATTTAGTTGATTCAATTATATTTATAATAAATTTTCTTGAGAAAACTGAAAGAAAAAAAATAAATTTGATAAATATTTTTGGAACTTATCATATTTCTAATGCTGGATCTACTTCATGGTATGAGTTTGCATGTAAAATTGCTGAAAAACTAGGTTATGATCCTTCAGCAAAAATTATACCTATAAATACAAAATATTTTAATTCTATTGCTAAAAGACCTTTCAATTCAAAGCTTGATAATTCAAAATTAAAAAAAATATTTAATATTGAGATGCCCTTTTGGGAAGAAAGTTTTGATAAATTTTATAAAAATATTCAATCATAGAAAGGTCAAAATTTATGGATCAGTATATTAAGAATACAGAAAATCTATCTAACGAAGGTAGTTTTATAGATGAAATGACTACTCTGGATGCTTTAAAATTTATTTTAGAAGATCAATTGTCTGCTGTGATATTAATAGGAAAAGTATTGCCAGTTATTAGAAATATTGTAAATGAAATGTATGTTCACATAACCACTCATCATTCTGGAAGACTTGTATATTCAGGTGCAGGAACATCTGGAAGAATTGGAGTTCAAGATGGGACAGAAATATTTCCAACTTTTGGATGGCCAAAATCAAAAGTAAAGTTTATTATTGCGGGAGGGAAAAAAGCGGTATTTGAGGCTGTAGAAAATGCAGAAGATAATTTATTATTAGCAAAAGAAGCAGTAGAAAAATTACAAATTACAAACAAAGATATAGTGATTGGTCTTTCTGCAAGTGGAAACACGCCTTTTACATGTGAAGTATTAAGGTTAGCTTCCCAAAAAAAAGCTTTAACAATTGGTATTTCTAATAACAATAATTGTTTATTGCAAAAATTTTCTAGATACATTATTACAGTTGAAACTGGTGCAGAAGCTGTTTCAGGTTCGACTAGGCTAAAAGCAGGAACGGCACAAAAAGTAATTCTGAATTTAATTTCTACAGTGCTTTTCTCAAAATTAGGATTTGTAAAAAAAGGAATGATGATTAACATGATTCCAACAAACTCTAAGTTAAGAAAAAGAAAAAAACTAATAAATAAAATATTATTTAATAAAAAATAATAAAAGTCTTTTTTGGTAACCTTAATGAATAATAAAAGACAAATAACAATAGTAGTTATAGGGCTTGGATACGTTGGTTTTCCTCTAGCAATTGCTTTAAGTAATTATTTCAAGGTTATCGGTTTTGATAATGAGAAAAAGAAGATAAATGAAATAAAAAATTCAAATTTTATAGATTTTTTTGGTACAAATAATATAGAAATTAGCTCAGATCATCATGATCTGAAAGATGCAGATTATTACATTGTAACTGTTCCTACCCCAATAAACCAAGCTTTGAAGCCCGACCTTTCTCATTTGATAGACGCAAGTAAGGTTATTGCTAAATACCTTAAACAAGGATCTATTGTTATTTATGAATCCACTGTGTATCCTGGTGCTACTGAAGAGGTTTGCATACCTATTTTAGAAGAAAATTCTGGCTTAAAAGTCACAAAAAATTTTGGGGTTGGTTATAGTCCTGAAAGAATAAACCCAGGTGATGAGCAGCACACTTTAGCTAATGTGAATAAACTAGTTGCAGCTGATTCAAAAGAAACTCTAGATAAAGTTAAAAAGCTGTATCAAACAATTATTCATGCAGAAGTTATAGAAGTATCAAGTATAAAAGTTGCTGAAACTTCTAAAGTCATAGAAAACACACAAAGAGATCTAAATATTGGCTTGATGAATGAGTTAGCTATGATTTGTAATAAGTTAAACATAGATACTTCTGAAGTAATTAATGCAGCAAGTAGCAAATGGAACTTTATACCGTTTAAGCCAGGATTAGTTGGTGGTCACTGTATAAGTGTTGACCCATATTATTTAACTCACAGAGCAATGATAGAGGGATTTTCTCCGGAAATAATTTTAGCAGGAAGAAGAGTAAATGATAATATGTGGAAGTTTGTTGTTGAGAATACATTGAAATTAATGACGCAATCAGGGTCTAAGATAACTGAAGCTAATGTAGGTATTTTAGGAATAACATTTAAAGAAAATTGTGGTGATTACAGAAATTCACAGGTTTTAAAAATTCATAATGAATTGTTAAATTATAAAATGTCAATTAGTGTATGTGATCCTTTGGTTAATAAGGCTGATATTATAGATCAATTTCAAATAAATATAGTTGAATGGTCTGAAATCAAAAACTTAGATGTGCTAATTATTGCTGTTCCTCATAAAAAATTTGATTTCTTAAATTATTTTAACTTAAAAGCTGTTCTTAAAAAAAATGGTTGTATAATTGATGTAAAATCGTTTCTTGAAATATCTGATTATAAAGATATTCCTATTTGGAAATTGTAAAATATTTTGATTTAATTTAAAAAGGTTTAATAATGAAAATAGATATGCCTAAGGGCATTTCATCAGTGTTTAAATTATATAAACATTTGACAGATGTACATAAAAAAAAATTGTTTTATTTAGCCATTTTTATGATTTTCACAACAATTTTAGAAGTAAGTAGTCTTGGGCTGGTTATCCCTTTTCTAGGAATATTAACAAATGAAAGTTATATCTCTTCTATACCTTTTCTAAATGGATTAACATTATTTTTTTTAGAAAATTTTTCGTTAGTTCCCACCATATCTATTTCTTTATTATTTATATTATTTGCTACCTTTAGTGCAACTGCAAGAATTGCACTTCTAAAATTCAATGCTTCGCTTATTGTTAGTGTTGGTTCTAATTTAAGCTTACGAGTATTAAATTATAATTTATCTCAACCTTATGATTATCATATAAGAACAAATACTAGCGAAATAATTGCAAATATTAGAGAAAAAGTAGAGTTAACAGTTTTCTCTGTTTTATTACCTATACTAACATTTATTTCTAATTTAATAATAGCAATAGGAATAATTGCGACTCTATTCATAATAAATTGGAAAATTGCTATAACTGTTTCAATGATATTTATACCAATATATTATGTAATTATTTCTTTTTCAAAAAAGAAGCTTAATTTAAATAGTTTATCAATTCAACATAATCACCCAAAAGTTATTCAACAAGTTCAAGAAGCATTGGGTAGTATAAGAGATATTATTTTAAACTCAAATAAAGATCTTTATGTTGAGAAGTATAAAATTCCTGATTATTTGCTAAGATCAGCGCAAGCTAAAAATATTTTATTAGCTAGTACACCAAGATTTATTTTGGAATGTGTAGGAATGATCATGATTGCTTTACTTGCTTTATTTTTTATGAAAGATAACAATAATTGGCAAATGGTTATCCCAAGTTTGGGAGCATTAGCATTAGGTGCGCAAAGAGTTCTTCCTGCCTTACAACAAGTATACGCAGCTTGGGCAAGTATTATTGGTTATGGCACTAGTAGTGAAGATGTAATATTAAGTTTAGATGAACTAGCGTTAAAAAGAAACGAAATTACGAATACTGATAATAAAAGCATTAATTTTAAAAAATCAATTATATTTAAGAATATATCTTTTACATATAGTGGAACTAAATCAAAAATAATAAATGAGCTAGATTTCAAGATTTTAAAAGGTGATAATGTTGCAATTACAGGTAGAACAGGGGATGGGAAAAGTACATTACTGGATATAATTACAGGGTTGTTGCTCCCCTCAAGCGGAGATATATTCGTGGACGGTATAAAGTTAGATAAAAGTAATATGAAACAGTGGCAAAAAAATATTGCTTTAGTTCCTCAAGTAATATTTTTAACTGACGAAAGTATCATTAAAAATGTTTGTTTAGGTGTTCATCCAGATTTAATAAATTTAGAAAAAGCAAAAGATTGTATAAAAAAAGTACAATTAACTGATTTTATTCAAAATTTACCATTGCAGTATGATACGGAAATAGGAGAGAGAGGAGTAAGATTGAGTGGAGGTCAACGACAAAGAATTGGCATTGCAAGGGCTTTATATAAGGATGCTAATTTGTTAATATTAGACGAAGCAACAAATGCATTGGATCAGAAAACAGAAAAAATGATATTAAATAATATAAAAAAATTAAGAAAAGATATAACAATTATAATCATTTCTCATCGTCCTCAAACGTTGACTTTTTGTAATAAAATAATTTCTCTCAATAAAGCAAAAAGATGATTATGAGAAATTTTATTAAAGCAAAATTATTTAGTATATTATGGAGATTAGGAAGATTTTTATACAAAACTGGAAGAAAAGAAAGTTTATTTAATCAATTAAATAATAAAGAGTTTTGGGTTATTGATGCAGTAATAAAAACTTTAACAACTAAAGAAAAAAAAATATTATTTGATGTAGGTTGTTTTAAAGGTAAATGGAGTTTACACGCTTGGGAGAAGCTTAAACAAAAAAAAATAAATGCTAAAATTTTTGCTTTTGAGCCAACATCATCAACTTATGATTTTTTAAAAATAAAATTCAAAAACTATAAGAATATTTTATTAAATAAAGTAGCTTTATCGAATACATCTGGAGTAAAAGATTTTTTTATCTTTGGTAAAATGACTGGAATAAATACACTTGTTTCAAATAAAAATACTAGCGTTATTAAAGTAAATACTTTAACACTAGATGAATTTGTTGAAAAAAATAATATAAAAAATATTCTTTTTGTTAAAAGTGATGCTGAGGGTTATGACTTTAGTATAATTAAGGGAGCTACAAAATCTTTTAATAATAAAATAATTGATTTTTGGCAGTTTGAATATAATCATAGATGGATTGACAATAGACATTATCTAAAAGACGTATTTATTTTTTTTGAAGGATCTAATTATAAGATTGGAAAAATTTGTAGAAGTAAACTAGAAATATATAGTTATTGGCATATGGAATTAGAAAGATTTTTTGAAGCAGATTTTATTATTATTAAAAATGATCTTTTAAAAAAAATACCTCATAATAAAGTAATATTTAACAAGTATAATGTGACTGAAAATGAATAAAGTAGCTTTAATCACTGGTATAACAGGTCAAGATGGTTCTTACTTAGCAGAATTTTTGCTTAAAAAAAACTATATTGTTCATGGTATAAAAAGAAGAGCTTCACAATTTAATACTGGTAGAATAGATCATTTATACAAAGATCCTCATTTAGACAATGTTAAGCTATTTCTTCACCATGGAGATGTTACTGATACATCAAATTTAATTAGGTTAGTTCAGCAAATAAAACCGGATGAAATATATAATTTAGCAGCTCAGAGTCATGTAGCGGTTTCTTTTGAATCTCCAGAATATACAGCAAATGTTGATGCATTAGGTGCTCTTAGATTATTAGAGGCAATTAGGATACTCGAGTTAGAAAAGAAAACTCGATTTTATCAGGCTTCTACATCAGAGATTTATGGAAAGGTTCAGGAAATACCTCAAACAGAAAAAACTCCTTTTTATCCAAGATCACCGTATGGCATAGCTAAACTATATGCTTATTGGATCACTGTAAATTATAGAGAAGCTTATGGAATTTATGCGTGTAACGGAATTTTATTTAACCATGAGTCTCCAACCAGAGGCGAGAATTTTGTTACACGAAAAATAACTAAAGCTCTAACAAGAATTAAATTAGGAACCCAAAAATGTTTGTTTCTTGGTAATTTAGATGCAAAACGAGATTGGGGACACGCTAAAGATTTTGTTGAAATGCAGTGGTTAATGCTTCAACAAGAAAAGCCAGATGATTTTGTTATAGCAACCGGCGAACAATACAGTGTTAGAGAATTTATAAGTGCTGTTTCTAAGGAGCTTAACTTAGATATATTATGGAAAGGAAAAGGTTTAAATGAAAAAGGTTATGATAAATCTGGTAACTGTATAATTTCAGTTGATAGCAGGTATTTTCGACCAACAGAAGTGGAAGAACTTCTAGGTGATCCTTCAAAAGCCAAAGAGAAACTAGGATGGGAAGTTAAAATAAGTTTTGAACAATTAGTGAAAGAGATGGTGGCTTCTGATCTAAAAATTGCTAAAACTGAAAAATTAATAGCTGAGCAGCAGTAATCGTATGGCTGATTTAAAATACTATGCAATAGAAAACTGTAGAGTTTGTAATAGTAAAAAATTAGATTCTATTTTAAATTTGGGTGATTTGTATCTATCAAATTTTTTTTCAAAAGATAATGCTTACAAGCAATTCTCTGCTCCGTTAGAACTGGTTCAATGCAAAGGGGAATGTAAGTTAATACAACTTAGGCATACAGTTTCTTCACAAGAAATGTTTAGAGAATATTGGTATTTATCTAGTATCAACCAATCAATGGTAATGGAATTAAGCCATATAGTAAAGTCGATAGAAAGTTTAGTAGAACTTAATAAAGACGATTTCGTAGTAGATATTGGTGCTAACGATGGAACATTATTAAGGCACTATAAAAATAAGGACATAAATACTATTGGATTTGAACCTGCTTTAAATTTAAAATATTTAAATTCTGAAGGTATATCTAAAATAATTCCTGAATTTTTTAGTTTTAAAAACTGGAAAAAATCTTTTTCAAATAAAACTGCTAAAGTAATAACTGCAATTGGTATGTTCTATGATTTAGATAATCCAAATACGTTTGTTGAAGACATAGAAAAAATGCTTAGTAATGACGGATTATTTATTATTCAGATGATGTATCTTCCTTTATTTGTTCAAAAAAATGCTTTTGATGGCATTTGTCATGAACATTTAGAATACTATTCTTTGTTTTCTTTAGAATACTTGTTATCAAAATTTAACTTACAAGTAATAGGTTTAGAAATAAGAGAAAAAGTTAATGAGGGTAGTGCTAGATTTTATATTGTTAAAAAAAATTTTTCTAAAAAAATAAATATAAAAAGTGACTTTAAAGCAAATCTAAAATTCTATAGAGATAAAGAAGTTAAATTAAAGTTAGACGAAATAAATATTTATAATAAACTGATATTAAATATAGATATTGCTAAAGAAAAAACTATGTCTTTTCTTAATTTGGAAAGAAAAAAAGGAAAAATAATTCATGGTTATGCGGCCTCTACAAAAGGAAATACTACATTGCAGTATTATGGTATAACTTCAGAGACAATTGAAGCAATATCAGATAGAAATCCTGAAAAATGGGGAAAATATACCTCTGGCACAAATATACCTATAATTTCAGAAAATGATTCCAGGCTTAGAAATCCAGATTATTATTTTGTTCTTGCATGGCATTTTATAGAAACGTTTGTAGAAAGAGAAAGTGAATTTCTAGAAAGAGGTGGTAAGTTTGTAGTTTCTATGCCTTTTTTTAAAGTAATAGATAATGATAATTATAAAAAATAATAATATAGAAAATGATAGAATTAAAAAAAATACATAAAGTATCATTTTTGAAAAATAATATTATTGAAAACATTGATGAACGCAGGAAAATATTTGGAGTAGTTGGAAGTTTTGGAGATTTACTTGAAATAAAACAAATTAAAATAATTGAATTTGATGAAAATGCTGTGAGTACAAAAAAAGTAATTGGTAATCATAGTCATTTTGCTAGTTCTAATCAATGGGAAATTATAGTTGTGTTTGGTAAAAAAACTGCCTCTCAAATAGACTTTCGCTATAGAAATTATTCTGAAAAAAAAATTAGAAAAAAAATATTAAAAGGTGGAGTTGTTGTTGTAATTCCTCCAGGTTGTGCTTTAGCTTTAAGGCCTTTAAAACATGACGTAAAAATTATTGAAATTTCTAATAAAATTTATAATGCTAAAAATTATATTGTTGATGAATTATTCTAAAAAAGGATATTAAAATGACAAAGGACAATACAAAATATATACCATTGGCAAACCCTATAATTCATAAAAAAGTAAAAGAATATGTTTGTAAAGCCATAGATAATAAAGCGTTATCTGGTACTTATGGTATTTATATAAACTTATTTGAAAAACAATTTGCTAATTATATTGGAGCTGAATTTGCTGTCTCCACAACAAATGGTACGAATGCATTACATACTGCATTAGTAGCACTCAATATAGGAATTGGAGATGAAGTTTTAGTTCAAAGTTTAACTAATATGGCTACAGCTTTTGCTGTAAGTTATACGGGCGCAAAAGTTATTCCAGTAGATAGTGATATTAAAACAGGTAATATTAATCCGAATTTAATAGATAGTATGGTTAACATTAAGACTAAAGCGATATTGGTTGTTCATTTATTTGGACATCCTGTTGACATGGATGCTGTTTTGTCTGTGGCCAATAAACATAATTTGCTAGTTATAGAGGACTGTGCTGAAGCACATGGTGCAAAATATAAAGGACGACATTTAGGCACTTTAGGAGATATAGGTTGTTATAGTTTTTATGCTAATAAAATACTTTCTACTGGAGAAGGAGGTATGGTTGTAACAAATGATCACAATTTAGCAAAAGAATGTAATTCAATCAAAAATTTGAGATATGGATCTATTAATAAATTCAATCATGCAAAAATAGGATTTAACTATAGAATGTCTAATTTAACCGCAGCAATAGGTTGTGCGCAGTTAGAAAATATAGCTAAAGTTATAGAAAAGAAAAGATATGTAGCTAGTCGATACAACTCACTTTTAAAAGACCTAAAATATTTAACTCTTCCAATTGAACAAAATTATGCATATAGTGTTTATTGGGTCTATCATGTTGTATGTACAAATTCTTTAATTGGTAAGCGTAACAAATTAATGAACGCATTAACTAAACGTAAGATAGAGACTAGAGAGAGTTTTTGGCCAATAAATAGACAAAAAGCTTATAAGGATGAAATTGCCGGAAAAGAAAATTTTGATTGTCCGATAGCTAATTTTATTGGAGAAAATGGATTTTATATTCCATCAGGGCCAGATATAACTGACGATGAAATAAATAGAGTATCTAATGCAATATACAGTTCTATAGAAGAAGTGAATTAATGAATATTCATATTAAAAAAATGAATATTCATTATATAAAAGAAGTTATTACTCTACTACATAAAAATCTTTCTGAGTATAATCCTCCAGTTAACGAATATAATGAAATTTGGGATATTTTCTCATCTCAATCTAATGTTTTTGCAGTTGTTGCAATCATAGAAGAAAAGGTTGTTGGCTACGGAGCTCTTTTAATAGAAATAAAGATTAGAGGAGGAAAAGCAGGGCATATTGAAGATATAGTAACGCATGAAAATTTTTTAAAAATGGGAATTGGTAAATTGATTCAAGAAGCGTTGTATTTGAAGGCCTTGGAAAATGGATGTCATAAAATAGCTCTTCAGTGTAGAGAGCATAACATTGATTTTTATAAGAAATGTAATTATGAAATAAGTGGCGTAGGAATGCAAAAATTTATATAAAATAATATTAATAATATTCTTAAAAAAGAAAAAAAATGAACATTAATGAAGGCACAAAATTAACCATAGATTATGTTAGTATAGAGCCTAAGTTAAGTTTATGTATTCCTACTAAAAATAGAAGTACAGAATTTAATAATCTATTAAATAACGTTAGAAATCAATTATCCTTAGAAATTGAGGTAGTTGTTAGAGATGATAGCGATAATAATGACACTCTAGAAATATTTAAGAAATATATAATAGGTAATAAGTTTCAATATCAATATTTTCAAGGTTCTGCTGCAGGACTTGATAGAGCTAATTTATTTCTTTTAGAAAAAGCCAGAGGAGACTATATTTGGTGGTTTGGAGATGATGACTTAATTATAAATAATGGTATAAAGGAAGTCATTAAATTAGTAGAAGACACTCCAGACATATCCTTTATATGGGCTAATTTTGCTCAAAATTCTTTAGATAAACTTTCATGCAATTCAAATTCTAGATTTTTTGAAGACCTAGAAGATCTTTTTTTAACCTTGGGGCATAATTTAGGCTTGTTATCAACTTATATTTTAAAAAGAGAAGATGGATTAAAATTTATTCACTATGGTTATAAATATATAAAAGGGTTTTCTTTTGTTCCTACAGCAATAGTAGCTGCAATGATTGCTAACAATTATAAAGCTTACCTTCTAAAGGGCCCATATGTTTTGAATATACCTTCTTCGATAGAAGATCTTAAAAAAATGATGGTTAAAAAAAATTCGGAATATCAAAATAATGCTTTTAAAACATATGGTGTTTATTATAGAGAAATAGTTGATAGCCAAAAGCATGTGTTAAGTAAAAGTGGGTATATAAAAATACAAAAATTAATTTTTAATCCTGTCTGGAAAGGTATTTATGTAGCCTGGTTAGGGGGATGGGATAACCCAAAAGGAAAAAAGATAAAAATGCTCAAATTATATTGGTTTCTCCCTGAATGTTGGTTAGCTTTATATTTGTTTTCTATGCCTAAATTTTTTAATCAGTACTTATATAAAATATATAAATTTTTATTTAGAAAAGTGCAGTAAATGAATAATATAGCTTTAATTATTGGGATTAATGGACAGGACGGAACATTTTTAGCAAAATATTTAGTAAGTAAAAATTATGTAGTTTATGGGATTACCAAAAAAAACTCTAAATTAAATATTAATATTCTTCTTAAAAATCTTATTGAAGATCAACTTGTAAAAATTTTTCAAACTAATATTTTAGATTTAAATGTCTTAAAACAATTAATTAGAGATATTCAACCTAGTGAGATTTATTATTTAGCTACTACTCATGAACTTTCAATTAATAAAAAGAACTATAATGAAATTATGTCAATTAATGTCTCAGGCTTAATGAATGTTTTAGAAATCATCAAATCTTTCTTACCAAAATCTAAAGTTTTTTATGCAAGTTCAAGTAACGTATTTGTAAACGCAAAAGAAAGTCCACAATTAGAAACAACAGAGAGATTTCCAGAAACTTTATATGGCGTTGCAAAATTAACAGCTATGAATTTGATTGATCTATATAAACGAGAATTTAAAATTTTTGTATGTTATGGAATTTTATATAATCATGAATCAACTCTGAGAAAAAAAAATTTTCTTCCAATGAAAATTGTTGATGCGGTTGTTAATATTAAGTATGGATCTCAAAAAAAATTATTCCTTGGATCGTTAGATGATAAAAGAGATTGGGGGTGGGCTTTTGATTATGTTAAGGCTATGTGGTTAATGCTTCAGAACCATAAGCCTGAAAATTATTTAATAGGAAGCGGTTCAGTGCTTACAGTAAAAGATATTCTTTCATATGCATTTGGTTATGTTGACTTAAACTGGAAGGAGTATGTCGTAATTGATCCATCATTAGTTAGAGAAAATAAAAAAGTAACTCTAGTTGCAGACGTTTCTAAAATTAAAAGTGAACTCAATTGGTCTTCATCCAAAACGTTTAAAAAAGTTGTAGAAGAAATGATTGATTACAAAATTAAAATGCGTAATTTTAGAAATGACAAATTAACTTTAACAACTTAAAAATACTATTAACAATAAATATAGTAATGTATTTATGTTAATTTATCATAATATTAGTAGAGAGAAAAAATGTCTGGTAAAACTTTGTTATTTGGAGGTAGTGGGTTTCTTGGGCCAGTAATTTTAAACCAATATCCTCACATAGTTTCAGTAGGTAGATCTAGCCCCCCTAGTTATATTAAAAATGAACATATTTTCTTTGATTCAATAAATGATTTATCATTATTAGATAATATTAAAATTGATAATGTTATTTTTTTAATTGGTAATTCTAACCATCATTATTTGAATAATACATGTATAGAGGCTATAAATTACAATGTTTTGCCACTTAAAAAAGCCTTGTCATATTTTTCAAAAAGAAGTTTAAAAAAATTTGTTTGTTTCACTTCAATACTACTTTATGGTAAAGAAGGTAGAAATGAACTGATTAGTGAAAAACATAAAATATTTCCTTATCAAAATGAATATATATTTAGTAAGTTTTTATCGGAACAAGTTGTTAAATATTATGAAAATCAAGTTCCATCTATAATATTAAGATGTTCTAATATATATGGACCAACCAAACTTGTAAGACCAGATGTAATCCCTACTCTTATTCAACAGTGTCTAGGACCTTATGAGGTATCTGTCTGGAACAAAAAGCCTAAGAGAGACTTTATTTTTCTTGAAGATGCCGCAGATATCATTGTTAAGCTATTAAACACTGACTTTTCAGGAATTTTAAATTTTGGAACTGGAAAAACAACAAGCATTGGGCAAATATGTGATATTTTAGAACATTGTTCAGGAAAAAAAATTATAGATAAATCCTTAAAAGTGGAAGGTCCAAAGATTTTTCAAAATGATATCAGTTTAATTAAAAGCTTAATAGATTGGTCTCCAAAATATAACATAGAAACAGGTATTACTAAAACTTACCATACTATGAGTGAATGGGCATCAGAATGCAATTGGTGGAAAGAAACAATTGAATAAGTTTACAAACAACCATTTCGTTATAACCGGAGGCAATGGTTTTCTGGGCAAGCACGTGGTTGAAGAACTTAAACAAATAGGTGTTTTCTCCAAAAATATAAAAGTAATTTCTTCAAACACAAGTGATTTACGAAATATTGACAATGTTAGGAAAATACTAAAAGAAAATGATATTGTTATTCATTTGGCTGCAAAAGTTGGAGGTTTAGCGGTAAATATCAATAAGCAAGCTGATTTTTTTTATGAAAATGCTATAATGGCAATGAATATGATCAAGGTTGGTAATGAAGTTGGAATAAAAAAATTTGTAGGCATTGGTTCTATCTGGGAATATCCAGATAAATTAGCTATACCTTTTAAAGAAACTAGTCTATGGGACGGTTATCCTGCAGAAATCACGGCACCGTATGGGTTGGCAAAAAAAGTAATGCTAATGATGTCTCAGTTTTATAAAGATCAATATAATTTAAATTGTATTCATCTTTTATTAACCAACTTGTACGGCCCTGGAGACGATTTTAACCCCTCTTCATCACATGTTATACCTTCTTTAATTTATAAAATTGATAAAGCAAGATCTTTAAAAAAGACAATAATAGATGTTTGGGGCGATGGATCTGCCTCTCGAGAGTTGCTTTATGTAAAAGATGCAGCTGAAGCTATAATTCTTGCAACTAAATTTTATGATAATAAATCTCCACTTAACATAGGATCAGGTCATAGAATAACAATAAAGGATTTAGTTTTTTCAATAATAGATCTTATGAATTTTAGAGGTGAAGTTAAATGGGATATCACAAAAGTTGTTGGGCAAAAATTTAATCAGTTTGATGTAAGTTTAGCAAAAGAAAAAATAAATTTTGAAGCAAAAACAAGTTTGATTAATGGCCTTAATGATACTATATATTGGTATATGCAATCTAAAAAATAGTATTCTCTAGGCTTGAAAATTGTATAAAAAGGAGTTTTTTTTGGTAAGTTTAATAAAATCAACGTTTTATAATGAAGCTAAAACTAAATACCTTTTAAGCGAATTTATTTTAAATTCCTCAATTTTAAGTATGAATATTGAATGTTCCAAATTTGAGAAAGCTTTTGCGATTAAGCAAAATAGAAAATATTCAGTTATGGTTAATAGTGGAAGTAGTGCTAATTTGGTATTAATCCAATCATTATTGAATAATGGCCGTTTAAAAAAGGGTGATCTCGTGGGAGTTTCAGCTTTAACTTGGTCTACTAATATTATGCCCTTAATACAATTGGGTCTAAAGGTGATTTTAGTTGATTGTGAAATTGACACTTTAAATGTTTCAAAAAACAAGTTAAGAGAAACTTATTTAGAACATCCTAATATGGCAATGATGTTTATAACTAATACTCTAGGGCATGCAGATAATATTGACGAAATATCTGAATTTTGTATTAAAAATAACATTTTATTTTTAGAAGATAATTGTGAGGGTTTGGGATCTAAAGTAAATGAAAAAATGCTAGGTAATTTTGGCTTAGCCTCTACATTCTCATTTTTTGTTGGTCATCATTTATCAACAATAGAAGGCGGTATGGTGTGCACTGATGACGAAGAATTATATAAGATTCTTATAATGACCAGAGCACACGGATGGGATAGAAACTTAAATAATGATGAACAATTAGCTCTTCGACAAAAACACAATGTAGAAGATTTTTATAATAAATATACTTTTTATGACTTAGCTTTTAATGTCAGGCCAAATGAAATAAATGGATTTATTGGAAATGAGCAAATAAAATACATAGATGAAATTGTAGAAAAAAGAGAGCAAAATTTTTATAAGATTTACGATATTATAAAAGAGAATAGGGACTTGTTAAATATGAGAATTGATCATATGGATGTTATATCAAGTTTTGCAATACCGTTTGTTCTGAAAACAAAAGAAAAACAAAAAAAATATAGAAAATTTTTTGAAGATGTAAACGTTGAGATAAGACCAATGATAGCAGGGAATATGCTTAATCAACCTTTCTTCAAAAAATATGTCAACTCTGATCGTGATTTAATAAATTGTAATTTCATTCATGAAAACGGCTTTTATTGTGGAAATAATCCAGATATGACAGAAGAAGATATATTAACGATAAGCAACGTAATAAAAAAATAAAGTATATATGAAATGACACTATTAACAATAGCCCATGGAACCTACAATAATTTTGATAGGTTCGAGAAAACATTTAATAGTATAATTAAAAAATTAGGTGATTATCCTAATATTGAATTTTTAATATTAGATGATTCTGACAACGATGTTTCAGAAATATTTGTAAAAAAAAATCAATCAAGTCAAATTAAATATATAAAAGGCGTAAAAAAGAGCATTGATCACGCATATATAGAGCTAATAAAAGAAGCAAGTGGAGAGTATGTTTGGTGGTTTGGAGATGACTTATTTTTTGAGAATTCCATTTCAAAGGTACTAGAAATTCTTAAAGAAGAACCTGACTTTGTGTGGATGAATTCTATTGGTTCTGAAAAAACCTTAAATCATAAAGGTTCTAACCAATTAAATGGAAGTGAAGTAATCGAACAAATTGGAGATTTACTGACTTTTTTGTCTTCCATATTATGGAAAAAAAGTTTCATATATCCTCATCTTGATGTTGGTAAGGTTTTTTTTGGTAATGCTATTGGTTTTTGTTATCCTCAAATTGAAGCTCTTTCAAAAGAGGGTAAATTCCTATATATTGAGGATCCAATCTTTAATAGCGAGACTGATAGAGATTTCAGTAATCTTTGGTATGATCCCTTTGAAGTCTTTACATTCCATTATTTTAATTTGTTAGAATTTTTTTATTCAAAAAAAAATTTAATGAAATCTCTTGTGAATGAAAAGAAAAAAAGAGGAAATCAAATCTTTAAAGGAGTACTTTATTATAAGTTTAATTTATTAAATTATGGATTAGGAAAAACTTCTTTTAAAAGATTTTTTCAAATTTATTTTTCTTGGCCTATCTTTTGGGTGTTTTTGCCTTTAACATTAATCTTATATCTAAGAATGAAAATTTATTTTCTTTTTAAAAAAAATAATTCCATTAACGTCAATAACAAATCTAAATTAGTAAAAATTAATAATTCAAAACAAAGTACTATTAAAAACCTTTTTCAATGTATAATTTGTAATAAAACTAATTATACTTTTTCACCAAATGTAATAAAATGTTTAAATTGCAAATCTGAATATGAAGTCAAAAACAATATAATTAAAACAGATAGATTTGAGGACACTTTTTATGAAGGGAAATATCAGGGTCATATCAAATTTATACCAAAAGAAAAATCAATAATTGATAACTGTATTCTATGGACAATTAATAGTGGATACCTTTGGCACACAAAAAAACATGCCCAAGAGAACAGTAATATTCTGGAGTTAGGATGTGGATCAGGTGTTAGTTATTTTGGGACTTTTAATACTGTGGGAATGGACTTATCCTTAAAATCTATGGAAAACAATAAAGTTAATTATAAATTTTTTTTAAAGGCAAATATATATAATAAAATCCCTTTAAAATCTGAATCAATGGATTTAATAGTAAGCTCTTTTTTTTGGGAACATATAGGTTTAGATAAGAAAGACAAATGCATAAAGGAAATATATCGTGTTTTAAAGCCTGGAGGTAAAGTAATATTTCTATTTGATGTTGAAACCCAAAACCCTTTAATTAACTGGTTTAAAAAAAACAATCTTGAAAAATATAATAAATTTTTTATAAATAATGATAAACATGTTGGATATGAGAGTATCGTTGATAATAATTTAAAGTTTACAAAACAAGGTTTTGATATCTTAACACTTTTAGGTTGTGAAAAAACAATTTTTCAATCCTGGAGTACATTTTATAAACTAGCAAAGTTTTATCCAATTACAGAGAAAATTCATTATTTCTTTTCAATTAATTCCCTTCGATTTTTATTTTACCCTTATACATTTTTTTTAAGAATACTTGATGAAACTATTGGAAAAATTTTGCCAAATTCCTGGGCAAGAACAGTTTTATTAGTATTAAAGAAAAAACATTATTAATTATATAAATAATATGACTTATCAAAAGATATATAAATATTTAGTTTTAAATAATTTAATATTTTTAATATTATCATTTTTATTTTATCAAGCAAAATTATCCGACGTTATAAATTTAATCCCTTCAACAATATTTCTAATCGGATCAGGAGTAATAACTTTTTCTTTTTTTGTACAAAATTATAGTCTAGTTCTAATAACTTGGTTTGCATTTGCCACATTTCTTTATGTAGGAATAGGAACCTTTGCAAGTCTATATAAATTTAGTTACTTGAAATTAGATGATAATATTTTGGCTAACATGTCAAATATAGATGAAGTTAATATGTTAAATAGCCTATCAATATTTATAATAGTTTTTATAAGTTATTTAATAAATTTGAACAATATAAAACATATATCGAACTCCGTGAAAAGCAAAGATATTGTCTTGATTAGTAATAAATTAGTAACTTTAATTATTTTTATTTTATTTAGTATTATAGCTATAAAGATTAGCTACTATAGTATTTTCAATAACAATATAATTATTAATAGTATACTTCAAAAAATTACTTTTTTTGAAGATGGTATGATAATTATTTTAGCAATCAAATTTTTATCTTTATCTTCTAGATATAGAATTTATATTATAATATATTTTATATTAGCCTTAATATTTTCATCCCTTAGTTTATCAAGTTTCATTTTTCTTAAAACTTGCTTAGCTATATGTATAGGTTTCTTTTTATTTCAAGAAAATAAAAAAGGAATATTTTTGGTATTTATATTAATGATGCTCTCTTATTTACTATATAATCCAACAAAATTAGCAATGAGATCGCATAATTTGTTTATTTCTAACCAAATTGCTTTTAAAGATAAATTAACTATATTAAGTGATAGCTTGTTATTAACATATGGATCGGAAGAACAAAGTAAATCAATAAGTTACAATTTTTATAAAATAAAAATTTTGAATCGATTTGCGCAGCCTGCATATTTTATGAAATTTAATAATAATAAATATAGCAAAGAAGATTACACTCGAATGAGAAAGGAAATTTTCGATTATATTATATCTTATCCAAATGATAGATTTTCTATAGAAAATTTAGCAAAAAAAATATCAAATCATAAATTTTCATTTAATATTAATTTAAATAATAAGTTTAATAAATCAGATATAAAATTAAAGAATGAAATAATTAAAAAAGTAAAAATAAAAAACCTTTCTCCCATAAATTACATATACGGTATTTTTAATAGATTAGATGTGGTTTCTATTCAAAGATTTATAATTAATGAATATAATATTGGTAACAAAGGTTCCACTCTTAATAATTTACATTATTTTTTTATACCTAGAATCATTTGGAAAGAAAAACCTTCCATACAGAATTATGGTATTTTCTTAAATAAAATTTTTTATGATTATAATAATTTAACAGATATTAGCCCAAGTTCATTAGCACCATCTTTTGCTGCTGAAGCATATTGGAACCATGGTTATTTAGGAGTTATAATTATATCAATTTTTTATGGAGCTGTTTTGGGTGTTTTGAATAGTCTTTTTAATAAAGAAGCCCATATACATTATACCATACCTTATATTATGATTTTAATTCCTTCTATAAAGTGGACAATGTTTTATGAATCATGGATTGGTATTTCTATAATTGGAGAAATAATAATTATAATAGTAATTTATTGTTTAACTAGATTGTCCTTAAAATGTTTTTCAAAAATTATTTCATATAAATTGAAAGATGTAAAATGAAGATTTTAATGCTTGTGGGTTCATTGAATAGGATTGGAGGGATCGAAAAATATAACTTGGATTTCTATCAATCACTTATTAAACAAGGTAATAAAGTTATTTTAGTGGAACGAAACCCAGGTGGATTTTTAGCAAAATTAATTTTTATAATAAAAAGTTTTATAATTTGCATTATAAGCAGGCCAAATTACATAATATGTGGACATATTAATTTTTTACCAATATTGTTTATTTTAAATAAATTTAAAAATGTTAGATATTCAATCTCTATTTATGGTATTGAAATTATTGCTAATCTAACTCCAATTATTACAAAATCTATTATGAATGCAGATAAAATAATAACTATTTCTAATTATACAAAAAATTTGATTTTAAAAAAAAATCCAAATATTAAATCAAAAATATTTATATTAAAAAGTGCGGTAAATAAAGAAAAATTTTTTATAAAAAAGAAAGATCTTAAAATAGAAAATAAATACATCTTAAAAAATAAAAAAGTTATTTTAACTTTAGCTAGACTTTCAACAGAAGAAGAAAAAGGCCAGCATAGAGTATTAGAAGCTATGCCCAAAATCTTGAAAGCGATACCAAATGCCGTTTATTTAATTGTTGGTGGAGGTGTGGACGAAAGATTAAATAAAATATTAAAACAGAATCCGAAATTACTTAAATCAATTATATTTGCAGGTGAAGTAACAAATTCAGATAAAATTAAATATTATAACTTAGCAGATGTTTTTGTAATGCCGTCTAAAACAGAAGGATTTGGAATTGTTTTTATTGAAGCATTAGCATGTGGCTTGCCCGTAATATGTTCTGATGGTTACGGTTGTAGAGAAGGGCTTTTAAATGGACAATTAGGTACACTTGTTAATCCTAACAATACTAATAATATTTCTAAAGAAATAATATCAGTGTTAAATAACTCACAAATCGACAATGTAGTAAAAAGAAATGAAATTAGAAGAAAAGCTCTTGAAATTTATGGAATGGACAAATGGAATAACAAAATAAATACATTTACTGATTTAATTAGAATTTAATCATATGACAAAACATGATCCAAAGTTAATTTCTATATGTATATTAAGTTATAATCGTCCAGATACCATGTTAAGGCTTCTTAAAACAATAGATATCAAATTTCAAAAACAATATGAAATTATTATAAGTGACGATTTTAGTCCCAAGCAAATAGAAATAGAAAATACGATAAATGAGTTTAGTAAAAAATTAGAAATGCCCATTGTTTTTATTAAAAATAAAATCAATAGAGGATACGATAAAAATTTAAATATTTTAGTAAAAAAAGCTAAAGGTAAATGGCTTATTTTTATGGGAGATGATGATGAGTTTGTTGAAGGATCCCTAGAAAAGATTATTAAGTTTTTGAAAACAAATTATGATTTAGGTTATGTAATGAAGTCACATTATTTAATTCATGAAAATAATTATAAAGAAATTTTTAAATATTACAGAAAAACAACATTTTTTGAACCGGGCTCATCTTCAATAATTCAATTATTTAGAAAGAGTGTTTACATAGCTGGTTTTATTATTAATAGAAAGTTAGCATTGCCATTTGTAACAGATAGATTTGATGGATCTATGCTTAATCAACTATATTTATTGTCTGAAGTTGTTTATAGGCACTCTTCTGCATATTTAGATATCCCTTTTACTCAGCAATATAAATCTTTAGATCATAATAAGAATGACGTTATGTTTAATAGAGTAAAAAAAATATTTGTCCCAAGAGAGCCTTCAATAAGTATTTCTTTAGATTTTCTAAATAGTTTTAGTAAAATTACGAATTATATAGATCAAAAATATAATTTAACAATTAGTAACAATATAAAAGTTGATATGTCTAAATATATGTATCCTAGTCTTTCTATACATAGAGAAAAAGGGTTGAAAACGTTTATTTTTTATGTGTTAGAGCTTAATAAGCTAGGTTTTAATTGTACAATTTATTATTATATTTATGTTTTGAGTCTTATTCTTTTTAAGAAAAAAAAATCTGATTTTGTTATAACTTTAATAAAAAAAATAATTGGTTATACACCTAAACTATAATTAAGAGGATTCCAAATGCAAAATCAAAGTAAATTAATGATTTTTTTCCGTCGTTTAGGTTTTGAATCAATTGCATGGTCAATACGAAGACTTTATTGCCCCGTCAAAACAACAGATTTAGTGTTGGAGGTTGGTAGTGGAGGATCACCCTATTCTAGGTCAAACGTTTTATGTGATCCGTATGAAGAAACTGCAGAAAGACATTATGAACCGCTTATTAAAGATAGGCCAATTATACAAGCTTTTGCTGAAGAGTTGCCATTTAAGGATAAGGCCTTTGATTTTGTTATAGCATCACATGTTTTAGAACATTCATCAAATCCAATTAAATTTTTGTCAGAGTTACAAAGAGTAGCAAAAGCTGGTTATATTGAAGTTCCTGATGCATTTATGGAAAGACTAACGGCATACCCATTTCATAAGTTAGAAATTACAGAAAAAAACGAAACATTAATAATTAGTTATAAAAAAAACACAATACATGATGAAGAAGTAGTCTCAATGTTTAGAAATAAAGCACGCAACATTTTTCCTAAATGGGCCAAAAGCTTTCCTTTTAATTTTCATGTAAGGTATTACTGGAGCAAAGATAAAGGAGGTATAAAATATAAAATTTTAAATCCTGAAGTTAATTTAAATTGGAACTGGAATTCAGATATTAAAGCCTCTAATTCTATTAAAATTAAAAAATCTATAATTGAAGTTCTTAAAAAAAGAATACTAAAAATACATAGATATATTTTCTCTCAAAACAAAGTAAATAAAAATTTAAATATCATTCCATTATTAAAATGTCCTAAATGTAATAAAAATAATTTTAGGATAGAAAAAAAACAGGTGTGTTGTAATAAATGTAATAATAAATATTTTTATAATAATTAATAATTAATAATTAAAAAGAGTTTTATTTGAAAAATATATTATTTATTGGTGATTTAAATTCTTACGGAAGATCTTATGGAAGATATTTAACGTTAAAAAAATTGAACCATGTTATAATACCTTTGTCTCATTCAATCGTAACGGAAGATGGATTAATAAAAAAACCATCGTTCTTATACAGGTTGTCAAATAAATTTATGATGCCTTTTGATCAAACAAAAATAAATAAATCAATTTTAAATAAATTAAATAAAAACTATATTGATACAGTTTGGATTGAGAATGGTATAACTATATTTCCTAATACTTTAAAATTGATAAAACAAAAATATCCATTTATTAAATTAATTTCTTTGTCAGAAGATGATATGTTTCAAAAACATAATCAATCTTTATGGTATTTAAAAGGTTTAAGATATTATGATTTAGTATTTACAACTAAGGAGTATAATCTTAAGGAATTAAAGTCTCTTGGAGCTAAAGAAACACATTTGTTTTTAGATTCATATGATGAAAGATATCATAAACCCATACGCTTAAATAAAAATGATATAAAAATATATTCAAATGATGTTTCAGCTATAGGAGCGTATGAAAAAGAAAGAGCTTTAACCTTACTTTATTTGGCTAAAAATGGAATTGAGATTTCAGTATGGGGAAATGGATGGCACCAAATGAAAGAAAGTCATAAATTGTTAAAAATAAATCATGAATTTTTGTATGAAAAAAATTATTCGAAAGCAATAATTGCAAGTAAAATCAATTTAAATTTTTTAAGAAAAGTTAATAGAGATGAAATAACAAGTAGAAGTATCGAAATTCCAGCATGTGGGGGATTTATGCTTTCAGAAAGAACAGATAGACATAAAAAAGTATTCAAAGAAGGTATAGAAGTAGATTATTTTGATAATAATAATGAGTTGTTCAATAAAATAAAATATTATCTTAATAATGATAAAGAAAGAAAACGCATAGCAAGAAATGGAAATAAAAAATGTATAAATAGTGAATTAAGTATGAGATCACAATTAGAAAAAATAATACAAAAAATAAATATTTAATTTAAGTTAAATAAGAGAATGAAAAATGTGTGGTATAGCTGGAGCATTTTTTTTTGATAAAGCTAACAATAAAAGCTTAACAAAAAAAATTATTCAAAAAATGTGTAATCAAATGTATAGAAGAGGTCCTGACCATAGAGGATATTGGTTTGATGAAAACTATAACATAGGTTTGGGCCATAATAGATTAGCAATAATTGATTTAAGTGAACAAGCTAACCAGCCAATTATTTCTATTTGTAATAGGTATGTAATAGTTTTTAATGGAGAAATTTATAATTATAAAGAATTGAAACAAGAACTTATAATTTTAGGAGAAACTTTTCAAACTAATAGTGATACAGAGATATTATTGAAGTTATATATCCTCAATGGTAAAAAAATGCTTTTGAAGTTAAGAGGAATGTTTGCTTTTGCAATATGGGATAAAAAGCAAGAATTGGTTTTTTTAGCAAGAGATCCTTATGGTATTAAACCACTTTATTGGTCATTTGTAGATGGAGGTATTTTATTTGCTTCTCAAGTTAAAGCTCTTTTGTCAACTGGTATAGTTAATAAGAAAAGAAACTTAAAAGGGAAATTAGGCTTTTGGCTATTAGGCAGTGTACCTGAAACAGAAACATGGTTTCAAGATATAAAATGTTTAAAAAGTGGACATTATTGTACTTTTTCAATGGCTAATAAAAAAATAACTATAAGTAAATATATAGATATTAATAATATTTGGCTGCAAGCTAATCATAAAAAGCAGAAAAAAAATGATGTTCAAAAATTAATTAATAATGCTTTAAAAAATACAGTAAAAAATCATTTAGTCTCCGATGTGCCAATTGGTGTTTTATTGTCTGGTGGAATAGATTCAGCAACTTTGATATCTCATCTTGTTGACTTGAAGCAGGATATTCAAGCAATTACAATTTCATTTAAAGAGTACACAAACTCAAAAATAGATGAAGTTCCAAGAGCAAAAAAAATATCTAAATATTACAATATTAAGCACCATATACGAATAGTTACAAAAGAAGAGTTTTTAAAAGATTTGCCTGAGATTTTAGTTGCTATGGATCAGCCTTCTATAGATGGGATTAATACATGGTATGCTTGTAAAGCAGCTGCAGAATTAAAACTTAAAGTAGTTTTATCAGGAATAGGTGGTGATGAACTATTTTTTGGATATCCCAGTTTTTTTCAAGTGCCAGTATTAGTAAATTTTTTAAATATATTAAAAATTATTCCTGGTTATAAATTCTTAATTAAAATTATTACCTATATATTTATATATTTAACAAAGAATAGAAAATGGGATTATTTATATCAGTATGGTTCAAACTTATATTCAGCTTATTGGTTAAAAAGAGGTATTTTCAATGTATCTGAAATTAAAAGAATTGAAAAAATAAAAAATGATGAAAAAATAAACATTAAAGAACTTATAAAAAGTTTAGTTGGAAAGCTATCAAAAAACAAAATAATGGCTGTTGGACAAATGGAAAGTCAGGTATATCTAAGAAATCAATTATTAAGAGATTCTGATTGGGCCAGCATGTATCATGGGGTTGAATTAAGAACTCCACTAGTAGATTATTTTCTATTGAATGAATTAAAAGACATTATTTTTTATTTTAAAAAATATAATGGTAAGGAAATGTTAGCCAACAGCGCTGATAAGAAATTACCAGATTATATTACAAAAAGTTATAAAACCGGCTTTAGTATACCGGTAGGTAAATGGATAAAAGAAAAAAAAGTTAAAAATCAAGATCAAGACAATTGTTTATATAATGATTCAAATGATTACAAATATTTGGCTCATTATATTTCAGAAAATATTTATAAAAAATATTAGAAGCAATTTAATTATAATTTGTAAAAAAGATATATGAATATTAGCAATGAAAAAAACAATTTTGATAGTCACAGAATATTTTTACCCAGCTTTTAAAGCAGGAGGACCAACTAAAAGTATATTTAATATGGTTAAATTTCTTAAACAAGATTATCATATATTCATAATTTGTTCATCTAAAGATTTAGGCTCAAGTAATAATCTTCAAGTTGAAGCTATTAACAAATGGCTTCAAGCAGATGGTTATTCAATAATATACTGTAGTAAAATAATAAAATCTATTAAAGAAATTTTAATTTCAAGGTGGAAAATAAATTATGATTATTTATATTTAGGAAGTTTTTTTAACCCAATATACTCTTTATATACTCTCTTAACTAGAATAGGTTCTAAAAAAGATGTTATCATAGCTCCCAAGGGAGAGTTTTTTTATGGAGCCTTGTCTCAAAAAAAAATTAAAAAAAAAATAGTAATAAATTTATTTAAATTAATTTTAAATCTTTTGCCATTAAAATGGCAATCAACAAATGAACAAGAAAAGAAAGTAATTAAAAATTTATTTAATAATAACAAAATTAATGTAATTACGTCTTCAAATCTTGTAACTATAGATAATTTAGATTTAATTTATCAAAAAAAATACCAAAAAAAAATCAATATTATAATATGTGGAAGGATTTCACCTGTTAAAAATATATTAATGTCAATTGAATGTATTAATCAATTAAAAGGAGATATTAATGTAGAAATGTGGGGAGCTATTGATGATTTTGATTATTGGAATAAATGTAAAGAAAGAATTAGCCAATCACCTTCTAACGTTATTTTTCGTTATAAAGGCACTTTTCATCCCTATGATATAAAAAAAATTTTTGCTAAACAACATTTGTTGTTGATGCCAAGCTTGAGTGAAAATTTTGGCTATGCTATTTATGAAGCTCTAAATTTAGGCATTCCGGTGATTACTAGTAATAATACACCATGGAGAGATTTAAAAAAAAATAAGGTTGGCTTTGATATTCCATTATCAAATAAAATATGTTTTGTTAATGCCTTACGATATTATGAAATTATGTC
>TARA_B110000503_G_scaffold105662_1_pt1 | contig 25970 bp, 25 predicted proteins | sample TARA_B110000503 | Tara Oceans TARA_B110000503 (sample SAMEA4397472) | marine metagenome | biome: Polar Biome; feature: [SRF] surface water layer (ENVO:00010504); material: water (ENVO:00002006), including particulate matter (ENVO:01000060) such as... | depth 5 m | reverse complement strand
AACAATAAGCCAACCCTCGCGGCTAAGCGCGCTTAACCGCGAGGGTTGGCCAGACTCTGCTGTTAGTGGCTGGCCTTGAGTTGATACAACTTCCTGCTGGTCTCTCCGGAAGCATAGATCGTGCCACTGGCGTCCACTGCGATACCATTGAAAATCATAGAGGGTGGCTGGGCACTGCTGGGTGCCGGATTACCGGCTGGAATGGTCCCCAGCTGCGTCTGGGTGCCATCCAGGCTCACCTGTTTGATTTGCCCCGTGGCCCCTTCGAGGATCACAAAATCATTGCCTCTGACGGCGATGCCTTCCGGTGTTGTCAGACCACTGGCGATAAGCTTTGGCGCTGACAATAGTTTGCCGGCTTCGCCAAGTTGATAGATGCTGCCGGATTCACGGTCGGTGACATACAGGCCATCCTGAAGGATGACCAGTCCCGTCGGTGATGGCAGATCGAATAGACTTGTGACGCCGTCGCTGCTTAAAGCGATGATCCTGCTATTGCCGTGCTCTGTTGCCAGCAATTGACCTGCGTAGCGAATGGCGGCCACGGGTGCCTTGAGGTTGCTGTAGCGCTCGAGAATTTCGCCGGAAGCGGGGTCCCAGACGCGCACATCGTTATCTACCCAGGAAACCAGAATGAGGTTGTTACCATCGGCGGCGAGATTCAAAGCGCCGCCAACTTTGCCGACACCGAGGACATTGCGATTAACCCGGGTCTCGACGCCAGTGGCGGGATCAAAGAAGCGGATAGCATGTAAGTCAGCGACGACAATCTGCTGGTCGAGCAGGGCGACACCGCCAGGGTGGGACATGCCGCCAGGCTGGATCGTTGTCAGTGATCCATCGGGCTCGACGCGCTTGATAAAGCCGTCGACAAAACTGGAGACGTAAAGCCGGTCGTTATGATCAAAGGCGAAATTGTCGAGGCCCGGGGTCAAGGTGGCGATCAATGTGCGAACTTGGGCTGTCTGCTTGAAAACCTCACCAGTCCCAGTATCCAGAACATAGAGCTCGCCTTTGCTATTGAATTTGACAGCAGCCGGGGTTTTAAAGCCACTGGCTTCGAGCCGCATCTCGCGGGTGTCGACATCAAAGCTGACAATCTCGCCGGTGAACCAGCGGGGTCCATAGAGCCGACCGTCGGGGCCCCAGTCCATGCCATTCAAGCCACAATTGGGACCTAAATTTTCACTGATGCTGCGCGGTGCGATGACGCCTTTCGGGTCGACTTCAAACAAGCCAGTCCCAAAAAAGCATTGAGCGACAAACAGTCGACCATCGTCTGAGAACGTGATGGGATTGACGCCAGCGCCGAGATTGGCCGCCTGGATACGCTCGCCGTTTGGGGTCAGGCCAGCAACCTCGCCGGTGAGTATGGAGGTCCAGTAGAAGGTGCCGTCTGGTGCAAAGTCGATGTCGTCAGGACCCGAGACGCCATCGCTGGCGCCCAGCTGGCGCAAAATTTCACCGCTGTCAGGATCCATGATGGTGATGTTCGAGCCGATCACGGATGCGGCATAAAGTTGATTGTCTGGAGAGAAAATAATGCCATTAGCGCCAGCGATGTTAGCACCGGTGGCGAGCACCGAAAGTGCTAAGGGTGTCGGCGGATCCTGAGGCGTGTCACATCCAACCGTCGCCAATACAATCGCCAAGGGTCCTAGGATTCTCATATACATCGCAATCTCCGCTGCTGTGATAAGTCGTGGTTACCAAGATACCTGTTCCGGTCACTTGGTGGCTAATGATTTTATAAAGCTGTCTATTGCCTGCAGCATCTTGCCTCGGGGTTGTTCCAGTAAGGCGGCGTGATCGCCGCCGGCCAGTACTACCCACCATTTCTCGGCGGTCTTGATGTGGCTAAAAAATACGGGCAGGTCAGCCGGTCCGGCAAGGGGATCAAATTCGCCCTGCAGGAGTAGCGTCGGTGTTGTGATCAGCCTTGGGTCCAGTTCCGCCCACTCGTGCAGATTTTTGAAATCCACGCGATAGGGATCAGCGAGCAAGGCCGCTGCGACGTAGGTATCGATCGCGGTCTGACTGATGGCGCCGGGCACGATGAAGTCACTGGCTGCGTTCGCCGCTGTATTGGCTGCAGCGGGGGCTTGAGTCGGGTACTTGAAGTTGGGGTCAATAATATGCCTGGCCGGATCGAAGGGGTAGCCAAACAACATGACTGATTTCACAGCGTTCGGTGCGCGCTGAACGACGAGCTGACTGACCATAGAGCCGTAAGACCAGCCATATAAGTGAATGTCGAGCTCGGTCCGAGTCTTGATCCAAGCAAGCACGCGGGTTGTATCCTGGGTGGCCTTGTCCGGCGTCAGCCAACCGCTTGGGTCGCGGGGCGTCGCGCCGTAACCGCGAGCATCCAGTGCATAGACGGCATAGCCGAGGGCATTCAGGCCGTCCATAAAAGACAGTGACTCGCCAGGAACCTGCAGGTCAAAGTCTGGCACTGAGCTCCAGGTACGACCGTGTAGTAGCAGGATAACCGCGGTAGCTTGGGCGGGGGTTTTTTCCCAGACCGTCAGTGGATGGCCATCGGCCATGACGATATGTTGATGACGGTCAACGGCGGCTGCGCTGTTCGCCCAAGTCGAGTTGAGAGAGCCTGCCAGCAGGGTTAAGATCAGGGTCGCGAGGCGCAGACGGCTGTTGGCACTTGGGTGTTGCCTGAAGTGTTGGGTGTAAACCATGATCCTGAGTCCCTGAGTCGAGCGACACTAGAGAGTAACACAGCAGATGGGTTAAGTAAGATGGCGCCAAATACGATTGATTCTCATGTGCTTTTAATGGTTATCAATCGCTTTTGCGAATCAATCCGAATGAAAACATTCATTGGACTCTGGTGCTGTCGACCTCTATCTTTTGCAACTCACATCTTATTTGAACAACCTATGGGAGAAGATTTATGCCATTGAAAGGTTCTAAAACTGAACAGAATTTGAAAGACGCGTTTGCCGGCGAGTCACAGGCTAATCGACGCTATCTGTATTTTGCTGCAAAAGCCGACGTGGAAGGATACAACGATGTTGCGTCTGTGTTCCGTTCGACTGCCGAAGGCGAGACCGGTCATGCTCACGGACACTTGGAATATCTGGAAGAGACTGGCGATCCTGCAACGGGCCTGCCAATTGGTCCAACCAGCGATAATCTTAAGGCATCGGTTGCCGGTGAAACCCACGAGTACACCGATATGTATCCCGGCATGGCATCGGCCGCTCGAGAAGAAGGTTTTGACGAGATTGCTGACTGGTTCGAAACTTTGGCGAAGGCTGAGCGTAGTCATGCTAACCGTTTCCAGAAGGCGCTAGACAATCTCGACGCTTAAACTCCAAGCAAGCAGGGTTCATAGTTAACCATTAGGTCAGGGAAGGACGTGCATGAGCGAACGACGTGAAGGCAGTTTAGAGGCGCCAACCAGACACCCCCTTGGGTGGCAGGAAGAGGCGTTCTGGGACAAGGATGACTTGTCCACAGAACTGGAGCGTGTCTACGATGTTTGTCATGGCTGTCGTCGTTGCGTGAATTTGTGTGACTCCTTCCCGACCCTGTTTGATTTGGTGGATGAATCACCGACCCTTGAGGTCGATGGTATCCCCAAACAGGATTATTTTAAGGTGGTAGATCAATGTTATCTCTGCGACCTGTGTTATATGACCAAGTGCCCTTATGTGCCGCCCCATGAGTGGAATATTGATTTTCCCCATTTGATGTTGCGAGCTAAGTCCCAGCGATTTAAGGAAGAGGGTGCGAGTTTTCGTGACCGAACCCTGACGAATACCGATATGGTGGGCAAGCTGGCAAGCATTCCGTTGGTTGACGTGACGGTGAACGCGCTGAATAAGAACGGTTTGTTCCGTAACGCGCTGGAAGCGACCCTGGGTGTGCACCACGAAGCGCCAGTGCCTGACTATCATTCAAAAACGCTGCGTAAGCGCTTCAAAAATTCTCCTCAGATCATTAAGCCTGCTGGGCGTACGACGGGCAAAGTGGCGTTGTATGCCACGTGCTACGGTAACTACAATTCGCCCGATCTGGGTCAGGATTTTGTCGCTGTGTTCGAGCATAACAACATACAGATAGACCTGGTGCCGAAGGAGTCTTGCTGCGGTATGCCAAAATTGGAACTGGGCGACCTGGATAGCGTCGATAAGTTAAAGCAGAAAAATATTCCGATACTGGCGAAGCTGGTAGATGAGGGCTATGACCTGATTGCACCGATCCCATCTTGCGTGTTGATGTACAAGCAAGAGTTACCCCTGATGTACCCGGACGATGCGGATGTTCAAAAGGTTAAAAACGCGTTTTTCGATCCCTTTGAGTATCTCCATCTTCGCCATCGTGAAGGGGAATTTAATACTGACTTTAAACAGACGTTAGGTGACATCAGTTATCAGGTGGCTTGTCACTTGCGAGTGCAGAATATTGGCCTGAAAACCCGTGATATTCTCAACCTAGTGCCAGACACCTTGGTTAATGCCATTGAGCGCTGTTCCGGTCACGACGGCACCTATGCTGTGAAAAAAGAAACTCGAGCCAAGTCGGTGAAGATAGCGCGGCCAGTGGTGCGGCAAGTCGATCAAAAGGCACCTCAGCATTTCACCAGCGATTGTCCTATGGCGGCGACCCAAATTACGAACCTGGCGACCAGCGTCGATCGGTCTGAGCATCCGATGTCGTTATTGCGGTTGGCCTACGGCCTGTAGCTCACATATTTATTTAGTCAACCATCCGTCGCCGAATAATTGTGTTCTGGCGATCGCAAGGAGCCCCCTATGTTAACGCGAGCAGATCTCTGGTCTTTAGAAGAATATGCAGAGCGCAGAGCCGCATTTCGAGCTGATGTACTGGCCCATAAAAAAAATCGACAGGTATTGGTTGGTAATCACCTGCTGTTGTTGTTTGAAGACCAGCTAACGCTGAAGTATCAGATTCAGGAAATGCTACGCATCGAGAAGGTCTTTGAGGCGTCGGGCATTAATGATGAACTGGAAGCCTATAATCCGCTGATTCCTAATGGCGATAACTGGAAATGTACTCTGCTGATCCAGTACAACGAGGTTGATGAGCGTAAGCGTCGACTGGCTGAATTGATCGGTGTCGAAGATCAGATATGGATGCAGGTTGGTGAGACTAAGCGGATCTATCCCATCACTGATGAGGATATGGATCGGACAACCGCAGATAAAACCTCAGCGGTGCATTTCATGCGCTATCAGTTGAGCGCTGAGCAGATCGAAGCGGCCAAGGCAGGCGCTGCAGTCATTGTCGGCGTTGACCATCTGGCCTTTCCTTGCGAGTCAGTGCGTTTACCTGAAAATGTGCGCCTGTCTCTGCTTAACGACCTGGCATGATTTGGCATATGATGATCTGATCTGGGTCGCCGTTGTTGTATTTCGCAGGTGTATTTTGCTTCATGACTTGAATCACTCCCCGTGTTGACGCTATAAAGCCACACAGGGAGAAACACCGATGCTGAAAAATAATAAGTTACGCATGATCGGCGGCTTTTTGCTGGTCCACTTTGGCCAATTCGTGTTGGCTGATGTGATCGTCGATCTAAAACAGGGCGACAGTATCACTGTCGAGCGTGTCATTGGACAGCCAGAGATCAAAATTGACGGCCATCTCAATGAGGCCGTATGGGCTGGCCTGCCGGCCTATGATGAATTTGTTGTCATCGAGCCCGATACGCTGGCCAGTGTTCCTCATGCAACGCGTGTTAAATTTTTCTACACCACCGATGGCCTTTACGTTGGCGTCGACATGGACCAACCCGTCGAAAGCCTGATCAAGCGCCTGTCCAGTCGCGATCAGCGCCAAATTAATCGCGATGGCATCAGCGTGACCCTAGACACCTCCGGGGAAGGCCGCTACGGATACTGGTTCGGCGTGAACCTGGGTGACTCATTGCTAGATGGAACGGTTCTGCCTGAGCGACAGTTTACCAGCGATTGGGATGGTGCCTGGCGCGGCGCTAGCCAGACCACCGATCACGGCTGGTCGGCAGAGTTATTTATCCCCTGGGGCACCGTCTCCATGCCGGCCAGTGACGAAATCCGGCGCATCGGCTTGTTCATCTCTCGCAAGGTCGCCTATATCGAGGAGCGCTGGGGTTGGCCCGGGTTGCCCGACACTCAGGCACAGTTCATGTCAGTTTTGCAGGAGATGCAATTTAAGGATGTAAATCCAAAGAAACAGTACAGCATCTACCCTTTCGCCGCAGTCGGCCGAGACCTGATCGACGATAAGAACCTGTATAAAGTCGGTGCCGATTTTTTCTGGCGTCCGTCAACGAATATGCAAATCTCGGGTACGGTGAATCCTGATTTTGGTAATGTCGAAACTGACGATGTGGTGATTAACCTGGATGCCACCGAGGCCTTCTTTCCGGAGAAACGTTTGTTCTTTCTGGAAGGCCGAGAGGTCTTTGTCGCTTCTCCCCGTGCCGATACACGCAGCAACGGTGTTGGTAACAGCGGTGCCCCCTATACCATGGTGAATACTCGCCGGATTGGCGGCAAGCCCCTCGATCTGCCCGTGGCGTCTAATGTCTCGATCCCCGGTCGCGAGCTCGCCCGCCCGGTTGATCTGTATGGTGCGGTTAAACTGACCGGTCAGGTCGGCAGCTTTCGTTACGGCTTTCTGGGTGCCTTTGAGGAAGACGCTGTGTTGCGCGGCTCCGATGGTGGCGTACCCGTGTTGTTAAAGCAGACGGGCTCGAACTATGGCATTGCCCGATTAGTGTACGAGGATTCTGTGGGTGGTGCCTATCGATCCGTGGGCTTGCTCAGTACAGCAGCTTTACATGATAGTCGCGATGCATTGGTTCAGGGTGTTGACGGCCACTATCTGACGTCTGATGGCAAGCTCAAGCTCGACGGCCAAGTGTTTACTTCTGACATTGATGGTATTGATCGAGGTTATGGTGGCTTCTTTGACGTTGAGTACACCTTGCGGCAAGGGGTGTCGCAGCGGTTTGGGATCGAGTATTTCGACGATAAGGTCAATATCAATGACCTGGGTTATCTGCAGCGTAACGATAGTTTTCGAATTCGTTCCGCCCATGTGCGTACTAGTTCGGGAATGAGTTGGGCAAGGAGTAACCAGTTTGATCTGCGCGGCTTTGCCCAGAAAAACGCGGCGGGTTATTTTACCGGCGGTGCCATCTACATGACAAATCGGCTGACCTTCAATAACCTGTCTAGCATGACCTTTGTTACCAGTTTTACGCCCAAGGCTTATGACGATCTGAATAGTTTTGGCAATGGTACCTACCGCACGGCAAAGCGTCGGGAGGTGGTGATGCGCTATTCTTCGCCATCGACCAATGACTTGACTTTTGGCGGCAGGGTTGGATTTCGCGAGGAGGCCCTAGGTGGTAACCAGCTTAAAATTGGTGGTGGTGTTACCTGGCGGCCCAATGATCGTTTCTCTGCTGATCTCAATTACAGCTGGGCAGACAGAAATGGCTGGTTGTTGCATCAGGAAAGCAGGAATATGACAACCTTCAATGCTGAACAGTGGACCCCCAAGGTGACACTTGAGTACTTTTTCAGCGCCCGCCAGCAGGTCCGCGCAGCGTTGCAGTGGGTGTCGATCCGTGCTCATGAAGACGAGTTTTTTGTGATCCCTGATAGTCCTGGCGATTTAATCAAGACCGACAAGCCTGCCGGACCATCTGACAGTTTCGGGCTGTCGCAAATGAGTTTTCAGGTGCGTTATCGTTGGGAAATCGCGCCTTTGTCAGATTTGTTTGTGGTTTATACTCGAGTGGCCGATAAAGGTCTGGCTCTGCAGGAAAATAGTTTTTCAGATTTGTTTGAAGCTGGCTGGCGCGATCCTGTTAATGACGTCTTTGTTGTCAAGATCCGTTATCGATTTGGCTCTTAGGGAAGCATTTCTCCCTATGGAGAGCTAGGGCAATTCGCTTCTGAGCATGTCGATGCTTTCATTGATATGCTTACTAAACTTCACTTTGAAATGGTCAGTCATAATAAGTTGCTGGCGTCGGCCATCACTGGAGTGGCTGCGTTTTGCAAGAACACCCTTCTCGATGAGCTGGTTCATGCGCGAGTTAATAGTCGTTTTGGCTGAAGGCGTGCTGTAATACAGATCTGAAACAAACACTGGCTCGCCGGAATACTCGGATTCTGCGACAGTAAATATCAACCACCAAGTCAGAGCTTCAGAGTTCAGGGTCGATACTATCTCCCGTCGACGATCGAGTTCGGCAAGACAAAAACGAATATAGGTCAGTGGTTGGAGTCGGCTGGTGTCGATTGTTTGCGCCGCGGCGGCGGGTAAAGTTTTGGCGTTAGCATGGTTGACCAACTCTCCGATCAAATCTTTAAAGTTGGCGAGATACTGATCAATGTTATCGCCGAGAGGGCTTAGGTGATCGAAGTTACTTTTGCTCCCCGTGAGTAACGAGCGGCTGAAATTCTCCAGTTTTGCCTCGATGAGGTTTGCGTGGCGGCGTGAGTTTGACAGGCAGGCATTGGCATGAGCCCGAAGTAGTGGAAAATTAACCGGTTTTTCAAACACACCATCAGCGCCGCCGTTTAGGCGCTCTACTTTATGACTCTCTGTCGTACTGGCGCTCAAAAATATAAAAGGAATTACCCCGTAATCTACGCCAAGTTGTTTTACCTTTTCGAACAGGGCATCGCCCTTCATGTCCGGTAGGCTAACTTCTGAGACAATCAGGTTGGGCTTTGCCGCACGAATCAGTGCTAATGCTTGATGTCCATCTGATGCCTCGAATACTGAGTGACCATCGAGTTCAAAGGCCGCTTTTAGCTCGGCGCGGAATTCCACATCAGTTTCAGTGAGAACAATGTTCAATTTGGTTCCATTTGCCGGCTCGTAGTTTTGCTTGAGCGGAAAAGTTAATAAGCGCGAAACAGCCGCAAAACGAGGGCGTGTTATCTACTAACTGATCAGGTCAAGCAAGTTGAGATTGGTATGAATGTTGATCCAAAATGTACAGTAAAAATTAATTTCTAAAGGAGCGATAAGCCGCGCGGCTCGTTGCTATGAAGCGGTTACGCGGCAATGACGTCTTTTTGGTGAAGGCTAAATAGCATTGGCCGAGGTGAGGGACGCATAAGGAAAGTCTAGATATCTTGTTAGGTGCATCCGCGCCTGCCAGGATATGATCAGAAGATAATGATCATTTTTCCCGCAGCGTGCGCCTATTAAGTACAGTTAGATACTAAAAATTAGACTAAATTGAGTTTTGGGGTTAATTAAGGGGCAGAAGTTAACCACGGGTTCTGCCTCGGTTTAGTGTCGACGGTGTCATCGAATATCGATTCGATCGCCCACTGCGATATGGCCGGCGACCAGTACGCGACAACAAACACCGCCAGACCAGTCGGGTGCTAATGCCGCTTGCAGCCCTTGATGAGCGGCGTCCATTCGTATGCAGGGGTCTGTTTCGCGGGTGATCTCTAGCTGTAAGTCACCGATTGAAACCGTTTTGCCAACGTCTGCTGCAGAAAATGTTTTGCCGCGCACGAGTATGTTAGCGCGCCGTGCGGTCCACGCCAGGTCGATATCGAGACCGCGACAAGCAGCTTCCCAGGCCTCCTGGCTTAATAGTGTTACCTGACGCTTGCCGGGCTTCCCGCGAGTATCCCGGGCAACGCCATGCTCTACTGAGACTGCACAAGACGTCACGGTCAGCATCGGTCCTTTACTCTGGCGGCGCAGGGCGATGCCGGCGATTTCCGGAATTTGAGGTGTATCTACAATATCAACTTTGTCTGTCATGCTTGGCAGGATACCACGTCGGCAGATGCTGGCAAGCCAGCGCAGTTAGCGGCCCGCTATAGGCCCGCTATAGTGGTGGAACATTGTCGTTAGCAACTAGGCCGTTAGTTTAGCCCGGGCAGCAAGACTCGCGACTAACTGCCCGGCCAGATTGTCGCTCGTCAATTACCCTTGACTGGCTAGCCAGGCTTGATAGCCGCCTTGGAGTGACACGACCTGATTAAACCCCATTTGCTGCAGGCTCAGGGCCGCGAGTGCCGACCGGCCGCCTGACTGGCAGTACAAGACAATGGGCGTGTCGGTGTGAGCAACCGCGGGATGCTGCTCGCCATGTAAAGCCGGGTGGGTTTGTATTTGAAACTCTAGAACTCCGCGAGGGATATTCATGGCGCCTGGAATCATACCTGCGTTGGCTTCCTGAGGTTCGCGGACATCGATCAGAATCGGGTTGGTAGCAAGGTCTAGTTCAGACAAAGGGAGTTCGGTGATTTGTTGTTTAATGTTGTTAACGAGATCCATCGGTAGTAAAGCCATCGTGTTAATACCTTAATGTTATGACATATTAATAAGCCGCTGAAGAAGCGGCTCGGGGCCTGGGCGAAAGAGGTCAATCGTCGCAGCTTTTGGTCTGCTCGTTAGTCATGCTTGACCCGCCGAGGTGAATCAAGGGGTTAGTTAATTCTATTCCAGTTGGCCTGTAAAGGCTTCCGCCGGCGCATGCGGTTTGTTGATGTGTGGTGACCTCATATTGGTAATGATGTCGTCGACTTAATGCGCTCCATGGCGAAGGATGATGAAACATCACTTAAGGCCGCGGCTTTAATAATCTGTTTGTACACTCGGTCATAGTCGGCGATATCCTGGGTTAGTACTTTCAGCAGATAATCGGTCTCGCCACTGAGTCGATAAAACTCGACCACCTCCGGAATTTTGCTGACCCCCGTCGAAAACTGATTAAGCCAGGCTTCGTTATGCTGGTTGGTTCGCACGGAAACGAAGACGGTCAAGCCGATGCCAAATTTTACCGGATCCAGGATCGCCACCTGCTTCTCAATGACCTCTGCCTGCAGGCGTTTTATGCGTCGCCAGCAGGCATTCACTGACAAGCTGACACGATCGGCGATCTCCGCAGCCGACACCGTATCATCCCGTTGCAGAATTCTGAGTATCTGTAGGTCTTTATCGTCAAGATTATGCATATTACTTTAGTATATTGGGAAATAGTTGCGTAATTATGCCCTTGCTAGTGATAATTTCAAAGAATATCTCAAGCCGAGGCTGCTATCCTCTTCCATCTGTATAGCCTCCAGGCTTTACGAACAGTAAGCCCACAAACCATTGCCAGTGAGAGTCTCAGCCATGCTTAACCGAATATTCCTTGAGCACCCCGCTTCAGTGAACGAATCCTACTCGGCACATTTTCTGGTCGCAGCGGGTTTCGGGCTGCGTTTGCTGGTCGCCGCCGGGGTCTGCTTGGTTCATGCGATATTGCCCTGCCTGTTTGCCAGCACGGGATCAAAAATGATTCATGATTTGCATAAGCGAATGGTGACTCACCGTGTACATCACGACGCATAAGGAATTGACTGAGGTCGCCGAGGCCGCGATGGAGAAAACCCGTTGCAGATGCCGAATGCGACTATTATATTGTATGAGCAGGCGTGATTCTTCTCAGGGATGAATAGGGAGCATATCCATGATCGAAATATTGTTGACCAAACGCCTTCGCCTGTCCCTGCTTGCTCTGCTGTTGTGTGCGCCGCTGACAACGATCAGCGCCGCGAGTGCTGAGCTAGATCTGGTTCAGCAAGAAGCTATGCCCGCGGCAAAGCGCTGTGTGAGCCTGATGCGAGTTGATCGGACCGATGTCGTCGATGACAAAAACATTTTATTCTATATGCAAGGTGAAGAGATTTACCTTAACCGCCTGTCTCATCGCTGCCCGGGCCTGAACTCCAGGCAAGCGTTCATGTATAGAACGTCGGCGGGTCAGCTCTGTGATGTGGACACCATCACGGTGCTGAACAATCTTGGTTTCGGATTTTCACCGGGCATAGCCTGTGGGCTGGGTCGCTTCTACCCGATCACCGAGGAAGCTGCGAGGGAACTGAAAGCGCAAAAGTGACGTTGGTGCCCCGGGCTGGAGTTGAACCAGCGACCCTCCGCTTAGGAGGCGGATGCTCTATCCACTGAGCTACCGGGGCGTGGCCTGCATGATAACAGATTTTTCTGGTGGTTTTGTGTAGCTCGTATCCTACAACTGATAATATCTGACCTGCTACTCACTCAGGTCTTCTATATGCTCGATCTACCAGAGATTTTCGCCTCGACCCGAACGATTGCCGTCGTCGGCATGTCTGATAATCCCGCTCGAGCCAGTTATGAAGTGGCCCGTTATTTGTCAGAGTTTTATGTGGTCATTCCGGTCAACCCTAATCATCGATCGATCATGGGTCTGACCTGTTATCCAGATTTGGCCTCGATCCCCGTCCAGGTCGACATGGTAGATTTGTTTCAGCGTAGTGAGAACGTCATGGCTTATGTGCAACCAGCGATCGACATCAAAGTGTCGGTGTTCTGGATGCAGTTGGGTATCGAAAATGCGTTGGCCGCTGAACAGCTGACTGCGGCAGGGATTACCGTAGTTCAGGACCGTTGTACTAAAATCGATCATGCCAAAATAAGGAGTCAACGCTGATGCTTGATACGCGGCCTTTACTGCTAGACACTGACTTTCCGACCATTAAGCGCGATGGGTTGACGACTCTGCAGGTCAATCTTGGTTACTTGTGCAATCTCAGTTGCACCCATTGCCATGTTAATGCCGGGCCAACCCGTACTGAATTGATGGACATGGAGACGATTGAAATAGTCCTGAAGTTTCTCGCTGAACAGAAAATTCAGACTCTGGATATGACCGGTGGCTCACCGGAGATGAATCCCCATTTCAAATATCTGGTCACCGCGGCGCGAGCCCTGGGTGTGACTGTGATGAATCGTTGTAATCCCACTATTTTAATGGAGCCAGGTTATGAGGATCTGCCACAATTTTTTGCTGACAATAACATTGTCGTCGTCGCGTCCATGCCCTGTTACCAGGAACAGAATGTTGATCGTCAGCGTGGTAAGGGCGTTTACGCTGACAGTATTGCGGGACTCCTGAAACTGAATCTCGTTGGCTACGGTGCACCGGGATCGAGTCTTGAGTTGAACCTCGTGTATAACCCAGATGATCCCATTTTGCCGCCAAACCAACAGACGCTCGAAAATGATTACAAGCGCGAATTGCGCCAGGATCATGGGATTGAATTCAATCAATTGTTTGCTCTCGCCAATATGCCGATCAGTCGCTATGGTGCGCGACTCTTGGCCAAGAACCAGTACACCGGCTACATGACCCTGCTGCGCGACGCCTTTGAAGTCGGCAATCTTGCCACAGTGATGTGCCGATCCTTGATCAGCGTCGACTATCAGGGCTTTGTTTATGACTGTGATTTCAACCAGATGCTTGAGTTACCCTTGATTGGTACCGACAAGATCAAGCCGCACCTGCGCGAGCTGTTGGACACCAACTGGTATGGCGCGCCCATCTCTGTGGGCGAGCACTGTTATGGTTGTACCGCGGGCCAGGGCAGTAGTTGCGGTGGTGCCCTGGCTGGCGCGGAGTAAGCGGGTCGGTATGGACGTCATGCCCCTTAGCCTGGCGCAGTGGTCAGCCCCATGACGTTGAGCCAGCGCGCCGCCTCGCCGGTTTCCATATCGATCGTTATACCCGTCTTGAATGAAGCGTTGGGTTTACCGGTGTTGTTGGCCAGGTTGGCGGACGCCATCGCTGAGTGGCCCCATGACAGGCTTGAAATCATTATGGTTGACGGTGGCAGTACTGATGACACCTTGGTGCTCGCTCGATCACAAGTCGACCAGCTTATTAGCAGCTCGCCGGGTCGGGCCCGACAGCAGAACGCAGGCGCCGCGGTTGCGAAGCACGATCTGCTATTTTTTCTGCACGCCGATTCGGTGTTACCTGAGGATTTTCTCACCCAGCTAGACGCTGCCTGGTCAAGCGATGCGCAGTGGGGCCGTTTTGATATTGGCTTTGACAGCGCGCAGTGGCGTTACCGGCTGCTGGCCTGGCTGATGAATTGGCGTTCTCGTCTGACGGGTATCTGTACTGGTGATCAGGGGTTGTTTGTTCGTCGAGACCTGTTTGTGAGCCTGGGCGGTTTTGCGGATATGCCGTTGATGGAAGATATTGAAATTTCTCGGCGCTTGCGCCGGCAGCAGGCCCCCTGTTGTATTCACGGCCCCTTGCTGACTTCCAGTCGGCGCTGGCGCACTCAGGGTTTTATCACCACCGTATTGTTCATGTGGTCGTTGCGCTGGCGCTATTTTTTTGGCGCATCACCTCAAAAGCTGGTAGCGCTTTACTATCCTGGCCGCCATGTCGAAGGTGAACAACATGACTGAGTTTCAGTTTCCGCGCTCAAGGCTCCTGATATTCTGCAAGGCGCCAGTAGTTGGCAAGGTCAAAACCCGGCTGATTCCCGCGCTGGGTGCCGTGGCGGCGACGAGCTTGCATCGAGAGTTGGCGAGTCGGCTCATGGCTTGTTGTCAGACGGCAATGCTGGCGCCGATTCAACTTTGGTGTGCGCCTGATATAACCCATGAATTTTTTACCCACAGTGGCTTAGACTGCCGCCAACAGGAGGGCGCGAACCTGGGTGAACGTATGAGTCACGCACTGACGGCGGCCTTGAGCGAGCCCGGTGTTGAGTCAGCGATTTTAATAGGCACCGACTGCGTGAATCTGGACGCCGATTATTTGCAGCGTGCGTTTTTGCGCCTTCAATGTGCTGATGCGGTCCTCGGGCCAGCGGAAGATGGTGGTTATGGATTGATTGGATTATCCGAACCGGCCCCGGCTGTGTTTCGAAATCTGGCATGGGGTACGGCTGCGGTTTGTGCGGGGACGGCCCAACATTTCAATGCGCAGTTCGCCAACTGGGATCTACTGCCAATGCTCTGGGATGTGGATCGACCGGAAGATGTCGAGCGATACCAGACTTTGCTGCGGCGAGCCTAGGCGAGGGTGATATAGTGAGATCGCGGCAAATGAATTGCGCAATTCAATCGTGCTATGCAATCGTGCAATTTAAGCCTGTAAATGAATACTGCAATTGACTATGGCTCTGTGCTGAAAAGAGATAACCGATGAACTATATGGCTGAAATGTTTGCTGAGCAGAGCGCTCTGGCTCGGATTTTTCTGGTGTTGGGTGTCTCTGCCGTGGCGCATCTGGTGGCGATATTGATTCGTAATCTGACGCTCACGCTGGGGCGGCGGATCGAACTAAAATCTTTTACCAAGGCCCGAACGATCATTCAGCTGATTTCTGGGGTGACGATTTTTGGGGTCTATTTTGGAGCCTTCGGCATGTTGCTGTCAGAGTTTGGTATCTCCCTGACAGCGTACCTGGCGAGTGCTTCGGTCATTGGTCTGGCGGTTGCGTTTGGCAGTCAGAGTATTGTTCAGGATTTCATTACCGGGTTGACGGTGATCCTCTCAGACTTGGTGCATGTGGATGATATGGTTGAGATCAGCGGTCAAACCGGGATTGTAAAGTCTATCGGGATGCGCTTTACCGTATTACAGAACGCCATGGGCGCCGAGGTCTATATCCCGAATAGAACATTGACCAGCATGATTAATTATCCCCGCGGGTATGTATTTTGTCTGGTAGATATCAATCTGGACCCTGAGGAAATTATTCGTGAGCAGATGCTACGTAAAATTCAGGAGCACACCCGCGGGCTACTGGAACAGTTTCCGGGTATTTTCCTTGGCTCCGTCGAGCAGGAGGAAATGCGGACCACCGCCTCGGGCAAGCGCTTCGTCCGGATCAAATTCAAAATCTGGCCCGGTCGTGGTGCGCCGATTGAAACCACCTATCGACAGGACATGCTGGCGTCGGTGAAAAAGCTCAATCCACAATATATGGATTCGTGGATCTCAATTAACTACGAGGTGGGTCAGCGTTAAGGGTTGGCTGAGATGTTCATGAGCGCTTAATGCGCGTCAGCAAGAAAAGCTGACTTTTCTTGCCAGCGCTCATTCAGCCAGGTCTGCATATCATCGATATCAGCCAAAGGGTAATAGCGAATTTTAATGGCGATTTGTTTTGGTCGGCCATGTAGGCAGCGCCAAATATTGACCGGCTCCACGCCATAGTCAATCGTGATGTCCATCACGTGGGTGGCCGGGTCTGCGCTGGCTTTGATAATCTTCATGCCACCTGACTTGGGGACTAATAAGCGCTCATAAGGCGATGCCTGCAGGCGCTGCTTGTTCGCGGTGAACCGAGTGCCTTCGGGGAACACCAGCAATGCACCAGGCTCTGCCCCGTGGTCCTGGGTGGCACCTTGAATTTTGGAATAGTCTGCCGCCCGCAGCGATTTGTCCTTGCCGCGATAGAGTCTTGGAAAGTTCAGGGCCAGGCAGATCCAGCCAATGACGGGTACCCAGACAAGCTCACGTTTGATCAAGAATTTGATGATCGGACCATCGCGCGTCACCAGATCCTGCACGACCGGGATATCGAACCAGGATTGATGATTACAGATCACAATCGGTGAGGAATATCTATTTGGCTCGCCATCCACCAAAAACTCAATGCCCATCACGTCCCGCATCCAGAAACTGTCGGTGCGTACAGCCATTCGATACACGAAATCCACGACGACGAAACAAAATCGAGACACGAAAGGGATGGGTATGAGCCATCGCAGTATTGAGATAGGTATCAGTATCAGGACCCAGAAGCTCAGGTTCGTCAAGACCCAGAGTAGCGAGACGATACTGGCGACGTTTCGAGTGATAGGCAAGATCAGATGCATGGGGTATCTTAGGGGCAACGGGAGTCTGGGTTCAAGGAGAGATGCGGTGACAGTCAGATTATTTAATCCGACGATGGAGTTGTTAGATCGGACCAGTCTCCGGGAGCTGCAGTTACACAAGCTCAAAAAATTAGTGGTGCGGGTTTATGAACACTCGCCTTACTACCAGGCCAAGTTTGATGCGGCAGGGGTAAATCCTTACCAGCTGAAGTCTTTGGATGACTACCGGCACTATCCATTCTTCGATAAAGATGAAGAACGCATCAGCCAGGAGCGCTCTAAAGCTGAGTTGGGCCATCCCTTCGGCATGCATATTACCTGCGATCCTCGCCTGGTGAATCGTATCTCATCCTCATCGGGTACCACCGGCTCACCGACCTTCAGCGGCTTTACTCGCCTTGATCGTGAATTGGCGGCCGAAAACTGCGCGCGGGGAATGGTGCGCATGGGTATCGATCCGGGCGACGTGGTGTTGCATGCCAGTGTCATCAGCATGTGGATTGCGGGGATGCCTGCCATCGACTCCATGATGGCCTATGGTGCCTGTGTGGTTCCCGTGGGCGCCTTGAGCGGCGTCGAGCGCGTGGCACAAATTGCCAATGAGGTGAAGCCGAAAATGATGCGCACCACTGTGTCTTTTGCACGGCATATGGCCAGAACCATGCTGGAAAAATCCGGGATTGACCCCCGTACTCTGGGGATTCAAAAAGTGGTCGTCACCGGTGAGCCGGGGGGCAGCATCAAAGACATCTACAGCGAGATTGAGGCGGGCTTTGGTGGTGCTTTGTGTTACGACAATATGGGTGCCACGGGCTGTCACAGTCCGACGGGCATTTCCTGTGAGGAACATGCCGGCATACATTTTTATGCTGAGGATAATGCTTATTTTGAGATAGTCGATCCGAAAACCATGACGCCGTTGCCCATCGAAGATGGCGTCGAAGGCGAGATCATCTTTACCGGCCTGGAGCGAGAGTGTGGACCGCTGCTGCGCTGGCGAGATAAAGACATCATTAAAGTGACCACCACGCCCTGCGCTTGTGGCCGTCCAGGCGTACGCATGCAATTCAAGGGTCGAGTAGACGATATGTTATTGGTCAAGGGCGTGAATGTGTTTCCCAATGCTGTTCGTGACGTCATCAATAGCCTGTCAGCGCTAACGACCGGAAATATCCGCATTCAAAAAGACCACGATGAGGCGGTGGTCGAGCCGCCGGTCAAGGTGCTGGTGGAGATTCATCCGGGTGCCAGTGACGCCGAGCGTGCGGATCTCACGCAGCACATTGTTAATCAAGTGCACCACCATCTGCGTTTTCGCATCAGGCCGGTTCTGGTTGATGCCGACCAATTTGAAATAAAATCCGGTGCGACCGGCAAGATGCAGCTGGTGGAAGTCAGCAAAAACGCGTGAGCCTTGATCAATGCCAGCCACTGAAGGATATCGACAATGACACGAGTGTTCGCGGACAGAGTAAGTTATGCCGTACAAGACCGGGTGGCCCTTATTACTCTCGAGCGGGCAGCACGGCTGAATGCCTTTGATGCGGCTATGTATCAGGGCGTCAACGCGGCGCTGACGGCATTTCACGCGGATGACGATGCCTGGGTCGCAGTCATCCAGGCCGCCGGTGACAAAGCCTTTTCTGTGGGCGCTGATGTCAACGCGCTGAATGACAATGCGAGTCAGGGCATCACCACCGGTCTGGGTGGATTGCTGCTCGACCAAGAAATGGTGACCGACAAGCCCATACTGGTTGCGGTTCAGGGCTATTGCGTCGGTGAGGGGGTGAATCTGGTATTGAGTTGCGACATGATCTTTGCTGATTCCACGACTCAGTTTATGATTTCCGAAGTCAGGATTGGCGTTAATCCGGTGGACATTCCCCTTAAGCTCGCTCGACGTCTGGGTTACAACCAAGCATTCAGCTTTCTCTCACCCGGAGATGCCAAGGATGCAGAGTGGGCCCGGTCCGCAGGGTTGTTAGAGCGGGTCAGTGAAGCTGGGCAGGCCAAACAAGATGCATTGAATTTTGCTCGGCGGCTGGTCAATGAGTGCGCGCCTTTAGCGCTACGTGCGCAAAAATCCACTTTGTGGCATGCGGTTAACGTCAGCGAGCAGGAAGCCCGTGACTTGGGTAATCAGCAGCGCACCATGATCCGTTTGTCAGATGATTACGCTGAAGGTAGGCAGGCATTTATGCAGAAGCGATCCCCTAAGTTTAGCGGCCACTAGGTTTATTCGAAGAAAACTCGGCCAATACCATGGGTTAACGGCCTATTGAAAATTACTGGAGAAGTTCATGTCAGTCTATTTCGTCGCTCTTATTAATATTCATGATCGCGCCGGATACGCCAATTACGAGGCGGGATTCATGCAGGTGTTCAATCAATACGATGGTCGGATGCTCGCGGTGGATGAGGCGCCAACAATACGTGAAGGGGAATGGCCGTATACTCGCACCGTTTTGATTGAGTTTCCTTCAGGCGCGCAGGCGGACGCCTGGTATGACTCAGCAGCCTATCAAGAGCTAGCGACTCATCGTTTTGCTGCCTCGGTAGCCAATATCGCGCGAATCAAAGGGGTCGAGACACCTTGAGTAGTGAAGTTGATGTTCAGTCGTTGATGTTCATCCGGTGATGATAATCCGGTGATGATAATCCGTTGCGAGTTTTTGATTAACTGTTTGGGCCGATACCACGCATAATGGTTTTGATATCGTCGATGGCGAGTTTGGGCGTTCGGTCAAAAAACAGTACCCCATTAATTTCTTGTTGTACATCGGTGAGCTGGGTCCAAACAAAGCCTGAAAGGCTGTCAGCTTGATGAATTTCGCTAGCGATGGCTTCAAATCGTTGTTTGAGCGCGACCTTGTCGAGTGGTAAGTCTCCGTAGGCAAAGTGATCCTCAGCGGTTGCTTGAGTGAAGCCGATGCCGCCACATTCTGTCAGTAATACCGGCAGTTGGCTCACATCTCTGCCGGGTAGGGCGCCGACACGCCCGCCGCCCACCTCCGATGAGGGATCACGCAATAATTCCGCCAAACGTTCGGCAATGCTTTCTGTTGCTGTCTCGTAAAGATGTAAGGTCCATAAATCACCGCTCGAAAATTCCCACCCATCATTGCCCACCACGGGTCTTGAGGGGTCCAGTGCCTGAGTCAAGGAAGTGATCGCATCGACAAAGGCTTGTTGCTCCGGTCGCTTGGCCTGGTGCCAGACCCCCCACGATTCGTTAAAGGGGACCCAGGTGATAACACTTGGATGACCGCGATCCCGTTGTACCAGCTGGGTCCATTCGGCACTCAGGGTTTCGATTAATTCAGTAGAGAATATGCGCCCTGAGGGCATCTCGGCCCAGACCAGTAGACCCAGTCTGTCAGCCCAGTACAGGTAACGTGGATCCTCGGCTTTCTGATGTTTGCGAGCGCAATTGAATCCCATCGCCAAGGTCAGTTCCACATCTCGCTTGAGGTCACGGTCGTCTACAGCGGTATACCAGCCTTCAGGAAAGTAGCCCTGGTCGAGAATGCCGCGCAAATACAGTGGCGAGTCGTTCAGGTACAGGGTTCGATCTTTGACAGAGATCTGGCGAAGACCGGTGTAGCTGTCACAGCGATCAATAATGTTCCCCGCCGAGTCTTTCAGGGTCAGTTGCAAGTCGTACAATGTTGGCGTGGCCGGTGACCAAAGTGCGGGTTGTTCAACGGTGAGTTCGAGCCTCACTTCTGGTCGGTCAATAAAATCAGACTCAAGACGGGCGACGATAATGCCGTCACGCACAAGGGCTAATTGTAGACTGCCGCAGGCAAGTTCTGACAGTTTGACATTAACCTTCAATAGCTGGTCGGCAACCGAGTAAGTGGTCCAGAGACTGCTGGCATGCAGCGTGTTGACGGGTTCTAGCCAAATGGTCTGCCAGGGGCCGATGATCGGGTCGTAATCGATGGGCCAGCGCGTAGTACCTGCTTGTTTACCGCGAGGCTGAGTCCAGGTGGGGCTGTCAGTGACACGCAGGGTCACGGTATTGGTGCCCGGTTTGACCAGGTGTTTGATGTCAAAATGAAAGGGCGCATAGCCGCCGGTATGCGCACCCGCTAATTCACCATTAACATAGACCTGGGTACGGTGATCGCAGGCGCCCAGATGAAGCAATAATTGCGATTCATGCCAGTGGGTGGGTAGCTCGAACTCCCGAGCGTACCAGACGACGTCGCAGGGTGTGAGATGGGATGCGCCCGAGGCGCTAGCATTCATGGTGAAAGGGACTTGAATGGTGGCTTGGTAGTCATGGTGCTGGTACCACTTTTGGACCAGGCCCGTATTCTTTGGGTCAGTATCGAAGCGCCATTCGCCGTTGAGATTGAGCCAGTTGAGTCGTTGTAGCAGTGGCCTAGGGTATTCCGGGCGCGGGATAGTCACGATGGGTCTCCGTCGGGTCGAATGTCAGGAACTCGAGGCACAACTTAAGCGAAATCTTAAGCGAAAACTTAATCTCCAAGGGCGCAAGGAAAACCCGTAACAATCGAGCGTGTCATATTTTGATGACCTATAGAACGCTAACCCTTGGGTGAAGTCAATTCTGCGGTGGTTGCTGTTTTTTTGTCGAGAGCTTGATCATAAGCAGTTTCGGTTGGTGTGCCGAAAGGTAATGTTAGTCAGGATCCCAAGCGCTTGCAGTAGAACTGTGGCTGAGTCTATTCCAAACCTCGTTGCTTAACAGGCGGCCCTGGCTGTGTGGTGGGTCAAATAGATATGAGGTCTTGATTTAAACCTCCCGTGAACCTTGTCTAGGTGTGCTCGTTTTTTAGTCATACTATGGGTGCCTTCGCAGTGGTTGGGTTGAATGTGTTGATCTACTTGGAACGAAAGTTAACGTATGAGTAGTCATGTTGGCCTGCGAGGTGTTTGGCTCGCGTTATTAATGACGCCTGGCTGGGCCCTGGGCGCTGATTTGAATTGCCAGGCTGACGCAACCTTTGAGGACTACGAACCGACGTTACCCGGTTATGACTTTACTGCCGGGTTGCAACGCTGGGGCGACGATATAGACCGTATTAAAGTGGGCCATAAAAAAACGGTCAGAAAAATTTATATCAATACCCTGCCAATATTTGATCCGGCTAATGCGCAGGAAAACTTTGCGCTCTATCGATGGGCCAATAGCGTGCACAGGTACACGCGGCCCGCAGTCATTGAGCGGTTGTTGCTGTTCTCGACCGGCGAGCAAGTCGATGACCATCTGCTGGATGAATCCGAACGGTTGCTGCGTCAGGAAAATTATATCGCTGATTCAGCGATCAGGGTGGTTCGGGATTGCCTGGATGAAGTGGATCTTGAAGTGGTCACCCACGAAGTCTGGACCCTGACGCCCGAGATATCTGTGAAGTCCAGTGGCGGTGATACGTCGACTAGTCTGGGTTTTCGAGACGCTAATTTTCTGGGTTCAGGCAAGAGTATCGGATTGGGAGTGAAGCAGGAGCCAGACCGAAACAAGCTGCAATTTCATTACAATGACCCGTATTTTCAAGGTAAACGTCTCAATCTTTCGGTCCGCGTCGAGAAGAACTCTGACGGTTACTATCGTTCATTCGATGTCAGGTTGCCGTTCTACGCGCTGGATACACGTCGAAGTTGGGGGGTCGGGGCGACAGAGTCGCTGCTCACTCAAAGCCGTTATGTAGATGCGGTCAAGGTGAGCGCCTTGCAGGTGCAGGATCAGGCGGTAAGCACCTATTTTGGTATGTCCGAGGGCTTGATCGATGGGCAGGTCGCGCGTTATTTATTCGGCCTGCAGCTAGAAAAACAGCATTACGCCACCCTGCCAGATGAAATTGCACCTGTAAGAGTACCCGATGATCTGAACCTGGCTTACCCCTTTGTCGAGTACCAACAGGTGCAAGACGACTACAAAATTGGCTTTAACATCAATCAGATGAAGCGATCTGAAGATATTCACCTAGGCCGTGACTTGCGCGCCCGTCTGGGTTACTCGCCGAATGGTCGGCAGGTGATTTTGCAGGGGGTCTGGGCTGACACTTGGTTGTCGAGAGACAAAATGCTGCTGCAGTCGAACCTAAGCTGGCGCGGGCGCTGGGATATTAATCGTCAGGCAATTGCCGACGGTGAACTGAATCTGGCATTGAAATTTCATCGCGGCCAGACCGATAATCGAAGTCTGGTTATGGCTATGGAAATATCCATGCTGAAAAATCCGCTGGACCAGTATGAGTTGACATTGGGCGGTGACAAGGGGTTACGAGGTTATCGCAGCAACTATTTATCTGGCGACAGTTTGATCTTGTTGACGATGGAGGAGCGCGTGTTTACCCAGTATGAGCCTTTCGGTCTGTTCAATCTCGGCTTTGCCGCATTCGCTGATGTGGGGCGAGCCTGGTTTCGAGACGTTGATGTGGGTAAGGATGGCTGGAAGGCTGATGTGGGTGTTGGCCTGCGGCTGCTGCCGAGCAAGTCTGATAAAGGCCAAGTGATTCACTTGGATGTGGCATTTCCGGTCAACGATCGAAACAGTGGTCGTTCGATGTTGGTGTCGGTGGAGATGAAGAGGACGTTATAGCCTTGAGCGAACGTCTGGTCAGTTCCTGAAGCGGTTCCAGCGGTAAAGTCCACAGATGAAGACGATGGCAATGCCATGGACCCACCACAGCCCTAGAGCAAGAGGAATTGTGCCCTTCTCCAGGCCAGAACGCGCGGCAGCCAGACTCATGATATAAATCAGGCAAACGATTAGTCCAGGAATCAGACGGTTGAGACGTCCTTCTCTTGGGTTGACCTTGCTTAAGGGGATGGCCATCAAGGCGATGAGTGGAATGATGATAATCATGGCCAGTCGCCAATGCAGCTCTGCCGCATAGGCTCGGTTCTGCAAATTGTTCAGTAATTCGCTCAGGGTCAAGGCCGAATTGCGCCGCTCCGCTTGGGCCACTTTACGTTCCGGCAGAAGTTGGCCGAACTCCTCAAATTCAATGACTTGGTAGTCGTTTTGGCCGGGTGTGCCCCGATGCCTTGCACCCTGTTCAAGCACGAGAAATCGGTTACCTGATTTGTCGACCACTGAGCGGCCTTGCTCGGCGACGGTGATAATCGCCTTTGTGGGGTCGCTGCTAGCCACTTCGCTCATAAAGACGCCTTGAAGAACATTGCCATCGATGATGTTTTCGCTATAAGTCACTCGGTTGCCCGACCGTAGAGCCTGAAATCGGCCGGGTGCCAGGGTCGCAAATTCAGTAATTGTCTGCTGGGAAGTAAACAATGCTTCCACTTGGGATTCAGAGATAGGTTTAAGCCAAAGTGACAAGACGCCGCTGATGATGGCGACCCCACCGGCTAACGCCAGCGTCATGCGCATCAGCTGGCCGGAACTGAAGCCGCTCATGGATAACACCACCATTTCACTGTCGGCGTGCAGGCGCCCGTAAGTCAGCATTAAGGCCAGGAAAAAGCTCACCGGTAGAACCAGTTCGAGAAAACCCGGCAGTTTGAAAAAAATCAACGGGAACAATACTTCCTTGGTTATATCACCCCGCGCGGCCTCTGCCAGGTAGCCATTGAAGCGCCAGGCAATGGCAATCACCAGAATCAACAAGGCCAGGGCAAGCAAGCTCCCATAGACTTCTTTGGCGAAATAACGATACAGGATCATCGGTAGAGCCTTAATTTTATCAAGCGGTTTAATCAAAGCGGTTCGATCAAAGCAGTTTGATCAAGCGCTTTAATCGCAAGTGTTAGTCGTGAGTGTCAGTTATGGTCTTCAATCCTGGATTTCAGTAATCGGTTGTTGGGGTGCGCAGGTTGTCGCAGGCAACCAACCGGCGGCGAGAACAATATTGATTGCCCAAATGATAAGTCCGGTCCAGATACCATGAGAGAAGAAGTGTACACCACGGATAGTCTGAGAAACACTAAACAGGGCGCCAAGTCCGATAGCCGCGATTAAGCAGGGCAGGGCCCAGCGCGGCGCATAAACGCGGGCTGCATAAAAAAACCCGAGGAAACAAAATCCAGTAGACGCGTGCCCAGAAGGCCAGCACTGGCCTGGTGGCTGGTTGCTCGGTTGAAAATCAAACAATTCCACACGCTGAAATTGACCGCCATATTCCAGCAGTAGATTGGGGCAGTAGATATCGCTGGAATACTTAATGATGGCGATGGCGGCAGTGCTAAGGAACATTGAGATGAACATAAAAGTCAGGGGTGGCCGCCAACGGGGTTTGTTCGCGAGCCAGCTCCAGGCTAGGCCAGCGAGAATCAACAAGGCGCTGATATAGGCGATATTGCGGGCCCAGTCATGCAGCACCCGCTTGAACAAAAAACTGTCATTCAAGTTAAAGGTTCGGCTGTGACTGTCAAACAACCAGTCGCTGATCCAGTGATCCATAGGTGTGCGTTCGACCAGTGCCAGTAATATCAGCATAGAGGCTGCAGGCCAGGCCAATGCGTAGAGTTGAGTTAATCGCGTATCAGTTGTCACTGGGTACCGGTTTTTTTGGAGTGGATTGTCAACCAGGATCCGCCTGATTGTTTTCGTCATCGGCAGCAAGGCCTGTGTTCCGTGATCGACCTCTAAAGTGGCGGCGGTTTTGCCATTGGCTGACGTGCTCAACCACGATGGACTGTCACGATGGACTGTCACGATGGCAGTGACTCAAGTTTACCCCATCGGTCTTAATGCAGACAGTGTTCTGCGGCCTGCATCGCGGCCGGCGGTTGCCTCTGCCCAGTCGACTCGTCACTGCGATTTGTCAGCGCTTGCTGACAGCGAGCCCTGACAGAGCGTCGCCACTAGTGTCGAAGGATTGGCGCGCCAGTGGTCTGTGAGGTGCGGCTAAGTATCGAAACGCGCCACTAGTTTGAGGCGGCTGATGTCTGGTTTGACCCTTGCCTGCTCGGGCTTACGTTCCTCCGAGTTGAGAAGATCGCTGCCAGGAAATGCGAGCGACAGCCCGCTCGTGTCGGGCGAAATCTTTGGTCTGTCATCTTGGCTGGTGTCGAGAATTGTACCGGGTTCGTCAATCTCGAAGTTAGGCGCCGGCAGTTTTGCAACGGCGTTTGCCGCCGGAACCAAGGGCGAGCCGTCATTTTCAAGGACGCTCAGTCCGCTGATGTCGACATTCACTGGCGTCTGTTTTCGAGGCGGTGCCAGGGGCGAATGTTCATTTTCGGCAAGAGCGATTTTGCTGGTGTCGACTTGAACGGGGTCGCGGGCTGGCGCAGGGTCGAATAGATTGCCGTCGTTGGGTGCTAGACTAAACTCGGGAAAGGTGTTTGTGAGGCTATTTT
>TARA_B110000503_G_scaffold22218_2_pt1 | contig 26002 bp, 22 predicted proteins | sample TARA_B110000503 | Tara Oceans TARA_B110000503 (sample SAMEA4397472) | marine metagenome | biome: Polar Biome; feature: [SRF] surface water layer (ENVO:00010504); material: water (ENVO:00002006), including particulate matter (ENVO:01000060) such as... | depth 5 m | reverse complement strand
GATCCAAATTATCACCAGCGCGAGTATGACAAGTGGCAGGCTTATGGAGAATCCAAGACTGCCAATATCTTGTTCTCGGTGGGATTGGATTTGCGCATGCGTGAGCGCGGCGTGCGCGCCTTTGCTGTTCATCCCGGTATGATTATGACCAATCTCGCCCGTCATCTGGAAGCAGCGGATATCACCGCGCTTACTGATCGATCCTCTTCAAGCGAGCGGCTGGTGTTTAAAACCCCGGAGCAGGGTGCAGCCACGACGGTATGGGCTGCCACAGCGCCCGACCTGGCGCTTGAGGGCGGTCAATATTTGGAGGATTGCCACATTGCACAGGCCGCCGAAAGCGGTGGCAGCAACGGAGTCGAATCCTACGCTGTTGATCCGGCCGTGGCGGAGAAACTCTGGTTGTTGTCTGAGGGTTTGGTGGGACAATCCTTTCCCTTTAATTAAACAGATGCCCATATCTTGCGCCTTCTTTTGAGGGCCCGAACCCTCTCAGAGGTCAGAAGAGCTCGGGTGCTGAATGAAACGGCTGGCAGCAAATCACAGCATTAGGTACTCTACCGCCCAATGCTATTCGCTAGGACAACACGCCTACCATGTCACACTACAATGCTATTAGTGCAATCTTTAAAGGCCAGGTATCGCTTGGTGCACAGGTTACGGTCAAAGGCTGGCTGCGCAGTAAGCGCGATTCTAAAGCCGGCATCTCATTTCTGGCCGTGCACGACGGTTCGGCCTTTGATGCTATTCAGGCTGTAGTGCCCGATACGTTGGAAAACTATCAGTCCCAAGTGCTGTCTTTGTCCACGGGTTGCGCGGTGATTGTCAGCGGCGAGTTGGTCCAGTCTCAGGGTAAAGGTCAGAGTGTGGAGATTCAGGCCACTGAGGTGGAAGTCGTGGGCTGGGTTGACGACCCCGAAACATACCCCATTGCCAAAAAGCGCCATACGTTTGAATATTTACGCAGCCAGACACACCTGCGGCCGCGCACCAATACCTTTGGGGCAATCACTCGGGTGCGCACCACGCTAGCCAATGCCATTCATAACTATTTTTACAGTAAAGACTTTCAATGGATTAATACGCCCATCATCACCGGCAGTGATTGTGAGGGGGCAGGGGAACTGTTTCGTGTGAGTACTCTGGATTTTGCTAACCTGCCACGCACCGCAGGTGGTGACGTAGATTTCAATCAAGATTTTTTTGCCAGCGAGTCCTTTCTCACAGTGTCGGGCCAGTTGGAGTTGGAAGCCTATTGTTTGGCCATGAGTAAGGTTTACACGTTTGGCCCCACCTTTCGCGCTGAAAATTCCAATACTAGCCGTCACTTGGCGGAGTTCTGGATGGTAGAGCCTGAGGTCGCCTTTGCTGACCTGGCTGATAACGCCGCGCTTGCCGAAGGTCTGCTAAAACATCTCATTACAACAGTGCTTGAGGAGCGCGAGGACGATATTGCTTTTTTCGGGCAGCATATAGATGACGGCGTGATCGCGCGCCTGCGAGGCCTGATCGATAACGAGTTTGAGCGCATGGACTACTCAGACGCCATTGATATCCTCAAAGACAGTGGGCAGGCGTTTGAATTTCCTGTGGCTTGGGGCTTAGATCTTGCGTCAGAACACGAGCGTTACCTCACCGAAAAGCATGTTGGTAGGCCGGTTGTACTGATGAACTATCCCAAAGATATCAAGGCATTTTATATGCGTCTAAACGATGACGGTAAAACCGTAGCGGCGATGGATGTACTGGTTCCGGGCGTCGGCGAGCTAATAGGAGGCAGTCAACGTGAAGAGCGTCTGGATGTGTTGGATTCACGCATGGATGAATCCTTGCGCGAGGCATTATGGTGGTACCGAGATCTTCGTCGATACGGCACGGTGCCGCATGCTGGGTTTGGACTGGGCTTCGAGCGGTTGCTCAACTACGTCACCGGCATGGAAAATGTTCGCGATGCGATTCCCTTTCCTCGTACTCCGGGCCACGCTAGTTTCTAGAGTCCGTTGTTATAATGTGCGCAACATTAACGTCATCTAAGCGGTCTTTGCTGAGTTCTAATAATCAGTAGGGCAAATGCAGCAGTATTGGGTTTCTATGTTGCAGGCTACTGTTTCTGTGAATTTTTATTTTCGGCTTTGAGTTTATATTGGCGTTTTCGTGTTGTTCACTTCTGCCGCCCAGTAAAGCGGCACACACTAGGCTTTTTTGGTCGGTGTCTTCAGCCCACAATCAGCGATTGGTTTGAAAAGGGTCTGGTAAATAACTTCTTGACCCACTCCGATAAAGTTGAGGTCTACTGCTTGACCTAACTGAAACCGCCGGGTGGTGCTGGTCAGACTGGCGGTCCATTTGTCATAGCTAAACTTTTCCGGGTCTTTGCGCAAATCGACAAAGCCTGTCAATCCATTGTTATTCAGTCGCGCATTAAAGCCACTACTGGTGACATGGGTGACTGTTGCCTTGAAAATATTATCATTATCCTTGGCTATCTTGCTCACGTAGTTGCTCGCTAGCCAGCGCTCCGCTTCCTGGGTGGCGGAGCGACTGATGGCAAGCCGCTGCATTAAGTCTGCCAATATTTTGGAGTCTACGAGTTGAGCTTGGGAACCGTTGAGGGCTGCCTTAATCTGCAAGTGCACCAAAAAGTCAGAGTACTTGCGCAAAGGAGACGTGCAATTCGTGTAGCTGGGCAGAGCCATGCCCATGTGCGGAGACGGCTTGGTGGTCAGCACGGCTCGAGTTAATAGACGGTTGACCATGGTGCGCAGTGGCAGTGCTGAAGTTGGGGCAGCAAGACCGCGCATGATGTCGCGGTAGCCGCTGACGCTGTCCGTATCCAGCGTTGCGAGCTCAGGCGCGTGTAAAGTGAGAAATTTATTGACCTCATCTTTGCGGTCGGCGCGAAAGCCAGGATGCGAGACAAAGGGGCCGCTGGCGTTGTGCTCTATAAGAAAACGCGCTGCGCATTGGTTGGCGGCAACCATGCATTCTTCTACGAGCTTTTGAGACAGGAGTTTTTCTGAGGGTTCGATGGTTTCAATTTGCTTGCTTTCGTTCAGAATCCAGCGAAAATCCTGCCGATCTTCCATTACTAGGCCTTGCTCTTCCCGGCGTGACCGCAGCGCTCGGTATATCTGATACAGGGTCTCCAGTGGCGTCGAGTGGCTCATCAGCTCGTCGTACCGGCCACTGATGTAGCGATCAACGGCGTAATAGGACAGCTTGCCCCGAGAGCGAACCGTGGCTTCTATAAACTCGAAATCCCCCACCTCGCCGCTGTCAGTGACAGCAATCTTGCAAACCAGTGCGGCACGGTTTACCCCCTCCGATAGTGCGCAGGTGTCCTGAGCGAGCTCTTCAGGGAGCATTGGCAGTACATTGCCGTGGAAATAGATAGATGTGCTGCGGTCCGCTACATCACGGCGCAACTTGGAGTTGGCGTCGATGTAGGCAGTAGGGTCCGCGATGGCCACGAATAACGTCCAGCCGCCATCGCTAATCTCTGCATAAAGTGCATCGTCTATATCCTGCGTTTTTGCCGCGTCGATAGAGATAAACTCGAGGTCAGTGAGATCTCTGCGCTTTTCCGTTTCCATCGGTTTGCAGTCGATCAATGTTTTTTTCAGTTCTTCTTTGCTTACACTGCTCCACTTTGGGGCCAACCGATATTTGGCAATCGTATAGAGGTTTTCAATGCCAGGCGTTTTCTCGTTACCAATAACCGCCAGTACTTTGGCCTGGGGTTTGCCATCACGAAAGGGGTGGCGGTGGATGGCGCAGCGCAAATAATCGCCTTCATTTGCCCCATTAAGCGCTGGCGGCGGGATGAAAAGCCAGCGATTAAGTTGAGGTAGATCGGGCTCCACGAATATGGCCTTGCCCTTACGCACACAGCGTCCGGTAAAGTCTGCCAGTGGGCTGCTCACCAGCTTTTCAATGTCAGCGATGGTTTTATTGTCTTTGGTGGGCCGAATGCAGATTCTGACCCGGTCATCCGGAAACACCTTGAGCATTTCCTGGGGCGGGATAAAAATTTCCCGGCCATCATCCAGAACGGCAAAGCCATATCGCGCCTGAGTGCCTTTGACTATCGCTTCTGCGTACTCTTTTTCGGCCTCCATTTGCGACTTAAGGCCTTGCAGCTGCGAGAGGGTATCCTGATTGAGCATTTAAGGGGCAACTTTTGAAGAATCTAGCTCTGTATCGTAGCCGAAATTACTACTCCTGTCAGTGAGTTATGGTTGAATCCGACAATGTGTGTCCAATTTGTCGCAACCCCATTGACAGTTTTGCGCTGCGGGTTTAATAATCACACGAACGCTGTTGCAACGCACCGAGGCGTGATTTTGATGATATTCCGAAGGCTGGGCAATCTGGTTGTTGCAGATTACCTCGCATGGAGTGACAAGTACCACAACGCCGCCAGTGACTTTCTGCAGCTGGGGCTCTCTACGCCTCCTAAAGCCGCCAAACTATTTCCTTTACCCTCCCTTCAATCCAGGATCCGACCGGACGTATCGGGCATACAGCAGAGTTTTATCCGCCTAACTTTCTGTGCAATCACTATGAGGATTTCTTTATGAACTCAGGTTCTTCGCTGCGCGTAGAAAAAGCCACACCCCTGAAACCCGTTATTAAGAGAACGTATGTACTGGATACGAATGTTCTACTGCACGACCCCATGGCCATCACGGCCTTTAAGCAACATCACTTAGTCATCCCCATGACCGTGTTGGAAGAGTTGGATCACATCAAAGACCGGCATGAAAAAACGGTAAGCCGTGAAGCGCGCATTGCCATAAACATGATTGATAAGGTTGTGGAGTCCGCCTCGCCGCAGGAAATCCAGTCCGGGGTGGCTATTCCCGGGTCTACTCTGGAAGGATACCCTGCGGGCACATTGGCCATTTATCCGGATCAGCGCCTAAGTCCAAACATCGATGTGCCCTACCTCGATGGTACACAGGACCAAGCTAACGATAACCGGATAATTAACGTCGCATTAAAACTACAGGCGGAAAACCCCAAGGAGTTTATCTGTCTGGTAACCAAAGATATCAATATGCGCATCAAGGCAAAGGGCTCCGGGCTTATGCAGGTAGAGGACTATCGGCGCGATCGCGTACTCGACGACATAGACCTTTTGGCGAGGGGCTATGAGCGCATACAAGGGGACTTCTGGTCGACTATCAGTGAGGTGGATACATTGCGTGAGGGTGATTGCACGCTCCATCGTATCCCCTTGAGCGCTTTGCCTCAGGCCTATCCTAATATGTTTCTCTATGACGATCAGGAGTTTATGGCCTTTGTGAAGCGGGTAGACAGGGATTACATTTATCTTCGTTGTGACAGTCGCGATAATTTAATGAACAGGCGTTTTTGGGGGTTGGCGCCGCGCAATCTGGAGCAGGCCATGGCGATGTCTGTGCTGAATGACGATGGCGTGGATATGACCGTGATGACAGGTCCCGCTGGTTCCGGCAAGACCCTCCTAGCTCTGGCGTATGGTCTGCATGCCATCCTAGAACAGGGCAAATTCAGTAAATTGATCGTGGCCCGATCGACGCCACCTATTGCGGAGGAAATCGGTTTTCTGCCGGGCACAGAGGAAGAGAAGATGGCACCGTGGCTGGCTGCCTTCGACGATAATCTGGAGATATTGCACGGGGCAGACGAGTCTTGCCGCGGCAGTATCAATTATGTGAAAGAGCGTGCGAATATTCAGTTTAAATCGCTGAATTTTATGCGCGGACGCTCCTTTAATAACGCCTATATTATCATCGACGAGGCTCAGGGCCTGACCCAATTTCAGCTCAAGTCGGTGATCAGTCGAGTGGGTGCAGATTCGAAAATAGTGGTGCTGGGCAACTTGGCCCAGATTGACAATAAGTACATCTCGCCGCTCACATCGGGTCTGACCTATCTTGTTGAGAAGAGCAAAGCCTATCCCCATGCGGGTATAATGCACGTTAACGGAATTGTGCGGTCACGGTTGGCGGCGTTTGCGGAGGAAAATTTGTAGGGCAGAACGGGCGGTTCCAATGTAACGGGGCCGCCAATCAAGTTACACTAGGCGCTATGGATAAATTCTTCATCTTGTTTCAGAACATAGTGCCGCAGCACCTGTTGTCGCGTTGTACAGGTTTTCTCGCCGAGCTTCGTCATCCGGTGTGGTTAAAAAATGGGTTGATTAGGCAGTTCATTCAGGCCTTCGCCGTCGATATGTCAGAGGCGGCAGAGCCCGACTATACTCGCTATGCCTGCTTCAATGAATTTTTCACCCGCCCTCTACTCGAGGGAGCGCGTCCTCTTGCAAAGGCGGATATCCTCTGCCCCGCTGACGGCGCGATCAGCCAATTGGGTGCGATCTCGAGTGGTATGCTGTTTCAGGCCAAGGGCCGCCAGTTCTCGACTGAAGACTTGTTGGGTGGCGATAAAGTGCGGGCGGCGCAATTTAACGGTGGTCAGTTTGCCACGGTGTATCTTTCACCCAAGGATTATCATCGCGTGCACATGCCGGTGGCAGGCCGATTGACTGCGACCCGCTACATTCCAGGCCAACTGTTTTCCGTCAACGGCGTCACGGCTGAAAATGTGGATCGACTCTTCGCTCGCAATGAACGTTTGGTCTGCCACTTTGAAACGGAGTTCGGCCCCATGGCGATGATATTGGTGGGCGCTATGGTAGTTGCTGGGATTGAGACGGTATGGTCAGGCCGCGTGGCACCGCCGTCGAAGTGCCCTGTGTCGGTGGATTATGTTCATTTGCCGGCGTCAGTGGAGCTTGCCCAGGGCGATGAGATGGGGCGATTCATGTTGGGCTCTACCGTCATTTTGTTGTTTCCTCGCGATGTTATGTCCTTTGGTGAGCACTATGAAGCGGGGACTTTGACTCGTATGGGAGAATCGCTGGGTTCATGCCAGTAGTGCTGGGTCTAGCGTATTTGAAGTCTAGAGCAAGCGTGCACATGTTGCCTTGCACCGCATAAAAACCCGTTGATCGTTCATATTAACGGCACTACCTAGTCCTCGTCCAAGCTGGCAACAATACTGTGATAACTATTCAGTCGTCGCGTGCTAATCGCGCCTGACTCTGCCGCTTTAAGGATCGCGCATCCGGGTTCGTGATCATGCTGACAATCGCGAAACTTGCAGGTCCCCAGCAGCGGAAGGAATTCTCGAAAACCTTGTTCTACCTGCTCCTTGCTCATATGCCACAAACCAAACTCACGGATGCCCGGTGAATCGATGAGTGTGCCACCGCAGGTCAAGTGCAGTAACTGGGCAGTGGTGGTGGTATGCGTGCCCTTCTGTGTGGCTTCCGACAGCGCACCCACTCGGATGTCAGCCTCTGGCAGCAGAACATTGACCAGTGAGGATTTTCCAACACCCGATTGCCCTACAAACACACTGGTGCGTTCACTCAGTGCACTGTGTAATTCTGTCAGTTCACTGTCTTTGATTGAAGTACGCAGTACCCGGTAGCCAAGGGTGGGGTAAATGGCTAATAATTCATCCAATGATTGTGTCAGGTCCGGGTCCGAATCCAGCAGGTCCATTTTGTTCAGCAGGATGACGGGTTCGATCCCCACGGCCTCAGCCGCCACTAGGTAGCGATCGATGAGATTGGCATAGGGTTGCGGAACGGGGGCAACGACGAGCATGATCTGGTCGATATTGGCTGCGACAGGCTTCAGTTTTCCATAAGGGTCGGGTCGCGACAGTACACTGTGGCGTTCACGCTGCGCCACCACTACGCCCATCGGATCGCCATTGCACCACACAACCCTGTCTCCGGTGACTAGGCCTTGCAGGTTTGCGCGGAGATGGCAGCGCTGGCTTTCTCCTGGTGCAGATTCGACCGCAACCTGAGTACCGTAGTGCGCAACAACCAGTCCTTCCTGTTCCGGACCCAGCTCACCACCGGTGAGCGCTTCCTGCGCGTCAGTGTCCCGGCGGGCCGAACGTTTGGCGCGCTCGTCCTGAATTTTTTCGATGCGCCATGCCTGTTGCCGGCTGAGTTTGCGTTTACTCATGTCGCCATTATTGGGTCACAGGCTTGGTCTGTCGAGACAATTTGTTACACTACCGACCCTATTAACGTTTTCGGACAAACAGACCATGCACAGCGCCAGCAACCTCATCTGGGTAGACTTGGAAATGACCGGTCTAAAACCGGATCAGGATGTGGTGATTGAGATCGCCACCATCGTTACTGATTCCGAACTCAATACATTAGCCGAAGGGCCGGTGATCGCTGTCCATCAGAGTGATGCCATACTTGATGGCATGGACGAATGGAATACCACGCATCACAATCGCTCAGGTCTGGTGGATAGGGTGAAAGCCAGCCAATATGACGCAAAGAGAACCGAGCAGGAAACCATCGCTTTTCTCGAGCAGTGGGTTCCCCGTGGGTCTTCTCCCATGTGCGGTAATACCATCTGTCAGGATCGACGTTTTATGGCGCGTCTATTGCCGCAGCTGGAAGCCTATTTCCACTACCGTAACCTGGATGTCAGTACCCTTAAAATATTGATGCAACGCTGGCGGCCGGAGCTAGAATCAGGTTTCATCAAGACCGGCACGCATCAGGCGCTGGATGATATTCGCGAATCCATCAACGAGCTGCGCTACTACAGAGAGCATTTTCTTAGGCTGGAATAACCCCGTGTTGCTGCAGCGCCCAGACGACATGTTCCTGCACCAGGGGCGATGGATCGTTGCTTCGGGACAGCAGGGCATCGATCACCGCATCTGACTTTGGTGCGTTTCCCAGCGCGACGGCTAGATTGCGCAGCCAGCGTTCGTGGCCGATTCGACGGATCGCAGACCCTTCTGTTTTCGTCAGGAACGTGGCCTCATCCCACAACAGCAGTTCTACCAGATCCGCATCCGCCAATCCATGCCGGGGCTGGAAGTCGCCCTCGTCTGTCGCCTGTGCGAACTTGTTCCAAGGACAGCACAGTTGACAGTCGTCGCAGCCAAAGATGCGGTTACCCATGAGGGGTCTCAAGGCAGCATCGATGCTACCTCGATGTTCAATGGTCAGATAAGAAATACATTTACGAGCATCCAGTTGGAAGGGTCCGGTAAAGGCATCCGTTGGGCAAATGTCCAGACACGCTGTACAGGTGCCGCAGTGTTTGGTGACTTGCGGTGTATCCACTGGCAATGGCAGGTTGGTGTAGATTTCTCCCAAAAAAAACCATGAACCCGCTTCGGGGTTGATCAACATGGCATTTTTGGCGATCCAGCCCAATCCTGCCTGCTCGGCAATAGCGCGCTCCAGCACCGGAGCGCTGTCGACGAAGGCACGATAATCGCCACCTCCGACCTCTGCTTCAATGCGACTCGCAAGCTGTGACAGGCGTTTGCGAATCAATTTGTGGTAATCGCGTCCTAACGCGTAGCGGGAGATATAGGCCTTTCGCGGCGACGCTAATACCTCAAGTGCCTGTGTGTCTCTTTCCAGGTAGTCCATGCGCACTGCAAGAACGCGCAGTGTTCCCGGTACCAGTTCCTGTGGCCGGGAGCGCTTGCTGCCGTGGCGTGCCATATAATCCATACTCCCGTGATAGCCTGCATCCAGCCACTTTTGCAGGTAGGCCTCATGTTCGCCGAGGTCAACGCCAGTCACGCCTAGTTGCTGGAACCCGAGTTCGGTGGCCCATTGGCGAATTTTTTGCGACAGCGCCTCCAGTTCCTGTGATGTAAGTTGTTGGGTCAATTTGCTACAACCATTGATAGGCATCTGGGTATAATTCTGACAGAACTGGATGTCGTATGTGCTTCTTTTTATTGTTTTGTTCTGGCGGCGGGCGGCACGAAGAAAAATGTACTGTAAATACGACCTAAAAGTTGAGTGGTAAAGATGTTAGGCACTGAAAATCTATACACCGCAGCACAGACCCGCGCACTGGATCAGTGCGCCATCTGCGAGCATAACATTCCAGGCATCACCTTGATGGCGCGGGCCGCTGATGCGGCGCTTAGGTATTTGCTTGAAGTCTGGCCAGAGCCGGAGCGGTTGCAGGTGATCTGCGGCACGGGTAACAATGGCGGTGATGGTTTTTTGATGGCTGATCTGGCGCATAAACGCGGTATCAATGTCACGGTATTCCAGTTGGGTGATCTCAAAAAAATGGTTGGGGATGCGGCATTGGCGATGCAACAGGCGCAGCTTAACGGCGTGGAAATAGTGCCTTTTGAGCGTGATTTATTGATGCCCGAGGGGGTTGTCGTCGATGCCATGCTGGGTACAGGCCTGGGAGGCGAGGTGCGCGGCGTTTTTGTTGACGCTATTGCAGCGATTAACGCCAGCGGCGCGCCAGTGGTGGCGGTGGATATACCCTCGGGGCTTTGCGCCGATACAGGAAGCGTGTTGGGGTCTGCGGTGGTGGCTGATCTGACGGTGACCTTTGTCGGCTTGAAGCGTGGCTTATTTACGCTGCAGGGACCGGAGTATAGCGGCGCTGTGCAATTCTCTGATCTGGCGGTTTTCCCTGAGGTCTATGCTTCGGTTCCTGCCCATTGTGCTCGGCTCGCACTGGAACCGCTGCTGGAACGCTTGCCGCCGAGGTCCGCCATCGCTCATAAAGGATGTTTCGGTAACGTGCTGGTTGTTGGGGGTGACTATGGCTTCGCCGGCGCTGCGGCTATGGCCGCCGAGTCTGCACTGCGCTGTGGGGCCGGCCTAGTGCAAGTTGCGACGCGTCCGGAACATGTGTCGGCGCTGGTAGCCCGGACGCCGGAGGTCATGCCCAGGGGTGTCGCTTCGGGCGACGAATTTTTTGCTATGGTGGAGGCTGCCGATGTGTTGGTGGTGGGCCCCGGGCTGGGTCAGTCCCCCTGGTCAATAGAGCTGCTGCGGCTGTCCCTGGCCTGCGGCAAGCCTTTGGTGTTAGATGCGGACGCGCTCAATGTATTGGCCGCGGGAACGCTGGGTAAAATGGCTGCTGTCAGCAATTGGGTGTTGACGCCACACCCGGGTGAAGCTGCCCGTCTGCTCGGTTGTAGCACTGGACAGGTACAGGCAGACCGGTTTGCCGCCGTCAGCGCCCTACAGCAGCGTTACGGCGGTGTCGTTATTCTTAAAGGTAATGGTAGTCTGATCACTGGTGGCGGACATATTCTGCTCAGTGACTATGGTAACCCCGGTATGGCCAGTGGTGGTATGGGGGATGTGCTCAGTGGTGTGATTGGGGCTCTACTGGCGCAGCATCTGCCGCCTCTGGAAGCGGCAGCCCTGGGCGTGTGTTTACATGGGGCGGCTGCGGATATCGCTGCCCAAGAGGGTCAACGTGGATTGGTTGCCACCGATTTAATTCCCAAGATGCGGTCAATGCTAGGATGACAGACGCGCTATTTACGGTAACGGCACCTGATGAGGAGGCAATGGTGGCTCTGGGCGCAAGGGTGGCAGCGGTGTGCGAGCCGGGTCTGGTGGTATTTTTGGAGGGTAATTTGGGCATGGGAAAAACCACGTTCAGTCGCGGTTTTATCCGGTCGCTGGGCCATAGCGGCGCGGTGAAAAGCCCCACCTATACGCTAGTAGAGCCCTATCAGCTGGGGGGGCTGGAGGTGTTTCATTTCGATCTGTATCGTTTGGAGGACCCCGAAGAGTTGGAGTTTATGGGAATTCGCGATTATTTTGGTGATATGTCGGTTTGTTTGGTGGAATGGCCTAAGCGGGGCCTGGGTGCTTTGCCCTTGGGAGACTTAGTGATTAACATAGCTCAACAGGGTCTGGGGCGTCGTTTGATGTTTGAGGCCGCGACTGAGCGGGGCAGGCGAGTGCTAGCGCGAATGCTGACAGAACCCGCAGCCTAGACAAAAGCCTCAAGACATAAGGGTAAGAAACCTTCAGCGGAATGAGTGAGCGAGAGCGGTATGGGCAGGGCGGGTTGGATCTTGGTGGTCCTGTGTTTTCTGGGGTCATTCTCAGTGTGGGCCGCGGACGTGCACGATGCGCGCCTGTGGCGCGCGCCTGACCACACACGCATCGTGTTTGATCTCACCGGACCTGCTGAACATTCGCTTCTCGTGCTGTCCAACCCCCGCCGCATCGTTCTGGATATACAAGACACCAATCTGCGCACTAATTTGGCTGACCTGAAGTTGGCGAACACGCCGGTGTCATTGGTGCGCTCTGGTGTGCGTGAGGGTGATGATCTGCGCATTGTTATGGAGGTCAGTGCCCAGGTCGATCCTCGGAGTTTTGCGCTGCAAGCGAACGAGCAAGCGGGATACAGGCTGGTCCTGGATTTGTACGACTACCAAGCTCTGCAGTCGGTCCCTGCCGTTAAAAAGAGCGTTCAGGAGTCTGCCAAGCGCAACATAATCATTGCCATTGATGCAGGGCATGGCGGAGAGGATGCTGGCGCCACGGGTCCAAATCGGTTGCGGGAAAAAGACGTGGTACTGGCGATCGCCAAAGAACTGAAGGTCCTGTTTAAAGCCGATGTGGGTTTTCAGCCAATAATGATTCGCTCCGGCGATTACTACGTCAGTCTTAAGGGCCGCAGGGAGTTAGCCCGCAAACATCAGGCGGATCTGTTTGTATCCATTCATGCCGATGCCTTCAAGCGTAAGCAGGCGCACGGAGCCTCGGTGTATGCCCTGTCTAATGGCGGCGCAACCAGTACGGCGGCGCTTCACCTTGCGCAGCGCGAGAATGCTGCAGACCTGGTGGGAGGCGTCAGCCTATCAGATAAGGATGATATGCTGGCGGGGGTGTTGGCGGACTTGTCCATGACTTCAACGCTGGATACCAGCTTGCAGCTGGGGAATCAGGTGCTACGTAATGTGGATGACATCGCCCATCTGCATAAAAAACAAGTTGAACAAGCTGGATTTGCCGTATTGAAATCTCCGGATGTTCCCTCTATTTTGGTGGAGACAGGGTTTATCTCAAATCCTAAGGAATCAAGTCTGCTTGCGACCAGCCGGTATCAGAAGAAAATGGCCAGCGCCATCCATCGCGGTATCAAGGGGTGGTTCTTTGCCCATCCACCCTCGGGCACATTGCTGGCGTGGCAAAAGCAACAGGGCGGCCAGCAATATATTATTGCTCGAGGTGATACACTGTCAGGCATTGCTGATCGCTTCAGTATTTCCCTTGCCGATCTCAAGAGCTACAACAGAATGGATAGCTCAAAGATATTGGTAGGACAGAAGTTGAACATTCCCAAGAGCTGATAATACTGTCTCATGTCCCGAATTTTTTTGCTTAGTTCTAGGCTGGCTAATCAGATCGCCGCTGGTGAGGTTGTCGAGCGTCCTGCGTCTGTCGCGAAGGAAGTGCTGGAAAACAGTCTGGATGCGGGTGCGACCCGGATCGATATCGATGTTGAATCGGGCGGCTCCAAGTTAATTCGTATTCGCGACGACGGCAGCGGCATCCCCTCAGAGGATATGTCTCTGGCCCTAGCCCGCCATGCCACCAGTAAAATTACCTCGCTGGAAGATCTTGAGCAGGTGAGCAGCCTTGGCTTTCGGGGAGAGGCACTGGCCAGTATCGGTTCAGTATCGCGCCTGACGCTTACCAGTAATGCCCACGAGCAGGGCAGCGAGGGCATCAGTGCTGCTTGTGAAGGGCGCGATATGGAGGTGCAGCTTAAGCCCGCTCCTCATCCCCAAGGCACCACAGTGGAAGTGCGTGACCTGTTTTTCAATACACCCGCCCGACGCAAATTTCTTCGCAAAGAGAAGACCGAGTTCAATCATCTAGAGGAAGTCGTGAAGCGGCTGGCTTTGTCACGCTTTGATGTAACATTCTCGCTGCGCCACAATGGTAAGGTAGTGCACAACTTGAAGGCTGCCACGCTCCCGTCTGAGCGCCAGCGTCGCGTTGCCGCGATCTGCGGTCCCGCCTTTATGGAGCAGGCCATTTCTATCGAGTCGAAGGCCCCCCCCTATCGTCTATCGGGCTGGGTTGCGCTGCCGACTTTTTCGCGCAGTCAGGCCGATCTACAGTACTTTTTTGTTAACGGACGGGTCATTCGTGACCGGCTGATCGCCCATGCTGTAAAGCAGGCTTATCGCGATGTGTTGTATCATGGACGCCACCCCGCCTTTGTGCTTTACCTCGAGCTGGATGCGGCGCAGGTCGATGTCAATGTCCACCCCACGAAACACGAGGTGCGCTTTAGAGATAGCCGTGCAGTTCACAACTTCATCTTCTCCAGCTTGCATCGAGCCCTAGCGGACGTGCGTCCGGCACAGGACCAAGGCCAAGACCCACTTCCTGAACACATGCTCGCCACTGGTGATGGCATGGCGATTAATACGGCCACTGGAGAGATAAGCAATCAGAGCACACTGGCCTGGGGAGCGCCTAGTGCGAGTCGTCAGGGAAGCGCAGGTGGCTCTTTCGGGCGTTATCCGCCAACCGCGGGTCAGGTGGGAGAACAAATGAGTGGTTATGCGCGCCTGCATGGCCTACCTGCTGTGGATTCGGATGAGGAGGCCCCGCCGCTGGGGTACGCTCTGGCGCAATTAAAGGGCGTCTATATTCTGGCCGAAAATGCACACGGCATGGTGTTAGTCGACATGCACGCTGCGCATGAGCGCATCACGTATGAGCGTCTAAAGTCGGCTCGTGATGAGGAGGGCATCCGCAGTCAGCCCCTGTTAGTCCCGCAGTCTGTCGCTGTCAGTCAGCGCGAAGTGCAGGTGGCACAACACCATAGCGAATTGTTCCAGCGTTTGGGTTTGTCGGTTGAGGCAGGGGGAGAGGAGGTCCTGATGATTCGGCAAATTCCGGTGGTCCTGAGGGACTCCAATGTGGAACAGTTGTTGCGCGATGTGTTGGCAGACCTGATTGAATTTGGTAGCTCAGAGCGTATTGAGGCACATATGGATGAGATTCTTTCCACCATGGCCTGCCATGGTTCGGTGCGCGCAAACCGTCGTCTTACCCTTCCAGAGATGAACGCCCTGCTGCGGGACATGGAAGAAACCGAGCGATCCGGCCAATGCAACCATGGTCGACCCACCTGGATTCAAATGGGTCTAGACGAATTGGATAAGCTATTTTTACGCGGTCGCTGAGGTAAAGGTGACATCGAAAAATCCCCTATTGATCTGTCTTATGGGCCCTACAGCTTCCGGCAAGACCGATCTAGCCATTGAATTGGCTCAACGGTTGGACTGTGAATTGGTCAGCGTCGATTCTGCTCTGGTCTACCGCGGCCTGGATATCGGTAGTGCGAAACCCGATTACCCTCATCACTTGGTGGATATTCGTGATCCAGCCCAGCCCTACTCTGCAGCGGACTTTGTGGTGGATGCCGACCGATTAGCGGCCGATATCATCGCTAGGGGTAAGACGCCTCTGCTGGTGGGCGGTACTATGCTCTATTTTAAAGCTTTTCTGGAGGGGTTGGATGAGATGCCGGGTGCGGAACCTTCTATTCGCGCGGAGATAGCCGCCCAAGCCGCATTGCACGGGTGGGTTGCTGTCCATAAAGAACTGGCAGCAGTGGATCCGTTGTCTGCGGCACGCATTCACCCCAACCATTCCCAGCGCCTCAGCAGGGCACTAGAGGTCTATCGCTCCAGCGGAATTACTATGACGCAGTGGCATAATAAAAGTGGCGCGGGCGAAGGGCTTGCCAAAGCTAATGCGGGCGCTTTTGACCGCTACCGCGTGGTGCAATTGGCGATTTGTCCGGCTGAGCGAGACACGCTGCATCAGCGCATAGCGCTGCGGTTTGAGCTGATGATGGCGGCGGGTTTGCTGGATGAGGTTCGCAGCCTTTGGCAGCGCCAGGATTTGAACGATGAGCTTCCGGCCGCGCGTGCGGTGGGTTACCGGCAGCTTTGGCAGTACCTAGACGGGGGGTGTACGCTTGATGAGGCCGTTAAGAATGCGTTAGCTGCGACCCGCCAGCTGGCTAAGCGACAACTGACTTGGTTGCGAAAGTGGCCGGATCTTGGTTGGATCTACACCGATCATGCCGGTAAATTCGCTCAAAGTAGCTTGTCTGAAAATTTGCAATTAGCGCCAGGAAAGAAACCGTTGGATTTGGCCTTGAACTATCTTGTTCAGACCCCACTGTAAACGTGGTACGAAAGCATTATACTGTAAGCGAGTTAACCCAAGACCCGTTATCTGCCCCAAAGCCGTTAGGCCTAGATTTTTGATGGTGGTAAATGGTTGTTTTTTTTATAACATTTCGGCTTTATTTGAGCCTTATTAGGAGTAAGTTATGTCGAAAGGGCATTCGCTACAAGACCCTTATTTGAATGTTTTACGTAAGGAACGTGTCCCAGTTTCAATTTATCTGGTTAATGGCATCAAGCTACAGGGGCAGATTGAGTCTTTTGATCAGTTTGTCGTGCTGCTTAAAAACACCGTCAGCCAGATGGTCTACAAGCATGCGATTTCCACTGTTGTTCCCTCCCGTGTGGTCCGCATACCGCTGCAGCACCCCGAGGAAGAAGGCGAAGAAGCCAGTTAAATGCTTTTCCGTCAGATGTCTAAAGGGTCTCCGTCGCCGGCTGATTCTGGCTTGACGAGGTAGCCTTGTTCTTTGATCGTCCCGATTCCGGAGAGCGCGCTGTCCTTGTCCACCTGAAGCTTGGCAGTGAGTCGCAGCGCGAAGACCCTCGTGAGTTTGAGGAGCTTGTCCTGTCTGCAGGCGGTGACCCTGTGGCCTACATAATGGGTGCCCGTGATGTTCCTCATGCCCGCACCTTTGTGGGAAGCGGAAAGCTTGCGGACATCAAAGTGCAAGTGGACGAGCAATGTGCTGAGGTTGTGATGTTCAATCATGCGCTCAGCCCAAGCCAAGAGCGGAATTTGGAGCAGGAACTGGAGTGCCGGGTATTGGATCGCACGGGCTTGATTTTGGATATTTTTGCCCAGCGAGCGCGAACCCATGAGGGCAAGCTGCAGGTCGAGCTGGCGCTATTGCAACATATCGCGACGCGCCTTGTGCGGGGTTGGACGCACCTAGAGCGTCAAAAGGGTGGTATCGGACTGCGTGGTCCGGGTGAAACTCAGTTAGAGACAGACCGTCGTCTGTTGCGTGCACGCATTAAATCGATCACCGCTAGGCTGGACAAAGTGCGCAAACAGCGCGATCAGGGACGTCGCTCTCGGAAGAGGGCGGAGATACCCACGGTTTCGCTCGTGGGGTATACCAATGCGGGCAAGTCCACGCTGTTTAACTATATGACTGAATCCACGGTGTACGTGGCCGACCAATTGTTTGCGACGTTAGACCCTACGCTCCGGCGTCTGGAGCTTGAAAACGTAGGCCCTGTTGTGCTGGCAGACACGGTGGGTTTTATCGCGCATTTACCCCATAAGTTGGTGGCGGCGTTTAAGGCAACACTCGAAGAAACACTGAATGCTGATTTATTGCTGCATGTGGTCGATGGTGCCAGCGACGAACGGGACAGTAATATTGCAGAGGTACAGGATGTGCTGACCGAGATTGGCGCAGAGGGAATTCCCCAACTGCAGGTTTTCAATAAACTGGATTTACTGGAACAGTCGCCACGCTTGGAGCGCAACGTAGAAGGGCGGCCCGAGCGCGTCTGGCTGAGTGCGGCGACGGGCGCAGGCGTTGAGCTGCTCTTGCAGGCTATCGCCGAGCTGGTTGGCCAGGATATGGTATCCGAAGAGTTGTATCTCGACCCGGGCCAAGGCGGCCTGCGTGCTGCATTTTACAGTATGGGTGCGGTGGAGCGCGAAGACTACGACGATGCCGGTGTGGCTTGTCTGCGTGTGCATCTGCCACGCTCGGACTGGAATCGGTTAATGAAGAAAGGGCCCGAGCCACTATTTTAGTTGTCGGCAAAGTGCCGCTACTGCGTACCCTGAGCAAAAAATTTGGTAAACTATTTTCATTGTTTAAATTAGGAGTGAGTTATGGCCTGGAATGAACCGACGGGTGGTAGCAATAAGCCCAAGGATCCCTGGGGTGGCAACAATAGCAATCAAGGGCCGCCTGATCTGGATGAAGTACTCAAAAACCTGCAAGCTAAGCTGCAAGGCTTGTTCGGCGGTGGCAGTGGGGGTGGCTCATCCAGTGGGGGGAGTAGCCCTGCCTTCTCCGGCGCGGTGGTGGCGGTGTTGGTGGTTTTAGCGTTGTTGGTGTGGGCCGTCATGGGAGTCTATCAAGTCGACCAACAGCAACGCGGTGTCGTACTGCGTTTTGGCAAGTATTACGATACTGTGCAGCCCGGATTGCAGTGGAATCCGCCCATTATCGATGATGTAACCTTGTTGAATGTCACCAAGGTTCGCTCCATCAGCTTGCGCGAAATCATGCTTACCCAAGATGAAAATATCGTTGAAGTGCAGCTGTCAGTGCAATACGTCATCGACAATCCCGTTGATTTTGTTCTGAAGGTACGGGATCCTGAACGTTCGCTGCAGCATGCCGCTCAGAGTGCGCTGCGCCATGTAGTGGGTGGGATTAGTATGAACATGGTGCTCACGGAAGGGCGTGCGCAGATCGCAGTCGATGTGCAGCGACGGCTTCAAGAGTACATCAACCTGTATCACACAGGCATACTAGTCAGTAAGGTGACGGTTGACGAATCTAAGCCGCCTACGCAGGTCCAAGCCGCATTTGATGACGTGATCAAGGCCCGTGAAGATGAGGAGCGTGTACAAAACGAAGCGCAGGCCTACGCCAATGGCGTAGTCCCTGAGGCTCGCGGTGGTGCTCAGCGTCAGATCGAGGAAGCTAATGCGTATAAAGAACAAGTTATTGCTAATGCAGAGGGTGAAGCCGAGCGTTTTACTAAGCTGCTGACGGAGTATCAGAAGTCACCCGCGGTGACTCGCGAACGTCTGTATCTCGATGCGGTGCAGAAGGTGTACTCTGAAACCAGCAAGGTGATGGTCGATGTCGATGGCGGCAGCAACATGATGTACCTGCCATTGGACAAACTGGCCGAGCGCAGCCAGCGCACCAACTCCGGGGGTGGGTTTGATGTGAACAGCTCCAACATTCGAGAATTGACTAACGCAGTCACCGAGCAGCTGCGCAATGATGCCGCGGTGACCGATGGCCGCAGGGGAGGGCGATAAACATGTCTGGACGTAATGTGGTATTTATTTTTATTGCGCTGTCTCTGTTGCTAGTGGCCAGCAAGTCGCTGTATGTGATCAAAGAAACAGAGCGCGGTGTTCTGTTGCGGTTTGGCGAGGTGGTTAATCCTAATATTGAGCCGGGCCTGCATGTAAAAGTGCCTTTTGTAAACAACGTGCGAAAATTCGATGGTCGAGTTTTGACAGTGGATTCAACACCTGAGCGCTTTTTTACGCAGGAAAAGAAAGCGTTGATCGTGGACTCCTACGCTAAGTTTAAGGTGTCTGACACGGAGAAGTTTTACACGGCCACCAACGGTGAAGAATCGAGGGCAATGGCGCTGTTGGCACAGCGGATTAATAACGGCTTAAGGAACCAGGTTGCCATCCGTACAATTCAGGAAGTGGTCTCTGGTGAGCGTGATGAGTTAATGCAAGCGCTGACAGAGGAAATGACGATTGTTGCTCAACAAGAGCTGGGTGTCGAAGTCGTTGATGTGCGTGTGAAGCAGATTGATCTTCCGCCGGACGTATCCGAGTCTGTTTATAGGCGCATGAACGCTGAGCGAGAGAAAGAGGCGCGCGAGCACCGCTCTCAAGGACAGGAGCTGGGAGAGGGTATTCGTGCGGCGGCTGATCGGGAGGTCACCGTGCTGGAGGCTAATGCTTACCGCGATTCGGAGCTGATTCGTGGTGAGGGTGATGCCACTGCCACAGCGACTTACGCGGAGGCATTTACCCAAGATCCCGAGTTTTACTCCTTTACGCGCAGCCTCAGAGCTTATCAGGATGCTTTTCGGGGCAACGGCGACATTATGCTACTGCAGCCCGATAGCGAGTTTTTTCGGTATCTGAAAGACCCTAAAGGCGGGAAGTAGCTGATTTAGCCAGGAGCGCATGTGGACTTTTGGCAGGTACTTCCGGTAGCGATTGCTTTGGTATTTATTATCGAAGGGATGCTGCCGTTCATCAGCCCAAATCGCTGGCGCACCATGCTTGTAATGGTGGAGCAGATGGATGACCGGGTGATGCGCAATGTTGGCCTAGGCAGCATGCTGTTCGGTGTCGTTATATTGTATTTGATGCACTAGGGTTTGTTAAATAAAATGACAAGGGTAGATCACTGGCAGCTTCCTGATGGGATGGAAGAGGTTCTTCCGGGCCAGGCTGAGGCTGTTGAAAACCTGCGCCGTGCTCTGCTGGACTTGTATCGCAGCTGGGGATACCGCTTGGTAATCCCACCTCTCATGGAGTTCACCGAATCTCTGCTGGTGGGTTTAGGTGAGGATCTCGACCTGCTTACCTTCAAGCTTACAGACCAATTTAGTGGTCGCACTCTGGGGATTCGTGCGGACATAACCACTCAGGTCGCGCGAATTGACGCCCACAGCTTGGCAGAGAATGGTGTTACCCGTTTGTGCTACGCCGGGTCTACTTTACATACGCGTCCCAAGTCTCTGATGGCTTCGCGGTCGCCAATCCAATTGGGCGCTGAGCTCTACGGTGACGATAGCCTTGGGGCTGATGTCGAAATTGTGCGCCTTATGTTGGCGACGCTGGAAACTGCTGGCCTTTTCGACATCACTCTGGATCTTGGACATGTGGGCATCTACGAGGCTGTACTGGCAACTGCCGGTCTTAGTCGTGAGCAGGAGGCAACTGTATTTGATGCGCTGCAGCGCAAGTCAGTGCCTGACTTAAACCTTGCTCTTGTCGGTGTAGACCCCAATATCGCCGCATTGATTGTCGCCCTGGTGGATCTACACGGAGACGAGACCGTGCTGGAAGCCGCGCGGTCTCTGTTTGCTGACGCAGTTCCGGGCGCCCTGATGGCCATCGATGCGCTGCAGGAGGTCGCTTGCAATCTCCGTCGGCAGTCGCCTGAGCTGGATATATACTTTGATTTGTCTGAATTGCGTGGCTACCACTATCACACCGGCTTGGTGTTCGCCGCTTATGTTGCTGGTTGTGGCCAGGCGCTTGCGAATGGTGGCCGGTATAACGATGTGGGCGCTGTATTTGGCAGAGCCAGACCGGCAACCGGTTTTGCCACCGACCTGAAGTCCTTAATGGCAATGCTGCCAACGACTTCTGCTAGTCAACACGCTATTAGTATGCCGAATAATGCAGACGATGCAGCGCTGAATTTACGGGTACGAGAATTGCGAGCTGAAGGAGAGGTGGTTATCAACTGTCTGTCAGGCTCGCCGGATTCGCAATGTGACCGCCATCTTGTTGAATGCGATGGCCATTGGCAAGTGAAGCCCCTAAGCTTAAAAGACAGCGAGTAGGGCTGCGCCCTGCGCACGTAAACCGCAACCAAATTCAATACAAGAGCCTAGTCAATGAGTAAAAATGTAGTAGTCTTGGGCACCCAGTGGGGTGATGAAGGCAAGGGCAAGATCGTCGATTTGCTGACCGATCAGGCTGGCGCAGTAGTGCGCTTCCAGGGCGGGCATAACGCCGGACATACGCTGGTCATTGAGGGTGAGAAAACGATATTGCATCTCATTCCTTCAGGTATTCTGCGGGAAAATGTGGCATGTCTGATCGGCAATGGCGTGGTCTTGTCGCCCGAGGCCGCTCTCAAGGAAATCGGCGAGTTGGAGGCCAAGGGTGTACCCGTGCGTGATCGCCTGAAAATATCACCCGCCTGTCCGCTAATCCTGCCCTACCATGTGGCTCTCGATCAGGCTCGCGAGTCCAAGCGTGGCAACGAAAAAATTGGCACCACTGGTCGCGGTATTGGGCCTGCCTATGAGGATAAGGCCGGCCGACGAGGGCTGCGTCTGGGAGATCTGCAGGATGAACAGCGCTTCACGCGAAAGTTGCGGGACGTGATGGAATACCATAACTTTTTCCTAGAGAAATATTATCAGGTCGAACCGCTAAATGTAGACAAGGTGCTGACCCAATCCCTAGAGATGGGTAGGGAGTTACTGCCAATGATGGATGATGTGACGTCCCTTCTCCATGCATATCGTAAGGCTGGAACCAATATAATGTTCGAAGGCGCCCAGGGTTCCCTGCTTGATATCGACCATGGCACTTACCCCTTTGTGACGAGTTCCAACACGACCGCAGGCGGAACTGCAACGGGCTCCGGTTTTGGTCCGCTTTACCTCGACTACGTGCTGGGTATTACCAAGGCCTACACTACACGGGTGGGCTCAGGCCCATTTCCCACTGAATTATTTGATGCCACTGGCGAGTATCTCGCCAAAAGGGGTCATGAGTTTGGTGCGACTACCGGCCGTCCGCGCCGCTGCGGTTGGTTTGATGCGGTGGCCTTGCGCACTGCTGTCAACATTAACTCTATCAGTGGCTTGTGTCTCACCAAACTGGATGTACTGGACGGACTTGAGGCGATCAGTATCTGTGTGGGCTATACCAGCAAGGACGGCAATCCAGTGCTAAATCCAATGGATTCAGATGATTACGAGGGTCTTGTGCCCATCTACGAAGAGGTCCCTGGATGGAGCGAGTCAACCCTAGGAGCGAAAACTTTAGACGAGCTCCCCGAGGCTGCGCGCAGTTATATCCGCAAAATCGAGCAGGTCGTGGGAGCTCCTATTGATATTATCTCCACGGGCCCCGATCGAGTGGAGACCATTGTCCTGCGGCACCCCTTTGAGGTGTGAGGCGTTACCCACAACTGTAAAAGCGTAGTCGCTATACATCTGCATGGCACAGCTCCAGGCCGCAGGCAGTATCCAGTGGCTCATTTTAAACGCCCTGTTGGTAATAAGAGCCAATTTTCTGATCACAGTCTCGACGTATAGGGAGGCGAGTTAGTACTGAAAGGCAAAAACACCGATAAATTGATACAAGAAAGCTTCCCCGCTCACAGCAATTTCACTACTATCAATGATTGGCTTCAATCAAAGTAATAAAAATATCATGCATTCTAGAAAGCGAATACTCGTTACAGGCGGCGCCGGTTTTTTGGGTTCCCATTTATGCGGGCGATTGGTCGCTCAAGGGCATGACGTCATTTGTGTGGATAATTTCTTTACCGGCAGTAAGGACAATATTGCTGACCTGTTGGATAAAAACAATTTTGAATTGATGCGGCATGACGTTACATTGCCGCTGTATGTTGAGGTGGACGAAATTTACAATCTCGCGTGCCCCGCTTCGCCAATACATTACCAGCACGACCCGGTACAAACGACAAAAACCAGCGTGCATGGTGCGATCAATATGCTGGGTCTAGCCAAGCGTACGGGGGCTAAAATATTCCAAGCGTCTACTAGTGAAGTGTATGGTGACCCACAAGTGCACCCTCAGCCTGAAGGTTATTGGGGACATGTGAATCCCATCGGCCAGCGCTCTTGCTATGACGAAGGTAAGCGTTGCGCTGAAACACTGTTCTTTGATTATCACAGGCAACATCAGTTGCGGATAAAAGTGGCCCGTATTTTTAATACCTATGGTCCTAACATGCATCCCAATGATGGCAGGGTGGTGTCAAATTTTATTATGCAGGCACTGCGCAATGAGCCTATTACGCTATTTGGCGATGGATCCCAAACGCGTTCTTTTTGCTACGTTGATGATCTCATCGAGGGTATTGTGATGCTGATGGATACCGGGGATGAAGTCACCGGACCGATAAACTTGGGTAACCCCTGTGAATTTACAATTAAAGAGCTCGCCGAGAAAGTGATTGAACTGACTCAATCGAGTTCCAGTCTGGTTTTGCACCCACTGCCCAGTGACGATCCCCTGCAGCGCCAACCCAATATCGGTGAGGCAAAGTCTAAATTAAATTGGGAGCCAAAAATTCAGCTCGAAGAAGGTTTGTGTAAAGCCATTCAATACTTTGAGAAAATGCTCTAGTGTCCGCTTTGATGCCTCTGGGCTAAGTATTGCGTCCGGCTACATAGGGCTTGATCGTGGCACTACTGTCTTTTTAAGCACTGCCCAGTCGACGGTGTGACGTTAGCGTATGGTAAGTAGTTTAGCGCCCTACGCAGCTATATTTGAATCCGCATGCTTCCATCTGTTGCCCCTCATAAACATTTCTAAGGTCGACGAAAACATCACCGTTCATCAAGATCTTTAATTTTTTCAGGTCTAGTCCTCGGTATTCATTCCACTCCGTCATTAGAACAATCGCGTCGGCGCCTTTCACGACTTCCTCGATGGTCTCCCCATACTCCATAGTATCGGGAAGCTCATTGCGGGCCTCGTCCATTCCCTCGGGGTCATGGGCGACGATGCGCGCGCCTTGCTCTAGCAACGCAGGCAGGATAGTGAGCGAGGGGGCATCGCGCATATCGTCGGTTTCGGGTTTAAAGGTAAGTCCCAGAACAGCGATGGTTTTATTCTTGACGCTGCCGCCCAAAGCCATCTCAATTTTTTTCACCATGCGCAATTTCTGCGCGTCATTTACTGTAACCACCGCCTCCACGATACGGCTGGAAGCGCCCGCGTCTTGTGACATTCGGATCATCGCCAGAGTGTCTTTGGGAAAGCAGGATCCGCCATAGCCGGGGCCAGCGTGTAAAAACTTTTTACCAATGCGCCCGTCCAGCCCGATACCCTTTGCCACAGCATGTACGTCGGCACCGGTCTTTTCACACAATTCCGCAACTTCATTGATAAAGCTTATTTTTGTGGCAAGAAAGGCGTTAGCTGCGTACTTAGTGATCTCCGCACTTTCTAGGTCGGTGACAAGGATGGGAGCCTCGATCAGATTGAGGGGACGGTACAATTCGCGCAAGAGGTTCGCTGCGCGTTCATTCTCTACCCCCAGCACCACCCGGTCGGGGCGCATGAAATCGTTAATGGCCGAACCTTCCCGTAAAAATTCGGGGTTGGACGCGACATCAAAGTCCGCATTTGGATTGACCTGCTGAATGACATTCTTGACTTCCCGGGCGGTACCGACCGGCACCGTGGACTTATCTACGATGACGGTATATCCGTGCAGGTGCGTGGCGATTTCTGTGGCGGCTGCGTAAACATATTTCAAGTCGGCGTGCCCGTCTCCTCTTCGCGAGGGTGTGCCTACGGCGATAAACACGAGGTCGGCGTTGCCAATCCAGTCGTGAAACTGAGTAGAAAACTGCAGTCGCCCCGCCTTTACGTTGCGCAGTACGAGATCATCCAGGCCAGGTTCATAGATGGGTATTATGCCATTCCTCAACGCCTCTACCTTTCCTTCATCTATATCAATGCACGTGACATTCGCGCCGAACTCAGCAAAACAGGCTCCGGAGACTAATCCGACGTAGCCCGCACCAATCATTACTACGTTCATGGTTTTTCCTTGTGCATGTGTTCTAGGTACCAGGCGATGAAATTATTGATGCCATCCTGCACCGGTGTTTGAGGGTGGTAGTCGATGGAGTCGATCAGCGCATCAATGTCCGCATAGGTCGCTGCCACGTCGCCCGGCTGCATAGGCAGAAACTCCTTCTCTGCCGTTTTGCCAAGAGCCTTTTCGATGGCGCCAATGAAGTCCATCAGCGATACCGGATTATTGTTACCAATATTGTAGAGTCGGTAGGGCGCGCTGCTGGTGCCAGGATCGGGTGATGCCGCATCCCAGTCTGAATTGGGGGTGGCCGGTTTGTCGGTGACCCGAATGATGCCTTCGACGATGTCGTCGATATAGGTGAAATCTCGCTGCATCTTGCCGTTGTTAAATACCTTGATTGGCTCCCCCGTGAGTATGGCTTTGGTAAATAGGAACAACGCCATATCGGGTCGCCCCCAGGGGCCGTAAACGGTGAAAAAACGCAAGCCTGTGGTGGGAAGATTGTAAAGGTGTGAATAGGTATGGGCCATCAACTCGTTAGCTTTTTTGGTTGCTGCGTAAAGTGAAATCGGATGATCGACATTGTCATGTACGGAGAACGGCATCGAAGCGTTCATGCCATAGACAGAGCTACTGCTTGCGTAAACGAGGTGCCCTATCTTGTGGTGACGGCAGCATTCCAA
>TARA_B110000503_G_scaffold20751_1_pt1 | contig 26084 bp, 25 predicted proteins | sample TARA_B110000503 | Tara Oceans TARA_B110000503 (sample SAMEA4397472) | marine metagenome | biome: Polar Biome; feature: [SRF] surface water layer (ENVO:00010504); material: water (ENVO:00002006), including particulate matter (ENVO:01000060) such as... | depth 5 m | reverse complement strand
TTTGTAAAACAACGTTCACGATATTTTCGTCAGAGGTTAATTTAGCGTTTGCAAAAATAGTACTTTTTTTCAGTTGATAAAATTAAAATTCAACTATTTTTTAGTTTGATAGTCAGTGCAATAGAAAACCCAAAACTTCCTACTATTTGTCCCATTAATTTTGATAATAATAGGTGCTAATTCTGTCACATTTTTGAAGTGACTGACCAATAACGGATGGATGCTTCCCAGTTTGTCTCTGTTTTTGAAGCGCTTGTCAGAGTCTATGAATAGTGCATTTTGACTTTGTAAGCTAGCTAAGTTGTCACCGAGGTAATCAAAATGCAATGCGGGCAGACCAATAATATTTTGTGCATACACTTTCTCCTCCATAAAGAAGTTTAAGCAGGCAGTCGTTTTATAATTGTCATTAGAAAAAACAAAGGTATCGGCCTGTTTTTCTTCTAAATTTCCTATTTCCGTTGCCAACTCTTCCCATCCGACCCATGTATCGTCACTTTTAATAGGCACTAGGTAAAAGAGAATTTGTAAACTAAACAACAAGTGAAATACAATGGAAAAAATAAGTTGTACTTTTAATAATTTCTTACCAATAAACATCCCGGCAATGATGATTCCAGTAATATAAGAGGGCATCATCCAGTTTAGTTTGACCCAGTAAATAGGGGTAAGGATAAAAAACCCAACAAAAGTAGGAATAAAGAAGGCTAATAGAAATAAGGTTCTTGAGTTGGGGAGTTTGAATTTTAACAACGCTCTTTTAGCATACTTAAAGGTAAAAGTAACAAAAATTAAAAACAACACCGGCAATAACAAAAACATCTGATGGCCCACGGCACCAAAGAAATTTTTAGGAGATATTTTAAATTCTGAAATAGAACTAGTTCTTTCTGACGATTGAAAAACAAAGGATGCAAATTCATGTTGATAATTCCAATACCAGACTGGAAAGGTGACCGCAACAGAAATTATAAGGGCAGACCACAACCAAGGTGATAGTAGTAGTTTTCTATACTTATTGGAAAAAATTAAAAATCCGAGCAGCCCAAATTGCAATAAAATCGCCGTGTATTTACTATTAAAAGAAAGTCCCATAGCTATCCCTCCGAGGATGAAAAACCATTTTTTATCTTCAAAAATTGCTTTGTACAAACAGAGTAAACTCAGAGTCCAGAAAAGTAAGAGCGGCACATCTGGAGTTGAATTAAAAGAAAGTATCGAGATAAAGACGGTAGAGGCCACTAGGATAAAAGCCCGCTGTAATTTTTTTTTTGATAAAAAATAAGAAGCCAAGACGTAAAAACTAATGAGGGTTAAGGAAGTGACGCACAAATCAGTAAATTTTACGACAAAGACGGAAGTTCCAAAAATATCAGTAAAAAAACGCAAGAGGTATCCAATCATCCCAGGATGATCAAAATACGAAAGGGATAAGTTTTGGCCGTAGAGGTAATAATAGGCGTCTTGTGGCATTAATCCCATGAAGGGAAGCAAGCACAATCTAAAAACCTGAAATCCAAGGACCCAAGAAAGAGCTTTGTTGTTTTTTATAAAGGTGGTTAAGGTTTCCAATACAGTGTTTACTTTAATAAATCAGGTCTAATTTGTTCTGTTCTCTCGTAGGCTTTGTCACTGCGCCAATCTTCAATTTTAGGAAAGTTTCCCGACAGTAAAACTGCAGGAACTTTATTTCCTTCAAAATCAGCGGGTCTTGTGTATACGGGTGGCGATAGTAAATTGTCTTGGAAGGAATCTGTTAGGGCAGATTGTTCGTCTCCAATAACACCTGGAATCAAACGGACTATAGCGTCTACTACAACAGCCGCTGCCAGCTCACCACCTGTCAAAACATAATCTCCAATAGAGATCTCTTTGGTAATAAATAGTGCTCTAACGCGGTGGTCGACCCCTTTATAGTGGCCTGTTAAGATGAGGATGTTTTCTTTTAATGAAAGGGTGTTTGCAGTAGCTTGGTTTAATGTAGCTGCATCTGGTGTCATGTAGATGATTTCGTCATAGTTGCGCTCTGCTTGCAGTTTCCGGATGCAAGTAGCAATAGGCTCAATCATCATCACCATTCCTGCACCACCACCAAATTGGGTGTCGTCTATCTGTTTGTAGTTTCCCAAGCCGTAGCTCCGCAAATCATGAATTACAATTTCTGCCAAGCCTTTTTCCTTTGCCCGTTTTACAATCGAATGATTGAAGGGACTTTCTAATAAATCTGGTGCTACTGAAATAATATCTATGCGCATCCTGCAAATGTAGCGTTTTTTAAGAATGGGAATAAAGTTTTATAGGTCCTAATTTACAGGTGTTAGAAATGAATGCTTTGAATGCAACGATTTTTTTTGTGGATGCGAGAAGTGCGCAATAAATTATATACAGTGTATTAGCGCTGCCAGTGGTTAGGGAATTGTATGCATTATAATTTTTTAGGGTTCATTAATCATAATAGGATCCTTCTTTGTTTTAAGGTTTCGAAACGTAGTATCTCCCAATACAGCGTTCTAGTATCTATGAGCTTGGGTGCCTTAAATAAAAAATGCCACAGCGCTGTAAAGTATTCCTTCAGCGATAGCGCAATACAACAGGTGTTTGTAAATTTCCGATTGATATTCTTTTGGAACGCTCGGTCTTGTTAAGTACTGTATAATTGTGATCATAATAAAATGTTCCCGAATAATTTATAAAAACAAAAGCACATTAAGGTGCTTTTGTTTTAAAGCCTTTGCTTCTTTATTAAAATGATTGCGCACCTACGGTTGTTATGTTTGTACGATTTTTATTTTTATACGCTCCTTTTTCTAATAGAAAATAATTGCGATCGTTCGGTTTTTATGCTCTTAAATTTAAGAGATAGGTAACGTTTGTCAATCGCTAAAAACTGTATTTATTTTATTTTCTAAGCTTCATATTGAGGTATTGTATCGGAATAAGGAAACAAACAGTGTTTAATATGACCGAAAATATAAAAGTACTTATAAAGGCAGTTAAAAATATTATATAATTTTAGGAAGATGTTGTATAATTTGGTTTTATGGCATTCCTGCATCCAATATAAAAGTCTAAAAATGAGCAGGGAACAAACTACTTCTTAAGCACCGCTGCTCTATAATTTTTTTAAAATAGAAGTAAGCATTTTAGTCTTCGATACTCATGTGAAATAAAGCATCTCCTTTGTTTACAATGGGCGTTTTATTAATACAAAAGATGTGGCCGTTAAAAGGAGCATAGATCTTCTTTTTAAACGCACCAAAGGGATCTTGAAGAACACCCAACACCTCCTTTTTTTTCACAAAGCTTCCATTCGCAACTATAATCTTAAACATTCCAGAATGTGAAGCGCGCAGCCATTTTGCTTTTTCCACATAGATAGGCGTTGCTCTCACGGCAAGATTTCCTTCAAGAACTCCTAAGCGAATCAATACATTTCGGGTACCATTTACGCCTTCATTAATAATCGTAGGATTTAATTCTTTGGATTTTCCGCCCTCAAAAAGCAATACTGTTTTGCCCATTTTATGCAAGGTGTCTCTTAATGATTTTGAAATTTTACTTGAGAAAACAATGATGGGAGGATTAAAAACTTTGGCCAATTCCAAGGCTTTTTTGTCCTCTTTGCTGCACCTAATTTGTGCAATATTGTCGCGTTCGCCACCACCGGTATGAAAATCGATAACGTAATCTACAAAAGGAGCAATTTCCTTAGTAAATTGGTAAGCAAACTGGCTTGCTAAAGAACCATTTAAAGTTCCTGGGAACATTCTGTTTAAATCACGGCCGTCAGGAAACTCTCGCGTTTGAATAAGGTATCCGAAGATGTTAAAAACGGGAATACAAATGATGGTTCCCTTCTTAGGTTTGTTAATTTCTAGATTGATAACTTCTCTTATGATACCAACGCCATTCGTCTCGTCTCCATGAATTCCTGCCAATAGCAAAACTACAGGTCCTGGGTTTGAGGAGCGTTCAATAATTACAGGTACTTTTACTGTTGTTCTTGTGTGTAATTTTGCAACTTCTAAATCGAGAACCGTTCGTTGTCCTTCAGGAATTTCTTTTCCTAAAAGCACAAAAGGCTTACTCGACATTTAGTTCTAAATAACGGATAATTTCTTTTGCAATATTTTTTCCGGTAGCCGTTTCAATACCTTCTAAACCAGGAGAAGAATTTACTTCCAAAACCAAGGGACCTTTAGAAGATTGCAGCATGTCTACACCCGCAACTCCTAAGCCCAGTGCTTTGGTAGCTTTTAGTGCTGTTTTTTCTTCTTCATCGGTGAGTTCGATGACGCTGGCATTTCCTCCTCTGTGCAAGTTTGATCGGAACTCTCCCTCTTTTCCTTGACGTTTCATTGCTCCAATTACTTTACCATCCACCACAAAAACACGGATGTCTGCGCCACCCGCTTCTTTAATAAATTCTTGCGCAATTACGCGGGCTCCCAAGCCGTTAAAAGCTTCTAAAACCGAAGTTGCTGCATTTTGAGTTTCTGCCAAAACAACGCCTAAACCCTGAGTTCCTTCTAATAGTTTTAGTACTAAAGGAGTGCCACCAACAGATTTTATAACGTGCTCTACATCTTTTGTGTAATTGGTAAATACTGTTTTTGGCAAGCCAACACCGGCTCTTGCTAAAATCTGTAGACTACTTAATTTGTCTCTGGAGCGCACAAGACCGATAGAAGAGATAGCAGTAAAAACTTTCATCATCTCAAATTGTCGGATTACGGCAGTACCATAAAAAGTCACAGAAGCACCAATTCTAGGAATAATGGCATCTATGTCTTCTAAATATTCCCCCTTATAATATATTTTAGGGGCTTTCTTTTCAATTTCTATATTGCATTTTAAGTGATCTACAACCAGTACTTTATGCCCTCTTTTCTCGGCAGCTTCTATCAATCTTCTAGTAGAATATAGTTTCGGATTTCTAGATAAAATTACAATTTTCATTTATTTGTTTTTAGCTTGTGTGATAAATTTATTTTTAGCGTGTCGATCATAAATTTTTTATTTAAAAATTTACGTCCAAGTAAGATAGGGAATTTCATATCTCTTCGTTCACTTAATGTAAAGTGTATTGGAAATTTTTTATTAAAAATGATAATTTCTGTTTGAATCATAAAGCGCATTTCAGCAACACCATTTGAACTTTTTACTTTTTTTGAGGAGTAGTTTTTTGATATAAATTCTTTATGGTTGTAAAAAGGATGTTCAGGATCTAATAAGGTAAATTGCAAGAATGGCTCCCCTTTGGTATTAATTTCTTCAATTTTAGTACAGTGAATCGATGACGTATAGGCTCCAGAGTCTATTTTTACATCAATTCCTGAAAGTGCTAGTTCTGGAAAATCCGCTTTATCTGAGCGGCCAATAGTAATTTTCATTTGAAGGAATTAAACCAAGGTGAATATAAGCATACTTTTTTGCTATAGAAGTACAAATGTTAAAATTTTGCAATGGCTGCTTCTGCACAGCGCTCTCCGTCCATTGCCGCAGAAACAATTCCACCAGCATAGCCACCACCTTCACCGCAGGGAAATAATCCGTCGATATCTGTGTGTTCTAGGTTTTCTTTTCTGGGAATATTTATGGGTGATGAGGTTCTAGACTCTACACCAATAATATTGGCTTCATTGGTATAATATCCATGCATTTTTTTTCCAAAAGCAGCAAAGCCTTTTCGCAATCTACCTCCGATAATTTTTGGTAAAAGAGAATGCAGTGGCGCGGAGTTTAACCCTGGCTGATATGAAGTGTTGTTTAGGTCTGTTGAGAGTCTTCCGTCTACAAAATCAACCAACCGCTGTGCAGGTGCTTTTTGTGATCTTCCACCGGCATAAAAAGAAGTTTTTTCTAAATCTTTTTGAAACTCTAAACCTTTTAAAGCACCAAAAGACTCGTACTTTTTAAAATCCCGATTGATGTCTAATTCTACCACAATTCCAGAATTAGCAAATTTATTATTTCTTCTTGAGGGAGACATGCCGTTTACTACGACCTCTCCATTTGCGGTTGCCGCAGGAACGATAAAACCTCCGGGGCACATGCAAAAAGAGTAGACCCCTCTGTTGTTTACTTGTTGCACTAAACTATAGGCTGCAGGAGGCAATAATTCGTCTCTTTCTCCCGTGCAATGGTATTGTATTTGGTCTATAATTTCTTGGGGGTGCTCTACACGCACTCCCATCGCAAAAGACTTTGCTTTTATGCGAATTTCTTTTTTGTGTAGTAATTCATAAATATCTCTTGCGGAGTGCCCTGTAGCTAAAATAACAGCATTCACTGTTATTTCCTCACCATTTTGAAGTTGGATTGCACGAAGTTTGTTGTTTTGAACAACAAAATCGACAACCCTGGTTTCGAAATGAATTTCTCCACCAAACTTTAAAATAGTTTCTCGAATATTTTGAACGATTTTAGGTAATTTATTGGTTCCAATGTGTGGGTGTGCATCTACTAATATTTGTTCAGAAGTTCCATGATACACTAAGTTCTCAAAAATTCTTCGAACATCGCCACGTTTTAAAGAACGCGTATATAATTTTCCATCAGAATAGGTTCCTGCTCCTCCTTCTCCAAAACAATAGTTAGAATCTTCGTGTACAATATGATCTTGGTTAATTGCTTTTAAATCCCGTCTTCTGTCTTGTACATTTTTCCCACGCTCTAAAACAATCGGTTTGTATCCCAGTTCTATGCAACGCAATGCTGCATACATTCCTGCAGGCCCAAATCCAATGATATGAATTTTTTTTGCAGTAGAAACATCTTTATAATCGAAAAAATAGTCAGATTTTTCTGGAACCGCTTCATTGACGTATACTGCTACTTTGTAATTGAAGATCACGTCTTTTTTGCGAGCATCAATAGATTTTAGTAAAATTTTTACTGCAGAGATCTCACTTTTATCAATTCCGAGCTGTTTAGAAGCCTTGTCTAAAAGAATATCTTCTTTTAATTCTTCTATTAAATTTACACGAAGTTGAATTTCTTTAATCATGGAGCAAAAGTAATTAATTTAAAGCGAATTTGGCTCCAAAAAATGAGGTTGATTTTTGTGTAGAAATGTAGGTTTATTGTAGTGGGTTTTTTGCTTAAATTTTTGGTGTATTTCTTTTATTTTAATGAAGATGTCTTTTTTTTGATGGTTTCGAGTGTCTGCTGCGGCAGTTGACAAAGCAACATTCGGTCATTGCCAAATAGATCTTTTTTCAATTGAATATTTTGAAACCCTTTTTTCTCCAACATTTTCAAGGTTTCTTTGCCTAAGTATTGATTTATTTCAAAGAACAACATCCCGTCTTCATTCAACTGTTGTTTTGCCAAATCAGCAATCTTATCATAGAAGAGCAAGGGGGTATTGTCAGGAACAAATAAGGCCAAGTGTGGCTCATTTTCTAGGACATTCGCGCGAATTTCCAACTTTTCTAATTCTCGAATATATGGAGGATTGGAGACAATTAGATCGTATTTTTGAGGTAATTGTAACGTTTTTAAAATATCCAGCGTTATAAAATTTACAGCAACGTCGTTCAATACAGCATTTTTTTTTGCAATGCGCAATGCTGCTGTAGAAATATCAATTGCAGTAATTGCTGTATTTGTAGTGTTTTTAGCTAAAGAAATTGGAATACATCCAGTTCCGGTGCCAATGTCTAAAATAGCAAGCGGTGTTTTTTGAGCCGTGCTAGGGGAGTTTTGATTTCCCCCCTGTATTTTCTGTATCTTGTTGAGTACCCATTCCACCAACCCTTCTGTTTCTGGCCTCGGGATTAAGGTGTTTTTATCTACTAGAAAAGGCAAGCCATAGAACTCTGTTTTTCCAAGGATGTATTGGATGGGTTCTTCTTTTTGTAAACGTTTAAGAATTATTTTCAGGATATCTACAATCGCAGCATCAATTAAAAAATCTGGATTTAAAACGGTATCGATTCGCTTTAGCTCCAGTTTCTCTTCTATTAAAATAAAGAAAAAACTTTCTATTTCTGTTTTTGGGTAGGTGTCAGAAAGTCCCTCTGAAAACAACAACTTGAATTCTTTTAATTTCATATTTTTTTTAGCATCCAAACATTACATGAATAGTGCCCTGTCTTTCCCATGGGCTTCGAAAGACTTAAAAATCCATTTTTCTCATATAATTTTCTTGCCGCTTCCATATAGGGCATGGTTTCTAAGTAACAATTTTCAAAGCCAAATTCTTTTGCTTTTTCTAAACATTTAGAAATGAGGTCTGTTCCCAAGCCTTTTCCTCTTGCGCTTGGGAGTACATACATTTTCTGTAATTCACAGATATTATTTTCACAACCAGCTAAGCCTGCAATTCCTGCACCTCCAACTACCTTCTCGTCAAGTTCCAGTACAAAATAGACAACCTTTTTTTTTTGATAAACTTCAAACATAAGGTCAGTAGCCGCGTCTTCATAAGCGGTGCCCGTTTTAGGAGCGCCCATCTCTAAAATCACACTTCTGATAACTTCAGAGAGAGCGAAGTTATCAGCGGGTTTTATTTCTCTAATGATAAAATTTTCACGTGTCATTTATTACTGTATTTTTGCAGGAGCAAGTTACTTTAAATTTTAATTTTTTTTCATGAAAACAAGCGTCTATTTTTTATTCTTAATTTTATTGATTTCCAGTTGTTCGGTTCAAAAAGAACCTCTTTTTATCAAAGTAGACGATGTGAAAATAGTTAGTTTTGCTTCAGATACGATAAAATTAAAAGCTGCTGCTTTTTTTGAAAATCCAAATGCTGTGGGTGGTCTAATTTCGGCCGATGAAATAGATGTATTTGTCAATGGAATAGTTGTAGCACAGGTTTTTTCAGTTCCATTTAAAGTGCCCGGAAACAAAGCTTTTTCGGTTCCTTTGACGGCCTATATTCCTACAAAAAACATCTTAAATTCAGATAAGAATGGAGTGTTAGGCGGATTGTTAAATTCTTTGCTTACTAGAAAAGTGAAGGTCCAGATCAAAGGAAACTTGCAGTATGTTGTTTTTGGGTTTAAGCGAAGCTTTTCAATAGATAAAACCCAGGTAATAAAAATTAAATTCTAAATTATTAAACACGAGCATTATATAAAACGCTGTTTGCAGATTGCAGAAAACGGAATTGGAACTACACGTCCAAATCCGGCGGTTGGTGCTGTAATTGTATTTCAAGAGACCATTATCGGCGAGGGCTTTACCGCACCCTATGGAGGAAACCATGCAGAGGTAAATGCAGTGAATGCAGTCAAAGATCAAACGCATCTTAAGGAAGCTACCTTGTACGTTACTTTAGAGCCTTGTAGCCATTTTGGAAAAACACCGCCCTGTGTAGATTTAATTATAAAACACAATATAAAAAAAGTAGTAATTGGGTGTTTAGATACAAATAGGTTGGTTGCTGGTAAGGGGATTGAACGCTTAAAAGCAGCAGGTATTGCCGTAATAGTTGGTGTTTTGGAAGTAGAATGTCGCCAGCATCATAAACGGTTTTTTACAGTTCAAGAAAAAAAACGCCCCTATATTATTTTAAAATGGGCGGAAACAAAAGATGGATTTGTTGCACCTTTGTCGAAGGAGGTATTTAAACCAGTATTTATCTCGAATCCTTACGCTCAGCAACTGGTGCACCAGTTGCGCAGTAAAGAGCACGCTATTTTAGTTGGAACAAATACAGTTTTGGCAGATAACCCAGTATTAAATGTTAGAAGTTGGACTGGAAATCATCCCATTAGAGTTGTTCTAGACAATACTTTGAGAGTTCCAGAAAGTGCATATGTTCTAGATGGAAGCATACAAACAATTGTGATTACTGGGAAAATAGATGCACAAAAAGAAACAAAAATTAAGGAGTACAAATGCAAAAAAAATATAATTTTTGAGTCCATTGATTTTTCAAAAAATCTGGCAGAGCAAATTTGCTCGGTATTATTTAAACATCAGATTCAGTCTTTAATTGTTGAAGGAGGTACTCAGACTTTAGAAACCTTCATTTTTGAAAATTTATGGGATGAAGCCTTGGTTTTTGTGGGAGATCTCAATTTTGATTCTGGAGTAAAAGCACCGGTATTTAAAAAAAAATATATAAAGAAGCAGGTGCTCACAAACGTTTTAAAAAAATACAGCAATGATTAAAAATATTATCTTCGATTTTGGAGATATTTTTATCAACTTAGATAAAAAAAAGTTTGTAGCGGGATTACAGGAATTAGGTATTTCACAAGATTCTGAAGAATTATGGCCAATTTTACAGCAATACGAAATGGGGGGTATTTCTACCGAGAAATTTTGTGCTTTTTTTGAAGAAAAATTAGCAGTTCCTCCAGAAAAATTAACCAAAGTATGGAATGCTATTTTATTAGATTTTCCAGAAACGCGTTTGAAATTTATTCAAGAACTAGCAGCAAATAAAAAATACCGACTGTTTTTGTTGAGTAACACCAACGATTTACATATTTCTTGGATACAGAATAACTGGGGAATGGAATTGTATGCTAGTTTTAAAAACTGTTTTGAGCAGTTTTATTTGTCCTATGAAGTGAACCTTCGAAAGCCGAATAAGAGTATTTATAACTTCGTGTTGGAATCCAATCACTTAATTGCACAGGAGACGCTATTCATTGACGATACTAAAGAAAATACAGTAGCTGCCCAATCTTTGGGAATTCAGGTTTGGCATTTAACTCCTGGCAACGAAGACGTTTTAGAATTATTCACTAAAAAAATATTGTAAATTGATTTTCTTACTCTTAAGTATCCTTTTTTCAACAGGATTATTTGTTATTTTTAAATATTTTGGAATTTACAAGGTAGATGTTTTAAAAGCTATTTTTATAAATTATATCGTTGCCTTTTCCATGGGGTTTTTGTTAGCGGAAAGGCAAATTCCAATCGTCGAAATCTATTTAGAACCTTGGTTCTCGGGGGCTTTGATTTTAGGCGCTTTGTTTATTGCTATCTTTTTTGTGATGGCAATGACTGCTCAAAAAAATGGTGTTTCTGTAACTTCTATTGCGGGTAAGATGTCTGTAGTTGTTCCTATTTTATTTGGAATCTTCTTGTACAATGAATCGGTTACTTTTTTTAAGATATTAGGAATTGTGATTGCATTAATTGCCGTCTATCTCTCTTCTGTGAAAGAGGAAAAACAGGCGAAAAATGGTACCTTACTATTTCCGGTACTTTTGTTTATAGGTTCTGGAACAATTGATACATTGTTAAAGTATGTGCAAGTAAATTACGTTGCAGATGCTGATGTTTCCGTTTTTTCAGGAAGTTTATTTGGAATTGCTGCTATCTTTGGATTGGTCATTTTAAGTATTAAAACTATAAAAAAAAGAGAAGCTTTTGGAGTAAAGAACGTGCTCGCAGGAATTGTTCTAGGAGTTCCAAATTACTATTCTATTGTTTTTTTAATGAAAGCACTTCAAAATAAAAATATAGAAAGTTCTACACTTTTTACAGTAAATAATGTGGCCATCGTAATTGTATCTACTTTAGTGGGATTGTTCTTTTTTAAGGAGAAATTCAGTTTAAAGAATAAAATAGGGGTTGTTTTGGCAATTTTAGGAATTGTCTTGGTTACTATTGCATAGTAATCGCTGAGAGCAATAGCAAAGTTAAATCGCATTCAATCGAAAAAAATGGAAGATGTTTATAAGACCATAGAACAGCCATCAAAAGAAACGCTTTTTAAGGAAAAGGGCAGTAAATTTTTTGGATATGCTTTTCCTGTTGCCTCGGAAGACGCCGTAAAAGAACCCTTAGAAGTACTTCGAAAAAAACACCACACAGCGCGTCATTTTTGCTATGCCTATCAGTTAGGGATAGAAGAAATTAGATTCAGAGCAAATGATGACGGCGAGCCAAATAATTCCGCAGGAATGCCAATTTATGGTCAAATTCAAGCTTTTGAAGTTACCAATATTTTAATTGTCTCTGTGCGTTACTTTGGGGGCACCAAATTAGGAGTTGGAGGTTTAATGTCTGCTTACAAGTTGTCTGCTCAAATGGCACTGGAAGCATCTAATATTTTAGAAAAAACGATCAACATAACCTATATACTGACATTCAATTATGATTTAATGAATACGGTAATGAGAATTATTAAAGAAAGAAAAATTGACATTGTAAACCAGAAATTAGAAATAGATTGTCAGTATACCGTTTCCGTTCGAAAAAACGATGCAGAGACCATTTTTACAATTTTCGATAATTTATACAAGGTGGCAATAAAAGTTTTAGAATAGACTTTTTAAAGAGGTAAAGTTAGCGCAGGTTTCTCCTGTATTTATTTGTTATAGTTCTCTATTTATAGCTGCTGAAGTTGCAAGCAACTAATACCCTAATCCTTTTAATAAGTATTCTGGACATCGGGTTGGTTTCTTGGTATTCGAATTCATAAAAGCTAAAACGGTATTTCCTGTACAAAGGAGTTCCGTATCCTGATTTTTTATTTCATAGTCAAATTCAATCTTTACCAGCGGTTTTTTTTTTAAAAAAGTATGAATGGTTAAAACGTCGTCGTACAATGCTGGTTTTATAAAGTTGCATTGTAAAGAAATTACAGGGAGCATTATTCCGCTGACTTCCATTTCCTGATATGTAACGCCTAAAGAGCGCAACCATTCGGTCCTTCCTAATTCGAAAAACTGAGCATAGTTGCCATGATAGACCACGCCCATTTGATCTGTTTCTGAATAACGAACTCTAGTTTTTGTTGCTGATTTTTTCAATTGATCTATATGAATTTTACTTGAGGATTATACGTAAAAAATAATTAATAATCAATAGCCAATTCATTTTTTTATATTGAATTTTATTCACATTTTTGTAGACCCCGAGCAAGCCGGTTTAAAACCCCGTTTTTCAACCAAATTAATAATCTCAAGTACCTACAACACTAAATGACTTTAACTGCTGACTCAGTGTGGAACGAATGTTTGACTTTCATCAAAGATAACATTAAACCACAAGCTTACAAAACTTGGTTCGAACCTATAAAACCCGTAAAGTTATCCGGGGAGTCACTGACGATTCAAGTACCGAGTAAGTTTTTTTATGAATGGTTAGAAGAGCATTATATCAAGTTATTAAGAGTTGCGTTAGTGAGACAACTGGGGAGTGATGCCAAATTGATTTACGATGTTAAAATGGAAAACAATTACAGCAGTAATAGACCGCAGATTGTTAAAATTCCAAGTTCAAACAGAAATCCTTTAAAACCTCAAAACGTAACTGTTGCTTTAGACTCTGGGAAAAGAGAATTAAGAAATCCATTTGTAATTCCAGGATTACAAAAGGTAAAAATTGAGTCTCAGCTAAATCCTAATTATAATTTCGCAAACTTTGTAGAAGGAGATTCCAATAGATTGGCGCGTTCCGCGGGAATGGCAGTTGCCAACAAGCCAGGAGGAACTTCTTTTAACCCATTGTTAATTTACGGAGGTGTTGGCTTAGGAAAAACACATTTATCGCATGCGATAGGGGTAGACATAAAAGATAAATATCCAGACAAAACAGTGTTGTATATTTCTTCAGAAAAATTTACACAGCAGTTTATAGATTCCATAAAGTCAAATACAAGAAATGATTTTATTCATTTTTATCAAATGATTGACGTTTTAATTATTGACGATGTTCAATTCTTATCCGGTAAAGCGGGGACACAGGATGTTTTCTTCCATATTTTTAATCATTTACACCAAAATGGGAAGCAAGTGATTTTAACTTCAGACAAGGCACCGGTAGACATGCAAGACATAGAACAGCGTTTACTATCTCGTTTCAAATGGGGACTGTCTGCAGAATTACAAGCACCAGATTATGAAACTAGGATTTCTATCTTACAAAATAAATTATTTAGAGATGGCGTAGAAATGCCAGAAGACATTGTAGGCTTCATTGCTAAAAATATAAAATCGAACGTTCGAGAATTAGAAGGGGTTATCATTTCTATGATTGCGCAGGCTTCTTTTAATAGAAGAGAATTCTCTTTAGAGCTTGCAAAACAGATTGTAGATAAATTTGTTAAAAACACTAAAAAAGAAGTTTCCATCGATTATATTCAGAAAGAAGTCTCTAAGTATTTTGACATGGATGTTGCTACCTTGCAGTCGAAAACACGGAAGCGTCACATTGTTCAAGCAAGACAATTGGCAATGTTTTTTGCAAAAAGGTTGACCAAAACATCTTTAGCAAGCATTGGCAATCAAATTGGGCAAAGAGACCATGCAACGGTATTACACGCTTGTAAAACTGTTGATAATTTAACAGAAACAGACAAGCAGTTTAGAAAGTATGTAGACGATTTAACCAAAAAGTTAACGTTCTAAGATCCTTTAGTCTTAATATATAACGAATGATTGGTAAACTCTATTTAATTCCAACAACTTTAGGAGATACAGAACCTTTAGAGGTCATGCCAATATCGGTAAAAAAGGTCATAGAGCAAATTGACTATTATATTGTCGAAAATGAAAAAACGGCAAGAAAATTTATTAAAAAAATTTCACCTAAAAAACCTCAGCCTTCATTACAAATAATGTCTTTGGATAAGTATGCAAAAGAAATAGAAACAAGAAGGTATCTAGATGTTTGCAAAGAAGGTATTAATGTAGGTTTGTTATCGGAAGCGGGCGTTCCAGCAGTGGCAGATCCAGGAGCGAGTATTGTGAAATTAGCGCATGAAAACAATATTAAAGTGGTTCCTTTGGTAGGACCAAGTTCTATTTTAATGGCGATGATGAGTTCTGGTATGAACGGTCAGAATTTTGCGTTTAATGGTTATTTGCCCATTGATAAAGACGAAAGAAAGAAGACTGTTAAAGACTTAGAAAAACTTTCAAAAGAAAAAAATCAAGCACAGATTTTTATTGAAACTCCCTATAGAAATGAGAAAATGTTTGCTGATTTAAAAGCAGCATTGTCACCATCTACAAGACTTTGCGTTGCAGCAGATATTACCTTACCATCAGAATTTATCAAAACACTTTCAGTACAAGATTGGAAGTATCAAGCAGTAGACCTGCACAAGAAGCCTGCAATTTTCATTATTCAAAAAGAGTAAATAACTTTGGAAGAAGCCTCGTTTAACGGATGTCTTTTTAATAGCATACTGTTAAAAAAAACATTCCTACTTTCGCAAAATATCATAGTAATTTAAAGAAAATTCAGGAACTAAACTTTAGCCAATCTGTCTGCTATAATATTGGATAGATCATAATTAGCAAATTTTTTCAGATAGGATGCGATGCTTGAACCGTAGGCATCAGAAAAATGCTGAGATCCATTACTTCGTAGGAATTTTTTTACATTTCCTGCACCGCTCAAATGTGCAGCTGCCAAGATTCCTGATTCTGTAATCATAATACCGTTTATTTTTTTCCCCTCAGAGCGTCGGATATCTTTTCTTAAAATCCACTTGTTTACTTTGCACAAGGCAACAAACGCTTTCTCCTGTAAGATTGGAGTTTTTAAAAAATGCTGCGTATCATAAATGTCAAAGCGCTCTAGAGTAGTCTTTCCAAACTGATATTTTCCTAAATAGCCTAAAGTATTTACAATCGCATATTTCCCCTGAGATTCTTTAAAAGCCAAAGCTTCCTTAAACGCAACAAAATCTCTTTCCAAATAAAAAATGGTATTGCTAATTGATTTGGGGAAATTTAAATTATTTAGCACAAGAATTGCAGACTCCGAACTTTTTCTACTATCAACAGAAGTTGCATTGATACATAATAACACGACACTAAGTAAAAGTATTTTATTTTTGATAAAAATTGACTTTCTGTTTTGCGCTTGCAAAGCTACGACACAATTTTAAAGCAATTGATTATCAGTATGTTAAATTTTCATAAAAATACAAATAATGAGGTGTAATTTCAGTATTTGTATCTATTTATGGTAGCCTGGAGAATATTCTTATGATATCATCAACAGAAGGAGCATTTATAGCGGTTCTATTGATAAGTTTATTTTTCTTAAAAAATTGCGAATATAAAAACAGAACTGTATTTAAAATACTCGTATTGAATGATTTATGTTATTTTACTTTATGGATGGCTTTCTACGCTGAGGTTGTCAAATGTTAAAGTAAGCGAGTTCGCACGGATTTCTTTTGTATATATGTCTACAATAGTGAAAAGTGATTCGCATCATTGCTAACATAAATGTGTGCTATCTGTTAATTCTCAGTTTGTTCATCCAATTGTGGTATTTGATAGCATTTTTATTGTGTTGTACAAGTGATTTTGCAAAGACATGATAGCCTAATTTATCAACATTTGCACACATATATAAATAGTTGTGCTCCTGTGCGTTTAAAACGCCATCAATGGAAGAAATATCTGGCATTGCAATAAGTGAAGGTGGCAAGCCCTTATGAATATAAGTATTGTAGGGTGAGTCAATCTCTAAGTCTACCGTTAGCACTCTTTTCACTACATAATCTTGCCCTTTCTTTTCTTTAAGACAGTAGATAACAGTAGGATCTGCTTGTAATGGCCAGCCTCTTTTAAGTCTGTTTAAATACAACCCGGCTACAATAGGGCGCTCGGTACTTTGAGCGGTTTCCTTTTGAACTATGGAAGCTAAGGTAATTACTTCCTCCTTGGTAAGATTTATTTTTTTAGCCTTTTTAATTCTACTTTGGTTCCAAAATTGCTGGTAGGATGCAAACATTTTTTGTTTGAATTTTTCAGGACTAATGGTCCAGTAAAACTCATAGGTATTTGGAATGAAAATTTGAAGTATTGATTTTATTGTGAAGTTATTTTCACTTAAAAAATGCTCCTCTTTAAAAGATAAGAGCAAAGCGGTAGAGTCTGCTGCTATTTGGCTAGCAATTCTACCAGCTAACTTTTCAAGGGAATCTTGGTTATTAAAAGACAATTTGAAAGGAGTTTGTCTACCACTGCGAAACATATTTACAAGGTCATTATTAGACATCCCCTGTTTTAAAACATACCTTCCTGCCTTTGGGTTTGTAAAGTTTTTTTTTGCAGCAACCCAGAGAAACGTTTTGGGGCTATTCGTTATTTTTCCTATCCGATTTGAAACTTCGACTAAGCTAGTTTCAGTAGGAACAAAAAGCACCTGTTCTTTTGGTACCGCAGGACCAAATATTTTTTGATAATAATTATAGACAACAAGGGTCATAACTATGAATATCGTTGCGAACAGATAGTTTCTTTTTTTTTTCAATTATAAATATTTTAAAGCGTAAAGTTACTATTTTATCAATTGAAACAAAAGTTCATCTTTGAATTTTCCATTGGAAAAAATCCAATCTTTTTTAACCCCTACTTCCTTAAAATCATGCTTTTCAAATAAGGCGATACTTTTTGTGTTGTCCGAGGTAATGTTGGCATACAATTGATGCACATTTAAATGTAAAAAAGCATAGGGCAACAGTAAAGCAAGAGCATCTGAAGCAAAGCCGTTTTGTTGAAATTCAGCAGCAATTAAAATACCAATACCAACTCTTTTGTGTTGGGGATTGAAATCAAATAAGTCAATTAGGCCGATGGGTTGTTTTGAGTTGCAATCTTCAATTACTAGTCGCAATTGCTTGACCTCATAAATATCTAAATGAGCATTTTTTAAATATTTTTTTAAAAGATATTTTGAGAAAGGAGCTTGCGTATTGCTTACCTCCCAATCTGTCTCATTATTTTCTACGGCGTATAGAAATTCTAAATCTTCAGGTTCTAATGCCCTCAAACTAATTTTTTTTCCTGTGAGATTTTCCATTAAACTTCTATTTTTCCTTTGTATACAAAAGTAGCAGGGCCTTTTAAAAACACGGATGTATAGGACCCCTCTTTTTCTATAAAAGAGACCTCTAAAATGCCTCCTTCTACAGGTAAGGAAATGCAGCTACTGTTTGTTTTTTTTATTTTGTGCATGGCAATTGCGACTGCGGTGACTCCAGTTCCGCAAGCTAAAGTTTCATTTTCCACTCCTTTTTCATACGTGCGAACCTGAAATGTACTTTCGTTCATTTGTTGAACAAAATTCACATTACTACCAGGATCCTCGTACGTATCCCTAATTTTTTTTCCTTCTTTAAAAACATCATATTCTGCCAGGTCAGACACGAGCTCCACGTGGTGTTGTGTGCCTGTATTTAGGAATATAGCGTTCTCTTGAATTGCTATATTAGCAACGTCTATCATTTTTAAAGAAACAAGACCATTTTCTGTTTCAGCAAAATGCACTCCATCGACAGCTATGAAATTAGTTTTATTTTTAATTATTTTAAGATAGTGTGCAAATGAAACGGCACATCTTGCTCCGTTTCCACAGAAAGTTTGACTTCCATCTGCATTAAAATAAATCATTTTAAAGTCATGCTCTAGATCGTTCTCTATTAAAATAACTCCATCTGCACCAATACCAAAATGCCGGTTACAAAGTTTTGAGATCAAATCGATATTACCTTTCTTGAAGTTCTTTGACCGATTGTCTACCATCACAAAATCATTCCCACATCCGTGATATTTATAAAAATTCAAATTCATGATGCAAATATAAGAATTTCAACAACAAATAACGGGTGTTAAAAAGTGGTTAAAGTCTGTTAAAAACAAGTTAAACGTATTTTTTCATGCTGTTAAAATTATATATTTACAACAAAAAAATTCTAAAAATGAAAAAAATAATTTCTTTTCTTCTAATGGCAATTTTGGGGGGTATACTCACATTGGGTGGTTACAAGTTGTTCTTTAATACGCCGATAGGTTGGCAAAGTACCGATAATAGTATTCCGCAGATAGTGGAGACAGTCTATGGTCCTTCAGATAAAACACTAAACGCTGCAGAGATGACTACCGATTTTACAGTAGCAGCAGAAAAGACAATACACGCAGTGGTGCATGTTAAAAACACCGCCATTCGGACACAGATAAATAGAAGGGACTTATTTTTTGGATTGGGGAATGGGGAAAGAAAATATGAGCAAGTTGGTACTGGTAGTGGCGTTATTATTTCTGCAGACGGATATGTTGTAACCAACAATCATGTAATTGATGGTGCTACTGACTTAGAAATTACCCTTAACAATAAGAAAAAGTATCAGGCGAAATTAATAGGAAGAGATGTTGCCAATGATATTGCTTTATTAAAAATTGAAGCAGATACAAAGTTGAGCTATATTCCCTTCGCAAATTCAGATGCAATAAAGATTGGCGAATGGGTGTTAGCTGTAGGAAATCCTTACAACTTAACATCTACAGTAACTGCAGGGATCGTCTCCGCCAAAGGAAGAGATTTAGAAGGGAACAGAAATATAGAATCTTTTATTCAAACAGACGCTGCTGTAAACCCTGGAAATAGTGGGGGAGCCTTGGTGAATGCTCGCGGAGAATTAATTGGAATAAACACTGCTATTTCTTCGAAAACAGGTTCTTTTATTGGATATTCATTCGCGGTACCAAGTAATATCGCAAAAAAAATAATTAACGATATTTTGGAATTTGGTATTGTTCAAGAAGCGATTTTGGGAATTACTGTAGACCCTAATTACCAGGGTGATGGTGTAAAGGTGGTCGGTGTTATAAGGCAAACCGATAATTTAGGAGTGGAGGAATTAAAATCTGGCGATATTATTAAAAAAATTAATGAAATAAAAATCTCAAAGTTTTCTGAATTAAAAGGTCAGCTAACAGCAAAGAGACCCGGAGATTCCGTAAAAGTAACTATAGAAAGGGCTTCTAAAGTATTCGTAAAAACCATGATACTAACTAAAAAAGCAGTCCCAATTTTATCCACTGCTTTAGGGTGGGAATTAAAAGACTTATCAATGGATGAAATAAAAAATAGGAAAATTAAAGCGGGTGTAAAAATAGTGAGGGACCGTAAATATGGTTTGCAAAACTATGTAATCACTAAAATAAACGGTCAGGAAGTTAAAAATGCGCAAGAAACGGCCAAACGTTTAAACAATCTTTACACTTCAAGCTATGCAAATAATATTATAGAGTTGTTGAATATAGAGGGTGAAAGAGAAAGAATACGCTTTTAAGAGTTGTACAAGACTTCTTAAATCCTGATTTGTTGTCAGGATTTATTTATTTACAAACTTTATACGCAATCGATTTCGTATTGTTAAAAAAAGAGATACTTTTGCCGAAAATTTAATTAGTAGATTAGAATTATGTCAACAAAACTAGATTACAACGAAGAAGTTTTATCTCAGGCCCAAACAAGAAGAGCAACTATAGAATTTATTAATATCGTCAATGATTTGTGGTATGATAAATCGATAGAACTGGTACTTTTTAGAAATCCTTTGGTAGATAAAAGAGCAAGCGAAGTATTAAATTTAATTGCATATGCAAAGGAGTTTGTTAGCAAACCAATTTCAATTCAAGATGCTTTAGATATTGCGAAAGCAATTCAGCAGTTAGATTTACCTTCTTCAAAATTAGACATTGGTAAATTAGCGTACGAATGCTATTTAGGTTCAAAAAATAGTGGCGATAAAGTTGCATTTGTGCAACAAAAATTAAAAAATGCTATCGCAGCAAAAGATATTCGACCCAAAGATGTTGTTTTATATGGCTTCGGGAGAATCGGACGCCTGTTGGCAAGAGAGTTAATGGTTAAAATGGGTAAAGGTTCTCAACTAAGATTAAGAGCAATTGTAACGCGTGGAGAAATAAATTATACTGTTTTAGAAAAAAGAGCTTCTCTTTTAAGTATCGATTCTGTACACGGTGATTTTCTTGGTACGGTAGAAATAGATGCAGAAAACAATGCATTGATAATTAATGGAACCACCGTTCATATGATCTCTGCAAACAACCCAGAGGATATCAACTATACTAAATATGGAATTAATGATGCTTTAGTTATTGATAATACCGGAGCTTTTAGAGATAAAGAGGCACTAAGTCGCCATTTAAAAGGTGAGGGTGTGGCTAAAGTATTAATAACAGCACCAGCAAAAGGAGTGGCTAATATTGTACACGGTGTAAACCACAAACAGCACAATCCTGATAGTGTAGATATTTTTTCAGCAGCATCTTGCACCACCAATGCAATCACTCCCATTTTAAAAGTTTTAGAAGATAATTACGGAATTAAAAAAGGACACTTAGAGACAATTCACGCATATACAAACGATCAGAATTTAGTTGATAATATGCATAGCAAATACAGAAGAGGAAGAGCCGCTGCTTTAAATATGGTCATTACAGAGACAGGTGCAGGAGCAGCGGTGGCAAAAGCGATACCTGCTTTGGAAGGAAAGCTAACTTCCAATGCAATTCGAGTGCCGGTTCCCAATGGTTCATTGGCAATTTTAAGTTTGCAGTTGCGTACAAAAGTGACCAAAGTGCGCGTAAACTCATTGATTAAAAAGTATGCTTTAGAGGGTGACTTAGTAGAGCAAATTAAGTATTCTATGGACAATGAGTTGGTTTCTTCAGATATTGTTGGAATCACTGCACCGTCAATTTTTGACAGTAAAGCAACGATTGCTGACGAAGAAACTATTGTAATTTATGTTTGGTATGATAACGAATATGGGTATTCACATCAAGTAATTCGCTTGGCAAAGCACATTGCAAAAGTTCGGAGATATACGTATTATTAGTAAAACTTGATGCTATAATATTTTTAATAAATACGTTTAAATTTTGGAGCTTAAGAGAATTTGGAGGTTGCTAAAAGATCCCTATAAAATCTTAGTATTCAAAATGTTTTTAAACTTAAAACTCGATACAGCAATTGTATCGGGGTTTATTTTGGACTTATTCTTTATAAATAGCTGTGCTCTAAAAGTTATAGTTCTTCAAAGAAATCAATTTTACAATCCAGTGCTTCATCTATAAATTCTTTTTTACTCATCCAATAATTAGAGGTCGTAAACCGATAGCCATTTTCATTTTCTTGAAGTTCCCAAAGAACATCGTTTGCTTCTTCAAATTTTTCTTTTCCATTCAGCTGCCCCCCAAACAAACGAATTATAATATTGTGACTGTCCAAATTTTTTGCAAAACATTTAAGTACAATTTCCTTGGTAATTTCTACGTCAGTATTTAATAAAGGCGTGATTTCAAAATCTACAAGGGTTGCTTCTGTATTTAAAAACTTCCCGTTATAAGCTTTGTATAGCAGCTGATTGATCATGTAAAGTTCTTGATGCAACTCAATTTTAGGATACTCTTCAGAAATTCGATCCAATAACATTTCATGAGAAAGTTGATCGATTTGTCCTTCATTTAAATGTTCAGATAGTTTATAATCCAAAAGGATTGTGGCAGCTTCATTTGTCTCATAATCAGCAATTGCCATGCAGAGTAATCCTTGTAATTCTTCTAAATCACTACCTTCTGCGTTGGGGAAATTAAACCGTGTTAAAAGTGCTTTAAAATCTGCTACACTCCAAGAATTTGGAAGTTCATTAACTGTAGAAATTTTATGTATTTTTATAGCGTATTTCATTTTTTTATTTCATTTTTGAATGCAAAGATAAAATACATTTTTTTAAGCTTTAAAAAAAGGTTTTCTATAGAAACATTATGAGTCCAGCGCAAACAATTCAATTACTGAGAGACGAGTTAAATACACATAATTATAATTATTATGTTTTAGACAATGCAACAATTTCTGATTTTGATTTTGATATCAAGCTAAAAGAGTTGGAGCAGTTGGAAAAAGAAAACCCGTTGCTCTTCGATGCAAATTCACCAACACAAAGAGTAGGGGGCACCGTAACTAGGAACTTTAAGACCTTAGTTCACAAGAACAGAATGTACTCTTTAGACAATTCATATTCTAAAGAAGATTTGTTGGAGTGGGAAAAAAGAGTTGAAAAAGTTTTAGGAAGCACCGCCTTAGAGTACACTTGTGAGTTGAAATTTGATGGCGCTTCTATTAATTTAACTTATGAAAACGGACAATTTGTAAAAGCAGTAACACGCGGAGATGGTTTTCAGGGAGATGAGGTAACGAACAATATAAAAACAATTCGTTCCATTCCCTTGAGCTTAAAGTCGAGTTTTGTGCATGATTTCGAGATGCGTGGAGAGATTATTTTACCATTAGATGGTTTTAAGAAAATGAATGCAGAGCGTCTGGCAAATGGAGAAGAGGAATACAGAAACCCTAGGAATACTGCAAGTGGTAGTCTAAAATTACAAGACAGTTCAGAGGTCGCAAAAAGACCTTTGGATTGTTTGTTATACCAAATTGTAACATCAGAAAGAAAATATAAAACACATTTCGAGAGTTTAGAAAATGCGAGGCAGGTTGGTTTTAAAGTGCCAAAATCGATAAAGTTGGTGAAATCTATAGATCAAGTTTTTGATTTTGTAAACTACTGGGACGAGCAGCGACACAAGTTGCCTTATGAAACGGACGGAATTGTAATAAAAGTAAATGACTTGCAGCAGCAAGAGGAATTGGGGTATACTGCAAAAGCACCAAGGTGGGCAATTGCCTATAAGTTTAAAGCAGCACAAGTTACTACGGTGTTAAATGAGATTACATATCAAGTGGGCAGAACTGGAGCCATTACGCCTGTAGCAAATTTAGAGCCTGTTCAATTGGCGGGAACTACGGTAAAGCGCGCTTCCTTGCACAATGCAGATCAAATTGAAAAATTAGATATTAGAGAAAAAGATACGGTCTTCGTAGAAAAAGGAGGGGAAATTATTCCTAAAATTACTGGCGTAGATTTCACAAAGCGCGCAATAGATTCGAAGCCAACAAAATATACACATACGTGTCCGGAGTGTGGTACTATGTTAGTGAGAACAGTAGGTGATGCAAAGCATTATTGTCCGAATGAATTTGATTGTGCACCTCAGATTACAGGGAGGATTCAACATTATATTTCTAGAAAAGCAATGGATATTGATGGTTTAGGTGCGGAGACTGTAGATTTATTGCGTAAAAAGGGATTGATCCATAATTATGCAGATTTATATGAATTAACTGTGGAACAGGTGATTCCTATAGAAAGAATGGCAGAAAAATCTGCTCAAAATATGATTGATGGAATCGAGAAGTCAAAAGAAATTTCATTTGAAAAAGTTTTATTTGCACTTGGAATTCGCTTTGTTGGAGAAACCGTTGCTAAGAAGTTGGCAAAACATTTTAAATCCATAGATCATTTAATGACAGCATCGTTCAGAGCGCTTATTGATGTAGATGAAATTGGAGATAGAATTGCACAGAGTATCATCGATTTTTCTTCAGATCCAGGAAATATCCAATTGATAAATCGCCTAAAAAAGTATGGTCTTCAATTAGAGGTTTCCGCAGAAATTTTAGAAAACCAAACAGAGGTTTTAAAAGGAGCGGTTTTTGTTGTTTCTGGTGTCTTTTATCAGATGTCTAGAAACGAGCTTAAAAAAGCGATAGAAGATAATGGAGGTAAAGTGAGTGCATCTATTTCAAAAAAAACAAATTTTATAGTTGCTGGCGAAAACATGGGGCCTTCAAAATTAATGAAAGCGCAGGATTTAGGAATTGAAATTATTTCTGAACAAGACTTTATATATAAAATAAGTTAAAAGAAAGAGGTCGCATCATTTTACAATTTCACTTTTATGAACCGTAAATCATTTTTCCATTAAACTCTTGAAAAAAATATTATACATATATATACTGTCAATTTCAATGTTCGCTTTTACGCAAAACAGAGATATCGATTCATTGCCAGGTAATACGGATGAGTATGTTTTTGTGAAGCCAGGAGATTCTATAGTAATACACTTGAACGAAATTGCACTATTACCAAAGCCCAAATTTAGTTCGAAAGAAGACATTAGGTATTATTTGTGGTTTAGGAAGAAAGTATACAAAGCATATCCATTTGCAAAATTAGCGTCAGAAAGACTGGATAGTTTAAATGCTCGCATAGATAGAATCGATTCTAAACTTAAAAAAAGAAAATACACAAAGCTTGTACAGAATTATATAGAAGGTGAATTTACAGATCAAATTAAGAAAATGACGACCACAGAAGGTCGTGTTTTAATCAAATTGATTCACCGTCAAACGGGTAAAACTGCATTTGACAATATAAGAGGTCTCCGAAGTGGATGGAAAGCATTTTGGTATAATACCACAGCGAATGTTTTTAAACTCTCTCTAAAAACGGAATATCAACCTGCAATTATCAATGAAGATTTTTTAATAGAAGATGTTTTAGTGCGTGCATTTCGTGATGACAAGTTAGAGGCTCAAAACTCTAAATTGGATTTCGATTTTATAAAAATTATAGCAGCGAACAAAGCAAAGATAAATGTAGAGGCATATAAATTGATGTTTGCTAAAATGAAGAATAAGCGAAAGAAGAAAATAAAGAAGTAATATTTTTTTGCATGTTGTTATTTGGAACTTCTTTTCATCGTTCTCTTTTATGTGCCATACAAAAGGTATTTCAATTTATAGAAAACAAAGTAAGGGGCAGTTCTTTTTCAAAAAAAGGTAGGCATAGTTAGGAACAATTGTAATGTTTTTTTTGGGTTTTATTTTTTTTCTACAAGTTTCTTTGAGTGTTTAGAATGGTTGTTTTTCTATAGTGTTGTTTCTTTTTTTGATTGTTAATTTTGAGTTTATTTTATTTGGTTTAAAAGGTGTCTTTTTTTGTGTGTAGTAATGTCCCTATTTTCAGTGTTTTAATTGAGGGTTTACAAATAATTAAAAATAAGTGATAAAAGATAGTTGTGCGGTTAAAAAGGTGTTGTATGTTTGCACCCGCTAACGGATATTAGGTTTGTTGGTTTCGTTCATTGGGTTTGTTATTTGGGTATTTTTTTATTGATTTTGAGGTTTGTTTTTACTTTGATAAATTAGTTTAAAAATATTTAATTTTTTTCTTGTTAGATTGCAAATAAGTTTTATATTTGCACCCGCTAACAGATATAGCAAAACGTTCACAGAGATTTTTGGTAATAAGTTTTAGTACAAAGCTTGATCTAGTTCGATTCTAGAGTTTCTACAAATTAGGGTTCAGATTGATTGTTTAAAGGCATGACATTGTTATTCTAAAAGTTCATTGAAAATATTGAAATTGACAGCGTAATTAAAGAGTAGAATAACCACATTATTTTATAATGTAAATTCTTTTGAAA
>TARA_B110000503_G_scaffold26850_1_pt1 | contig 26111 bp, 23 predicted proteins | sample TARA_B110000503 | Tara Oceans TARA_B110000503 (sample SAMEA4397472) | marine metagenome | biome: Polar Biome; feature: [SRF] surface water layer (ENVO:00010504); material: water (ENVO:00002006), including particulate matter (ENVO:01000060) such as... | depth 5 m | reverse complement strand
CCTTTCCAAGTGGTGACTTCAGCTCCACTGTAATGATAGGTACCCCACACATTAATATCGCATTCTAACTGCTGAATTACTGCAATCAGTACGCGAGCTACATCGCTAGCGTAAGTAGGGCATCCTTGCTGGTCGGAAACAGCCTTGACATGATGTTTCTCTTGTAATTGTCGCAAGGTTCTTAATACAAAGTTATTACCCTTGGCACTGAATATCCAGCCTACCCGAAGAATGATGTGTTGGGGACAATGCTTTTTTATAGCTTTTTCGGCAGCCAGCTTTGCTTCGCCAAACCGATTTACTGGAGCTGTATATGAATCTTCTTTGTACGGAGTGCGTTGATCTCCATTAAATACATAATCACTGGACAGGTGTAATAATGGCAAGTCTAGGCCATGACAGGCCTGAGCCAAAACCATAGCCACATCATGATTGGCAACGTGGTTTTTTTGCGGGTTATCTTGCGCCAAATCCACCACAGAATAGCTTACTGTATTGACTACATAATCCGGCTTGTAGCTTGCAATAGACGTTTGAATGGACTCTAGCTGCAAGCTGCTCAGTATACTGTCGTCAAACCAAACCACAGACATTCCAGCGTTCAATGCTCTTGCACACAAAGCAGAGCCTACTTGGCTAGAAGCTCCAGTAACCAGAAGTTTTATATTACTCATGGTCTATTGGTCGTCCATATAAGTTTGTAGCTGTTGATGTAGTTCCTGCTTGCGCTGCGCACTACAAAAACTAGCATCAATAGCATGGTATGTGAACTTAGCTAATTCTTCGTGGCTCAACGTATGGGCACTGGCCACAGCATTAAAATTGTCGTTCATATAACCACCAAAATACGCCGGATCATCCGCATTAATACCCACACTAACACCCTGGCGTAGCAGATCCACGATATTGTGCTGCTCCATAGACCCAAAAACTTTTAACTTGGTATTGGATAACGGACAGACGGTTAAGTGCATCTTTTCCTCAATCAGTCTAGCTACCAACTGAGGGTCTTCAACACAGCGTACGCCGTGATCTACACGACTCACCTTAAGGATATCTAAAGCATCTATAATATTGCTTGAAGGCCCTTCTTCCCCCGCATGGGCTACGGTAAGGTAACCTTGGTCACGGGCCGCTGCAAATACTCTAGCAAACTTTTCTGGCGGGTGTCCCACTTCTGAAGAGTCTAAGCCTACAGCAACAATATTTGCTTTCCATGACTCGGCATGTTGCAAGGTGTCAAAGGCGCTTGCTTCATCTAAATGGCGTAAGAAACACAAAATAAGTTGACTACTAATACCTAATTCTTTCTCGGCCTTACCCAAAGCCGAGGTAATTCCTTTCATTACTGTATCAAAACTCACACCTCTGTCTGTGTGGGTCTGTGGGTCAAAAAACAACTCCACATGCAGCACATTATCGGCCTTGCAGCGCAGTATATAAGCCCAAGTTAAATCGTGAAAATCACTTTCTGTAAGCAGAACCTGTGCACCTTGGTAGTATATATCCAAAAATGACTGCAAGTTAGAAAAGTCATACGCCGCTCGAACCTCATCTGGGTTAGCAAATGGAATATCTATGTTATTACGTTGAGCTAGTTCGAACATAAGTTCAGGTTCTAGACTGCCTTCAATATGTAAGTGCAACTCAACTTTAGGTAAACCAGCAATAAATTGATACAAAATAGGATTCCCATTAGATCGAGATAATATTAGCGTAATTCTATCATTAATTACTCACATCAAGGAGCTTCGCTATACTGATGGCCGCTTTTCAGCTGCCCTTCGATTGGTTAAACTAACTGCATATAATAAACGCCCAAAACCATAATAATAACGCACAAGAAATCACCTATGAGCTCAACTAAACCGAACCCAAGCAGTTATCCAAAAAATGGAGGCTGGACACGAATGTACACTGCTGCTATTTTTTCCCTTAAAGGTATGGTCTATTGCTTTAAACATGAAGCCGGCATGCGTGAATACACCGTTATTTTCTTAATAAGTATCCCCTGCGCCATCTATCTAGGTGAATCTCCAGTAGAGCGTATCCTTATGTTAGGTGCAGGGTTGTTGGTAATTTTGATGGAATACCTTAACTCTGCCATAGAAGCCACCCTAGATCGTATTAGCACAGAACACCACGACCTTACCGGTGCAGCAAAGGATATGGGCTCCGCTGCTGTATTTGTAGCAGCACTGTTTTTTGTTTATGTTTGGGGCGAATTCATTTATCGTAGCTTTTTTTAAACGAGCCAATAGACTTGTGATAACTACCTATAAAAAAGCCCGCTTATATGCGGGCTTTTTTCCTATATCAACAAATAGCAACCAAAATTACTAGAACCTAAAATGCTCTTCATCCAGCCCTTGCAAGGTGTCCGCACCTGCTAGCATAGTAGTGGCATGGGTTTGAGTACGAGGTAACAACCTCGCAAAGAAAAAACGTGCTGTAAACAGCTTGGCGTTGTAGAAGTCTGTTTCAGAAGTGTTTCCAGCCAAAGCATTATGAGCCGCCTTCGCTGCACGAGCGAAAAAGTATGCTTGGGTGACATAACCTGAGTACATTAAGTAATCTACCGATGCTGCGCCCACTTCATTACGGTCCTTCATAGCGGCCATGCCCACTTTCATGGTGAGGTCGCCCCATTCTTTATTGACTGCCATCAGTGGTTTGATAAATTCAGCCATAGCTTCATTTTCAGCTTCAGCCTTACAGAACTGATGAATTTTCTTGGTGAAAGCTTTCAAACTTGCACCTTGAGTCATCAGCACTTTACGCCCTAAAAGGTCTAGCGCTTGGATACCTGTAGTGCCCTCATAGATAGTAGAAATGCGTGCATCACGCACAATTTGCTCCATACCGTGTTCGCGGATATAACCATGGCCACCAAAACACTGCATGCCTAAGTTGGCAGATTCTAAACCTGTTTCGGTCATAAATGCCTTAGCAATAGGCGTCAATAAAGACAACAACACCTCTGCTTCTTTGGCTTCATCACTGCCACTATTACGTGTAACTGTGTCATTTAACTGTGATAAATAATAAGCCAACATGCGGCCACCCTCCGCAAAGGATTTGGCCGTTAGTAGCATTCTACGTACATCAGGATGCACTATAATTGGATCTGCAGACTTTTCTGGAGAAACTGGGCCAGTAAGGGAGCGCATTTGTAAGCGTTCTTTAGCATATTCTAAAGCACCTTGGAATGCCCCTTCAGCAGCACATAGCCCTTGTGTCGCTGTTCCAATACGAGCGGTATTCATAAAGGTGAACATGCAGTTCAACCCTTTGTTCGCTGGGCCAATAAGGTAGCCTGAAGCGCCATCAAAGTTCATCACGCAGGTAGCATTACCATGAATACCCATTTTATGTTCTAAAGAGCCACACTGCAGATGGTTACGATCACCAAGGCTCCCGTCTTCATTAACATTAAACTTAGGTACGATAAACAAAGAAATACCCTTAGTACCTTGAGGCGCATCCGGTAGACGAGCAAGTACAATATGAACAATATTGTCTACCATGTCGTGCTCACCGGCAGATATAAATATTTTAGTGCCACTAATAGCATAGCTACCATCGGTTTGAGGCTCTGCCTTAGTGCGCAACAAGCCTAAGTCTGTACCACAATGTGATTCAGTCAAACACATAGTGCCAGTCCAACGCCCTTCCACTAATGGCAGTAAATATTGCTGTTTCTGCTCTTCGGTACCATGGGCTTCAATAGTGTTCATAGCGCCATGGCTTAATCCTGGGTACATACTCCAAGACCAGTTAGACGTGCCACTTAGTTCGTTAATCATTGTGCCTAAAGATTCTGGCAAGCCTTGGCCTCCTAAGTCAGGGCTATGGGAAATAGAAGGCCAACCACCTTCTACGTATTGTGCATAGGCTTCTTTAAAGCCAGAAGGCGTAGTTACCTCACCATCATTCCAGCTACACCCCTCTTCATCACCGGTCGCATTAATTGGCGCAAGTACGTTTTCAGAAAACTTAGCAGCCTCTTCAAGAATGGCGTCAATCATCTGCGCATCCATGTCTTCGCCGCCTGGCAAGGTTTTATAATGATCAGCCATAGCTAATACTTCGTGCATTACAAATTGAATGTCGCGGCGTGGGGCTCGATAATTAGGCATGAAGACTCCGTTGTTTTATAACATGGTGCGCTTATTTCAAACGCTTGTTTGAAAAATACTCTGTTTCATAGCCTCAGGTCAATTCCTAGACTTTATAGTCATCAAATAAAACTATCAGAAAAACCTTCAGAGGCCAGTTTTTAGCGTATTAATGCGTTACCTAAGTAGCGCATCAAGGTCTAAATAAGCTTGGCAAGCTTCCACTCGTTCAGATGCGTCGTTCATGTCGCTAAGATGAGGAATCAAACCTAACATAGGAGCTTGGATACGATGCTGTAGAGTAGCCACATTCGCAGTCAGCTCGGCCATCTGAGGATCAATACAGTTAGCCACCCAACCTGCAAGTTCCAACCCGTCTCGATTTATTGCCTCTACTGTGAGTAGCGCATGATTGATACAACCCAGGCGTATGCCTACAACAAGTACCACCGGAATAGAAAGGGCTATAGCAAGGTCTGCCAATGTTTCACGTTCATTCACTGGCACCCGCCAACCACCTGCACCTTCCACAAGGGTAAAGTTGGCACCTTGCATTAACACACCACTAGTGAAACCGGTTAGGCGATCCACCTGCATGCGCTGGCCCTGTTTCTGAGCAGCAATATGAGGTGCGATCGGCTCAATGAAGGCCACAGGATTAACTTGCTCGTAATACAGAGGCAAGGTGCACTGAAGTAACAATTGCTCAGCGTCATCATTTCTTAAACCATCTTTAGTATCCACACACCCAGCTGCCACAGGTTTAACCGCTGCCGTGGTTAAACCCTGACTACGCGCTTTTGCTAACAAAGCACAAGCGACCATGGTTTTGCCAGTATCAGTGTCTGTACCCGCTATAAAGTAACGTTTTCTCATGTGTCTAACATTCTCCATGCACCTTATGCACCTTACCTGCCTTAGGCATCTAGCGTACTCACTTTAGTTTTAGCCGTTATGTAATAAACTTCATAAGTCACGGGTAGTTGGCCCTCGTCATCACGTAAGGTTTCATATGCCTGCACCATTTTACGAAACCGCCCCACACCCATCAGCCCCTGCGACGCCTGAGCATTACGGTTACTAGCACCCAGCTGTTTTAAATCTTTTGTAAGCTTTTGCACTGAAAGGTATTTGAGTTCAATAGACTCACATACTATATCCACTTCTACAAAGTGATTTTCAAGTGTGTTTCGTAGTGTTTCTAACGATACAAATTCATTAACGTGTTGATAGTCATCTACTTGGCTCCATGCCCATTTAAGTTGATACAAGGTTTTCGGACCAAGGGTGGCGCAATGAAAAACCCCGTTTTCGGCAAGACAATGAGCCACCCCAGAAAACACTGCATCTAGATTTTTACACCACTGAATGGCTAACGATGAGGTGATTAAATCATAACCCTTAGCTCTATCTGACAAAGTGAGAGGTAATTGTTGTGCATCACCTAGGTGCCAGTTTAGCTTACTATTATGGTGGCGAGACTTGGCATAAGTCAGCATACCTTCGGCTATATCTAACCCAGTCACTGCAGTGACCGCTTCAACCTTGGCCAACTGAGCGCTCACATAACCAGTGCCACTACCTATATCCAACACTTTTCCTAGGTGTAGAATGGACCCTTTTTTTAATAGCTGATCAGCGGCAATTCGTTGTAACCCTGCAACTTGATCATATGTTTCTGCTGCCTGGCTAAACGCTTGGGCCACTTGTTGTACATCGGGTAAAAAAATCGAACTAGGCATTATTACCTACTCCAACATCAATAAATTTGGCCATCGTCTTGTTTATACCGTTTGGTTCGAACAGATAACCATGGCCACCTGCTACAGTGTGAATTTTTACATTATTAGGCAGTAGTAAGTGATTAACCCAATCACTTGGAACGAGTTCGTCGGCTTGGGCTAACTCAATAAAACAAGGCTGGGATAGCTGGCAAAGATGTGCCCGCTCGTCCAACTCTTGTAGTAATTTAAGTCCAAATATTTTTGCAGGGTGCACAGGCATCATCTCTATCATTTGGGCTGTAAGAAACTTTGACTTAGTGGAGCCCTGTGCCTGCAGGCTAGCAAATCGTCGTAAGGTTTTACTAGATTGTGTCTCATATCCTTGCTCAAAGTTAGCTAATAGTTCTGGTGACATGGCTGTTGACCACTCATCACTACTCATAAATTTAGGATTGACGGCCATTAATATAAGGCGTTGTATGCAACGATCATTGTGGGCCATTCGTATGGCTATTTGCGCGCCTAAAGACCAACCCATTAGGTGATACTGACTAGGTAGTAATTGCTTGGTGGAGGTTATCCACTCATCCAGTTGTTCTAGACTGTTACGTTTATCCTCCACATAAGGGTCTTTTCCGTGTCCAGGTAAATCTAACAGAATTAGATCATAGCTAGCCCTTAGCTGCTGCAGCATTACTTCAGGCCAGCATGTATTGTCATAACCCCAGCCATGAAGTAATACCAACGTAGGTTTATACGCGTTTAATTCCACGCCCGTTGGAACTTCATCTGAAGTCGCCATTTATCCCTTCACCGAAGCTAACAAACCTTGTTGCTGCAACGCAGCTAAGGCCTGAAAAAGCTGCTGTAAGTGGTTTTCTGTATGAGCAGCAGAGAGAGTAATTCGTAATCGAGCAGTTTCTTTTGGCACCGTTGGAGGGCGAATAGCCGTGACCAACAAACCCATTTCTTTAAGTGCCTCGCTCAACTGCAGCGCCACTGCAGATGAGCCCACCATAAGCGGCTGAATTGCGGTATCACTTGGCATCAATGGCAAACCTAAGTCTTTAGCTTGCTGTTTAAATAGTTTAATCAAGTGATTGAGGTGTTGTTGACGCCAAGCCTCATCCTTTAACAGTTTTACCGCGGCAAGGCTTGCTGCAGCTATGGATGGAGGTAAGGCAGTGGTGTAAATATAATTGCGAGAAAATTGAATCAAACTCTCTATCAAGGCCTCACTACCTGCTACAAAAGCGCCGTAGCTACCTAAAGCCTTACCAAGAGTTGCCATATAGATCGGACACTCTTGCGTGCTTAAACCTTGTTCTAGTGCACTGCCACCACCGTCAGGCCCTAGCACACCAAATCCATGGGCATCGTCGATCATCAACCATGCTTGTTGTTCATTACATATTTGGCTCAAGGGTTTTAGTAATGCACTATCACCGTCCATACTAAATACGGCATCAGTGGCCACCAAATGTCGCCTGGCTTGAGTCTTGTTTAATTGACGCTGTAAATCGAGGGGATCATTATGGCGATAACGTTGAAACTTAGCCGCACTCAACAACCCTCCATCCAGTAATGAAGCATGATTGAGGCGATCTAGATACACTGCGTCTTGGCGATCTAATAGACCATTCATCACCCCCATATTAGCCATATAGCCGCTACTGAACAATAAAGCTCTAGGACGTTGAGTAACTTTAGCTAAAGCCTCTTCTAACTCATGATGAAGGTCTGTATGCCCCACCACCAAATGAGAGGCGCCACTGCCTAAACCATAGTCTACACACGATTTTTGTACGGCACTAATCAATTGGGGATGGTTTGCTAAACCTAAATAATCATTACTACAAAAAGCCAACAGAGCTTGGCCGTTTACCTTGAGCTCTGGAGTTTGTGGCCCCGTGTGTGAACTTCTACTGCGGTAGAGGTGATCTAATCGACGCTGATGAAGATCAGCGCCTAAGGTGTATTCTAAGCTATAATTTAAACTGTTTTTCAAACTAGACATTAGAGGCTAGCATCAACAAACAGGTGCTCCGTCTTTGCGTTATCAATAGCCTGCTCAATGGCACCACGATGGGCTTCGTCAGAAACATCTTGACGTTTTTCTGGGCGAATCCCTAACTTCACAAATAGCGCCCTGTCTTTTTCTGCAGATGGGTTATCTGTAGTGAGTAAACGCTCCCCATAGAAAATTGAATTAGCGCCGGCAAAGAAACACATGGCCTGCATCTGCTCATTCATTTCTTCTCGGCCAGCAGACAAACGCACATGGGACTGCGGCATTAATATACGGGCTACCGCTATAGTACGGATAAAATCAAAAGGCTCTAGGTCTTCAACTTGATCCATAGGAGTACCCTCAACTTTTACCAACATATTGATAGGAACGCTTTCAGGATGCTGTGGCATATTGGCTAGTTGCTGTAACAGGCCCACACGGTCTCTCAAGTTTTCGCCCATTCCCACGATACCTCCAGAACACACTTTCATGCCCGCACCACGTACGTTAGTTAACGTATTTAAGCGGTCTTGATAGGTCCGGGTAGTGATAATAGAACCATAAAATTCTGGAGACGTATCAAGGTTATGATTGTAGTAGTCTAAGCCAGCCTCGGACAACTGCTCTGCTTGGTCTGGTGCCAACATACCCAAAGTCATACAGGTTTCAAGGCCCATGGCCTTTACTTCCCTAACCATCTCTAATACATAGGGCATATCTTTAGCGCGAGGGTTTTTCCATGCGGCTCCCATGCAGAAACGGGTGGCCCCTGCTGCTTTTGCAGCCACAGCTTCTACAATGACTTCTTTTACTTTCATTAAGCGCTCTATTTCTAAACCTGTATCGTTGTGTACGCTTTGAGGGCAATACTTACAGTCTTCCGGACAAGCACCTGTTTTTATAGAAAGCAATGTACTCACCTGTACTTCATTGGGATCGAAGTTGGTGCGGTGGGCAGTTTGTGCCCTAAACAAAAGATCATTCATCGGCAAGGTGAATAGCTGGGTAATTTCACCAACGCTCCAGTTATAACGCTGGCCATTGTCGAGAGATGTACTAAACTTAGTGTCTGTGTTCATAGAAGAGGTAACGGCGGCAGTTGATGTCATGGAATATCCAGCTTGAAGGTTCAACAGGCATATTAAAAGCTGGGCATTTTTAGTCAACCAATTAACCCAAGGAGGTTTACATCTGGTCAATTATCAATCAGTTTATACATGCTATGGAACCACCATGCATGATTTGTGGTGCCCACCCCCATCACCAAGACAATGTATGTGCCCCATGCCTGATCGATATGCCATGGAATAGCAGCGCCTGTAGCTTATGTGCTGAACATATGGAAAACATTGATCTAAATAGTGAGCTGATGTGTAGACACTGCTTAAAAGAGCCTCCACCTTATAGACGAACAGTGTGCGCTTTTGATTACTTGGTGCCCGTTAATGGATTAATTAATCGATTCAAACATCAACATAATCTTGCTGCTGGCCGCCTATTAACGGCTTGCCTTAGTAAGGTTATTTACGAAATTAATTCCAGAGCTGGGGCACAAGGCGAATCTATAATGCCTCAGCTACTTATTCCTGTGCCGTTACATAGACGCCGATTAAGACAAAGAGGGTTTAACCAAGCACAATTCATTGCCACAGGACTGAGCCAGTCATTGAACTTGAAAATGAATACACAGTTATGCTCTCGTAGTGTGTATCAAGCTCCTCAACAAGAACAATCGCGCCAGCAACGACTATCACAAATGACAGGAGCTTTTCAGATAAAGTCAGAATGTATAGATCAGAAAATTAATAGTATCGCCATTGTAGACGACGTTATGACAACGGGGGCCACAGCCCAAGCATTAAGTAGAAGTTTGATTAATGCTTGGAGTGGCCCCTTAGACATACAAATTTGGTGCGTTGCAAGAGCACAATCACCTAATGCCAAGATTAAGTGGTAGGAAACTAATCTTGACCTGAGGGCTCTTCGCTTGAGGGCTCTTCACCTGAGGATTTTTCGTCTTGAATCCGTTGGTAAATTTCTTCACGATGCACTGCAACATCACGAGGAGCATTTACACCAATACGAACTTGGTTACCTTTTACACCTAGCACAGTGACGGTTACTTCATCACCAACCATTAGAGTTTCACCCACACGTCGAGTCAAAATTAACATATTACAGCTCCATTTTATTGGGCCGATAAACCAACATATTGGCTTCCGAACACCTTAATTATTCCTGTACAACTTGCTTTGTAGCGATATAGGGAAAATAATGACCAACACCAATGCCATCCTTACCTAATAATGATAATTGGAAACGTATTACTCTTCAACTGTTTGTGGTTTATCCATCTCAAAAGTTGAGTGTAAGGCACGTACTGCAAGCTCCAAATATTTTTCATCAATCACCACAGAAACTTTAATCTCTGAGGTTGATATCATCTGGATGTTAATATTCTCATCGGCCAAACTAGCGAACATACGGCTAGCAACACCAGCGTGAGAACGCATGCCTACACCTACAATAGAGACTTTTGCGATTTTTTCACTACCAGTCACACCCTTTGCATTCAGATTTTTTGCTACACCTTGTAACGTACTCAAAGCTTGATCATAATCATTACGATGTACAGTGAAAGTGAAGTCTGTAAGACCTTCAGCACTGACATTTTGCAAAATCATATCTACTTCTACATTGGCATCGCTTATAGGACCCAAAATTTTAGATGCAACACCTGGCACATCAGGTACACCAGTAATAGTAAGCTTGGCTTCATCGCGGTTAAAGGCTATGCCAGAGATAACAGGCTGTTCCATGGTATTTTCACTCTCAGTTGTAATTAGCGTTCCGGGGCCTTCTTTAAAACTATGCAGTACACGCAGCGGAACTTTGTATTTGCCAGCAAATTCTACAGCACGTATTTGTAATACCTTTGAACCTAGGCTAGCCATTTCCAACATTTCTTCAAAGGTGATTTCTCTAAGGCGCTGGGCAGTATCTACAACTCGTGGGTCAGTAGTATAAACACCATCCACATCGGTGTAGATTTGACATTCATCGGCTTTAAGAGCCGCCGCCAGCGCTACACCAGTGGTATCTGAACCGCCACGGCCAAGGGTTGTGATATTGCCTTCTTCATCAACTCCTTGGAATCCGGCTACCACTACCACATGGCCTTTGTTTAGGTCACTGCGCATATTTTCAACATCAATATTTTGAATTCGTGCTTTGGTATGCGATGAGTCTGTCTGAATTTTAACCTGGCCGCCTGTATATGAACGCGCAGGACAATCTTGTGCGGCTAGGGCCATACATAACAAGGCGATAGTAACCTGTTCTCCGGTAGATATCAGTACATCCATTTCTCGAGGCAATGGTTTGTCTTGCATTTGATTAGCCATGCCAATCAAGCGATTAGTTTCGCCACTCATTGCGGACACCACCACAACTATGTCGTGGCCTTGATCCCGAAAACCTTTAACCTTCTCTGCTACTTGCTGGATACGTTCAACTGAACCAACAGAAGTACCACCATATTTTTGTACGTACAACGCCATGTTAATTTCCTACTCACAATCTATATATTCTGCAGCTTAACCCTGTATTTAACTTCACCACCCTTATACTAACTAACCTTACTAAGCTAGAGTCTCTTGCAGCCAAACCTCGGCACTTTCTAGGGCGTAAGCTAACTGGTCTGCCTGACCACCACCTTGAGCCATATCTGGGCGGCCACCACCCTTACCAGACATACTAGACGAGGTGTGACGAATTAAATCTCCAGCCTTTACTCTTCCAGTAAGATCTTGAGTCACTCCTGCAACGATACTGGCTTTATCACCTTGTGCGACTGCTAACATAACCACGCCAGATCCAAGCTTGTTGCGTAATTGGTCCATAGCGTCGCGTAAAGATTTGGGCTCTACACCCTCTAGCTGACTAATCAGCACCGTAACACCATTGATAACTTTAGCTTCAGACACAAGATCGGCGCCTTGTGACGCTGCCATTTTGGCTTTAAGCTGATCTAATTCACGCTCTAGCTGTCGATTAGTTTCGATTAAGTTCTGAACTTTATCTGCAACCTGTTCACGGCCGGCTTTAACCAAACCAGACACAGCGGCCAGAGTTTTACCCGTAACAGCCAACCATTCACTAGCTGCAGCACCAGTTAAAGCCTCAACACGTCGTACGCCAGAAGCGACTCCAGATTCAGAGGTAATAATAAAGGCACCGATATCACCCGTACGTTCAACGTGAGTGCCACCGCAAAGCTCTAACGAAAACACAACTGAAGATTGCTCTGCATGAACTTCTACAGCAGCACCCTCATTGACTATAGTATGGTCAATGGTATTGCCCATGGTTACCACACGAACTTCATCGCCATACTTTTCACCGAATAACGCCATAGCACCAGCTTCTTTTGCATCATCAATCGCCATAGTAGCTACACCAACCGAAGTATTGTCACGAATTTCTTGGTTAACCATAGATTCAATAACAGCCAACTGTGTGGCAGAAACAGGTTCTGAGTGCGAGAAATCGAACCTTAGTCGCTCAGGGTTCACTAATGAGCCTTTTTGAGTTACATGATCGCCTAATACTCGACGCATGGCTTCATGAAGTAAGTGAGTAGCCGAGTGGTTTTTGGCTGAATTGCTTCGCAAGTGTCCATCTACTATGGTTTGTACCAAATCACCTATGTTCAAGTTACCTGAGATGAGCTCACCGTGATGAACAAAATGTTGGCCTTGCTTAACAGTATCAGTCACTTCAATTAAACCACCGTTCCATTCAATAATTCCGTGGTCTCCTGTCTGGCCACCTGATTCAGCGTAAAATGACGTGCTATCCAAAACCAACTGCAGCTTTCCTGGCTGACTTATACTGTTACTAGGTTCGCCACCTACAATAATTGCCATAACCTTGCCCGTGTGGGCTAGGGATGTATAACCTTCAAAATTAGTTTGGCCTTCCAGCTCGAGCTTGGGACTATAATCCACTGAAAAACTACTAGCTGAGCGAGCACGCACACGTTGCTGCTCCATGGCCTCTTCAAAACCGTCGATGTCCATTTCTAAATTTCGTTCACGGGCAATGTCACCCGTAAGGTCTACAGGAAAACCATAAGTGTCATATAACTTAAAAATGGTTTCGCCTGATATTTTATTACCACTGAGCTTGTCTAAATCTTGCTCAAGAATACGCATACCTTGATCCAAGGTTTTAACAAATTGAACCTCTTCTTTGGCAATCACTTTTTCAATGGTGGTTTGTGCAGATATAAGGTCTGGGTAGGCTTCCCCCATTTCAATAACAAGTGGTGCTACTAGTTTATTAAAGAAGCTCCCTTGAGCCCCTAACTTATTACCATGTCGAATAGCACGGCGCATGATACGACGTAGAACGTATCCACGGCCTTCATTAGACGGTATAACTCCATCCAAAATCAAAAAAGATACAGACCTAATATGGTCAGCAATAACGCGTAATGATTTGCTCTCCATATCTTCCGTGCCTATTACTTCGGCGCTCGCTTTAAGAAGATGTTGAAACAAGTCGATTTCGTAGTTTGAATGTACGTTTTGTAGAATCGCCGCAATTCGCTCCAAACCCATGCCTGTATCAATTGATTGTTTAGGTAAGGGCGTCATTTCACCGCTAGCATCACGGTTGTATTGCATGAACACCATGTTCCAAATTTCTATATAACGGTCACCGTCTTCTTCTGGAGAGCCTGGAGGGCCACCCCAAATATCTTCACCATGATCATAGAATATTTCAGAACAAGGTCCGCAAGGGCCGGTGTCTCCCATGGACCAAAAATTGTCTTCATCTAACCGTGAAAAACGTTGCTGATTGATGCCGATTTCTTCAAACCAGATTCTTTCCGCTTCTGTGTCACTGTTATGAACCGTAACCCACAATCTGTCTTCTGGAAGTCCTAATTCTTTGGTTAAAAAATCCCAAGCAAACTTTATTGCATCTTGCTTAAAATAATCACCAAAGCTGAAGTTACCCAGCATTTCAAAAAAAGTATGGTGGCGGGCGGTGTAGCCAACATTTTCTAAATCATTGTGCTTACCACCGGCGCGCACGCAACGCTGAGACGAAACAGCACGATTATAAGAACGCTCTTCATCACCTAGAAAAACGTCTTTAAACTGAACCATGCCCGCATTGGTGAACAATAAGGTGGCATCATTGCCAGGAACTAGAGAACTACTAGGCACGATTTCGTGCCCTAACTCTTGATAATAATTAAGGAATGCCTGACGGATAGCCGCGATTTTCATGCTCAGTCTCGATGTTAAGACAAAAACGTAAGTATATACTGAACCACTAATCGCTTTCGACCATTGCAGGCTATTTACACTATAAATTAGCTGATTATTAAATATTTTTTAGAATATATGGGCAGACTTACGGACGCTCGTCTGGTTGTGCATCTAGAGCGTAGTAAATTTGCTCTTGAGCAAATCCACGCTGATACAAATATCGTGCCTGTTTGGCCTTTTCTTGTGGAGTAGTTGCCAAGGCCCCACCGCAATGTTTTCGTTTTTGTTGGAGCGCTTTTTCAAACCAGTCAAACTGCTGTTGAACTATTTGATCGTGTACCAAATCACGATCTAAGCAGTACTGTACACCCCATTGATAGAGGCGCAATGGACCATACCCAGCATTTGCTTTTGAGCGAACAAGTACTTCTGAAAAACGCAAATCCGATTGTAAACCCTGGCGCTGAAGCTCATCTAGAAGAAACTCTAAATTGACGTTCCAGCCCTCTTCTACAGCTTTGAGGTGCAACTTTCGCCGCAACTCACCACGGGATTGCTCGCGCCGCGCTAATAAACCTATAGCTTTATAGCGCAAAGCTGACATTTGTTTTTCGACATCTACCAGCACAATCTAATTTTCCATAACCAAAAACTTAAACTGATATTTAAAACGTTGGTGGCGTTACGGCATCACCAGCAGCTTCTTTAGGCTTAGGAATACTCAAAAGTTCTTCCCTTATTTTCAACTCAATCTCTTCAGCAATCTCTGGATGATCTAGTAGGTATTGAGACGCATTGGCCTTACCTTGGCCAATCTTATCGCCTTTATAGGCATACCAAGCACCGGCTTTGTCAACCAAATTTTGCTTAACACCTAAATCAATAATCTCTCCCATACGGAAAATACCTTTACCGTATATGATTTGAAATTCCGCTTGTTTAAAAGGCGACGCTACCTTGTTTTTCACAACTTTAACGCGTGTTTCGTTACCTATGATCTCATCACCACTTTTTACCGCGCCAATGCGACGAATATCCAAACGCACAGAGGAGTAAAATTTTAATGCATTACCACCAGTAGTGGTTTCTGGACTGCCAAACATTACGCCAATTTTCATACGTATTTGGTTGATGAATATTACTAAACAATTGGCATTTTTAATATTACCTGTAATTTTACGCATCGCTTGAGACAACAAACGAGCTTGAAGCCCTACGTGGTGGTCGCCCATCTCACCTTCAATCTCTGCCTTAGGTGTCAACGCAGCTACCGAATCAATAATAATCACATCTACAGCATTTGATCGTACTAACATATCTGTAATTTCAAGAGCTTGTTCGCCAGTATCCGGCTGACTCACTAATAAATCGTCAACATTTACACCCAGCTTTTCTGCATAACTTGGGTCTAAGGCATGCTCTGCATCAACAAAAGCGCAGGTCTTGCCAATTTTTTGAGCTTCTGCAATAACCTGTAATGTAAGGGTGGTTTTGCCAGAAGATTCAGGCCCATATATTTCGCAAATGCGCCCAAATGGTAATCCGCCGATGCCTAAAGCAATGTCTAAACCAAGGGAACCTGTAGATACTGAGGGGATGGCCTCTCTGGGTTGATCACCCATGCGCATTACTGCACCCTTGCCAAATTGGCGTTCGATTTGACCTAGCGCAGCATCAAGCGCTTTTTGTTTATTTGCATCCATGAGGTTCACCTTGTTTTTCGAGGCTCAAAGCCAGAGTATTTAGTCTTTCCAGGTACTGTAATTACATACAGTACCTGTGTATATGTACAGTATTAAACCATACCTGCAAAAAAGTGCAAGGCTTAATATGTTATACAGGCATCAAAGCCTGCTGATAATCCCCTTCAATGCCGTGCTCACCGCAATTCTTTGGACCTCTCTTCTATCTCCAGAAAAATGGTATAGCTGACTCTCAACCATCCCTCCGCTACTACTCCATGCTATCCAAACACTTCCCACGGGCTTCTCATTGGTACCACCTCCTGGCCCTGCAATACCACTTACAGCCACACAAAAGTCTGTTTGCATAGCTGCACGCCCTCCTGCTGCCATGGCTTCTACCACTTCTTGGCTAACCGCTCCATATTCGTCAATAGCCCTAGACTCCACACCAAGCAAGTTTATTTTGGAGCTATTGCTATAACAAATAATCCCACCATTAAACCAGCTAGAGCTCCCAGGAAGAGCAGTCAACAAAGCTCCAATCGCACCACCTGTGCATGACTCTGCTGTAGCTAGAGTAAGGCCAGCGTCAGTTAGCAAACACGCTACTTTGGAGGCAAGTGCTAGATCTTGCACTGGATTTGCAACCAACTCATTTTGTGTCATTAAAAACTCCTTTATTACCGTTGTCGTATTGGCCTTTGCTAATGGTTATTACTCACTAGCTTCAAATCATATTTAAGAACAAGTTTAAATTGCTCGACTTGGTGTGCTTCTAGTAATATAGCTCCTTTAACTACAGCCTATTATCCGCGGAAGCATCTCCATGGTAGCCACCAGCCAATTTAGCAACCACACTCCCATGATGCAGCAATATTTAGGCATTAAGCGTGACCACCCTAATGACCTAGTATTTTACCGCATGGGTGATTTTTACGAAATGTTTTACGAGGATGCCAAAGACGCTTCTGAGTTGCTCGATATCTCACTGACATCAAGAGGCCAATCTGCTGGCCAACCCTTACCTATGTGCGGTATTCCTTACCATGCTGCAGAAGGATACATTGCTAAAATCGTTAATGCTGGTCGCTCTGTGGCAGTGGCCGAACAAATTGGAGACCCCGCTACCAGCAAAGGGCCTGTAGATAGGAAGGTGGTTCGCGTCGTTACCCCTGGCACGCTCACAGATGAAGCATTAATGGACTCAAATCGAGATCATTTACTAACTGCAGTGTATCAGCTAGACGAAACCTACGGCATTGCGACCTTAGACATGAGTAGCGGCCGATTTGCTGTAGTAGAGGCGGATACTGCTGAAAAATTGCAAACCCAGTTACAACGCTTAAGGCCTGCAGAGCTTCTTTTCGATGAAGCCAGCGATCTCATTAATCACATACAAGAGTGGCCCTGTCGTCGCCCGCAAGCCAGTTGGAATTTCTCTTACGATACAGCCCAAAGGTTACTTTGTAGCCAGTTTAATACCCGTGATCTAAGTGGCTTTGGCTGCGATGCTATGAAAGCTGCTATTTGTGCAGCCGGATGTTTATTGAATTATGCCAAGGAAACGCAAAAAGGGGACCTACCTCATTTACGTAATTTACAAGTAGAACTGCCTCAAGACACCCTTATTCTAGACGGACCTAGCCGTAAGAATTTAGAAATAGACCACAATATCCAAGGTGGAGAACAATTCACCCTCGCGGCGGCACTAGATACAACGGCTACCCCTATGGGTGGGCGGCTATTGCGCCGCTGGCTCAACAATCCTTTACGAAATATTGACACGCTTGAGCAGCGACAAAAGTTTATTACCCAAGTGATAGCTTGTGACAACTCAGAAGATCTCCAGCAATGCCTCAAGCCAATTGGTGACATGGAACGAATCCTGTCACGGATTGCATTAAGGTCTGCACGTCCTCGTGATTTATCGCGCCTTTGTTCCAGCCTTAACGCACTACCGAGCATCCAAACACTATTGGTTTCGCTGGAGTCTACCAAGGCACGGTCTCTTGCCACAGACATTAGCGAGTTCCCATCTATTGTTAACTTACTCGTTAAGGCTATTGTCGAAAACCCTCCCGTTATTATACGAGACGGAGGAGTGATCGCAGAAGGCTATGATGAAGAGCTCGACGAGCTACGTGGACTAAGCCAAAATGCCGGTCAATTCTTGCTTGATCTGGAAACCCAGGAGCGGGAGCGCACAGGACTATCTACCCTAAAAGTTGGCTACAACCGTGTGCACGGCTATTATATTGAAATAAGCCGTTTACAGTCTGGCCAAGCGCCTACCGAGTATGTCAGGCGCCAGACACTAAAGAATGCTGAACGCTTCATTACCCCAGAACTTAAGGCTTTTGAAGACAAAGCCTTAAGTAGTAAAAGCCGTAGTTTGGCTAGAGAAAAGGCTCTTTATGAAGCCCTAATTGAAGACTTAGCCACTCACTTACCTCAACTACAAGGCGCATCGGACGGTATTAGCCAACTTGATGTACTGTGCTGCCTAGCTGAACGAGCACTCAGCCTAGACCTTAGGCTACCAAGCTTAAAAAGCGAACCTGGAATCAGCATCACTCAAGGTCGGCACTTAGTGGTAGAGCAATTAATTACAGATCCGTTTGTGGCTAATGATACCAACCTATCTACCAACGCCAGCATGATGATGATTACAGGCCCAAACATGGGCGGTAAGTCCACGTACATGCGCCAAGTCGCTCTAATCGTTATCATGGCCCAAATCGGTTCTTACGTGCCTGCCTTAAGCGCCACCATTGGTATTGTTGATCGCGTATTCACTCGTATGGGCAGCAGTGATGACCTTGCAGGAGGACGTTCCACCTTTATGGTGGAAATGACCGAGACCGCTAACATTCTCAACAATGCGAGCGCTAAGAGCCTAGTATTGATGGACGAAGTAGGTCGAGGAACAAGCACCTTTGACGGTTTATCATTGGCGTGGTCATGTGCGTTAAATCTGGCTCGAGACATTGGTGCATTGACACTTTTTGCCACTCACTATTTTGAAATGACGCAGCTAGCCGACCAATTACCGCAGGTGGACAATGTCCATTTAGAGGCCACTGAGCATGACGACAACATCATTTTTATGCATAAAGTATTGCCAGGGCCAGCAAGCCAGAGTTACGGCCTTCAAGTGGCTAAACTAGCGGGTGTACCCCATAAAGTAATAAGTGAAGCTAGGAAGAAATTACAGCATTTGGAAAGAAACGAAGGTATAAGTACTACAAAAACACCACCGGCGACGCCCTTGCAGTCTGATTTATTTAGTAGCGTAGCTCACCCTATAGAACTACTTCTAGAAGACAACAAAGCAGACGAACTAACACCTCGACAGGCACTTGACCTCATTTACCAAATGCAGCAATTACTGCACAGTTAATACACAGCGATGATACAACTTTAATATGAGACCTATGCATAAAGCGGCGACAAAAGGGAAATGATGAAAAATCAGTCTAATTGAGGCGGGAAACGCAGGTAATAGCTAGCTATTGCCAAGTTTTCCAAGGAAAAGTAGGTTGATTTTAGCCATTTTATCTTGGTGTCTGCTTTGTGCAAAGGTCTCATATGTATAGAATTACAACTTAGAGTCCAGCACATCTGTGCTGTTAAGCCCCTCTGCTTCTAGAGTATTACGTAGGCTACGTAAAGCCCCTACTTGAATTTGACGTACTCTTTCCCTAGTAAGGCCAATCTCTTTACCAACGTACTCAAGGGTACCTACTGTATGGCCTCGTAAACCAAAACGGCGACAAATGACATCCTTCTGGAGGTCAGTGAGTAGGTCTAGCCACTGCTCCATGTTGCTCATCAGATTATTGTCTATTACAGAGTTTTCGGGGCTTTGGTTTCCTGTGTCAGCTATGGTTTCTAAAAGGGTGGTATCACTATCGGGCCCTAGAGTATTATCCACCGAGCTTACTCGGTCGTTTAAGCTCAACATGGCGCATACTTGCTTTACTGGCTTACCTAGGTAGTTAGCAATTTCTTCTGGCGTAGGCTCGTGATCTAACTTTTGCGCCAGCTCTCTGGCTGCTCGTAAATAAACATTAAGCTCTTTAACTATATGAATTGGCAAACGAATAGTACGAGCTTGGTTCATGATCGCCCGTTCAATAGTTTGGCGAACCCACCATATGCCGTACGTAGAAAAGCGGAACCCTCTTTCAGGGTCGAATTTCTCTACGGCGCGTATTAAACCAAGATTACCCTCTTCGATTAGATCGAGTAAAGTGAGTCCGCGATTCACGTAACGACGCGCAATTTTAACCACTAGTCGTAAATTACTTTCTATCATCCGGTGGCGAGCTTTCTCATCGCCCTTTAATGCCAAGCGAGAAAAGTGCTGCTCTTCGTCCGCTGTTAATAAGGCACGAAATCCAATTTCGCCTAAATATACATGAGTTGCATCTTTTAGTTCGACTGAGTTGTTGGAATATTTCCCAGCAGACCTATATTTCGCATATTGCAACTCACTACGCTGTTCATGCGCTTCTTCTACAGATAATTCTTGCGCCATATAATTAACCTATCTACTAGCCTATCAACCAACTTTTTTCAACCGGAGACTTTGATCAAAGACTACGCCACCTAGCTTATTATAGCTAATTTATAGCTTAGGCAAGTACCACAGAGGGTTAACCGGTTTGCCATCTTTACGAATTTCAAAATGTAGTCTCGGGTCTAGTTGAGGGCCTTTTCCTACTTCGGCTATCACTTGACCTGCACTCACAGTGGCGCCTTCTATAACTAATATGCGGCTATTGTAGGCATATGCACTAAGGAAAGTATCATTGTGCTTTATCACAACTAGCTTACCGTAGCCTTGAATACCACTTCCAGCATATACTACTATTCCACTAGATGCAGATTTTACCGAATTCCCTAGGGTCGAGGATAAATCAATGCCCTGGGAAGCGCTACCTTTATTAGAAAAACTTTTTAACATCTTCCCCCTCAAAGGCCAGCTCCACTGAACTAACGCTGGACCTTGATAAACCTTTTTGTTCGAGGACTTAGTGGCAGTAACTGCAGTGGTAGGCTCCAGCTTTTTGATTGTTTTATTAGTATTAAAAACTGGCTTTTTTACTGACCCCTTTACATTGGAATCATTAATTATCTTATTAGCATTTGTATCATTAAAATACACTACCTGACCAACATAAATAGTGTATGGAGAACTAATTCCATTGATTTTTGCTAGTTTTTTATAATCCCAACCAAAACGCCAAGCAATTGCAAACATGGTATCACCAGATCTGACTTGGTATGACGTAGGCGATCTTTGTAGGTTATTACCCGCTATCAGTTGAGCAGTGCTGTAGCTTAAGTCCTGCACTGGGGCGTATTGGCTAGCACTACAAGCCGCTAGAACAAAAGAAAATACAGTAATACTACAAAGCTTTATCACCCAAAAAACACCAGTGCTAGTGCGCATATCTAAGCTGCCAAATCTTGTAGTTTAATACGACCAAACTTAGCCACCAACAAACCCGCCACGCAAAAAACTAAGATACACCAAACTAGCTGATTATTGGCGCCGGTCATTTGACTATAAACCCAAGGCATAAGGTTTTCTTGTTGTAGTGGCACTTCTAACCCCGCACTATTTAAGCGGTAGCTAATGGTATGTTTCCATGGCCATAATTTTACCGCCGAGCCCATCATTAATCCTGATAAAACACTCATCACTGCTGCGGTATGCCGCTTTAACATATAACTAATGAATCGACTGAAGGCCATTAAACCAAAACCACAACCTAAGGCGAATATAGCAATAACTTGCATATCTAAGGCAGCTAACCGCGCAATTAAGAAAGGGTAAATACCCAACATTAGCAATATAAAACTCCCGGAAACACCCGGCAGTATCATGGCACTAATAGCCAAAGCACCTGCTGCCATCAACCACAAATAACCCCACCCAGAAAAACCATCCACCGGCTGCAACAAAGGCACACTAGCTAACGCTACGCTGACTACCAAACCTAATAGCAGCCAACTTTTGCGCAGCTTGTTTTGAGAATATAACTCCTGCAATAACAGAAAACTGGCTGCCATTATCAACCCTAAAAACAAACTCCACATCATTAAAGGTTGTTCGAGTAAAAGCCAACTAATTAGTTTTGACAACAATAACAGCGCACTCACAATACCCAGACCAAGATGCACTAAAAATAGGCCATCAACATAGTGCCACGCTTTAGCTATATGCCTAGTCGTGACCAGTTTTAATAAATGCAGGTCGAAGTGGCCAATTGCGCCTAATAAACGGCCATAAATTCCACTCAGCAAGGCTACAGTGCCACCTGATATACCAGGCACTAGATCTGCGGCGCCCATGAGCATACCGGTTATGAATGTTCGCCATTGTATCGCTGTGGCTTTTACCGTCATCATATTAATCCATTAACTAAGGGCACAAAATTAGCCGCTTCTACTTTTTGTTTACTAAAGTGATTACCAAAACGAGTAATTTTTAATAAATACTGGTCATTATCACCTACGGGGATAATCATACAACCCCCTTCAGCTAGCTGCCACTGTAACGCTTTAGGCACCTCGGAGGGCGCCGCTGTCACTATAATGCCATCAAAAGGCTCACGCGCTGGCCACCCTTCGTAGCCATCTCCATGCTTATAAACAACATTGTGAATATTCATCTGCTGCAAGCGCAGTTTAGCTCGGTTGAGCAAAGGTTCAATACGCTCCATAGTTAGCACTCTTGGTACCAACTGAGCCAAAATGCAGGTTTGGTAACCAGAACCCGTACCTATTTCTAATACTTTTTTAGCAGAGCATGATGCTAACAACAACTCACTCATGCGCGCCACAGTATAGGGCCGCGATAAGGTTTGATTATGACCAATAGGTAACGACTTATCTTCGTAAGCTCGATGAGCCAAAGCCTCATCTAAAAACAAATGACGAGGGGTTGAGCGCATCACGTCCAACACTTTAGTATCTTGTACACCAAGCTCCACTAACACATCAACTAAACGCTCTCGAGTTCGCTGAGACGTCATGCCTATGCCCTGCCTATTGGCGATAGTACGTTTAGGGTCGGTGACACTGTAGTGCATCAGTACGCGCCCTGCAGCCAATCTGTTACAGCATCAAAGGCACTATGGCATGCCATATCTGGCGATAAGGGTGTAACTGATACATAACCATGCTCTATCGCATGGAAATCGGTGCCTTCACTACTGTCCTTAACTCTACCTACTGGGCCAATCCAGTAACATTTGTGCCCTCGGGGATCCTGAGCATCTATAGCAGAAGCCCCAATTTCTCGACTACCTAAACGGGTAACTTTTACACCTTTAATTTCTTCGTAAGGCACATCTGGCACATTAACATTAATAATACAGCGAGGTGGTAAATTGAGCTGCTGTATATGACTCACTAGCTGCCTAGCCACTTTGGCAGCTGTTATAAAGTGAGTTTTACCTACTAAAGAAACTGCCATTGAGTGGTGTGCAAGATAGCGCCCTTCCATCGCTGCTGCCACGGTGCCTGAATAAAGTACATCATCACCTAAATTAGCCCCATGATTTATTCCAGACACCACCATATCAGGCACAATATCTAGTGCGCCATTAATACCCAAGTGCACACAATCTGCAGGGGTGCCATCGATGCCAAAAAAACCATTGTCTTGTGGAATAACCCTAACTGGTCGCGACAAAGTTAACGAATTACTAGCGCCACTCAAATCTCGGTCGGGGGCAATGACAGTTACTTGATGATCTAACATTAACTGTTGTACCAAGTGTGACAGGCCTGTGGCATGTACTCCATCATCATTCGAAATCAGTAATTGCATTGTGACACTCCTTATCTTAATTACTTCTGTCAGGGGCTATTGAGGCTGTTCGGCTTGGGTTATTTCTCGCACCAGTGCTGTGGCATAGCTGCCTCGCATCAAATGAAAGTTTAGCTCCAGCACATCGTCTTCGCACCAACGCCAGCTAAAGTCTTTCGGCCATAGGCGTAAACTGCGTCTTTGGGCGGTTAAATCTTGTTCAACTAAGGCTGCTATCCAAGGCTGCCACGGCTCTAGAATCTGAGCTTCATAGACGCTAGCAGGAGTTACAGGAGGGTTGCCAACACGTCCAGCCATAACACCGGTCGGGGCTAAATCACCAGTATCGATACGTTGCTGAACACTCGCTAAGTCAGCTGGTTCACAGGCATCAAACTGGCTAAACCCATCACTAAACATACAGCGTTCGCCCACAGCTGCTTGTAGCCAAGAGCCATCGTGCACACGTTGACTTAAAAGCTGATTAAACAAGTAAGAGCGCACTGACGACAATGCCATACCACGCTTAAAGCGATCTTTTATACGCTTGCCTTGCATCATAGACAAAGCAAGGTCCAGATTTCCACCATGGTGTCCAAATCGCTGATCACCAAAATAGTTAGGTGCACCTTGTTCAGAAAGTATGGTTAATTTTTGCTCTAAAGTATCACTGGCTTTGATACTTCGTAACCGAATAGCAAAAACATTACCTTGATGCACACCGGTTTTGAGCTTACGTAAGTGTCTCACCACTTGGTGCAGGTGAACCTCTGGGCTTTGCAGAAGCTGCCAATCGGGGTCTACCGCTTCTGCCTTGCCTGGAAGGTGCACACCAAACCATTGCCGGGTGATCCCTCTGCGGTCTTTTAGGCCTGAATAATTTACCTGTTTTGCAGGCACCCCCGCAAGTTTGGCAATGCTCCGCGCCAAAAAATCTGTATTTGTATCAGTTTTGGTAATGTCCAGATAAACGTGCTCACCCTCACCACAAGGCTCGTAGCCAAGGTCTTCTGTGACTAAAAAATCATTGCAATGAGTTTTAATGTGAGAATGAGACTGAGGTATACCCGAGGCATAGGCCCATTCAACAGGCCACAGCAGGGGTTCTAACTCACTAGATTGTAGCTCAATGGGCTGTTCAGAACTGGTCATTAATCTTCCACAAGTTGGTAAAAGGTTTCATTAGGTTTGATCATACCTAGGTCATGACGTGCACGCTCTTCGATGGCAGCGATCCCTTGCTTCAAGTCCAATACTTCGGCATGTAGCTGTCGGTTGCGCTCAGACAAACTCGCATTCACTATTTCCTGAGCCGAGATACGCTCCTGAAGAAGTGCAACTTCAAACAATCCAGACTGTCCCCACCAAAGGCTGTACTGCATAGCCACTAAGGCGACTAAAATTAACCCAACTAACCATTTCATAAATATATCAACAAAAAAGGGAGCTAACTTTGACCATATTTAGCCAACGTGAGCTCCCTAGATGAGGTCAATAATTGTTATTGGCCTTTGATTTCCTGACGTCCGTGATAAGGAGCATCAGCACCTAGTTCCTGCTCTATCCGTAGTAAGCGGTTATACTTTGCCACTCTGTCAGAGCGACATAACGAACCGGTTTTAATTTGACCAGCAGAAGTGGCTACGGCCAAATCTGCAATAGTAGTGTCTTCAGTTTCGCCTGAACGATGGGAAATAACCACACTAAAACCTGCTTTTTTAGCCATACGTATGGCTGCCAAAGTTTCAGTAAGGGTTCCAATCTGATTAAACTTAATCAAGATTGAGTTGCCAATACCTTGTTCAATGCCACGGCTCAATATTTTGGTATTAGTAACAAATAAATCATCACCTACTAGTTGAATACGATCGCCACACTTTTGAGTAAGGTCTTTCCAGCCAGCCCAATCACTTTCATCCATACCATCTTCAATAGATACGATAGGATGGTCATGAGTGAGCTGCGTTAAATAATCAGCAAAACCAGCAGCATCAAAGGACTTACCTTCACCACTTAGGTTGTATGTACCATTGTTATAAAACTCAGAAGCCGCGCAATCTAACGCCAAGGTTACATCCGTACCCAGCTCATAGCCAGCATACGCTACTGCTTCAGCAATAACATCCAGTGCCGCTTCGTTTGAAGGCAAGTTGGGAGCAAAACCACCTTCATCACCCACAGCAGTACTTAAACCCCTGTCGCTTAACACTTTTTTAAGGGCATGGAAAATTTCCGCACCACAGCGCAAGGCTTCTGCAAAGTTAGGAGCGCTCACTGGCTGCACCATAAACTCTTGAATATCTACGTTATTGTCAGCGTGTTCGCCACCATTGATAATATTCATCATGGGCACAGGCATGCTGTATTGCCCTGCAGTGCCATTAAGATCTGCAATATGAGCGTATAGAGGTATGCCTTTGTATACAGCTGCGGCTTTGGCTGCAGCAAGGGAGACTGCAAGAAT
>TARA_B110000503_G_scaffold38451_1_pt1 | contig 26236 bp, 19 predicted proteins | sample TARA_B110000503 | Tara Oceans TARA_B110000503 (sample SAMEA4397472) | marine metagenome | biome: Polar Biome; feature: [SRF] surface water layer (ENVO:00010504); material: water (ENVO:00002006), including particulate matter (ENVO:01000060) such as... | depth 5 m | reverse complement strand
GTGGTTTTACGTTAAATAACTGGGAATACCCCAAGTTACAGCCTATTACATTTGGATTTTGCGGTGCTATGTATATATTAAGCATAAACGGCAAAATCAACGGGCTGGGTTTGTCAGGCCCCACCTAAAAATTTGTTAACTGAAATGGGTCATATAAATTTGTGCCCAATATCTGAATTAGTGTCAGTTTCAGTGATCGCTATGTTACCATTCGCATCCTTAGCCCGCAATTAATAAAGCCATTAGTTTTCATTTATGCAACAAAAGCCGACTCCTCCTCCTGCATTAACCGCCACCGCTGTTAAATATGTCTCTATCGATGATGATAGGGCAGGTCAGCGTATTGATAATTTCCTTATGACGCAGCTTAAAGGTGCGCCCAAGAGTTTGATCTACCGTATCGTCAGAAAAGGAGAAGTACGGGTCAATAAAGGCCGTATTAAACCTGACTACAAGTTAAAAAATGGCGACATTGTACGTGTGCCACCGGTTAAGTTACCGGAGCCTAATACGCCTGCTGCAGTAGGTAAAGGTTTAGAAAAACAGTTACGCGATGCAGTTTTATATGAAAGCCCAGGGTTGTTGATTATTAATAAACCTCATGGCTTAGCTGTGCATGGTGGTAGTGGTATTAACCTAGGCTTAATTGAAAGCTTACGACAGATGTATCCTAATGAACGCGCATTGGAATTGGTTCATCGCTTAGATAGAGACACTTCTGGCTGTATTATGGTTGCCAAAAAGCGTTCTACCTTGCGAGCTATCCATGCTCAAATGAGGGACGGCGGTATCGATAAAGTGTACCAAGCGTTGGTAATTGGTGGTTGGCCTAAGGCTTGTCAAAAAGTAGATGCTCCATTATTAAAGAATGTTGTGCAATCTGGTGAGCGTATGGTTCGAGTTGTACAAGAAGGGAAACGCAGTATTACTCAGTTTAGAGTGTTACAAAGTTTAGGTCAGTTTACCTTAATAGAGGCTAAGCCTATTACGGGTAGAACCCACCAAATTCGAGTACATTGTCAACATATGGGCCATCCTATTGTAGGCGACCCTAAATACGGTGTGGATGAAGTTAATCAGTCGCAACGTCAATTAGGTTTGAATCGACTGTTCTTACATGCTGCTCAGTTGCGTTTGATTGACCCGAGTACAGAAAAGAAAATTGATGTGCGCGCGCCCCTAGATCTGCGGTTACAGCAAGCTGTTGACCGCTTGAGCTAATGCCCGATTAATATAAGTACTAATGCGTACTGGTACTGGTGCTATTGAATTTCTTTAGATATGCTCCAGTCCGTCTAAATATCCACCGAGGTGCCGTTTATGTATAACACTGATCTTGATAAAACCCAGGCAAACTTTCAAAGCCTTTCACCTTTATCGTTACTTAAGCGGGCCGCTGAGGTATACCCATCTATAGACGCTCAAGTTTATGGCGACATACGCCGCACTTGGTTACAAACGTATCAACGTTCTTGTGCTATGGCTGATGCCCTTAAAAATAGAGGCATCGGTTTAGGCGATACAGTATCAGTAGTGTCCTATAACGGGCCAGAACTGTTCGAGTCTCATTATAGTGTGCCTATGGCGGGTGCTGTGCTTAATGCCATTAATACTCGTTTAGATGCAGCATCTATGGGGTTTATATTTGATCATGCAGAAACTAAAGTAGTATTTGTAGATCGTGAGTTTTCTGAGACCGTTGCGCAAGCACTGACCTTGTGCGAAGCCAAACCCTTAGTAGTGGATATAGATGACCCTACTTTTGAGGGCGGGCATCTCATTGGGGAGCTGAGCTATGAACAACTTATTGCAGAAGGTGATAAAGATAGCTCATGGAAAATGCCTGCGGATGAGTGGCAAGCCATCAGCCTAAACTATACATCAGGTACTACAGGTAATCCTAAAGGTGTGGTGTATCATCACCGAGGTGCTTACTTAACGGCCATGAACATGGCCCTCACCTGGGATATGCCTAAGTACCCAATTTTTATGACTGTTGTACCTATGTTTCATTGTAATGGTTGGTGTTTTCCATGGACCACAGCATTATTGGCAGGCACCAACGTATTTATTCGTCATTTAAAACCAGAAATTATGCTTCAGCTTATTAGGCAAGAAAAAGTGACCCATTTTGGTGGGGCACCTATTGTGCTTAATATGATCAATAATGCTGATGACAAACATAAGCAAGGCATTCATCATCAAGTTAAAGTAATGACAGCGGGTGCAGCTCCTCCAGCAGCTGTAATCCAAGCTATGGAGAACTTGGGCTTTGATGTTACTCACGTATATGGTTTAACAGAGACTTACGGTGCGTGTGTTATTTGTGAGTGGCAGCCTGAGCAGTGGGGTCATTTATCAAAGCCGCAACAGGCTGCGTTAAAATCTCGCCAAGGAGTAAGAGGCCCAACTCAAGAAGATCATATCGTCATGAATACAGAAACCATGTTGCCTGTACCTAAAGATGGCGAAACTATTGGTGAAATATGTCTACGTGGCAATATGGTAATGAAAGGTTATCTTAAGAACCCGGCAGCTACAGCTGAAGCGTTTGAGGGCGGATGGTTCCGCACCGGAGACCTTGCTGTATGGCATGCAGACGGATATATGGAAATTAAGGATAGAGCTAAAGATATTATCATTTCAGGAGGAGAGAACATTTCTTCAATTGAAATTGAGGGTGTCTTATACAGTCATCCAGCTGTGCTAGAAGCCGCTGTTGTGGCTAGGCCTGATGAAAAATGGGGAGAAACACCCTGTGCATTTGTAACCCTAAAACCTAGTGTGCAAGTATCTGAAAAAGAACTAATTATTTTCTGTAAGGAAAATATGGCACGCTTTAAAGTGCCAAAGCATGTTGTATTTGGAGACTTACCGAAAACAGCCACTGGTAAAATACAGAAGTTTGTACTGCGTAAAATGGTGCCCGCATAACCAAAATAAGGTAATATTTTAAATACTGTCTAAACCCAATGTTTTGGTTTTTTTAATTGTTAGAGACATATAGACCCTATGGATGATCGTATAGATAGATCTAAAGTGCACGAATTTGCTAATGAACTACTGTTCTCTGGCAAAAATATTAGTGTGCAAGCTATTGCGGATAAAATGCACATTGAGGCCTCTGAAGAATTAGGCACACAGCTTGAACATTGGTGGATGGAGCAAGAAAGTAAAGTTGTATTTCGCCGTAGTATTAGCCCTAATCATCGTCCAGATGTGCCAGAAACAGTGTATCAGTCAGTACAGCTGATTTGGGATAATGCTGTTAAAGATGCGCGCTTAGAACTAGAGTTAGCTTCAAAAAATGATAAGCCCGCAGCTGCCACAGCAATGGCTTTGGAAGATGAACTCTATTTGTCTAAAGCTCAGCTAGAAGCGTTAGAAGACTCCAACCAAAGGTTGCGTGTGCAGTTGAGCGAAGGCCAAAATAGCGTTAAAAACTTAGAAGCCGAACGAGCAATGCTGCGCAGTAATTTACAGTCTTCCGAAACCAATGCAAGCTCTATGAGCCACAAAGTCAGTGAGTCTAAAGCAGAAATGCAACGTGCGCAGAGCAGTAGTGAAGAGGCTAAGAAACAGCTCGATAGTCGTATGAAAGAAGAGGTCAGCCGTCATCAAGAAAGTATTAGCAAGGTAGAAAGTAAGTTGAGCTACTACCGCCATCAATTAGATAAGTTACGAGACGATTGGGGTAAAAAAGAAACAGCTTTAAACTCTCAAGTCCAAGACTTACAAGGTGCTGTGGCCAGAAGTGCTGTAACTCACGATACTCAGTTTAGTCAGATTCGAAGTCAAGATGAAGAGTTACGCAAGTATCGGGGCGAGATTACTAACCAGTCTCGCAGTATGACTCAATCTACTAGTCAGGCCTTAGCGTCGACAAACCGTTTGAAACGCTTAGAAGATGAGCTTCAACAGCGTGAGTTCGATATAAAAGAATTAAAGAAACGCACCATCGTTGATAAGTCTGATACCGTTAGGCGAGAAGCTGATTTACGCACCTTGCTAAAATCGAGAGAAGGCGAAAATTTTGAAATTAATAACAAACTCAACGAGCTTCAACGCACACTTATTGCGCGCGAAGAAGAAATAAGGCGCTTAACTGCTAAGCTATAAACTTAGCTAGCCTTTTAGTTAAGCTTTTTTATCTACCATCATTAATGCCGTGCCGTCAGCTACCAGTTTGCCATTCACCAAACACTGGGTTTTTAGGCTGACGCGTCCACGGCGCTCATTAATATCTTCTACTGTAACCGTTGCCACAACAGTGTCGTCTATAAATACGGGTGCTCTAAACTTAATCTGCTGCTCTAAGTAGATACAGCCGGGACCAGGTAATTGTGTTCCTAACACTGTTGAAATTAATCCAGCACTCATCATACCGTGGGCAATGCGCGCTTTAAACGGTGTTGTTGCTGCGTATTCCGCATCTAAATGAACTGGGTTAGTGTCTCCAGTAATTATAGCAAAGGAGTCAATGTCCTTTGCTGTGACTGTTTTTTCATAGCTTGATGTCATACCAATGCTTAAATCTTCTAAAAAATACCCGTGTTGGTTAGCCACATGCTGCTCCTTAAAAAGTTGTCTCATGAGTTCTTTGTGAAACCCATGGGTCAGCATCATAGGCATTATTTCGCTTGGCTACAAATGTCAGGCTAAAATTAGCTTAAGAAAACAGTCACACTACAGATTAATAGCAAAGAGACAATACCATGAGCGATTACCAAGCACCTTTAGAAGACATGAATTTTGTAGTTAATCGCTTGCTTGATTTGCCTAACCTTGCGATAGCTATAGGCAATGAAGACGCCGGTGAAGACTTGCTACAAGCTGTGTTGTCAGAAGCTAATAAGCTAGCTAGCCAAGTATGGTCTCCAATTAACGGTACTGGAGATCAGCAGGGCGTTACATGGACACCAGAAGGTGTAAAATCAGCCAATGGCTTTAAAGAAGCTTATCAAGAATACGCTCAAGGTGGATGGAGCAGCCTGTACTTTGATGAGCAATATGGTGGCCAAGGCTTACCCTTTAGTTTTTCTATGCCCGTAGCAGAAATGATGAATGCGGCTAATATGTCCCTTGGCCTTTGCCCTATGCTTACTGCAGGAGCTACAGAAGCCATTGCTGCCCATGGTAGCGAATCATTAAAAGACATCTACTTAGCTAAAATGATCAGTGGAGAATGGACAGGTACCATGAACCTTACTGAACCTCATGCAGGCACAGACTTAGCCGTGATAACGACAATAGCTACTCCTAATGAAGATCACTGGCTGATTAAAGGTCAGAAGATCTTCATCACTTGGGGTGATCACGACATGACAGATAATATTGTCCACCTCGTATTGGCTAAATTGCCAGACGCTCCAGATGGTGTAAAAGGCATATCTTTGTTTTTGGTACCTAAATTCCTTGTTAATGCAGACGGTAGTTTAGGTGATCGTAATGATGCCTATGCCATTAATGTAGAACATAAAATGGGTATTCACGCCAGCCCAACATGTGTGATGAGTTACGGTGACAACGGCGGCGCTATTGGTTACCTTGTTGGCCAACCTCACCAAGGTTTGGCAGCTATGTTTACGATGATGAATAACGAGCGTTTAGTTGTCGGTTTACAAGGCGTTGGTTTGTCAGATCGTGCATATCAAGGTGCACTAGAGTACGCCAGAAACCGTGTGCAGTGCGCTGCCCCAGGTACTAAGCAGCGTGCTGCCATTATTCACCACCCAGATGTACGCCGCATGTTAATGACAATGCGTAGCCTTACAGAAGCAGGCCGAGCGATTGCCTACGTGACTGCAGCTCAGATTGATTTAAGCCATAAAGCCACAGATGCCTCCACTAGAGGATTAGCGCTAAAACGTGTGGGATTATTAATCCCCATTACTAAAGGTTGGTGTACCGAGGTATCTCAAGAAGTCACTTCTTTAGGTGTGCAGATACATGGTGGTATGGGTTTCATAGAAGAAACTGGTGCAGCGCAACACCTAAGAGATGCTCGAATCCTTACTATTTATGAAGGTACTACAGGTATTCAAGCATTAGATTTAGTGGGCAGAAAAACTTTATTTGATCAAGGCGCAGCGATGGCTGACCTTGTGCAACAAATGCGAGACGACCTAGCTTTGCATGGCCATGCTGTGAGCCTGCAGCATCAAGCGTATATGTCTGAAGCAATTGATGGTCTGGAGTCTAGCTATCAACGATTACTAGAGCAAGCTCAAGATGATGTGATGTATGCTGGAGCTATAAGCTTTGACTTATTAATGTTAAGTGGTTATGTGTGTGGTGCATGGCAAATGATTCGTAGTGCTGCTTTAGTTGCTGCGGAAGAAAATCAGAGTTTCAAAGCTAATAAGCTTGCCACTGTAGCTTATTACTTAGACCACATCTTGCCTCGTTTTGAGTTTCATCGACGTTCAATTGTTTCAGGTAGTGACAGTGTGATGGCTATAGGTGCTGATGATCTATAATGGGTCATTACCTACTTATCTCGCTATTACGATATACAGCAATGTAATGCTATGGTCTGTGAATCACCACAGACCTGCGGCTTGTCAATTACCAGAGTCGCTGCACTAACGCCCGTCGCCAAATCAAATATCTTTGAAATCTACCAAGCCCAAACAGTTAAGTTGTAACCCTTGTACACAGATGATCTTTCATGATCCTTTGTCTTCCCTTAATCCTCGCATGCTCATTGGTGATATTATTGCCGAACCTTTAACCACCTTTTCATCCAGAACTTTCCAGCGTAGAAGCGGAGGCCCAGGTGTAGGCAATAATGCCACGGGTAGGGTTACTACCTAACCTTATTTATTGTTGCTCCCACGAGCTCTCTGGGGCCAGGCACAGCGCATTGGTATTGCCTTGGCATTGATACTTAAACCTAACCTTTTGATCAGTGACGAGCCTTTATCAGCCTTAGATGTATCTATGCAAGCCCAGGTAATCAACCTGTTTCAAGAACTACAAGAAGAAATGGGGTGGCTTTAGTATTTATTGCGCATGACTTAAGGGCAGTTCGACCTATAAGTGACCGAGTATAGGTCATTTACCTTCGCTTATTAATCCACCTAGAGGTCGTTTTTTTTGGACTGGATTAAATGTGACCGGATACAAAAAAGCCCAGCATGAACTGGGCTTTTGGTTTGTTTTACACTAGAGCGTTTAAGTACAAAGTATCCAGTTTATTTAGTGCCCATAGATCTTTCCCTTAGACCATCAAGGTAGATAGCTTTACCCAAGGAAATCATCATTAATACCATGATGAAAGCAAAAGGTAGGGCGCCAATAATCATGGCGTTTTGCAAAGCGCTAAATGGATTTGCTTCTGCACCAGAGTTGCCAGCGATAAGCAGTGCACCAATAAGAGCGGTTAAGATAACGCCCCAGATAACACGGTGCTTGATGCCAGTATCTTGACGACCGCCAGACATGATGGTGTTAATCACCAAAATGCCGGAGTCAGCAGACGTTACAAGGAAGGTTAATACCAACACAACACACATAATGGTGATGCCTGTTAAAAAGCCTCCAGAGATCATCTGTTCTAGGGTCACAAATAGTTTAGCAGTGTTGCTAGCAGCAAATATTTCACCATTGGCAAGGTTGCTCAATTCTAGATCGATCGCCGTGCCACCTAAGATAGTCATCCATAAGAAACAGACAATAGCAGGTGCAATAACACAGCCTAAGATGAACTCACGAATAGTACGACCTTTAGAAATACGAGCTAAAAACAAACCTACGAATGGAGAGAAAGCAATCCACCACGCCCAATAGAAAGTGCTCCAGCCTTTTTGCCAAGCAAATTGACGGCCTTGTGTGCCAGCTTCGTACAAGCTTGCAGCAACAACTTCGCTGTTTTCTAAAGCAGTAATAGAAACAGGTAAGCTAGCACTAAAGCTGCCCAAAGATCCCCATGCATTAGTAGCGCCAGAGTAAACTGAAGCAATATCGTCAGTGCTTAAACTAGCCAAGGATGCTGGGATACTATCACTAAAATCAGCAAGTGATTGAGGGCCGTAAGCAGTGAATGACAAAGACACAAAGTTAATAATGTAATCGGCAAAGGCGTCGGCAAAAGTGCTCATTGAAAAAGCAAAAGAACCAAAAATCACAAAAGTGCCTAATAGGATTAGAGACAATACTAAATTTAGGTTAGACAAGTGCTTGATGCCACGGCCTACACCAGACACAGCAGACAATATAGACATGCTCATGATCACGATTAAAGCTGCAACTAAGCCAACAGTACTAGGTTTAGGAGCATCGGCAGTACCTGCCATTAACCAGTCCATAGCAGTGACAGCATAAACGCCTTCAACAAACTGACTAACGCCAAAACCAATCGTTACAGAAATACCAAGAATAGTAGCGATAACGGCAATGGAATCTACAATATTTCCTAGTGCACCGTTGGTCGATGCGCCAAATAATGGCGTAAGGGCAGAACGGATAGTTAGTGGCATGTCACGGGTATACGCGAAGTACGCAAGTGATAAGCCGGTAACTACATAGATAGCCCAAGCATGGAAACCATAATGTAAAAAGGTATATCGATAAGCAGACTCAACAGCCTCAGCTGTGTTTGGCATAACTGCACCATCTAAAATTTCAGGGTTAGATGATAACAAACCTAGTGGCTCTGCAGTAGCAAAAACCATAAGGCCTACACCCAAGCCAGCTCCAAACATCATGGAAAACCATGAGAAGTTTGAGAATTCTGGAACTGTATTTATACCACCAAGTTTGCGCCTTCCCACAGAAGGGATGATAGCAAGAGCAAACAAGAAGAAGGCAAATAAACCTGCTGCGATAACGTAAAACGTATTGAAAGTTTGAAGAATTGAACCGTTCCATGCAGATAAAATACGGTTTGCATTGCCAGGCCAAATTAAAGCCCATAAAACTAGAGCGGTCATTAATGCTTTACTAGAAATGGCTATAGGCATGCTATAACCTTTATAAAAGCCGCTAGGAGCCTTTTGAATCTGTAAATCAGTAAATGGGGGTTTTATACTCAAGATACACCTACATCAATTGTTAATTATTAATTATTTTTTAAAAATTTTGCTTACCTAGGGGCTTTATCTAAAAGGCCCTTTAAGCGTGGCGGTAAAACAAAGAATTACTTCTTTATTTGGCACATAAAAAACCAGCACATGGCTGTGTTTTTGGTGATATGGGATTCCACAAGGGGCCGTCATGATTTATGACGCGCTCAGGTCATCCCGAGATAGAGTATCTCGCAATGACCAAAGGTCGTGATTTATAGAGCTTTATCTAACTCTGGAATAGCTTCAAACAAATCAGCAACTAAACCGTAGTCGGCTACTTGGAAGATAGGCGCTTCTGAGTCTTTGTTGATAGCAACGATAGTCTTAGAGTCTTTCATGCCTGCCAAGTGTTGGATCGCACCAGAAATTCCTACAGCGATGTATAGGTCTGGAGCGATTACTTTGCCAGTTTGGCCAACTTGGTATTCGTTAGGAACAAAACCTGCGTCTACTGCTGCGCGAGATGCACCCACAGCTGCGCCTAACTTGTCGGCAACACTTTCTAGCATGTGGAAGTTTTCACCGTTTTGCATACCACGGCCACCAGAGATAACAATGGAAGCAGAGGTCAGTTCAATACGCTCAGATACTGAGGTAGATAAACCATGAAAACGAGACAAACCAGAATCTGCAGCAACGTCTACAGTTTCAACAGCGGCAGAACCACCTGTTGCAGCGGCAGGGTCAAACTTGGTAGTACGTATAGTGATTAGCTTGATGCTGTCACTTGATTGTACTTTAGCCATGGCGTTACCAGCGTACACAGGGCGAACAAAGGTGTCAGCAGAGATCACTTCACTGATTTCTGAAATCTGGCTCATGTCAAGCAATGCTGCAGCGCGAGGCATGAAATTTTTGCCAAAGGTTGTGGCAGCCGTAAGTACATGGCTGTAGTTTCCAGCTAGTGAAACCACTAGATTAGCAATGTTTTCTGCCAATTGGCCCTCAAGGCTAGCGTCGTCTGCAAGTAATACGCGGGTTACACCAGCTACTTGAGCTGCCGCTTGTGCAGCTGCGCTGCAACCGTATCCAGCAATAAGTAGGTCAATGTCGCCGCCAATTTGTTTGGCAGCGGTCACTGTGTTTAAGGTAGCGCCGCCTAGGCTGGCGTTATCATGTTCTGCAATAACTAAAATGCTCATAGTAGCTCCTTAAATAACCTTGGCTTCGTTACGTAGCTTTTCAACTAACTCGGCAACACTTTCAACAATAACACCAGCTGCGCGGGCAGGTGGTTCCATTACTTCAAGGGTAGTCATACGGTTAGCTGTATTTAAACCTAAATCGATCAGGTTTATCTTCTCAAGTGGCTTACGCTTGGCTTTCATTACGTTAGGTAAAGAGGCATAACGTGGCTCGTTCAAACGTAGGTCTGCAGAGATTACTGCAGGCATGTTTACGTTGATGGTTTCTAAACCTGAGTCTACTTCACGGGTTACTTGAGCGGTGCCATCAATAAGCTCTAGCTTAGAAGCGAAGGTGGCTTGTGGCCAACCTAATAGGGCAGATACCATCTGTCCAGTTTGATTGCAGTCATCATCAATAGCTTGCTTACCAACTAAAACTAAATCAGGGCTTTCTTTTTCTACGATAGCTTTAAATATTTTAGCAATGGCTAAAGGCTCTAAAACTTCTTCAGTGAGAACTAAAATAGCACGGTCTGCACCTAATGCTAGGGCGTTACGTAAGGTTTCTTCCGACTTCGCTGCACCAATAGATAAAGCTACAACTTCTTCTACAGTACCTGCTTCACGCAGACGAATTGCTTCTTCTACAGCGTTTTCGCAAAACGGGTTCATGGTCATCTTGGCATTGGTTAGGTCGATACCTGATTTGTCTGCCTTAACACGGGCCTTGACCTGAGGGTCTAGTACGCGCTTTACGCCAACTAAAACTTTCATGGGCATGATCTCACTTAAATATAAAAAATAGCACTAGCTTAGCTAACGCCAATAAAAGCAGGCAGTTTAAACCTGCTCACCAAGAAGTCAACGCTACTTGGTATGAAAATTGGCCCAAGACAAGTGAATGCATTAGGCCTTAGCTACTTAATAGCAGTTACATATTATTGCGGTAACTGGTTAAGCGCGCAATTTGACATTTGTCGGGTCGAAAGGTGACTCTTCAACCACGGTCGCTTTGAACATGTCGCCCAAAATTTCAATTTCGATCTCAGTGCCAATATCGGCAAAGCCAGTCTTTACCATGCCAAGGGCAAGGGACTTACCTACACGCCAACCGTAGCCACCAGAAGTGGTACGACCAATTAATTTTCCATCTTTGTAAATGGCTTCAGAACCGCGTGCGTCTGCATCCGTTACACCGTGAACTTCGATCGTTACGAAGGCATTATCAGCACCGCGCTCTTCCCAAGCTGTAAGTGCTTCTTTACCAATGAAGTCGTCTTCTTTGTCTAAGCGCACAAAGCGTCCTAGGGCAGATTCCATGGCTGAGTATTCGATTGACATTTCACGAGGGATTAAGCGGTAAGATTTCTCTAGACGCATGCAATCCATAGCACGAATACCAAATGGCTTGATGTCGAACTCGGCACCAGCCTTCATCAACTGATCAAAGATGTAGTTTTGCATTTCGATAGGGTGATGAAGTTCCCAGCCTAGCTCGCCTACAAAGTTTACACGCAAAGCTTCTGCTGTGGCGTAACCAACGTTGATTTTCTTGCCTGTAAGCCATTTGAAGCTTTCGTTAGACAAGTCTGTGTCAGTGATTTTTTGTAACAAGTCACGTGAGCGTGGGCCTGCTAATACAAGTACCCCAGTATTAGTAGTTACGCGCTGAACATCTACGCTGCCATCAGTTGGCTTAAGCTTGAACAAGTAATCGTGGTCGTGGGTTTCAAATGCGCCAGCAGATACAAGGTAGTAACTTTGTGGGCCAGTTTTATAAACAGTGTATTCAGAACGTACGCCACCAGATTTAGTTAGCATGTGTACCAACGAAATACGGCCAATAGTTTTAGGCATCTTATTAGCAAAAATGTACTCTAACCAGGCTTCTGCACCTGGGCCTTTAACAATGGCTTTAGCGAAAGCAGACATGTCTAGCAAGCCTACTTTTTCTGTAACATGCTTACATTCGTTGCCTACAAAATCATGGTAGTTAGAGCGACGGAAAGAGTTCTTTTCTACAATCGGGCCGCCATCAAGAGGCTCGGAAAAGTTTTGGTTCCACAATACTTTTTCTACATCATCGGTAGCTAATTCTTCTGCGGATACTGAGTAGTCTTTAGTCGGCATAAACCAGTTAGGACGTTCCCAGCCGTAAACACTACCAAATACTGCACCCAGTGCTTTCATACGATCGTAGCAAGGTGTGGTCTTTAGTGGACGAGCAGCTTCGCGCTCTTCGTCTGGGTAATGAGTGGTGAATACGTTGGCATAAGCTTCTTCGTTTTTCTCTTTCAAGTAACCACGAGTTGCATATGGACCAAAGCGACGTGGGTCTACACCCATCATGTCGACAGTAGGTTCACCGTCGATCATCCACTCAGCTAACTGCCAGCCTGCGCCACCAGCTGCGGTAATGCCGAAGGAGTGACCTTCGTTAAGCCAGAAGTTTTTAAGGCCAGGAGCAGGCCCTACAATCGGGTTTCCATCGGGTGTGTAGGCTATGGCACCGTTGTAAACTTCCTTAACACCAACTTCGGCAAAGGCAGGTACACGGTTCATGCAGAATTCGATGTGAGGCATTAAACGATCCAACTCTTCGTTGAATAGTTCGTATTCACAATCGTCTGCAGGGCCATCAACATAAACGCAAGGTGCGTGTTTCTCGTATGGACCTAACAACAAGCCGCCTTGTTCTTCGCGTAGGTAGTATCCACCGTCTGATTCGCGTAATACGCCCATCTCAGGCAAGCCTTGCTTTTTACGCTCTACAATTGCTGGATGCGGCTCAGTTACAATGAACTGATGCTCTACAGGAATTACAGGGATGTCTAGGCCAACCATTTCGCCAGTTTTACGTGCAAAACTACCAGTACAAGACACAACATGTTCACAAGCGATATCACCTTTGTCGGTCTTAACGATCCAAGTGTTGTCAACTTGCTGCTCAATAGCAGTTACCGAAGTATAGCGGTATATCTCAGCGCCCATGTCACGGGCACCCTTACAAAGGGCTTGAGTTAGGTCCGCTGGTTGAATATAGCCATCATCTGGATGTTGAATAGCACCAAGTAGACCTTCTGTATTACAAAGAGGCCATACTTCTTTCACTTGTTCAGGAGTAAGAAATTTAGTCGTTACGCCTACGGTTTTAGCAACACCAGCGTAATACTTGTATTCGTCCATGCGGTTTTCGCAGTTCGCCAAACGGATGTTGGATACCACTGAGAAACCTACGCTCATGCCAGTTTCTTTTTCCAATTCATGGTAAAAGTCAACTGAGTACTGGTGAAGCTTACCCACAGAGTAGCTCATATTAAAAAGCGGTAGCAAACCAGCCGCATGCCATGTAGAGCCAGATGTAAGTTCTTTACGTTCGACCAATACTACGTCGGTCCAACCTTTTTTGGCCAAATGGTACAAAGTACCTGCGCCGACAACACCACCGCCGATAACGACGACTTTAGCAGAAGATTTCATGTTTGCTTGCTCCCGAAGAAAGGGTAAGTAGCCCAATGTGCACGATTGCCATTGAGCGAAAAATAACGAGCAAATTTTACCGATGGGAATTGGGGCTAACTTGTCAAAAAGCGACTCACACTAACGAAACAAGAGACCCTTGAGATGTTATGGCTTAATTCAACTAAATAGAACAGCTAGTTTTGCCACGTTTTAACAAATATTGCTGATGATACTCTTCTGCAACATGGTAATGATTAGCTGCTTCAATGATGGTGATGATAGGTGCTTTAAATGCACCGATGTCAGTTAATTGTTGGCGCATTTCAACAGCACTTTTTTGTTGGCTTGGATTATGGAAAAATACTACTGAGCGATATTGAGTGCCAAAATCTGGGCCTTGTTGATTGGGGGTAGTAGGGTTATGGTTTTGCCAAAATATCTCTAATAGTTGCGAATAGTCTATTAAGCTATCGTCAAAGGTGACTTGTACAACTTCAGCGTGTCCAGTATCGCCTTTACATATAGCTTGGTAATTAACTTCTTTAGTGTGTCCACCCATGTAGCCTACAGAGGTTGATGTAACGCCTTGTTGGGCAGCAAATAAGAGTTCTACACTCCAAAAGCAGCCTGCGCCGAATGTGGCTAATTGTTCCATAAAATGACCTTAGTGAATACGTTAAATAATTTGTACCTTAACGGTGCAACTGGATTGAAGCAAGGTAATTTACAAAGCGGTACTTTTAAGATAAAACAATTTAAGCTGCTTTCAGATAGATAGTAATAGTTTGAGCAAACAGTGCTTTGTTATCTAACTTGGTATATCACTGGTTTGGGGCTAACGCAGGCCTAATTGGCTGTGTATAATAAGGCTTTTATTAGTAACAGTAGAATCAAGAAATGCAAGCCAAACAACGTGTGCTCACAGGCATTACCACCTCCGGAACTCCCCATTTAGGTAACTACCTAGGCGCATTAAAGCCTGCAGTGGCTGCCAGCCAAAAAGTAGACACTGATAGTTTTTATTTTCTTGCTGATTACCATGCGCTCATCAAGTGCCAAGATCCTCAAACGGTTCACCGTTCGGGTCGTGAGATTGCCGCGATTTGGTTGGCTTTAGGTTTAGATACCGATAAAGCTACCTTTTATCGTCAATCAGATATCCCTGAAATCCCTCAACTTGCATGGTTTTTAACCTGCATGACAGCTAAAGGCATGATGAATAGATCCCATGCATACAAAGCGTCTGTAGATGAAAATCAACGCCAATCTAATACCGACTTAGATCAGGGTATTAGTATGGGCTTGTATAGTTATCCTATTCTTATGGCTGCAGATATCCTTATGTTTAATGCCCATAAGATTCCTGTAGGTAAAGATCAAATTCAGCATATTGAGATGTGCCGTGACATTGCTATGCGCTTTAACCACACTTATGGAGAACACTTTGTTTTACCAGAAGCTATGGTTGAAGAAGGGGATTCAAAGGTTTTGTCGGGTCTTGATGGCCGTAAGATGAGTAAAAGTTACGGTAATATTATTCCTTTATTTGCCCCTGCTGATGAATTGAGAAAGCTTATTTTCCAGATCACTACCAATAGCTTACAGCCTGGAGAAGTGAAAGATCCTGACACTTGCACATTGTTTGAAATATACAGTGCATTTGCCAGCCCTGAAGAGACACTCGAAATACGAAAAGCCTATGCCAATGGTATTGCTTGGGGAGATATGAAAGGCCAGCTGTTCGAATACTTAAATGATTACCTATCTCCAGCCCGCAAACGTTACGATCAGATCATTATAGATCCGGGTTATATCGAATCTGAATTACAAAAAGGTGCAGCTAAAGCGCGTGCTCAAAGCGAACCCTTTATGCAGCGCTTACGAACGGCTGTGGGAATTATGTCATTAGTTGGGGATGTGGGTGCTAAGAGTGCTGCTACTAACAAGGTGAAAAAAGAACTTACTCAACAAGAGCAGGCCAAAGTAGATGCTGGTAAAGCTAAAGCCATGGCCATTGCTAAGCAACGGGCAGAAGAAGAAGCTCAACAGGTGGCCTTATGGGTAGATGACTTGATTAGCAATATCCAAGCCACTAATAACCCTAAAGTTGCAGGCGAAGAAGCGCTGGTAGATTTGAAGACTCAAATAGACGGTGCAAAAAAGAAAGCTAAAAAGACCCTGCAACAAACCCTTGAATTACTTGAGCAACGGTTAACTAGTTAGCCAAGTTAAGGAGCCGCCTTTGGCCAAGCACATTGTTATTGTAGAAGATGATCGGGACCAGCGAGATAACTACCAGTTTGCACTAGAGCAGCGTGGTTATCGTGTGACGGCTTATGCCGGCAAAGATCAGGCCGAGGCGGGTTTAAGGCAGCAGCGACCAGATTTAGTGATTCTTGACATTATTATGGATGAAAATATTGATGCAGGGTTTCAGTTATGTGCTGCCTTACTTAAAATTCATCCAGAACTGCCAGTGTTGTTTCTAACCGAGCGTGTAGGCGAAATTGATCGTATTTTAGGCTTACGAATGGGAGCTTGGGACTATCAACCAAAACCTGTATCGTTGGATTTTTTAGCGGAAAAGGTAGCAACACTAATACGTTTAAGTGATATCAGAGTGGTGGCCGCAGAAAATGATGATCAAAATATACGTGATATAGGCCAATTACAACTGCTTGAGGAAAGTCGTCAGGCTAAATGGCGTGACCAAGAGATAGAAGGCCTTACGTTAACCGAATTCCGTATGATTGAAGCACTTACCCGCAGGCCTGGGCATATCCTAACCTATGACACCTTAGCTCAAGCCACTCACCAGCACTACGTTTCAAACAACACCATAAGTACCCATATTCGTAATATAAAACGTAAAGTAAAAAAGATAGATGCTCACTTTGATGCCATAAAATCGGAATATGGCATGGGTTATCGCTGGTCCGACCAGTAATGTCTTCTATATACTGGCGTCCACTATTTCGGTTTAATACCCAAGTGTTAGTTTTTGCTTTGGTGTTAATCAGTATTCCGTGGTTATCTTACCGCTTTGTGGCAGAAACTCGCGTCTTCATGATCGAAGGGCAAATCCAAGCTCAAGAACAGTTGGCTCGTGGCGTTGTCACTTTATTTCAAGGGCGGGATGACCTGTTAGCTGAACTACCTTATCTGGATAGTCAACAGGTGGTTTTTAGTCATCCTTTAATAGGACAAGCTAAGGTAGATGGCTATACCAGCGAGTGGTTAGACTTCCAATTATTTGCTAATCATTTTGGTGCTGATGACGACAGTGAAGATGGCTATAGTTTATTACTAGGTGAAAAGGATGACCGAATCTTTGGCCTGGTTCGTATTCAAGACAATAAAACAGTATTAAGAGCTAAAGGTACGCCCAAGTTAAATGTAAGCGACCATTTACGGCTCACCTTGCCAGACCGAAATGGAAATGAAAGACGCCTAGTAATGGTGGCCACCAATGCGGGTGTTATGGAGGTTTGGTATGTTAAAGAAGACTGGGCCACACCTCAATATCGCAGTCCTTCCTCATCCTTTATTATTCAAGCGGTCATGCGCCCATTAGTTGATGGATATTTGGTTGAATTTGCTTTGCCAAAATACTTTTTGAATCAACGCCAAGAATTTGGTTTAGCTGTGGCCGATGTTGATAGCGAGGATGGCACCATGCGTCATCTAAAAACCTTAGTAGGGGCAGGCACTACAGTAGAGAGCCACTTTAATTTACTCGCTATGCGGGCACCTGAAGCTAATCGTATTTTGTCGAGTTTAAGTCGCTCTGATTCGCAAATTGTGATTTACGATAACAATTTACAAGTGCGTGCTAGTGTAGGCCAAGTGAGCCCTCCAAAATCTGAACAAATAAACCCCCAGGACACTTTTGAACGGGTTCAAAGCTGGCTGAACCGAGGGTTAGATTGGTTTATAGCTATTCCGGCCTATTTAAACCCTGTGCAAGCCGCTAGCCAAGAGCGCGATTTGCTTAATAGGGCCTTGAATAAGAGCTTTGCTAGTGGTCGTTGGCATAAAGGACCTACAGAGCAAGTATTTGCCGTTGCCGCACCTATAGTTGACCAAGAAGGGGAGCTTCTGGGTGTGGTGCTTATTAAGCAGTCTACTGCACAAATACTGGGTTTACAGCGACAGGCTATGGAAAATATTGCTTTACTTAGCTTATCGACCATGTTGGTTATTTTGTTGGTATTATTATTATTTTCCTGGCGCCAAGCCATGCGTATCAGACGTTTAGGGAAGGAAGCGCAACAAATAGTTGACCCAGATGGCAGGCTTAGAACAGATCAGTTATACAGTGAAATGCGCGCGGGAGACGAAATTGGCGATTTAGCCCGTAGCTTTTCTGGCGTTGTGGCTAGGCTGCATGAGCATCAAGAATTTATGAGCACCATGCCTCGCACTTTACGCCATGAGGTTAACAACCCACTCAATGCAGCCATGACATCCTTAGAAAATTTGCAAATGCATGGGGTTGCAGAAGGACAGCAACGTTATATTGACAGTACGCAAAGAGGGTTGGTTAAAATTGGAGCAATTGTTGAGAAATTGGCCGATGCTGCTAACTTGGAGGCTGCCTTACATGAGGATGATTTGGAGCCGCTAGACTTGTTTCATTTGCTACAGACCTACGTTCACCATCAAAACCCAAGCGCCCTAGGTGGGCCGCCAGATGTGGTGTTCGAAGCGGGTCAGCAGCTGGTTTATGTAGCCGGTGTAGATTACCGTATCGAGCAACTGCTTGATAAATTACTCGATAATGCTCGAGACTTCCGTGCAGAGAGCAGTTTGATTACGGTTCGCTTGTATCAGCAAGAGTATGATTGCTATCTAGAAGTGGAAAATAATGGCCCAAACATCGAACCAGAACTTATGGCTGGAATGTTTAACTCAATGGTCTCAGCTCGCGCTGCTGGTGCTGGACACGCCCATTTTGGTCTTGGGTTATATATAGTACGATTAATTAGCCAGTTCCATGGTGGAAGTGTTTCGGCACATAATTTGAGACAGCCCGAAGGGGTGATGTTTAGAGTTCGATTACCTTTATTGCTGGTATAGGAAAATGATTAAAACTACTAACACCTCAATCTTTGCCAAACTGCTAATCGTTTTAGTTAAAGGTTATCAGTATTTATTAAGCCCTCTGCTGGGGAGTAACTGTCGTTATCATCCCACGTGTTCTAGCTACACTATAGAAGCCATTAAACTACATGGTGCTGGTAAGGGCTTTCTGATTGGGGCGTGGCGTATCGTGCGCTGTAATCCGTTTTCTAAAGGTGGCTACGAACCGGTACCAGGTAGCTATGAACATGCCCAGTTGTCTTCTCAAGACGACAAGAAAAGCTGACTTGATTAACTATAAGTCAGCTTGCTCCAAGGTGACTTGGGCTAGGGAATTAGACTAATCTAACCCAGCGAAAGGGAATTCGTCATCCTCTGCCTGCCAGCCACCGAGTTGTTTCCAGCGGTTAACAATAGTGCAGAACAATTCGGCGGTTTTTTCTGCGTCATAACGTGCGCTGTGTGCGTCTTCGTTGCTAAAACGAATGTCAGCCGCAGCACAGGCCTTAGCTAATACTGTTTGACCGTAGGCCAAGCCTGCCAATGTTGCCGTATCAAAACAAGAGAACGGGTGGAAAGGATTACGCTTTTGTTGGCAACGATGCACTGCAGCATTAATAAAGTTCAAATCGAAAGCAGCGTTATGACCTACTAAAATAGCACGTTTGCATTCGCTGGCCTTCATAGCTTTACGAATAGGTTTAAATAGCTGGTCCAGCGCCTCATGTTCACTGATCGCTTCACGGTTAGGATCTGACGGATTAATACCGGTGAACTCTAAAGCCGCAGCTTCTAAATTTGCGCCTTCAAAAGGAGTGATGTGACACTCTATAGTTTCTTTGGCATAGACTATGCCATCTTCATCCATGTCAATAATTACAGCGGCCGCTTCAAGTAGCGCGTCTGTATGGCTATTAAAGCCTGCTGTTTCTACATCAATAATAATAGGCAAATAGCCTCGAAAACGATCTTTAATCACGTGCTTGTGCCTCCATTTTCCAGTTTAGGGTTTCGCCTGCAGCTAAGGGGATAATTACATCACCTCCAAAGCTTAAGCTAGTAGGCACTTGCCAGCTACGTCGAGATAAGGTGATGGTTTCGGTATTGCGTGCTAAACCATAAAAGTCGGGACCATTTAAACTCGCAAAAGCTTCTAGCTTATCCAATGCATCAAACGACTCAAAGGCTTGAGCGTAGAGCTCAATGGCTGCCGGAGAGGAGTAACACCCTGCACAGCCACATGCGCTTTCTTTAGCACCTTGGGCATGAGGCGCTGAGTCTGTGCCTAAAAAGAACTTCTTGCTGCCATTAGACACGGCCGCCTGTAATGCGTGTTGATGCGTGCTTCGCTTAAGTACTGGAAGGCAATATAAGTGGGGCTTAACACCACCTACTAATAAGTCGTTGCGGTTATACAATAAGTGTTGGGGTGTAATAGTTGCGGCAACCAAGTCACTGGCCTCAGCCACAAATTGAGCAGCCTCACTGGTGGTAATGTGCTCAAAAACACATTTCAAGTTTGGGAAGCGTTGTAATAAGGGACCTAAATGTTGGTCAATAAAGCCTTTTTCACGATCGAAAATATCCACATGGGCGTGAGTTACTTCACCATGAACCAATAAAGGCATGCCAAGCTCTGCAAGTTTTTCTATAGCTGGATAGATGTTTTCAATATTGGTAACGCCTGCTGCAGAATTAGTAGTGGCGCCTGCTGGGTAGAGCTTAACGGCTTTTACAATGCCAGAATCAAATGCTCGTTGAATCTCTTGCGCGCTGGTATGGTCTGTTAGGTATAACGTCATTAACGCCTTTAAAGAGGTGTTTTGAGAATCCAGGCGTGCTTTATAGGCTATGGCCATCTCGGTGTTTATAACTGGCGGAGACAGGTTTGGCATAATCATGGCGCGACCAAACTGTGCGGCTGTGTCGGCTACAGTGCGTGCAAGAACAGCGCCGTCTCGAAGGTGTAAGTGCCAATCGTCAGGGCGGATGATAGTAAAGGATTGCATGGGAAGTTCTGGAGTCCAGTGGCTAGGTGGTTGGGTCAAACAATGAGATCCATTTTATCAGGACTAGGATGAATAAAATACTCACAATCGGCTAATTTTTACGCGCTAATGCTGTGCTGTTAGAAGCATCCATGTATACTTTATTAGTATAAAGACTCATTATTTTTGTTACAGGGATTTCACTGCTATGGCAGACATCAAGAAAGTTGTATTAGCCTATTCTGGTGGCTTAGACACATCAGTTATCGTCAAATGGTTGCAAGAAACTTATCAATGTGAGGTGGTGACCTTTACTGCCGACTTAGGTCAGGGTGAAGAAGTTGAGCCAGCTCGAGCTAAAGCCGAGGCCTTGGGTGTTAAAGAAATATATATTGAAGACTTGCGCGAAGAGTTTGTACGTGACTTTGTATTCCCTATGTTTAGAGCCAACGCAGTGTATGAAGGCGAATACCTTCTAGGCACTTCCATCGCCCGCCCGTTAATTGCTAAGCGTTTGATTGAGATTGCTAACTTAACGGGAGCTGATGCTATATCCCACGGTGCTACAGGCAAAGGTAATGACCAAGTGCGCTTTGAGTTAGGTGCTTATGCGCTTAAGCCAGGAGTGGAGGTTATTGCACCATGGCGCGAGTGGGATTTAACCTCTCGTGAAAGCTTAATGGATTACTGTGAAAAGCACGACATCCCGGTAGACTTCAAAAACAAGAAGAGCTCACCATATTCTATGGATGCCAACTTGTTACATATTTCCTATGAAAGTGGCATGTTAGAAGACCCTTGGCATCCTTCTGATGAAGACATGTGGCGCTGGACAGTGTCTCCAGAAGCGGCTCCTGATGAAGCCACTTACATTGAATTAGATTACCTAAAGGGTGATATTGTCGCCATCAATGGCGAAATCATGAGTCCTGCTACCATATTAACAGAGCTTAACCGTGTAGCAGGGGCAAATGGTATCGGTCGTTTGGATATCGTTGAAAATCGTTATGTAGGCATGAAAGCACGTGGTTGTTATGAAACACCAGGTGGCACTATTATGCTTAAGGCTCACCGTGCCATTGAGTCGATCACAATGGACCGTGAAGCGGCGCACCTTAAAGACGAAATTATGCCTAAGTATGCTAAGTTGATTTATAACGGCTACTGGTGGTCTGAAGAACGCCAAATGTTGCAAGCCTTGATTGACCGCTCTCAAGAGTACGTTAACGGCACAGTTAAGCTCAAACTCTACAAGGGCAATGTAGAAGTGATTGGTCGTAAGTCTGATGACAGTCTTTTTGATGCGGCAATGGCTACTATGGAAGACGATGCAGGTGCTTACGATCAGCAAGACGCAGCTGGTTTTATTAAGTTGAATGCTTTACGTATGCGTATTGAAGCTAGTAAAGGTCGTAACTTACTTAAGTAAGTAGTTAGGGCAGGCTTAAACAAAAGACCAGGCAATGCCTGGTCTTTTGTTATTTATAAGTAATTAATCAAAAGATCCATTATTTCTCCATTATTGATGCAATTTTTATCCATCTTCTAAGTCCTTAATAGACAGTGATGATAACAAGGAGCTACTAATGCAGTGTTTCATACCTTTTTCTGAGGAAGTAATAGAGCAACACCCAGAGCTATTAGCTAGTGGGTTAGTGCCTTTCCGTGAAGAATACTTACACTACACTATGGAATTTGAAGTTGTGACCCCAGATCAAGCAAAGAATTTGGCGCCAACTACTTTCTCACTAAATGAAAATGGTAAGCAAAAAGTTCAAGCGATATAAATGTTGAACTTTTAACTAAAGTGTTGGTCTTAGTTATACATCTAGTAAAAACCAGTGCCCTATACAGGTAACCGCTTCCCCTTCGGTTAATTTGTATAGGGTGTTTTTTTGTGCTTTTTTTAAGGTTAGTCTCAAAAAAAGCCCGTAATGACTCGTATTAACTACCTAACAGGGCGCTTGGTTGGGCCTTTTCCGCGGCCATTGTTGGCTTTGGTTTTGTCCCAAGGGCTGTTGGAAGACAGCTTGTTGGTCGAGTTGCTATCGGTGTTTGCTGTTGGCTTAGGCGCTCTTCTTTGATTGCTGTTAGCTAGTGGCGACTTAACCTTTGGCTTGCGGTGATTGGGTGCGTTTTGGGTGACATCTTCATTTCGTAGTTTAGGCTTCTTTGGCTTTTTATTGCTTGGCGGGCGAATGTCACGAGACTCAGGTACAGCATGGCTTGGTTCATATCCTGCAATGTACTCACGCTCAATATGCTTTTGAATCAAGTACTCAATAGCTTCTAAGTATTCAATTTCATCGGCGCTAACAAGAGAAATAGCCTCGCCTGTTTGGCTGGCACGGCCAGTTCTGCCAATACGGTGAACATAGTCTTCAGAAACGTTAGGTAAGTCATAGTTAACAACCTGCGGTAGCTGCTCAATGTCTAAGCCCCGAGCTGCAATGTCGGTGGCAACCAATACTTTCACCTCACCAGCTTTAAACTGCGCTAGAGCGCGGGTTCGAGCACCTTGGCTTTTATTACCATGAATGGCATCAGCACTAATACCTCCACCTACAAGCCACTTAGCAAGCTTGTTGCAGCCGTGTTTGGTGCGGCAAAACACTAACACTTGGGTCCAGTTGTTAGTCACAATAAGCTCTTGAAGAAGTGCTGGCTTTTGCTTTTTATCTACTGGGCACATCCATTGCTTTACGCTAGCAGCAGTAGTGTTGGCTGGGCTTACACTGATTTCTTCGGGGTTGTTCATCAAACCCTTAGCAAGGCTGCGAATGTCGTCGGCAAAAGTGGCTGAGAACATTAGGTTCTGGCGCTTTTTGGGTAAAAAAGACATAATCTTCTTTAAGTCATTAATAAAGCCCATATCTAACATACGGTCAGCTTCGTCAAGAATAAGCACTTCTAAGTCATCAAATCTAACTGCTTTTTGGTTATATAGGTCTAGTAAGCGGCCTGGAGTGGCCACAAGTACGTCTGCACCACGGCGCAAGCGCATCATTTGTGGGTTAATTTTAACGCCACCAAATACCACGGCAGAAGTTAAAGGCAGGTCTGTACCATAGGTCGACACACTTTCAGCTACTTGAGCGGCTAATTCACGTGTAGGTGTTAGTACCAATGCACGTACTTGGTTTGCTCCGGCACGTTTGCCAGGTGCAAGATTTTGTAATAACGGCAAAGTGAACGCTGCAGTTTTACCTGTACCAGTTTGAGCGGCCGCCATCACGTCTTTGCCAGCCAAAATGGCAGGAATAGCCTTCTCTTGGATTGGGCTTGGAACTGTATAGCCTTTGCTCTCTATAGCGGTTAATAGGCGTGGCTCAAGACCAAGTTTGGCAAATGACATGGGGTATCTCTGTAATAGGGGTAATATGGCGCTGGAGCATACAGTAAATGGGGTAAAAACGCCATTTAAAGAGTGTGTTTTGGCCTTCTGGTACAATTGGATAATGGGCAAGTTAGCCGGGTTGAGTTACACTTGGAATATCGCCATTAACTTAATGTGACAACACCTAAAAATGTCAAAAGAACAGTTTTTGATTGAACCCGAAGAACAGTTTTTACACTTTCTTAATACCCTTGAGAAAAATGGTTTTTTAGGTGAAATTTCGCCACATCAAGCGGATAGAATAATAGCCTCTACCGACAACAGTGTGTATCAGTTGTTACCCCAGGGAGTACTTTATCCAAAACATGAAGCAGACTTAAAAGCTATTTTCACCCTGGCGGCCCAAGAAAAATTTACCAATATATACTTTGCTCCCCGTGGTGGCGGTACAGGAACTAATGGCCAGTCCTTAACAGACGGTTTGGTAATAGACTGTTCACGTCATTTAACCCAGATACTTGATATTGATTTAGATGCAGGCTGGGTTAAAGTTCAAGCCGGTGTAATTCGAGACCAGCTCAATGATTATCTGCGTCCGTTTGGTATGTTTTTTGCCCCCACACTTTCCACCAGTAATAGAGCAACCCTTGGAGGAATGGCTAGTACTGATGCCTGTGGCAAAGGTTCTCGTATATACGGCCGTACCAGTAACCATGTTCTAGGGTTAACAATGGTATTGGCAAATGGTAAACGGATCACCACAGAAGCTATATCCAATGAGTCCTTACGCTTAAAAATTGAAGCTGGTGGAGAGGATGCCAAGTTGTATCAACAGGTAAGTGAGTTGGTGATACAAAAACAGGAAACCATAAATGCGCGCTTTCCTAAACTTAATCGATTTATGACGGGATATAATCTGGCCCATATAAACAGCGATGAAGGCTTTGACTTAAGTAAGCTTATTTGTGGCTCTGAAGGCACCTTAGCCTTAGTGTCAGAATTAACCCTTAAACTCACCCCTATACCCCGGGCTAAAGAATTATTGGTACTGCGCTACCACTCGTTTGATGCTGCATTGCGCGATGCCAATTTGTTAGTGAAACAAAATCCTGATGCTATAGAAACCATTGACGACACCATTCTAAATCTAGCTAAGGAAGATGTGATTTGGCCCTTAGTGTCTAACTATTTAGGCAAAAGCACAGATGAAAAAAGCACTGACAAGCTAGCTGCTATTAACTTAGTTGAATTTGGAGCAATGGACCACCTTGAACTTGCGGCTAAAGTAGACGCAATCTGTCTGGAGCTAACGGCTAACCAAGCTAATTATGAAAGAGCGACTTCCCCAGAGGATATGGCAAACCTTTGGGAATTGCGTAAAAAGGGTGTCGGCTTGTTAGGCAACCTTGCTGGTGCAAGACGTCCCATCGCTTTTGTAGAAGACACCGCCGTACCTCCCGAATACTTGGCAGACTATATCGTTGAATTTAGACACTTACTTGATAGCATGGGAGTGTCCTATGGCATGTTTGGCCATGTGGATGCAGGATGCCTACATGTGAGGCCTGCGTTGAATATGAGAGATCCTAACGACGCGTTAAAGCTAAGAGTGATCTCCGATGCAGTACAAACTTTAGTACAAAAATACCAAGGGGTGATGTGGGGTGAGCATGGTAAAGGGTTTCGCAGTGAATACACCGAAGAAACCATAGGTGCAGAGCTTTATCATGACATGCGTCGTATAAAAACATGGTTTGACCCACATGACCAACTTAACCCTGGCAAAATATGTCGTGCCTTAGATTCCAACTTAAACACCAATTTAGATGCCTACAAAGAGCAGGTCAAAGTGGATGATCCCCGTACCCGTGGGGCTCAAGACCGCCAAATAGGTGAACCCATAGTTGAGCATTGGCAACCAGTTGTTTCTTGTAACGGTAATGGTGCTTGCTTTAACTATCAGCCAGAGTCGGCTATGTGTCCTTCATACAAGGCTACTAAAGATCGTGTTCAGTCGCCCAAAGGCAGGGCAAGCTTGTTGCGAGAATGGTTGCGACAAGAGGCTCAAGGCGGCGCAGACCCCAAACTTGAACATCAGGTTTATCAATCGCTGCAAAGTTGTTTAGCTTGTAAGGCTTGTACTACAGGGTGCCCTATCAAAGTGGATATACC
>TARA_B110000503_G_scaffold126804_2_pt1 | contig 26249 bp, 16 predicted proteins | sample TARA_B110000503 | Tara Oceans TARA_B110000503 (sample SAMEA4397472) | marine metagenome | biome: Polar Biome; feature: [SRF] surface water layer (ENVO:00010504); material: water (ENVO:00002006), including particulate matter (ENVO:01000060) such as... | depth 5 m | reverse complement strand
ACTTATGGTGCCAACCAGTGTTAATCAACACAATATCATCAGGCTTGACCGCCGATTTGAATCGATTCAGGTCCTTGGCGGTCACCGATTCCCATTTCACCTTCGGAACGGACAGCACCACCCCGCTCCCCCAAAAACGATCAAGGTCAATCTCCCCGCACCCCTTGCCTCCCTGCACAAGATGGATGGGCGCGTTGACATGGGTAGAGGTGTGCATGACCGTTTTGAATTTCTGGCTCATCACCCCGTGCTTGGCGTGATTGACGGAGCGAAACATGATCAACTCATCGTATCCGGGCAGCGTGGGCTGGTTATGCACCCAAGGATGGCTCAGCTCGAAGAATTTGAGGCCGGTTGTCGGTTCAGTTTGTTCAGTTTGTTTCGGCATAAGTATCTTTCCATTAAAGCACTGTCAGATGGTGCCTGCGCAGCGTTACATAGTTCCTAAGAACGTTTTTACCTAGAATTTGTACTTGGCATTAAGTCCGATTATCCTTGGCCGTATTGTGACATCGTCAACCCAGCCCCCAGGTCCATCGGGAGTAATAGAGTCCACATAACTTGTAGCGTACTCATCCAACAGATTGTTCGCAAACACGGCCACCTCCCATTTTTCTGCTTCAACACCCATACGCAAATTAACGGTCTGATAGGAATCCGCTTCTCTATCCCTTATGCTGGGTAGATTCGCTGCTCTCTTATAAAACATTTCAACAGAGCTTGTATATTGATAGCTCAGAGTCATGTAAGCGCCAAGTGAACCGTTTAACGGCCGGCTGTAGTCCATTGTTGCATTAAACTTTACTTTGGGGACATAGAGTAGCCCATCACCCTTGAGCCCTTCTCCAGATGGCAAATCGGCGACCAGTTCGGTATCGGTATAGGAACCACCCAAACTGAAACGCAGGTCATCTGCAGCCGCGACCCGAAGTTCAAGTTCAACACCCTGAGATTCAGCGCCCTCGGTATTACCGGTAAAACTACTCCCACAACCTAACCGGGTCGACACCTGCATATCCTGGTAATCAATAGAAAATGCCGCCGCGTTAAATACAACCCTGTTATCAGCCCAGCTTGACTTGAATGCCAATTCGTAGTTCCACAACGTCTCCGAAGCAAAACCTTCTGGATCAACAGTGAGTCCAGAATTAAGAAGGTCAGCAGGACAATCGTTACCCGGGCCAACTCTCACATCAGGGACAAATGATTGAGGACCACCTAGTCGAAATCCTTGCGCCACCTGGGCAGATATGAAAATGTCATTCGTTGCTTCATAGCTGAGGATAAACTTGGGGTTGATCCCGTCTTCGCTCGACTTAGTAGCGTGTATACTTGGCTCAAACTCACCCGTTAATCTCCCCCTTTTGCCCTGAGTAAAATCCTGCTCCACATCAAACCAGCGCAGCCCAACGGTCGCCTGCCACTGATCAGCAAAACGGTAACTCACTTCGCCAAAAACAGCTACTTGCTTAGTCGTAAAGGTATCAAATAGGTTTACCATTTGACCCGGTAGGGTTCCATAAGAGGCAAATAAATTTGCCACTAGCGGGCTAGGCGGCACGCCAGTAACGCCCCTTGGGTCAGTCACAATCATAGCCTGAAAGTAATCAACATCAACATCGCTATAGTAGAGACCCGCAATCCATTGTAAGTCGCTGTCACCCGTAGATGTTAAGCGGAATTCCTGTGCCACAGACGAGATATCCTTAGTATCATCAAGCACAATACCTAATACATTGACACTACCACCTGTTGCAGGTGGTGGGGCCGGAAAGAAGGCACCAGCTATATTATTGGTTGAAATATCACTTCTAACCTCTATATCACGGTTTGTATAAGAAGTTGAAGAAGTTAGTTGAAAGTCATCGAAATCGTATTCTACTAGAAGATTAGCAATATCGACTTCATCATCATAAAATTCGCTATTATAATTCCATTGCTCAAATTTGCCACTGGGGTCAAAAGCCTGGTCTGAGCTCAAAGTACCTACATCTACCAAACGATCAACTCCGTGCGTCTCGACACTAACGATTGCAGTGCCGTCGAAGCCAACGGTCTGATGGATAAACGTGGGCTTGATAGATAAACGCTCCGTTGGCGTCCATAGTAACGATGCTCTCCCCCCCCACCTGGCGCCACTGTTAACATCGTCACCACCACCCGGGCCATCGCTGAGATTATCAACCCATCCACCTTCTTCAATCTGGTAGCCAACGATACGAGCAGCCAAAGTACCGTCGATTAGCGGTATATTTAAAGCACCCTTCAGGGAGTAGCCCATATCACCATTTTTGACAGAGTCGACACCGGACTCGAACACGGCCTCAAACTCGTCCATCACTGGCGAATTGGACACAAGCCGAATGGTGCCGGCCAAGGAGCCGGAGCCATAGAGTGTCCCCTGCGGCCCGCGCAGCACCTCCACTCGCGCCAGATCAAAGGGCTCCAGATTCGGATTATAAAGAGCTGTGGACAAGGGGATTTCGTCAAAATAGATCCCAACGGACTCTGACGCTCTAGTATTATCACGACGTATCTCACCAGAGGAAATCCCGCGAATGTTCAACTGAACGCGCCCATTACTTTGACCTGCAATCGCTAGCCCCGGCACTTTATAGGCGAAGCCTTCAAGGCTACTGATGCCGGACCTGTCCATTGTCTCCTGTGACATCGCGGTGATAGAGTAAGGAATTTCCTGAATGCCCTCACTACGTTTTGAGGCGGTAACTATAATCTCGTCGAGTGTTGTTCGTGCGCCGGTTTCTAGTGCCGAGACTCCCGCTGGCGCTCCAGCGGTAATTAGAGCTGCAATAACTGCGGTCAATTTATTTTTGTTTTTGTTCATGCCTTCTCTCCAGTGTCTTTCCTAGTAAGATTTATTATTCCGTATAGCGAGATCATACTAAGCGGATTCGGAATAGCTGTCAAGGCGAAGTCTTCTCCAATATGAGACGAGCCTGAAGGGCTCGTAAGTGTTTCCACTATAAAATGAGCCTGAAATAAACGTGGCCCGAAAAACACTGGCGCACAAGCTTGCCGGAGCCTGTTACTGGGTGATCAAAAATCAGATGGACTTCAGCGAAGATCTGGTTTTCTAAGCTTTGATACCGCTGGAAAACCATTAATAGGGGTTGCCCAATAACCAACAGGCCTGATTGGTCCAGCGCTTTTAAATTATACCGAGCTTTAAGTTATGTGCCGATACTCTGAGCCTAAACAAGGTTGGTCGTTACAGGCCCAAGATCTGTCATTCGATTGGACAGTGTGTGGAACCGAGGTTTTTCTGGGGCGTGAGCCAGGGCGGTAATTTTACTGCTTGATTCTGATGGGTGACTGGTGCACATTTTTTTGTGATACCGACTGAATCAAAAAGCGGGAGCATACACGCCTATCAACTCGACGAACCGATGATACTCCGCTTAGTTGGAAGAATATTTTTGTTCCTTCGATTGATAATTTGCCCAATTGTGTGGTCACGTTATTGTGTGGGACTTCCGGCCAGCTGATCAAGCGCTGGTGTGGACTTAAGCTCAAAGCATTGCTTTGAAAACGCTGAGAACCACCTTCTCCTGGGGTATCTCTTGACTCATCCTGCACTGCTAGCAATCACTGATCACGGTTGAGGTGGCCGCGATCATAACAACGGGCCAAGTGTGCTCAAGTATAAGAAGAACAAACGCCCTTTTCTCGGCCACTTTACCCTAACTAATTGAGGGCTATCGCGACTTGTTCGAACGGATTTTGGCTTTGGCTGCCATGCGGCATACACCGAAGGCCGGGGCCTCTGTACTGAAACTCTTGGTGATTACTCGCTACTCCTTAATAGTAGAATCTTCGCCTTCAAAACTTCATAAGCCGTTCGCTGCTCAGTGGTCAGTTCTTCAAGCAGAAGATCGTCGTGCTCGTAGGGGTCGGCGTGCAAGTCGTAGAACTCTTCCCGGCCATCGGATCGCAGAAGCTTATAACGCTCACCCCGCATAGCGTAGTTTGCCGTCTCAACTCCGTCGAAACCACCGAAGAATTCGTCCGCGTATATCCAGTCGCGACGTGACGGTGCAGCAGGATTCGACAGCGCCGCGAAAAAACTCACCGAGTCGTGCGTGACTTCGTCCGGAATTGCCTCATCGGGATCGATTCCAGCCATCTCCATGATCGTCGCAAATAGATCCGTCGAGTTCACGAGCGCCTCCGAAACACCGCCGCGCTCGACACCCGGGCCCGAAACGATCAGCGGCACATTGACGCCTCCCTCATATATGGTGCCCTTCGCGCGCCCATGCTGAAACGGAGCGCTGACCACAGGGTCCCAAGTACCGTTGTCGCCCATGAATATCACATAGGTATTTTCGCGAACGTCTGCATCGAGCGTCGCCAACAGCCGCTCGATCTGCGTATCCATAGCTTCCAGCATCGCAGCATACGATGCCTGCCAGTTTTCGCGGTTTATATCGCTCTGATCTACATCTGAATAATCCGATTGCCAGTACTCCTCCGGAGGAAAATGCATAGGCGTGTGTGCCAGATTGAAGGCAAACCAAAGAAACCAGGGTTTCTCGTCCTGCGCGCCCAACCAGGCGATAGCGTCATCGACTTTATCTGCCGGTGTGTATCCGACTTTCCCAATCACCTCACCGTTAACGACTTTGTTCCAGGCGAAATAAGACTCCGGACCACCGCCCATCAGCCCTGCGAAATGATCGAAGCCTGCTAGATTAGGGTGATCTGTCCAACCGTTACCGCTACCGGCCAGATGCCACTTGCCAATGGCGGCTGTCGAGTATCCGAAATCAGGGTTGGTCTTCAACGCCATCGGCAACGTGAATTCATCCGGCAGTAGAAAGGGTCGTGGAAGCGATTGATCCGCTGCCGAGGCTTCATGAGGATAACTGTGATCCGTCGACTCGGCATGTGCCCACGCAGGTTTTTCCGGTGGGGCCGGCATCTCGCCGCCGCCAACGGGGCGGCCAATACCGGTCCTAAAGCCATAACGGCCAGTCATGAGCGTCGCGCGCGTGGGCGAACAAACCGGTTGCGCCCAAAAATTATTAAACCGTACGCCGTTCCGGGCCAGTTGGTCGAGTGCCGCTGTCTTCGGCGGGCTCTTTCCCAGACCGTAGGAGGCCAATGTCTCTACACCCATGTCATCGCCTATAATCAGCAGAATGTTCGGCGCCGAGCTCGCACCGGCTAGGCCACTGACAGTTTGAGGTTGACTGAACTTGGCGGTGGCGTGCAGATCAGCCTCCGACTTCTTAGCGGGATCAAGGACGGCGCACCCGATCATCCCGATTAAGAGGACTAAGCAGAACAGTGTGGATAGTAGTTTCATTTTTTGTTCCTTGCTCGAGTTGTCATCCTGTGATTCTTCCAGTTAATGGCCACTCTCGGCATAATGTCATTGCCGTACCAGAGTATCAGAAGAACAAACACCCTTTTCTTGGCCATCTTACCCTAACTAAGCGAAGTGCGGCCATCAATTATCGGGGTTGAGGCGGCTGCCAATTACTATAGGCGGCAGACGAGCGATGATAAGTAAATAATTCCATTTCAAAGGTCCCTCGGTGGCCGCTGGTAGCGTAGGTGATTTAGTGCTTGGCCGGCAGTACCGTGCTGCTCACTTCACCAAAGCCGACGTAGCTCGCGCCGTCCCTGCTGCAATGGCCGCGAATCACCAGCGTATCACCATCCTCGATAAAGGCGCGCGTTTCGCCATTTGTGAGCGTGATAGCCTGTTTGCCACCGGCACTGAGTTCCAAAAATGAGCCCGCCTCCTCTTGCTTTGGCCCCGACTGGGTGCCGCTGCCAAGCAGGTCGCCGGGACGCAGGTTACAGCCGTTGACGGTGTGGTGCGTGACCATCTGAGCCACCGTCCAATAGGAATGGATAAAGCTCGAGGCTGAAATCGGTTCCGGTGCCTGGTCCGCAGCACGCATCTTCTCGGTCTGTAGTAAAACCTGAAGATTTATGTCGATGCCGCCCGCCTCGCTGTTAGCGGCGCTGGTGAGATAGGGCAGCGGCTGCGGATCATCCGCAGGATGGCTGAACGGGCTGCGGTAAGGTGCCAGTGCTTCCATGGTTACAATCCAGGGGGATATGGTGGAAGCAAAGTTTTTGGACAAAAAAGGTCCCAGCGGCTGGTATTCCCAACCCTGGATGTCACGCGCCGACCAGTCGTTGAACAGACAGATGCCAAACACGTGATCTTCGGCCTGTTCGATGTCGATGGGATCACCGAGCGCATTGCCCTGACCAACAAAAATACCGATTTCCAGTTCGTGATCTAGACGCTTGCTCGGACCCAGCGCGGGCTCGGTTGCTTCCGGGGGCTTGAGCTGACCCTTGGGTCGGTGGAAGGTCTGCCCCGAGACATCAATGCTCGACGCGCGGCCATGATAGCCGATGGGCACCCACTTATAGTTGGGCAATAAGGGATTATCCGGACGAAACAAAGCGCCTACGCTGGTGGCATGGTGCACCGAGGTATAGAAGTCCGTGTAGTCACCGATCTGGCAGGGCAGTGTGTACTCGGCGTTCGCCTGGGCTACCAGGCATTTACTGAGGGCGGCCTGGCTATCGGACCCGGTGCGCAGACCACGCGATAGTGCTAGGCGCAGGGCCGACCATGCCTGCGTGCCCATGGCCATAAAATCGTTGAGCGCAGCTTGTGTGCAGGCCTGTGCGGCCGACTGGGCGGCACCACTCAATATGTCGGCGGCAACAACGGCAGCCAGGTCGACAATTTGATCGCCGATCGCGACCCCGCCGCGAAACGCTTCGTTACTGCCCTTGCGGCGAAACTCAGCGAAGGGCAGGTTCTGGAGACTAAAATCGGTCGCCGCCGGGTTGGCCGAGTCTACCCAGCTTGTCAGCTTTGGATCATGGGTTTCATTGAGTACGGGCATGTAGGGTTCTCCTTGTCGCTTGTCGCAAAAATTGTTGTTTAGGCCTTTGTAGCAGCTGAAATACTAGCTTTTGGAGGCCGCATCAGTTTTGTGCTCGCTAGTGGCAGGATCAAGTTTACATTCACGAAAAACTTTTACCGAACAGTTAGCGCAAATATCGCGACTAAGATAACCGTAGATCGTGGTGATGGCCTGGTCCGAGCTCGTAAAGATGTTCTCCGCCCCAATCACTCGGTCATACCCTCCTTTTTCCAGCATGTCGAGAACGGATATTTTAAGGCGGCTCAGATACAGCCCCCCATTTATCTGGCGTATCCGTATGGCTTCCCGCGCCAGCATTTCGGCACCGGCGATGTCGATAAAGTTGATGCTTTTTCCAACGATAAGTATATGACGATGATGCTCTGTCCATTCACGAATGTACTCTTGCACATGATCGACAGCGCCAAAAAACAGTGAGCCGTCCAAACGGACAATCTTTAGCTGTGGGCACTGATCGTGTGCATGCCGGGCAACGTTGATCAAATGTCTCTTGTCTTTGCGCAGAAGAGGAGCTAATTCAATGATTTTAGGTTGTGAAGTGCGCACCAGGTAAAGAGCAAGTGACAATAGTACGCCCGCATAGATGGCGAACTCCAAGGGGAAAAACAACGTTGAAAAAAAAGTAACCATTAGAATTGCAGATTCATGCTTGTTTGAACGGATGATTGAGTGGATTTGCTGTTTATCGACCAATCTGTAAGCGATCAACATAATGACACCAGCCATGGCCGGCATCGGTAAATACGCCGTAAGTTCGGGGGCAATCAAGAGGAAGAGAATCAATATCAGGGCTGAAAAAACGCCGGCAAGAGGTGTTTTCGCGCCCGCATCAAAATTCGCCCCGCTTCGCGTGAACGAGCCGGAACCGGCATAGCAAGAGAAGAAGCTTCCAACTATGTTGGATAAGCCCTGGCCGACAAATTCCTGACTGCCATTGATTCGCTGGTTCGAGCGGGTGGCGACGGCTCGGGCTATGGATACGGCCTCAATCAACCCCAGCAGGGCAACTCCCAATGCAGCTGGCACCAAATCCTCCAGCGCCTGCACAGACAGGCCAGGCATTGCGAAGGGTGGTAGATTACCCGTCAGGGCTCCGATCAGCTGCACACCGTGTTGCTTTCCATCGATTAGCCAATAGATTGCGCTACCGATGGTGATACCAATCATTATATTGGGCCAGCTTGGGCGGAACTGCCGGATCAACATTGCGCTGATCATGGTCGATAACGCGATAGCGACAACATAAAGATTGACCTGGTCAAGCTGATCAATGAGCTGATTCAACGTCAATATGAATGAGTCACTGGATTTCAGGCTTATCCCAAGAAAATGTTCGAGCTGACTGGTGGCGATAAGCACGGCCGCACCGGCCGTGAAACCAATGACTACCGTGTGTGAAATGAAATTTATTAACACCCCAAAGCGCATCAAACCTAGGGCTAACTGAAAGACTCCGACCATCAGAGTCAGTGTCAAGACAGTGGAGATAAAATCAGGACTGCCCGGTTCCAGGCCTCCGCCAGCTACACTTAAAACAACTATAGAGATCGCCGCTGTGGGGCCAGAAACTAAGTGCAGGGAAGAACCGAACAGGCCCGCTACTATGGGTGTGACAATGGCCGTATAAATACCGTATTCCGGTGGCAAGCCCGCTATCAATGCATAAGCAACCCCTTGTGGCAAAACGAGTATAGCCCCGGTCAGACCAGCGATCAGGTCTTGCCGTAATGATGTAGGCGTAACTAACGTCAGCCAGCTTAAGAAAGGTAATAGTTTCCGAATTGCGGGGTTGTTAAGCGATGTTGTTCTCATGAGAGTTTCTCAAGCAGTGAATCAATCAAATAATTCCGAAATAAAAGCCGCTACCAACTCGACAAGAGAAACAAAGCAGCCACAGCTCTCTAAAAGTGTGCTTGGATGAGCAATCTTTCGTCCTGGAGCGTCTATAGCGTTTAACTGGTTTTATATTTTGGAAGAAACAGCATCGACACAGCCGTAAGCACCAAAATACAAGAACATATGCTGAGGATATTGACGTAAGAGCCGTAAAAATCAAATAGTCGACCAAACGCTAGAGGCCCTACTGACACGCCAGCTAAAAAGGAAGCGAACAAAATTCCGTAAACCATACCGAATGAGTTAAGACCGAAATAGCGCGTTATCAGATAGGCCAGCAAATCAAGCTCTGCCCCAACGCTAAAGCCGAAGAATATGGCCGCTAAAAAGGCCGTCGGCCCAACCGCGCCAAAGGCAAGCAATGCCGTCCCGATGGCAGAAAGGATGAAACAAACCATACCAACTCGGGGCGCGAAAAACTTATCCAGCAAAAATCCTATGACGACCCTGGAAACAATAATGGTTATGCCCACTGTAGAAGCAGCGAGTGCGGCGCTGGTTGAGTCCATTCCCCTGTCCAATAGCATGGGAACAAAATTTGAAAACAGCCCATATAGACAAAAAGTAAGCAGCATAAAAGTAGCGAATAGCTGATAAAACAGAGGCATTCTCAAAAGTTCGCCAAGTTCTATTTTTTCCTCTTCATCAGCCACAAGCTCTGGCTTATCGACATTAACCGTATCGCCATCCGGTAGAAGGTTAAGGTCTTTCGGCTGGTCATGAATGAAAAATTGTATCAACGGCAAGATGATGAAAATAAGGATCGCTGCCAATGCAAAATATCCTGAGCGCCAGCCGTAATTATCTATCATATATTGAACAAGAGGAGGGGTATAAGCAAAGCCGAGTCCTCCTCCCGACATAACAAGACCAAAAGCCAGGCCACGCCTTTTTACAAACCACGCTCCGGCAAGCCTCAGATAAGGGACAGCCGCCGCCCCACCGCATACTACCCCGATGATCGCATAGAAAAGATAGAGATCCGTCAGATCTCCGACAATGAGCGGAATGCTGCCAAGCAGCAGGCCAAAGGTAAATATTGACGGCATCATGATTTTTTTACTGCCGTAATTATCAATCAAACGACCAAGAAAGGGGGTAAATATCGCCTGCGTTAGGGTTGTAAAAGTTATTGCTAGAAAAATATCAGTTCTTGACCAGCCAAATTCAAGCTGCAAGGGAATGACAAAGACACCTAGTATACCAACGGCAAATTGGCCGGGGGCGGCCGAATAACCAATGACTGATGTGGCAACAATTTTCCACCCATAAAATAGCTTACGTAATGCTTCCATTTTCTTCCCTATATTTGTTATTTATTCCTGCACGGTTCGAGAACCTTGCTCAATCGCAGATTCAGTCATTGCACTTGCGCCCGCGAATCGGGTGACTCCCGTGTTCTTTCTAGAATCAGTTGCTGACGGTGTTGAGTTAGGGTCCTGGCGAGTTGCCGTCCGAGACTCTCCAACCGAGTGCGAGACTGGCTTCGTACGCTGTCCTGCGCACGATCTCGGTGAGGAAATCCTCGCGGCTGTCGAAGCGGGCGGGCGGCGATGCTTGTGATCGCGAACCCCTGATCGAGTGTAACGAGCTGAATTTTTCCTGGTAGGGTGGCGAACTTACCCTGATCCGACTCAATTTCTTCCGGAGAGTCATCGAACTGTAGCACAAGTACAAGCATCCCGGCATATGAAAGCCGCATGCTGCCGCCGCTTTATGATCATTTTCCAGCCCTTTCGACCAGCCGGTCCCAAGCATCAATCGCGGCCTCCCAGCGCGGACGCAGGTCCGCGAGCCGGTCACGTTGACCACTCGTCAGACCGAGCACTGCCGCGTCGACGATCCCGTAGATATTTGCAAGAAAGGCTTCAAGTTTCGGCGGAAAGTGCAACACGTCCTGAGTGTTGGTGGCTTTGGGCGTGGACACGCTGTCGCGCCAGGCCTCGAGATCGCCGAGCAACGCCCGGGCGGATTCGGTCAGTTTCGAATCACCGGCGGCTTCGGCGTGCTTGCGCCGCATCTCGACCTGGGCTCTCAACTCGGGGAGCGCGGCCAGCCGTCGGTAGATGGCGTCCAGCATATCGAAGGCCTCGGCGACGGCCAGCTGCTGCTCGGCGATCCGGGCCGGGTCGTAGTCGTTGACCGGGTCCCAGGCGACCTCGAGCGCCGACTCGCGCACCGTGTCACCGCGCGTCAGTCGGAGGCGGTAGGTCCCCGGCGCGACGCGGTATCCCTCGACGGGCCCGCCGCCGCCGGCGCCCGATAGGAACGGGTAGTTCACGACCTCGACGGTCGGGGCTGTGCGCAAGTCCCAGAGTGCACGATTGAGCCCGGCCTCTGCCGGCAGCGCATAGGCTCCGCCCTCCTTGCGGTTTGCGAAGTCCGTCGCGAGCCGCCGTATCACCTTATCGTCCGAGCTCAGGATCTCAAGGACGACCTCGTTATCGTCGAGAGTGGGCGCGCTGCCGAGCGCGTAGTAGATGAGCGCGCCGTCCGGAGCGCTCGGCGCAAACATCTCGTCGCCGGCATTGCGTCCACGCGTCGGCGTCAGCCGAACCGCTGGTGCTGGCTGGTACAGGTGTAGGTCCGCGTCGACCTGCGACGCGGCGTACTGCCGCAGCGGAGAAAGGTCGTCAACGATCCAAAACGCGCGTCCCTGGGTCGCCAGCACCAGGTCGCCGCGGCGCACCATAAGGTCCGTGATCGGCACGATGGGCAGGTTCAGCTGCAACGACTGCCAGCTTTTCCCGTCGTCTAGGGATACGAAAAGGCCGCGCTCCATGCCGGCATACAGAAGGCCGCGGCGCTCGGGGTCCTCGCGCACGACACGGACGAAATGCTCTTGCGGCAAACCGCCGGCGATGCGCTTCCAGCTTCGCCCGTAGTCGTCTGTGCGCCACGCGTAAGGAGCGTTGTCGCCCTCCTTGTACTTCATCGCCGTGACGTAGGCGACGCCGGGCTCGTGCTCCGAGGCGTCAATGGAATTGATCATGCCGCGGCCGACGCCCCGCGGCGTGACATCGCTCCAGGTCTCACCGCCGTCGCGCGTCACATGCAGCAGGCCATCGTCGGTGCCCGCCCACAGCGTATCCGGATCCTGCGGGCTTTCCTCGACCGAGAAGATCGTGTTGTACATTTCAAGGTTCTCGTTCGTGTAGGGACCGGCGCCCTTGCCGTGCTTGTCCCGCTCATTTCGCGTCAGGTCCGGGCTCACAGCCTGCCAGTTGTAGCCGCGGTCCGTCGACTTAAGCAGCACGTTCGCCGCGTGGTAGATAACGTTGCTGTCGTGCCGCGAAACGACGATCGGTGCGTTCCAGTTGAAGCGGTATTTCTGTTCGCCCGCTGACAAGCCACGACCCAGTATTTCGTAGGCTCTGACCGAGCGGACAGTGCGTGTCTCGGTGTCGAACTCATCAATACGGCCCCAGGGAGAACTGGCGTAGGTGTAGCGCGGATTATCGGGATCGAAGGCGACGTACGCACTTTCGCCGCCGCCGTGCACTTCCCAGTCGTCTCTGCCGATCGCGCCGTCACGGGAGCGGCTCCGGATCGCGACCGTTGTGAGGTCTTGCTGGCCGCCGTAGACGCGGTATTCGAACTGGTTGTCAGTATTTACGCGGTAAAACTGCGCGGTCGGCTGGTTGTCCTGGCGCGACCAACTCGCGCCGCCGTCGAAACTGACATTGGCCCCGCCGTCGTTCGCGTTGACCATCCAGCGCGGCTCCTCCGGGTTGATCCATAGGTAGTGGTTGTCGCTGTGCGGGACTCGGACGCGTGAGAAGCTCTTGCCGCCGTCAATGGACTTCATGAATGGGGCGTTCATGACGTATACAGTGTTCTCATCCACCGGGTCGGCGAAGACGTGCATGTAATACCAGGAACGCGTGTGCAGCAACCGATCGCTGTTTAGCTGCTCCCAGCTGTCGCCACCGTCGTCGGAGCGGTACAGGCCGCCCTCATCGCCCTCGGCCTCGACGAGCGCCCAGACGCGCCCGGCTTTCGCCGGCGAGGCGGCCACGCCAATCTTGCCCATGCCCTTGGGCAATCCCCCGGCCAGCCGCTCCCAGCTCTCGCCGCCGTCGACCGAACGCCAGATGCCACTGCCGGGGCCGCCGGAGCGCAAGTCCCAGGCAGTCCGCTGGTTGTCCCACATCGTCGCATAGAGGACGCGTGGGTTGCCCATGTCGAGCGCCAGATCCACCGCGCCGGTCGTCCGGTTGGCGGGCTCGAGGACGCGTCGCCAGGTCGCTCCGCCATCGGTCGATTTGAAGATGCCGCCATCGTCCTCCGCCGCATAGGCATTGCCCTGCGCGGCAACCCAGATGATGTCAGGATCGCCGGGATGGATGCGTATCTCGCCGATCTGGCGAACGTGATCGAAACCGATATGCGTCCAGTGACCTCCGGCATCCGTCGATTTGTACACGCCGTCACCCTGGGACGACATAGTGTTCCGCAAAGGCGACTCGCCCATACCGACCACGACGACGTTCGGGTCCGATGGCGCGACGGCGATGGCTCCGACGGCGGCACTGCCGAAGTACTCGTCCGATATCGGCTCCCAGGATGCACCGGCGTTCACCGTCTTCCACACACCGCCAGTCGTGCCCATGTAGTAGACGTGTGGATCCTGTCGCACGCCGACGGCCACCAGCGCGCGGCCGCCGCGGTAAGGTCCGATCATGCGGGCTTCGAGTCCGTCGAAGAATTCCCGCTCCGCCCCTACCACCGGCAGGGCCGTAGCGGTCAAAGCTGCAAACAAGGCGGTCAGTACTACAGCGCTCCATCTCATCTGGCTCTCCCTTTATAGAGCGCTATGGATAAGGGAACTTCGTCAAAATAGATCCCAACGGCCTCTGTCGCTCTCAAATTATCACCAGAAGAAATACCACGAATGTTAAACTGCGTGCGCCCATTGCTTTGACCTGAAATCGCTAGAGCCGGCACTTTATAGGCGAACTCTTCAAGGCTATCGATGCCGGCCCTTTCCATAACCTCCTGTGACATTGCGGTGATTACGAAAGGAATATCCTGAATGCTTACACTACGTTTTGTAGCGGTAACTATAATTTCCTCGAGTGTTGTTTGTGCGCCGGTTTCTTGTGCGGAGATTCCCGCTGAAGTGCCAGCGGTAACTAAAGCTGCAATAACGCCTCGAAGTACATTGTTGTATTTATTCATACTTCTTCTCCATTATCCTTCTGAGTAAGATTGATTATGCCGCATAGTGAGATTATACTATCTGTATCATGAATGACTGTCAACTGCTTGCGCGGTACAATCCTGGTAACTATTTTCATCGAGCTACTTGCTGTGAACGACCCGAAAACCTTCGCTGACGGGTCAGTTCCGCTAGAGGCGAAATGACACTTTAAGAGGTACTGGCAAGTTACGAAACCATCCGTCGCTGGTGTATTAAGTGCGGCAGCTGAGTAGCCGGACAATAAGCTTGTTTTCTCAGACCAGTGGAAGTTAACTTATCAGTTCCCCAGCGACATACTTGATAACCCGGAGAAGAGAAAATTGGAAATAGAACTGGTTCACGTAGTAACAGCTACGCTCATTACGATTGCATTTGGCATGGGTTTGGGGCTTGAGATAAACAATTTCCGCACTATAGTTCAGGCGCCAAAGGGGGTTTTTTTAGGCATGATTGGACAATTATTCATGTTGCCTCTGGTTGCTATCATTTTGGCATCCTTTGCGGCTTCACCCATTTTGGTAGCCGGCCTGATATTAATAGGCGTTTGCCCTGGCGGGTCCTCATCAAACTATTTTGCCTACCTCGCTCGAGGCGATGTCGCACTGTCAGTCTCACTAACGGCGTTAAGCGGCATGCTCTCCATCGTATCTGTACCCTTTTTCTTCAATATTGCTAGTGGATTATTACTCGATTCCAGAATGTCAGTTTCGCTACCCGTTATCGACACAATGCAGAGGATATTTCTTTATCTAATCGTACCGGTGATGGCGGGTATGAGTTACAGAAAATTCTTCCCTGATATTGCTGAGCGACGTAAAGGTCTGGTTGCAACGGCCGCCTTCCTTGTGCTGCTGGTTCTCACTCCGTTTCTAATCGCCGACCATTTGGCGCTGCTAGCCGGTGATGTACTGCATATTTTTATTTTGGTGGCGCTGCTTATCGTTATAACGATGAGCATGGGCTTTGGCTTGGGAAAATTTTCAGGTTTAAGCCTTCCGCAAACACGTAGTCTTACCGTAGAAATAGGCGTACAAAATGTTGCCTTAGCAATCGTATTGGCGCTGACATTTTTCGGGGATTCCAGCTATGCGCTTGTGCCGGTAATTTACTTGCTGCTTATGTTCGTTTTTGTTCCGGGCTTTATTCTCTATTGCAGAAGAGCGATAGATCACCGTTGAAAAACGCCTGTATACGCCTCCTATTTCCATCTCACCGGATCTCACTATGACTAGACTATCTACCCTCCTCGCCGTAACTGCTGCGCTGTCAATGACCGGCTTTTCCGTTCAGGCACCGGTGGGCGATCAACCAGATGTATTGTTTATATCTATTGATGATCTCAATGACTGGGTCGGCCCACTGGGCGGGCACCCCCAGGCGAAGACTCCGAACATTGATCGTCTGGCGGCCCAGGGTATCGTCTTCACCAATGCGTATGCGCCCGCAGCGGTTTGTAATGCATCACGAACGGCAATTATGACAGGGATCTCGCCTTCTTCATCGGGGGTCTGCAGGAACGCGACTGATTGGCGCAAAACAAAACGCCTGGCGGGTGTTCCCACCATACCTCGGTACTTCAAGGACAATGGCTATCGAAGTGTCGGCGCCGGCAAACTCTTCCACGGCTCGACCTACAATGCCTGGGCCTACTTCGGTTACAACGATACCACGGCCTGGGATGCCTACTTTCCATCTTTGGAGCGCCAGCTTCCAGACGAGCCCACCCCTCACGATCGGCCAGCGAATGGTAGTCCGCTTTCCGAGAAGTTCGACTGGTCCGCGGTATCCACCACCGACCTGGCCATGGGTGATGGCCAGGTCGTTAGCTGGTCTGTGGAACAGATTTTAGCCAAAAGTAGCGCGCCGAAATTTAACGCCGTCGGTATCTATCGCCCCCATCTTCCCTGGTATTTGCCGCAAAAATACTTCGACATGTATCCACTCAAGGATATCGTTCTTCCCGTTGTGCTTGAAAATGACCTCGACGATATCCCCGAACTCATCATCCAGCGTGGTCGTAGTGGAGGTGACTTGGCCCCTATGGATATCCATGACTGGATCGTCGAAGACAAGACCAAGGATCGCTGGCGCGAGGGCGTCAGAGCCTATCTTGCCAGCATCAGCTTCGCCGACGCCATGTTGGGCCATCTTCTCGATGCCCTGGAGCAAAGCGGCCGGGCCGATAATACCATCATCGTTTTGTGGTCGGACCACGGCTGGCATCTCGGCGAGAAATCGCGTTGGCGCAAGGAGACTCTATGGCGAGAATCCACACGCGTCCCTCTTATTATTGTTGCCCCTGGAATTACGGAAGCAGGTAGCACATCATCCGCAACTGTCTCGCTGATGGATCTCTATCCAACAATGGTCGAACTGGCCGGACTCGATATGCCCGAGCATCCGGAGGGCATTAGTCTGCTACCGCTACTGGAGGATCCAGCGGCCGAGTGGAATCATGCGGCCATCTCGACCAGCCGCTTCGGTAATCATGCTGTATCGACCAATCGATATCGTTATATCCGATACTCGGATGGCACTGAGGAGTTGTATGATTTGGATTCGGATCTGAACGAGTGGCACAACCTGGCTAATGAGCCAAAACTCGGCAAAGTAAGAGAAGAACTGGCGGCGCTATTACCCACACACGATGAGCCTATCAATGAGTCCGCCGCCCGCAATGCAAACTAGAATGTTTAAGTCTGTGATAGGGGGCGCAGCATGCTTTCTCCGGTCAACTTAAGGACATGATTTTGAGAATAGGAACTAGTACACACATTTCAGATTGCGGATCATTCCTATGCATATTGCTCTTTTGTTGGCGTTTTTGTGTTCTTCGTATCAATTATGTAATCGGAAAATAGGTACGAAACGGAGCTAAGTATAAGAGCCATCATTAATTCTGGTATCATTTCACCATCAATGTTTTTCCAAGTAATATAAGACACAAACCCCACTGACATAGCTGTTAACGCAGACTGCCAGTGACACCTTTGTTTTACGACTGAAAATATAATCACCGGGATAATGATTGGGATGTAATATTCAGTGACTGTCATAATGACTCCCAGGACAGATGAAAGAGTACTGGCGATGAAAATGGACGTTATTCCCAAAAAGACAGTGTAGGATTTAGCAACTAGAAGCTTTTTGTTTTCAGGAAAAGATGGAAGCAGCCCACCTACAATATCCTCACTAAATAACACGCTACTTGCATTGAGTAATGTGTCCTGTGAGGACATTACAACTCCAATCATGGCAATGATGAAAATTCCGTAAAGAATTCCAGGAAAATTATTTGAGGCGATTTGAAGTAGAACTTGATCGTTATCTCCAAGATCCGGATATAGATAATAGCCGGCACTGCCAATAAATATCATTAGAACAAACCATATGGCCATAAAAATGCCAGCCGAAAACATAGCATTCCTTGCAATCTTGCTGTTTTTTGACGCGAGTATCCTTCCAAGCCCGGTCGAATCCAGTCCACAAGCACTCAGCAACCATAGCAAGGCCATTCCTACTATTGCTGTGACAGGCTGCAGATTTATGGCATTGCTTGTCTCAACAGACACTATTGCAGAATATTCCTCCCATGAAAAACTTGGATTGCTTACTACCAACAGGGCAAGAATGGGGATTAGTATGATGAAAAGGAGAAACTGAATGACATCAGTTTGAATTGTTGCTCGAATTCCACCGAAATAGGAATAAATCATCACAATGCTCGTCATTATGATGATTGACCATGTTTTGGAAAAGCCAAAAACGTTGTTAATCAATTCACCACCGGCATAACTCATTGCCACAGTAATCGAAGAAACAAAAAGCAAAGAGGTGAGCCCAGAGGCTATTTTGATAATCTTATGATTGTGCCCGTTTTCACCACCAACAAGATCACCGATGGAATAACTATTCGCGAACTTGTTCCGAATAGTGGGAACCAGAATCAAACCGACAACAGCAAGTCCAATTCCACAAAAGGGTACAATATAAGCCATGAACATTCCGCCGGTATACCCTTGTCGCGTCAATCCCATAGTCCAGCCTGGACCAATATAGGATGCACAAATAGATGGGAAAATGAGCAAAAAACCTATACTCCTCCCCGCAACTGAGAACTCCTCAAAATTTCCTTTCTTCCGGGTATAAATTATAAAAGCGAAATAGAACAGTCCGAAAATGCTTACTACCCACTGGTTAGAAGTCATAGGTTTTATTACGCCCCCACAGCGATTGCCAGCGGTGTTTTTCTGGATGTAGATTAGGCGCTAGAGGGCGCTAAATCCGCCTATATTCTGCACCGTTGATATCGGGTTTTTCGAGTCAATGCTCGCTTACAACTTACTTACAAATCCTGGGGCAGGATAATGCCCAATTTCTTACGTCCCTCGCGCCACAACTCAATCAGCTGCTCCAGCTTTTCAGGCTCCTGTTGGGCAAGGTTATTGGCTTCACCGGGATCAGCGACCACATTAAATAATTCAAAAGCAGCTTCATCAAAGGGCGGTTCTAGATTAGATATTTTCCAGTCCCCCTGCCGCAGAAAAGCGCGACCGGCATGAGATAACATGGTTACATAATTCTCATCGTGAACATCAGTCACTTTACCGGCCAAAAAGTCTCTAATGCTCTCCCCTAACATGGGCTGCACGGAGCCGTCATCCGGGTATTTTGCACCTGACAATTCAATAAAGGTGGGCGCGAGATCCATCACCGTGAAGTAGGTATCGTTAATACTGTTTTTGGCGGCTACTCCGGGCCCCGTGATCAACATTGGTGACACCATACCACCTTCTCGGGTATAGCCTTTACTCCGCATAAAGGGAGCGGAACCGGCTTCTGCCCAGGGCTCATCATAGGAAACAAAGGAAGCGGCAGTACCCATTTTTTCGTAGGCATTGTCAAAGTGCGCCTGCAGATAGTCTTTGAACTGACCTCGGTTGAAAAAATCTTCGGCAGCGGCGCCATTATCAGACATAAAAATTATCAGAGTTTTTTCATACAGCCCATTCGCACGTAAGTACTCTAACAAGCGGCCAACATGATCATCCAGATTGTCGACCATGGCCGCATAAAGCTCCATCTTTCGAGATTCACGACGTTGCTGTTCCACCGTTAATTCCTCCCAGGGCGTAACAGCGGGATTACGTGGGGGCAGTTGAGAATCTGCGGGAATGATGCCAGCCTTTTTCAGAGAGACGAAACGTCGTTCACGCAAAGCATCATAGCCGTCATCAAAATACCCGGCGTAGAGATTCAAGTAGTCATCTGGTACTTGCAGGGGCCAATGGGGTGCGGTGTATGCAGCAAATGCGAAGAAGGGCTTGTCATCGCTTTTATCTGCATCAATAAAATCAATGAGACGCTCGGTATACAGATCCGTGGAATATCGGCCCTCCGGGTAAAAAGTGAGGTCCTCATCTTCCCGGTAGCTTGAGCCACCTTCAAAAAACCCAACAGAATCAAAATGCGTGCCAGCACCATCCAGCAGATTGTAAGCCCGGCTGAAACCAGCAGCGTGGGGGCTTGTATCGTCCTTAAGACCCAGATGCCACTTGCCCACCGTGTAGGTGTTGTAGCCGGCCTGCTGTAGTAAGTGAGGAAAAGGAACAATGCGATCAGAAAGACTGGCTTCATATCCATCAACAGGAGAATTCAACACTCCAATCACACCCTGACGCGCCATCCCAGCCACATGATTATTATTGCCACTTAATAGCATCGCACGTGTAGGAGCACACAAAGGTGCTGTGTGAAACTGTGTGAAAAGAACACCACTTGTCGCAATACTATCGATGTTCGGCGTTTTGATGTCACTCCCGTACACACCCAAATCGGCATAGCCTAAGTCGTCAGCAACGATCAAAAGTATATTGGGGCGCGTCTCTGATAAGGTAGCCACCGGCTTTGACAAATCCGGGGACGTGTCACTACAGGCAGTAGAAAACAATGCTGCAAGTAATACCAACAAAAACGGGCTGAGTAATTTTCGAGTAACAACCACAAGCGTACCCCCAAGAGTTTCTGATAGTGCGATTTCAATTGATCGACGCAACACGCTATCTTTATAGCAAAGAAAGAAGTGTTGCATTATGGCTTGTTTATAAGCCAGCGACAGCAAGTAAGCTTGTATCGGTTTCTTCTTGTTGTCGATTACTGTCTTCAACGACTTTTTGTACTTCTGGCGGCACTACAATCTCTCTGGCGCATTCAGCTCGATCGCGTAAAGAGCAGAACCATGTGTTCACCCCGCCGCCTCAGGACTGCTCGAAGATGACGGCCTTCGAGTGAAGATAGCCGTCTAGCGACTCCGGTCCCAGATCTCTTCCGAAGCCTGACGCCTGCTTGCCGCACTCCAATCCGTCGATCATCGCCTCCGCGTGATTGAGGCTCGATGTCCAGATGGTGGCGGCGAGGGTGAGTTCGCGCCCCGAGTGTCGCGGCGATGCCGGCCCCCAATGCGCCCGTAATGATGGCGCTCTTGCCCTCGACGGAGAATCCATCGAGAGGGTGCGATGCTAGATGGACGGTGTTGTTTGTGCTCAAAACATATTATCCTGCATAGTAAGAATTACTATAGCACATAGTGGGATTAGGTTAGCTTGGATATGGACAGTTGTCAACCGGAACCCCCCCAATAATCTTCATCTCGTTTGACAACGACTGGTCTACGCCGGGTCGGTGGTGAGATTCATCGAGAAGAACGGGGTGGACTCGAGCGGCCTGCAGTACTCGATCACATAGCTATTACAATATCACTACCTTTTGCTCTGGAACAGCAAGTCATTATGCGGTCCAAAGCATTTTTCCCCGATTTGTTAACACATGATCTCCGTGATCAATCTCTCCCTTCAGAACAGCCACCTCACAGGTGCCGCAGATACCCTCCTTGCAGTCGTAAGGAGCGTCGATCCCGACGGATAGCAAGACGTCAAGAATGGTTTGATCAGCTTTACGCGCAGGACAATACCCGACTCTTTTAGCCTTACATCAAATTCATGTTCGTCGTCAGGGGTTAGCGCCGCGCTCTGAGAAGAAAAGCGCTTCATATGAAGCATGTTTTCGGGCCAGTCGACCGCAATGGTTTCCAATTCTTCAAGCAGTCGTTCCGGCCCACAGGCATAAACCTGCTGTCCTTCACTAACATCGCGCGTGGTGGCATCAAGACTTAATCGCTCGCCATCGTGTATCGAATACATCTTAAGATGGCCTGCGTGGTCAGACCTCAACTTTTCTCGCAACGCCATTGATGACTTTGATTTTCCTGCGTAGTGAATTATATGTTTTTTGCCCTATAGCTTTAAGCAATACGCCATCGCGATTATCGGCGTAATCCCAATACCACCGGCAATAAGAATGTACTTAGCCGCACTTTCATCCAATTGGAAATGATTTTTGGTGCCGACAATTCGTGCGAGATGGCCGACCTTGACTTGCTCGTGAATATGGGCCGATCCGCCTTTGCCCTGTGGCTCTTTTAATATCTCTATCTCGTAGAAAGTCTAAGGTGCTCGTTGGCATGAGGATCAAAGAGTGCGGGCATAGTCTTACCACAGATCAATATCAATCGGATTTCTTTCGAATATTTTCCCAGCAAAATGGTGATTTGTCGACTTACGACAACGTGATATCTCGAGACACTGCAATGACGTTTTGCCAATAGCAGCAATTATTATGCTTCTCAAAGGCCGAGTCCGGCTAGCGGGCGAGTTACCTGACAGCAACATGCCTTAGAATACCAAGCACAAATCACGGCAGATAATCCTGCACGTTCGGTGGAAACCGATAGGGCACGCCCTGGTCGATCGGGATAAATTCAACGGCCCTCTCGCTTCCTTTTTCACTGAGCTTTGGCGGTAAGGTCATTTTGACGACTTATTCATGCCAGTTCCGACAAACTCCTAGGCTTCTAAGGTGATTAATTTGCAAAAAAAAGCCCGGGCAATGCCCGGGCTTTTTTATCAAGTGGATACAAGAGTCCGGAACGCGAAGTCGCGTTCCGGCCTGCTGTATCTCGTAACCGACGAGGCGCTACTAAAATCGCAGCCCCAGCGATATTCCGATTTCACGCGGACGGCCGACGACGCCCTGATCGACACCGCCAAGTACCGCGGAGAATCCGCCCAATCTGTAATACTCATCCGTGAGATTGGTACCGAAGATGGCGACATCCCATTTACCATCCGGAGACGCATAAGTGATCCGGCTACTGAGTTTTCCGTATGCATCATTGGCGCCCACCGAGGCCTGGAATCGTGAATCTTGGTGTGTCTGAAAATCATCGATCCAGCCGTAGTCGAACCGAGTCGTGATTGAACCACCACTACTTAGGCTTTTATACCACTGGCCACCGATACTGTATGACGTTTCAGGTGCATTAGGAAATGGTGTATTCAAGGCTATGTTCTCGGCCTGGCCGAGGTCCGTGTATGCGGTATCAAGCCAGCCGGCGGTGAAGCTGAGTGAGAAGTTATCCGTCATTCTGTACAGACCCTCGACCTCAATTCCCTCGATTTCCGCTTCGCCCCCATTGGTAGTAGTCGACACACCAGGCGTCAAGTTTTCTCCGATCTGGATATCTTCCCAGTTGCCCGTGAAGTAGTTGATATTCAGGCGCAAGCGGTTATCCAGTAGATCCGTACGCAAGCCGAGCTCGATATTTTTTAACCGTTCGGAGTCATACTCAATGATGCCATTGTTAGGCAAAGAAGGGTCGAAGCGGGAGTTCGTGCCGCCGCCATTGAAGCCTTCAGCGTAACTGATATAGGCCATCACATTATCGGTGTATTGATACTGCAACGTTACACGCGGCGTGAAAGCATCAAATTCTGGATTAAATTCGAGTGGCACACCGTCGACTCTCATAATCAAACCGTTGAGGTCGAAGGAAGGCTGTGTCGGTGACCCGAGAGCTTCGGAGGGGTCATATGTCGCGGAATAAGCCTGCTCTTCCGAATAACGTCCTCCCACAGTGAGACTGATCTGTTCGGTCATGTCGTAGGTTAACTCGGCATAGATGGCATGGTCCGTGGTCACGTTGCGCTCTAGACTATTTCGAGGCAGCGGCCCATTCACGCCCTTACCGATCAACTCCCAGCGCTGCCAGCCATTAAACTTCGTGTAGACGTCTCTGTCGTAGTAGTACAATCCCACGACCCAGGTATAGCTATCTCCGGAACCGAGGATCTGAAACTCCTGGCTCATCTCTTCGACCTCTTGGTAGTACCAGGTATTTTGCATGACGAGAAAAGTAGCATCGAGGTCTCTATAAGCAGAGTAGTCGAAATTGCGAGACGCGGTGATGGATTTGAAGGTAAGAGAATCGTTAATGTCATACGTCAAGTTCATCGAGAAGGAATTCGAATCGAAGAGGATTCCGGGACCAGTATAGTCGCTTGCGTTCTTGTATTCCTCTCTCTTCCCATAGGCGTAGAGCTCATCGGTAAACGGAATACCGGCTGCGTTATACTTTTCCGGCGTCCGAGGACCAAAACCAAGGCCTTCTACCACGTCAAACAGCACATTGGCCTGCATGTTCCCATTCACGCGGTTGTACCCTGCCGTGAAGAGCGCCTGAAAAGAATCCGTCGGTTGCCACTGCAGCATGCCCCTAAAGATCGTGTTCTCCTCTTGACCATAGGATTCATTGATTATCACACTGTCGACATGGCCATCTTGACTCAGATTCGCCGCCGTAATTTTTGTCAAAACGGTATCGCTCAACGGAATGTCCACATTGGCCACTATATCCTGACGATTGAAATCCCCGGCCGTAAGTTTGATTCTTGCCCCGAATTCTTCTTGGGGCTTCTTGGTCACGTATTGAATCGCACCACCGATCGCGTTCTTGCCGAAATAAGTTCCTTGGGGACCCCGCAAGACCTCGATTCGCTCTAGTTCAACCACATTCTCCAAGCTCCCCTGGTTACCGCCGAGATGCACACCGTCTATGTATCGGGAGACGCCCGGAATACCGCGAACAGTCATATTCCCTGAGTTACCGCCGCTGGTTCCGCCACCGCGTATATCCACGTTCGGCAACAGGACCTGAAGATCTTCCATGTTCTCAATGCTGCGCAGTTCGAGGTCATCACCCGAGATCGCAGTGATGGCGATCGGCACTTCCTGCAGGTTCTCTTCACGCTTTCGAGCGGTGACGACAACTTCCTCTAGTAGTGCTACACCGGCTTGTTGTGCGGAGACTCCGGTTGACATTCCGAGGGTTAATAGCGCGGCAATTGATACGCCAAATAGGCCTTTATCTTTATTCATTTTTTATTGCTCCCGTCAAATCCTGCTTTGTAAGATTTTTTGTGCCATATTGTGGGATGACACTATCATCGCGTTTAACGGTTGTCAACTCTCAAACTACCAAATTAACAAAAGTAGCAGATGGAGTACTGCCAGTGTCTCAAGTGTTTCTGAATCCCTCTTGCAAAATTTATTACAGACCAAGACAGCGGATATGGCACACAGGTTTAGTCACAAACCGTTCCTCGGCACAGTTTTGGCAGGCGATCTGCGGGGACGACGAGATTGTAGGAGAATGAAGAGATTAAAAAGTACAGCGCATTAAGCATTCATGATTTGATAACCGAGCATCCGCAAGCCCGTGCGGCGGCATGTTTTTGCAAGACAGATATTGAGCACAGTGTAGGAGTTAACAGTAGTTAATCTATAAGTGGCTCTGTGACTGCGGACGCTAGGATTGTTGCTGCGCAATTGGTCGAACGGAGCGGCTGGCGTCCCGGGGTGAGAATCAACCTCCCTCTCCGCCATACGCAAAAAAAAGACCCTAGGGAGTTGGTAATGTGCCGGACTGGCAGTCGGGAGGGATTCGAACACTCGATAGGGGTAAACCTATACGCCCTTAGCAGGGGCACGCCTTCAACCACTACGGCCACCTCTCCCGTAGGCGTAGCATAATACCACAACCATTCGAAATTCAAAGACGACCTGGGCTTATTCTTCTTCCCCGGATTTTCCCTCCTCTTCCTGTATCCGATTGTAGATCTCTTCGCGATGCACAGCGATCTCTCTGGGAGCGTTTACACCCAGGACAGTAACGGTGACTTCATCACCAATCATCAACGTCTCACCGACACGGCGTGTCAAGATCAACATACTTGTTCTCCTTCACTTATATCAGCCGTCTAGGCAGATGACAGCAAAAACCGACTTTGGTGAACTCGCGCGATACGTCCTGCAATGCAATAAGCTTAGCAACTATTGGATAATTCGCGCGAATTTCAACCACCCGGTGTAAGTATCGACAAACTGGGCAATTACCTTAATCCGCCCGCAATAAATGCGCTTCAACTCTCCGACTGCTGATCCAGCCCAAACTCCCAGTGCAGTGAACGCACAGCCAATTCGAGAAATTTTTCATCAATAACAACCTATATCTTGATTTCAGAGGTTGTGATCATCTGAATGTTCACGCCGACATCAGCCAATGCTGCAAACATCCGACTGGCCACTCCCGCGTATGAGCGCATGCCTACCCCTACCACCGAAACCTTGGCAATCTTGTCATCGCTGAGAACCTCTCTGGCATTTAGCGCGGTGGCCACGCTCTGTAGCAGTTCCTCAGCGCCGCCCAAATCCTCGCGTTTTACGGTAAAGGTGATGTCAGTACTGTTGTCTTCGGCAATATTCTGCACAATGACACCCACTTCAATACCCGCCTCACCGATAGGTCCGAGTATGCGATAGGCAACTCCCGGGGTATCGGGCACACCCAGTACCGTGAGTTTTGCTTCGTCGCGAGTGAATGCTATGCCGGCAATGGTTGGCGTTTCCATGTCTCTATCTTCCTCTACTGTGATGAGGGTTCCCGGGCCCTCTATAAAACTGTGCAGGACCCTCAGGGGCACGTTGTACTTACTGGCGAACTCTACCGCGCGAATTTGCAGCACCTTGGAACCCATGCTGGCCATTTCAAGCATTTCCTCGAAGGTAATACTCTCGAGGCGATGGGCGCCATTAACCATGCGTGGATCAGTGGTATACACGCCGTCCACATCGGTGTAGATGGCTTTGAGGGCTGCAGCCAGCGCGACGGGGGTAGTGTCGGAACCACCACGACCGAGTGTTGTGATGTTGCCGTTGGCATCCATACCTTGAAAACCAGCAACTACTAATACAAAGCATTGGCAACTAGCGCCTCTTACTACTTTAACAGCAATAAAAACCCAATCATTTCA